>WBZP01000325.1_pt1 | contig 51805 bp, 44 predicted proteins | sample 5204301 | NCBI WGS metagenome assembly WBZP01 (sample SAMN12412401, study PRJNA552823) | activated sludge metagenome | isolation source: activated sludge from nitrification reactor of wastewater treatment plant... | place: USA: Pennsylvania | collected 2017
GTCACCGGGGCGAGGGTCACATTGCCGGTATTCGTCACGGAGAACGTGTAGGCGATGCTGTCGCCGGCGTCCGGACCGTTGCCGTCGAGGTCGGTCACCGGGCTCGCCGGAGTCGCCAGGGCTTTGTCAAGGGTGAGCCGCGCGACCTGCGGGATCGTGGTGTCGAACGTGGCGTTGGGCGAGGTCACGGTGGTGCCACCGGGCGTCGCGCCCTGGGCGTATGCCGTGTTGTGCACCGTGCCTGCCGAGATGTCGGCGGCGGTCAGCGTCTTCGTGCAGGTGAACGTCCACGTCTCGGTGACGTCGAGCTTGCCGTCGCTGTCGGTGTCACCGGTGGTGCGGGTCGGCGTCGTCGTGCACCGGTCGTCGACGACCTGCACCGACGACAGGGCGACGCTGCCGGTGTTGGCAACCGCGAACCCGTAGGCGATCGTGTCACCGGGCTCAACGAGGCCGTCGCCGTCAATGTCCGTGGGGGCCGAGCCGGTCTTGGTAATCGACATGGCGCCCGGGGCCGCAGTCACGACGGTGACCGAGTCAGGGGTTGACGTGATCGGCGTCGCGGACCCGGACGGAGTGCCCTTGGCAGTCGCCGTGTTGACGATCGACCCAGCATCGAGGTCGGCCTGGGTCACCGAGTACGTGCACCGGTAGATCCACAGCTCATTCGGCTGCAGCTTGCCGTCGGCGTTGGTGTCGCCGCTGAAGAGGGTTGTCGTGCAACGGCTGTCGGTGACCGAGACGGACGACAGGCTGGTGGTGCCAGTGTTGTCCACGACGAAGTCGTAGGTGATCGTCTGGCCCACCGCGGAGATGGGGTTGGCCGACTGGCTGCCGACCAGCTTGTCGATAGTCATGCCACTGGTCACTGAGGCATTGACCGTCGCCGTCGACGGCGTCGAGGTCTGGGTGGTGCCCATGGGCGTGGTGCCGGATGCGGTGGCCGTGTTGACGACCTCGAGGTTGTCGAGATCGGCCTGCGTGACGGTGTGCACGCATTGGAAGACCCAGCTCTCGATGACGTCGAGCTGGTTGTCGGCGTCGGTGTCACCCGAAACGAGGGTCGCAGCGGCGTTGCACTTGGCGTCGGAGATCGACACGCCGGAGAGCGAGACGTTGCCTGTGTTCGTCACGGCGAACTGGTAGGTGATGGACTGCCCCACCGCTGTGTAGGTGAACGGGCTCGTGGGCGGCGTGGTCGACGCGACAGCCTTGGTCATGGCAATGCCACCCGCGCGGGGGATGGGGGTGCTTGCCGAGTCGGGCGGGGAGGTAACCGGCGGAGTATTTCCGGTTGGTTTGCCACTCACCGTCGCCGTATTGAGCACGACGCCGGCGTCGACCTCGGCCTGGGTGATCGTGTGGACGCAACTGAACGTCCACGTCTCCGAACCCACCCCCACGCCTTCCAGCACATTGTTGTTGTTCACATCGCCGCTGGTGCGGGTCGCGAGGGCGTCGCAGAGCGGGTCGCTGACCACGACGTTCGTCTCGTTCGTGTTGTCCGGGTTCGTCACGGTGAAGGTGTAGGTGATCTTGTCGCCGGCACCTGCCCCGCCGCCGTTGACATCGACGATCGACCCAGCGGTCTTCGTCAGCAGCACTTCGGGGTTGGACACGATGAGCGACGTGGAATCGGTGTCGGTAACCACGGCACCCACCGTCGGCTGTGCGGTCACGGAGGCGGTGTTGCTCAGGAGCCTGGCCCGCTGTTGCTGTTGGGTGATCGAGTAGGGGCGGCTCACGCAGGTCACCGACACTCCGGGGGCCAGCGGGCCGGCCGGGCAGGTGATGGTGACTCCGGCCGCCGCCAGCAACGGGTCGGACACCGCGAATGTGTTCAGCGGAATGGTGCCCGCGTTGGTGACCACGAAGTTGTAGATGACCTGGTCGCCCCTGTCGATGATGCCGTTGGCCGGCGGGGCGAGGTCGATGACCTGGTCGATGACCTTCGTGAAGTCGACCGCGGCATACTGCACCGGCGTGACGATCGTCGAGGATGCGGTGACATTCGTGCCGGTGGGCGGGGTGCCCGACACGGAGGCGACGTTGACGACGCGGCCGGTGGTCTGGTCGGCCGCCGTGACGGTGTATGCCGCAGCCGTGCACGTCATCGAGGCGCCGGAGCCCAGGCTCGTCAACGGGCAGGTGATGGTGACCCCCGCGAGCTTGGGGTCGCTGATCGTCACGCCCGTGAGCGGGACCTGCCCGGTGTTCGTCACGACGAACTGGTAGGTGATGGTGTCACCGGCGTTGAGCCGACCGTCGGTTCCCTCGCTGCGCGAGGCCTCACTCTTGACGATGCTGATCGCGGCATACGTGAGCGTCACGGTGACCGGGTCCGTCGCGGAGACCGACGGACCCGACGGGGGCACCCCGGTAACCGAGGCGGTGTTCGTGAAGGTGCCTGCGGTCTGGTCGGCTGTCGTGAAGGTGTATGCCGTGGAGGTGCAGGTCATCGATTCGCCGGCGGCAAGCGTCGACGTGGGGCAGGTGATGCTCAGGCCGGCCGCGGTGAGTTTGGGGTCGGTGAGCGAGATGTTGGTCAGACTGGTGTTACCCGTGTTGACGACGACGAAGTTGTAGGTCATCGTGTCGCCGGCGTCGGTGCGCCCGTTGACGTTGGTGTCGACGTAGGTGCCGGTCTGCTTGTCCAGCGTGATCGCGGGCTTGGCGATCGTCGTCGTCGTGGTGGCCGTGGCGGTGTAGGCCGTGCCGGCGAAGGTGCCGCTGGCCGACGCGGTGTTGACGACGCTGCCGGCCGTGATGTCCGCGGCCGTGAGCGTGTGGGTGCAGGTGTAGGTCCAGGTCTCCGTGGCCTGCAGGACGGAGTCGCTGTTCGTGTCTCCCCCGGTGCGGGTGAGCGTGCCGGTGTCGCACTTGGCGTCGGTCAGGGTGATCGACCCCAGCGGCGTGTTACCGGTGCTCTTGACCGTGAACGAGTAGGCGATCGTGTCGCCCGGGTCGTGCCCGTTGCTGTCGAGGTCGTTGATCGGGCCGGCCGACTTCGTGAGGGTGATGGCCGGTGCCGGCGGCGGGGGCGGGGTGACGCAGGCAGAGTTGTCGGTCGTCGCGCCCTGCTCCTGGCCAGCGGGAAGCGACGCGCTGTTGTAGAGGCCGGTGCCGGCACCGCCACAGGCGGTGGCGGCAGTGAAGGTCGCGAACTTGAAGGTCACCGTCACGGTGTAGGTGTGCGTCCCGCCGGCTGCGAGGGAGGTGTTCGCCGCGCCGATGGAGTAGGGCCCGCTGCCGGTCGCCGAGCCCGAGCTCTGACCGACCCAGGTGGCGCCGGTCGCCGTGAGGTTCGACGAGAACTGCGGCGTGTCGGTGATCGGTCCATAGCTGCCGGCCGTCTGGCCGGTGTTGCGCACCGAGACGGTGTACGTCACGGAGTAGGTGCCGGAGGCGTCGGGGCCCGTGACGGCGCCGGCCGTCTTGCTCACGTTGATCGAGGCCGGTGCCGGCGACAGCGTCACCGTCCAGGTGTCGGTGGCGCTGAGGTTGGTCGTCCCGTACTTGCCGGTGGCGGTCGCCGTGTTGGTGACCGACGTGTTCGTCGAGGTCCAGGTGAGGGTGGTGGCGCAGGTGTAGTACCAGACCTCACCCACGTCGAGGACGCCGTCGGCGTCGAGGTCGCCGGTGAGGGCCGTCTGGTCGGCGGGTCTCAGGGCCAACGGCGAGCACTTGTCGTCCGTGACTGCCGGAGTGGTGATCGCCACATTGCCCGTGTTGCTCACGGCGTACGTGTAGGTGACCAGGCCCGATCCGGCGATCGCCGACTTGTCCGCGGTCTTGTCCAGGCTTATCGACGGCGCGATGATCCCGGTCGTCGTCGGGTCGGTGGAGCCGGACAGTGTCGGGTCGTCGGACTTGATCGGGTTGCTGTTGCCGGTGTAGTCGGCCGTGCCCTGGTTGAGGATGTTCGTCGTGCCCGCGGGCAGCGGGCTGTTTACCTTGACCGTGATCGTGATGGTGGCGGTATCACCACCGGGCAGCAGCCCCGCTCGGGTCGTGCTCGTCCCGTGCACCTCGCGAGCGGACTGCCACGGGTTGGTCGTGCCGGTGATCGCGGTGCCATTGAAGGTCGAGGAGACGTAGGTGGTGTTGGCCGGCAGGGGATCGACGAACGTCGTACCGGTGCTCGCCAAGGGCGAGGTGTTCGTGATCTTGACGGTGTAGGTGATCTGTTCGCCGGCCTGCACGAGGTCCTTGTCAGCGGTCTTGGTGACCAGCAGGTTCGGCTTGGGGATGGCACAGGAGGCGAGGTCGCCGATGACACCATCGAGTGTTACACCGGTACCCACCAGCGTTGACGCCCCGGTGGCCGAGTTGAGCGTGTAGAGGTACGACGTGCTCCCGCTGTAGTTCGACGCGTAGAGCGTGCCGTTCGTGGCAAACGCGAGACCGTTGTAATAGCCACCGTTCGCCGGATTCGTCACCGTTCCCAAGTACGTCGCCGTGGGTCCGGTCGTCCTGGTCGTACCGGTGCCGGCGTCGAGGCTGGCGTAGGGGATGGTGACGAGGTAGGTCGTGTTCGTTGTCCCGTTGGCTGCGAGGATCCACAGGTTGTTGTCACCGTCGAAGGCGATGTCGCCGGACGACAACGTCCCGAAGTCGATCGTCACCGAGGTGCCGTCGGGGTTCGTCGCCGTCAGCGTCCGTGGGATGCCGTGCGTGGTCGTCGTACCCGCCACTGGGTCGTACTCGAAGAGGACACCATCGTTCGCCAACGACCAGACGTGACCGTATCGGTCGACGGCCAGACGGTTGCTCCCCCACGCCGCTGGCGTCGAGTTGGTGACGTCGATCCGGGTCCAGATGCCGGTGGACAGGTCGACCTTCATGAGATACGGGTAGTAGACCCCGTCCTCGGTCCGCAGGGTGAGGTAGGCGGTGTTCGGGTTGAGCGGGTCGATCGCCAGCGCCGTCGAGCTGTCCGCAACCACGCCGCCCACCGTGTAGCTGGTCGGCATGTCGATGCCGGTGGCGTTCGGCCAGATCGAGACCGACCCGGTGCCGTTCGTTCCGGAGAGGTACACGGTCGAGGCGTAGATGAAGTCGCAACTCGTGTTGCCGGTCGCCGGGCGGGCGACAGTGACGGTGGCCGTTGCCGACACCGATGACTGGATGCCGGAGACGTTGGAGAACGACGCCGTGGCGGTGTTCGTGGTGTCCGTGGTGATCCGCTGGGTGCACGAGAAGGTGGCAGTCCCACCGGCGGGGATGTAGTCCCCCCTGAACCAGGAGTAGCTCATCCCGGAGACGTAGCTGGGCCGGCACTTGTTGTCGGACAACCCGTCGTAGTACATCCGGCCGGCGGTGTTGTTCTTCACCGTGTAGGTGTAAGTCACGGTGCCACCGCCGTAGGGCAGGCTCGTCGGACTCGCCGTCTTGGTCAGCGTGAGCTTGCCATCGGCAGAGGTGACCGGCACGCCAGACGCCGCGGCGGCCGGGGCGGCGGCCACAGCGATCTGGACCACCGGCACCACCAGCATTGCGAGCATGGTCCACACGGCCAGGGAGGCCATCGCCCGAGCGGGGCCTCGTGCGCCGGGTGACCGGCCCCCCACGAGGCTGAGACGTCCAGCGCGACGACGAACGCCGAGATCCATCACGTACTCCAAAGGGTGCGACCGTTGGAACCGGCCAACGCCGGGCACAGCAAAGACGAACGAAACTCCCGCTCCGACATGACGGATCCGGGCGCCGTGTGTGGCAACGTTTCCACAGCCGTGCTTGTGATTTACATCACACTTCTGCCGACACGGCGTGCCCAGTTTAGGGGTTGTGCTTGTGAGGCTCACGGGGAGGTTCGGAGCCCACTCGCCCCCTCTGGCTACGGGTGCCGCAGCGCGTTCTCGGCGCCGCCGGGAGTTCCGAGAGGCACGCCCTCGACGTCGGTGGCCACGAGGTCCATCGGCAACTGTTCGAACAGGTGCTTGCCCAACCGACTGTGGTCCGGCAGCGGCACCGGGTAGCTGCCGGTGAAACACGCCGTGCACAGCCGCACGGCGGGCTGCTCGGTGGCGTCGATCATGCCCTCGAGGGTGAGGTAGCCCAACGAGTCGGCCCCGATCGAGGCCCGGATCTCCTCGACGCCCAGCCCGGTGGCGATGAGCTCGGCGCGGGTGGCGAAGTCGATGCCGTAGAAGCACGGCCAGTGCACGGGGGGCGAGGAGATCCGCACGTGCACCTCGGCGGCGCCGGCCTCGCGCAGCATCCGCACCTGGGCCCGCTGGGTGTTGCCGCGCACGATCGAGTCGTCGACGACCACCAGGCGCTTGCCGCGGATGGTGTGGGTCAGCGGGTTGAGCTTGAGCCGGATGCCCAACTGTCGCAAGGTCTGCGAGGGCTGGATGAAGGTGCGCCCGACGTAGGCGTTCTTGACGAAGCCCTGCCCGAAGGGGATGCCGGACTCCTGGGCGTATCCGACCGCAGCCGGCACACCGGAGTCGGGCACCCCGATGACCAGGTCGGCCGCGACGGGGTGCTCCCGGGCCAGCTCGGCCCCCATCGCCACCCGTGCCTCGTGGACGACGCGGTCGCGGATCACCGCGTCGGGTCGGGCCAGGTAGACGTACTCGAAGACACAGCCCTTGGGCTCCGGCGTCGCGAAGTGGTGCGAACGCAAACCGTCCTCGTCGATGACCAACAACTCACCGGGCTCGATCTCGCGGATCACCGCCGCGCCGACGGTCTGCAACGCCGCCGTCTCGGAGGCCACGACCCAACCGCGATCCAGGCGCCCGAGGGCCAACGGCCGGATGCCGTGGGGGTCGCGCGCGGCATACAGGGTGTGCTCGTCCATGAAGACGAAACAGAACGCGCCCTGCAGCAGCGGCAGCACCTGCAGGGCGGATGCTTCGAGAGAGCGGTCCGGGTCGGTGAGCAGTGCGGTGACCAGGGCGGTGTCGGTGGTGTTGCCGCGGCCGAGTTCGCCGGGGTGCCGGTCCAGCTCGCCGTGCCGGGCAGCGAGCAGCTCACGCAGCTGCGCCGAGTTGGTGAGGTTGCCGTTGTGCGCGAGCGCGACCGTGGTCGAGTCGGTGCCGCCGAGGGTCGGTTGGGCGTTCTCCCAGGTGGAGCCGCCGGTCGTCGAGTAGCGACAGTGCCCGATCGCGACATAGCCCTGCAATGACTGCAGGGCGTTCTCGTCGAAGACCTGACTGACCAGGCCCATGTCCTTGTAGACGAGCACCTTGTGCCCGTCGCCGGTGGCGATACCGGCCGACTCCTGGCCGCGATGTTGCAGCGCATAGAGCCCGAAATAGGTGAGCTTGGCGACCTCTTCGCCCGGCGCCCACACCCCGAAGACGCCGCAGGCGTCCTGTGGCCCCCGCTCGCCCGGCAACAACTCGTGGGTCAGCCGCCCGTCACCTCGCGCCACGCCGGTGATTCTCCCACAACCGCGCCGGTATGCCGCGGGGCTCCGCTCAGGACCGGCGGTCAGGAGCGACGGGGTCAGGACCGCCGGTCGGCCCACAGGTAGGCCAGGCCAGCCAGCAGCAGCCCGACCCCGGCACCGAGCAGCCCGAGGTAGGCCACGAGCGAGCCCTCGGAGAAGGAGCGCAGCCGTTGCGCCTCGAGCGTGCCGACCGCCGGTTGGTTGAGCAGCGACAGCAGGCCACCGAGGGCGAAGCCGAGGATCGCCCCGGTCGCGAGGAAGGGCACCAGTCGCGGCTGGCGGGATCGGCGCGGCGGTGCCTGGCTGTGCGTCGGAGGCGGGACGCCGGGGGTGGATGCACTCACCCGCCCAGCCTAGGTCAGCATCACGGGTCGACCTGCTCGGCCGGGGCGATCGCGGCGGGCACCGGCAACCACGCGGACAGGTCGGCGCGGGCACCGGAGGCCAGCACCGCGCCGTCGCTGAGTGCCTCGGCCCAGCTCAGCTCGCCGACCGCCAGACGGAGCCAGGTCACCGGGTCGGTCTCGATGACCGTGGGTGGGGTGCCGCGGCGGTGGGTCGGCCCGGGAAGGCACTGCACCGCGGCATACGGGGGCACCCGCACCTCGACCGCGCGACCCGGGGCGGCCAGGGCCAGCTCCTCGAGGGTCCAGCGCACGGCGGTCGCCACGTCTTGCGGCGCAGCCGCGTCGAGGCCGCAGGCGCGGCACGCCTGCACGGCAGCGGCGCCGACGATGGGGTCGATGCGGCGGCGCGAAGGCATGGCCTCATGCTCGCATCCCGAGCGGGCGGGCAGGATGGGACCATGCGCGCGCGAACGATTCTGGGCTCCCGGAGGGCACGATGAACCACGGCGGGCAGCTTGCCGGTGGCCTCATCGGTCTGGCGTGGCTGGTGCTCGGCTGGTGGCTTATCGGCGTGGGCCGCACCCATCAGCGTGCCGCGGTGAGTTGGCGGTCGGCCGTTGGGCAGATCGTGGACAAGGAGGGCGGCACGTCCGGGCTCTTCCTGCGCAACCCGCACGTCCGGTATGCCGCGGACGATGGCACCGAAAGGATCGTCCGTTCTCGCTCGCACGGCGACCTGTGGGAGCCGGGGCAGAGCGTCGACATCCTCGTGGATCCGCAGCGACCCGAGCGCATCATGCTGGCCCGCACCGCGCAGCGGGGCACCCCGTATGCCGTGATCGGCTGGTTCATCATCGTGGTGGCGGCGTTGACGCTGGTGTCCTCGTTGATGCTCGCCGTGTGGGTGCCGGCCTAGGCGGTTGGCCTTGTCCCGCAAGCCCATTGCCGACGATCACGGTGGCGGCGATGGCTCGGGAGCGACCACGAGGGTGCAGCTGCGCGCGGATGCCGACGGGGTCACCGTGGTCGTCGACGGGCACCCGCAGTCCCACGTGTGCCTGCGGGACCCGGGCCTGCTGGCGTTCGAATACATGCAGCACCTGGGGCTGGCCGTGCAGATGGTGCGGCCCCCGGCGCCCGGGCCGCTGCGGGTGACCCACGTGGGCGGGGCAGGGCTCACCCTCGCTCGATGGGTGCAGCACACTCGGCCGGGGTCGACCCAGGTCGTGCTCGAGCCGGACGCCGAGCTCACCGCCCTAGTGCGCGATGCGCTGCCCTTGCCCCGCGGGCACCGGATCCGGGTGCGCCCCGTCGGCGGCGCCGAAGGCATTGGTGCACTGGGCGATTCGAGCGCCGACGTCATCATCCTCGATGCGTATGCCGCGGGGCGCGTCCCCGCCGAGCTCACCACGACCGAGTGGTTCGCCGAGGCGGCACGAGTGCTCGACACCAACGGTCTGCTCGCGGCGAATCTCGCGGACGAGCCCGGATTGGGTTATGCGGCAAGAGTGCTGGCCTCGATCGAGGGCGCCGACAGTTTCGCCGAGACCGCTGTCGTCGCGGCTCACGAGGTGTGGAAGGGTCGCCGTTTCGGCAATCTCGTCGTGGTGGCCGGCCGCCACGGCCTCGACATCGCCGCCCTGCTGCGGGCCGCGGCCGGCGCCCCGACGCCGACCGGGGTGCGCCATGGTCAACCGCTGCGTGCGATGTGGCGTAGCGCCCGCGCCCTCACGGCCGCCGACCCGGCGCAGTCACCGGTGCCTCCTGACCCGGGGCGCTGGCGGGTGCGGTGACTCGGCATACTGTGTTTCTGCGAGTAACCGCTTGAGTGTGCGGTTTTCGCGCAAGATGGGCCCGTTGTTGCGCGAAATCGCACCTCACTGTGCAGTTTTGACGTCGGCGGGTGCCGCAGCCCAGCGGCTCACCAGCTCGGGCAGGTCGGTCAGGTCCGTGACCAGCACGTCGGCACCGGCCAGCAGCCTGGCCGGAGTGATGCCGCCGGCATACCCGACGACCCGCATGCCAGCTGCCCGGGCAGCGGCGACGCCGTGTTGGGAGTCCTCCACGACGACACACGCGCTCGGCCCGAAGCCCATCGCCACGGCCGCGTGGAGGAAGAGGTCGGGCTCAGGTTTGCCCAGCACGACGTCCTCGGCACTGAAGATCGTGCCCTCGGGGAAGAAGCGCAGCAGGCCGCAGTGTTCGAGGTTGCGCCGCAAGGGATCGTGGCGCGTCGACGATGCAACGCAGAGCGACCAGCCCTGGGCGACAAGCGCTTCCAGTGCGCTCTCGACTCCGGGGGTCGACTCAAGCCGGTCGTATGCCGCCTCATAGCGTCTCATCCAGTCCTGCTGCTCCGCCTGGGTCACCGGACGGCCGAGGTGTGCGGCGATGTCGGCGAGTTGGTCGGCGGCACTGCGCCCGAGGTGTCGGTCGACGACGACCTCGGGTGTCACTGGCCAGCCGAGCGCGGTGATCCACTCGACGTCGATGGCGACGTTGAGCCGCTCGCTGTCGATGAGCACCCCGTCACAGTCGAACACGACCAACCCCCCGACCACCGTCGGCCCCGGTCGACGCGACCCGCTCACCCGACCCAGGACCGAGCGTTGCGGAACATCCGCAACCATGGGCTCGGGTGCGACACATCGGCACTGGTCCAGGACAGCTGCACATTGCGCAGCACCCGCTCGGGGTGGGGCATGAGCACGGTGAACCGCCCGTCGGGGGTGGTCACCGAGGTGAGTCCGTCGGGGCTGCCGTTGGGGTTGGCCGGGTAGGCCGCGGCCACCGCCCCGTCGCCGGTCACGAATCGCAGGGCGCGGTGCACCGACGTGGCGTCACCGCGTTGCCCGAAGTCGGCGAAGCCCTCACCGTGGGCGACCGCGATCGGGATGCGGCTGCCGGCCATGCCGGAGAAGAAGATCGACGAGCTGTCGAGCACTTCGACGAGCGACAGCCGCGCCTCGAACTGTTCGCTGCGGTTGCGAGTGAACCGCGGCCAGGCCTGGGCTCCGGGGATGTGGTCGGCCAGGGCCGCCATCATCTGGCAGCCGTTGCAGATGCCGAGGGCGAAAGTGCCTGGCGCATGGAAGAACTCATGGAACTGGTCAGCGAGACTGTCGTGGAAGAGGATCGAGCGGGCCCAGCCCTCCCCCGCGCCGAGCGTGTCACCGTAGGAGAAGCCCCCGCAGGCCACGAACCCCTGGAAGTCACCGAGCCGAGCCCGACCGGCCAGCAGATCGGTCATGTGCACATCGTGCGGCTCGAAGCCCGCGGCATGCAGCGCCCATGCGGTCTCCAGGTGACTGTTGACGCCCTGCTCGCGCAACACCGCGACCTTCGGACGGGCCTTCAGGAGCGCCGGTGCCCCGCTCGACGTCTCGACCGGGTCGAAGGTGAGGTGCACGTGCAGGCCGGGGTCGGCGGGATCGCCTGCGGCAGTGTGCTCCTCGTCGGCGGTGGCGGGGTTGTCACGCAGGCGGGAGATGCGCCAGGAGACCTCGTCCCAGGCCTGGTGCAACTCCCGGGTGGTATGCCGCAGCAGCTCCTCGCCGCCGACTCGCACCACGACCTCCCGCTCGGCGGTCGGCCGACCGACCACATGGGACAGCTCGCCGAGGCCGTAGTCGGCCAGCACGGCGATCGTCTCAGCAAGCTCCGCCGCATCGACCTCGAGCAGCGTGCCGAGCTCTTCGGCGAAGAGGGCTCGCACCGCGGCGTCGGCGCGTGGCCCGTCCGTGCCCGCGCGCAGCCCCGGATGGTCGACGGCCACGAGATCGGTCAGCTCCAGCTCGACCCCCACCCCACCGGCGAAAGCCATCTCGCACACTGCGGCATACAGGCCTCCGTCGGAGCGGTCGTGATATGCCAAGAGCCTTCCACTGGAACGCAGCACGCCGACCGCATCGACGAGAGCCGCGAGGTCGCCCGGGTGCTCGAGGTCGGGCACCGCACCGCCGAAGCAGCCGACCACCTGCGCCAGCACCGACCCGCCGAGCCGGGCTCGACCGTCGCCGAGGTCGACGAGCACGAGCCGAGTGTCGCGGCCGTCGCGACCGCCGCGCAGCTCGGGGGTGAGCGTGCCTCTCACGTCGGGCACCGTCGCGAAGGCGGTGACGACGAGGCTGACCGGCGCGACCACCTTACGCGCCGAGCCGGTTTCGTCGACCCAGGTGGTGCGCATCGACAGGGAGTCCTTGCCCACCGGGACCCCGATGCCCAGGGCCGGACACAGCTGCATCGCGACCGCGTGCACGGTGTCGTAGAGCGCGGCGTCCTCGCCGGGCTCACCGCACGCGGCCATCCAGTTGCAGGAGAGCTTGACCCGCTCGAGGGCGATCGGCGCGGCCAATAGATTGGTCAACGCCTCGCCGACGGCCATCCGCCCGGAGGCGGGCGCGTCCACGGCAGCCAGCGGCATCCGCTCACCGGTGGCCATCGCCTCGCCCGAAAAGCCTTCGTAATCAGCGAGAGTCACTGCGACATCGGCGACCGGCACCTGCCACGGGCCGACCATCTGGTCACGGTGTGAGAGACCGCCGACAGTGCGGTCACCGATCGTCACGAGGAAGCGCTTGCTGGCCACGGTGGGGTGGCGCAGCACTGCCAGCGCGGCCGGCGCGAGCTCGATGTCGGTGACATCGAGCTCGGGCTCGGCCCGCTCGACCCGGGTGACGTCGCGCACCAGCTGCGGTGGTTTGCCGAGCAGCACCTCCATCGGCATGTCGATGCAGCGCTCTCCCCCGGCGCCGTCCTCGAGCGCGAGCCGGCCGTCGCCGGTGGCCGTGCCGACGACCGCGTAGGGGCACCGCTCCCGCGCACACAACTCATCGAACAACTCGACCGACTCGGGCGCGAGGGCCAGCACGTAACGCTCCTGGCTCTCGTTGGACCAGATCTCCTTCGGAGCAAGACCACTCTCCTCCAACGGGATCCGGCGCAGGTCGAAGCGGGCGCCGAGGCCGGCCCCGTCGACGAGCTCGGGGAACGCGTTGGACAGTCCGCCGGCACCGACGTCGTGGATCGCGAGGATCGGGTTGTCGGTGCCGAGTGACCAGCAGTGGTTGATCACCTCTTGGGCGCGTCGCTCGATCTCGGGGTTGCCACGCTGCACCGAATCGAAGTCCAGGGCAGCGGCATTCGCTCCGGCGGCCATCGACGAGGCGGCACCGCCGCCCATGCCGATGCGCATGCCCGGACCGCCGAGCTGCACCAAGAGGGTGCCAGGGGGGAAGAGCACCTTCTCGGTCTGTTCGGCCGCGATGACGCCAACCCCGCCGGCGCTCATGATCGGCTTGTGATAACCGCGGTGCACGCCGGCCACGGTCTGCTCGTAGACCCGGAAGAAGCCCCCCAGCCCGGGCCGGCCGAACTCGTTGTTGAATGCGGCCCCGCCGATCGGCCCGTCGAGCATGATCTCCAATGGTGACGCCAGATGCGCGGGCCGACCGTGATCGCCACTCTCCCAAGGCTCCCGGGCGCCCGGAAGGTGCAGGTTGGAGACCGCGAAGCCGGTCAGCCCGGCCTTCGGGCGGGACCCGCGGCCGGTGGCGCCCTCGTCGCGGATCTCGCCGCCGGCGCCAGTGGCTGCGCCGGGGAAGGGTGAGATCGCGGTCGGGTGATTGTGGGTCTCGACCTTCATGAGCACGTGCGTGAGGTGGCGGCTCGCGGCATACCGGCTGGGTCGGTCGGGCCGCTCCGGCACCCAGCGGGTCAACAGGCCCCCGGCCATGATCGAGGCGTTGTCGCGGTAGGCGACGACGGTGTGGCCGGGGTTGGTCTGCTCGGTGTGCCGGATCATCCCGAAGAGCGACCGCGTCTGCGGCTGACCGTCGATGACGAACTGGGCGTTGAAGATCTTGTGCCGGCAGTGCTCGCTGTTGGCCTGGGCGAACATCATCAGCTCGACGTCCGTTGGGTCGCGCCGCAGCCCTTGGAATGCCTCGACGAGATAGTCGATCTCGTCATCGGATAACGCCAATCCGTATGCCGCGTCGGCCTCTTCGAGCGCTTCACGGCCACGGGTCAACACCTCGACATGGGCCATCGGCTCGGGCTCGCGGGCCTCGAAGAGCGCGGCCGCAGCCTCCGGTGTGGGGAGCACGCTCTCGGTCATCCGGTCGTGCAGCAGCTGGGCGCAGGCCTCGCGCTCGGCCGCGGTGAGCGGAGTACCGTGCAGGTGATACTCGGTGACCCGCTCGACCCGGTGGATCGACAGGCCGCAGGTGTGCGCGATGTCGGTGGCTTTCGAGGCCCACGGCGAGACCGTGCCCAGCCGGGGTGCGACGACGATGAGGGTCGCAGTGTCGCCGGCCGGCGGCGCGGCATACGGTTCGCCGTAGGTGAGCAGACGCGCGAGGTGCGCCTCGGTGCTCGGGTCCGGCGGCGTGTCGCCGGCCACCCAGTGCACGAAACGCGCCGTGACCCCGGTGACCCCCGGGGCGACGGCCTGCACCCGGGCGAGCAGCCCCGCAGCCCGGAAGTCGGACAGGGCGCGACCGCCCGGGTAGGTCGTGAGCACCCTCCCAACCTACCCGGCCACGCGGCGCGGCCGGTCGGGCCCGCGCCTTTGGCTACCGGTTCTGCGGGAAGCCGAGGTTCACGCCGCCGTGGCTGGGGTCGAGCCAGCGCTGGGTGACCGCCTTGGTGCGGGTGAAGAAGTGCACGCCCTCGATCCCGTGAGCGTGGCTGTCTCCGAAGAGGGATGCCTTCCAGCCACCGAAGGAGTAGTAGGACATCGGAACGGGGATCGGCACATTGATGCCGATCATGCCGACCTGCACCTCGTTCTGGAAGCGCCGGGCGGCGCCCCCGTCGTTGGTGAAGATCGCCGTGCCATTGCCGAAGTGGCTCGAGTTGATGAGCTCGAGGCCCTCGTCGTAGGAGTGCACCCGCACCACCGAGAGCACCGGGCCGAAGATCTCATCGCGGTAGATCGACATGTCCGTGGTCACCCGGTCGAAGAGGGTGGGGCCGACGAAGAAGCCGTGCTCGCTGCCGTGGAAGGGGCCGTTACGGCCGTCGACCACGAGGGTGGCCCCGGCCTGCACCCCCTCATCGATGTAGCCGACGATCCGGTCGCGAGCCGCCGCGGTGACGATCGGGCCCATGTCGCAGCCGGTCGCGCCGTCGCCGGTCCGGATCGCCGCCATGCGTTCGGTGATCTTGGCGATGAGCTCGTCGGCGATCGTGTCGACGGCCACCAGGACCGAGATGGCCATGCACCGCTCGCCGGCCGAGCCGAAGCCGGCGCTCACCGCGGCGTCGGCGGCCAGGTCGAGGTCGGCGTCGGGCAGCACAAGCATGTGGTTCTTCGCGCCACCGAGCGCCTGCACCCGCTTGCCGTGCGCGGTGCCGGTCTCGTAGACGTACTTGGCGATGGGCGTAGAGCCCACGAAAGAGATGGACTTGATCTCAGGGTGGGTCAGCAGCGCGTCGACGGCCTCCTTGTCGCCGTGCACCACGTTCATCACACCGTCCGGCAGCCCGGCCTCGCGCCACAGCTGCGCGACCGCCACGACCGCCGACGGGTCCTTCTCGGACGGCTTGATGACGACCGCGTTGCCGCAGGCGACCGCGATCGGCACGAACCACATCGGCACCATCGCCGGGAAGTTGAACGGCGAGATGACCCCGACCACCCCGAGCGGCTGCAGGATCGAATAGGCGTCGACCCCGGTGGACACATTCTCCGAATACCCACCTTTAAGCAGATGCGGTATGCCGCACGCGAACTCGGCGACCTCCAAGCCCCGGCTCACCTCACCGAGGGCGTCCGAGGTCACCTTGCCGTGCTCCGCCGTGACGAGCTCGGCGATGCGCTGGCGGTTCGCCGCGAAGAGGTCACGGAAGGCGAAGAGCACCTGGGCCCGGGTGGCCAGCGACGTGGCGCCCCACGCCTTCGCGGCCGCCGCTGCCCGGGTCACCACCTCGTCGACCAGGTCGGCCGAGGCGAAGTCGACCCGGCCGGTGAGCTCGCCGGTCGCCGGGTTGTAGACCTCACCGGTGCGCTCGGCGGTGCCCTCCCACAGCTGATGACCGATGAGATGGGTGATGCGCGCCGGGCTGCTCATACTGACCTCTTCGTCGGTGGGCGGGAGATGGTTCTGACTACCACAGCCGCTCGCCGCTGCCTAGGAGCCTGCTGAACGACCCCTCCCGCAACGCCGACATGGGCGCCATCACGACTCGGCAACGAGGACCTCGGCGCGGTGTCGGGTCGCGTTCACCAGCCGAGCGTTGATCGCATCGCTGCCGGTGCTGGCCCGGGCCAGCGCCGCTGCTGGGGTGCGGCCGTAATGGACATGCCGGGCGACCAGCCGCTCGATGCGCACGGGCTCGGGGACGGCGGCATACCAGAGCTCGTCGCACAGCTGCGGCAGTCGCGACCAGGGCGGGGAGTCGACGAGCAGGTAGTTGCCCTCGGTGATCACCAGCGGGGTGTCCGGGGCGACGGCGACCGCCCCGGCGATGGCGTCCTCGAGGTCGCGGCGGAACTCCGGCGCCCAGATCGGCCCGGGCTCGCCGACCCGGATGCGTTCCAGGAGTGCGACATACCCGGCAGCGTCGAAGGTGTCGATGGCGCCTTTGCGCTCGACATCGCCGCGGGCCACGAGCACCGAGTGGGCCAGGTGGAAGCCGTCGAGCCCGACGACGACCGCCCCGGGGACGGCGTCGGCCACCCGGTGCGCGAGCGTCGACTTGCCGGCCCCTGGCGGCCCGGCGATCCCGATGATCGCCCGGCTCGTCGCCCCTGCGGCTGCCCCTCCGGACGCCTGGGGCGTCGAGCGGTCGGCTCGGCGAGCCACGAGCGAGCGGGCCCGGGCCACGGCGGCGTCGATGCCGATCAGGGTCATCTGGGCCGCCGTCGAGCCGGGCCGGCCCCGCTCAGGCCAGGGCCGATCCGGTGATCCGCTCATAGGCCTCCAGGTATCGGGCCCGGGTCTGCTCGACGACGTCCTCGGGCAACGGCGGCGGCGGCTCGGCGGAGCGTCGGTCCCAGCCACTGGCCGGGGAGGCGAGCCAGTCGCGGACGAACTGCTTGTCGAAGGACGGCTGGGCGCGCCCCGGCTGCCACTGGTCGGCGGGCCAGAACCGCGACGAATCGGGGGTGAGCACCTCGTCGGCGAGCACGACGACCGGGCCACCATCGGCGTCCTCACGGGTGCGGTCGACCCCGAACTCGACCTTCGTGTCGGCAATGAGAATGCCCTTGGCCGAGGTGATCTCGTTGCCCCGGGCCAGGATCCGCCGGGTGAGCACGTCGACCCGGGCGGCCAACGGGGTGCCGATCGCCTGGCGCACCTCGTCGAAGGTCATCGGCTCGTCGTGCTCGCCGAGCGGTGCCTTCGTCGTCGGGGTGAAGATCGCGGCCGGCAGCCGCGAGCCGTCCTGCAGCCCGGGCGGTAGCGGCACCCCGGACACCGCTCCAGTGCGTTCGTACTCGGCGAGGCCACCACCGGTGAGGTAGGCCCGCGCGACGCACTCGACCGGGATCATCTCCAGCCGGCGCACCAACACCGCCCGCCCCGCGACAGCGGCCGGCACTGAAGGGGCCTGCGCCGACACGACGTGGTGCTCGAGCCCCTCGAGCCGATCGAACCACCACAACGACAGCTGCGTCAGCACCCGCCCCTTGTCGGGGATCGGGGTGGTCAGCACGTGGTCGAAGGCGGAGATCCGGTCGCTGGCGACGAGCAGCACCTGGTCGTCGCGCGGCTGGCCGGTCTGCGGGTCGAGCGGGGCGTAGAGGTCACGGACCTTGCCCGAGTAGAGGTGTTGATACCCGGGCAGTTCGAGGATCTGGTCGGTAGGCACCATTCACCTGCTCTCCGGGATGTGCACGTCGCCACGGGCGGCTGCCGCGGCGATGTCGCTGCGGTGGTGGCCCCCGGCCAGGTCGATCCGCGCCAAGGCCCGGTATGCCGCGTCGCGCGCCTGGGTGAGATCCGGGGCCACCGCGAGCACGTCGAGCACCCGCCCCCCGGCCGACACGAGCCGGCCGTCGGCGTCGCGGCGGGTGCCGGCGTGCAACACCGTGACGCCGGGCTCGGTCGGCGCGTCGAGTCCTGCGATGGGGTCGCCGCCGCGTGGCGCGGCCGGGTAACCTTGCGCCGCGAGCACGACGAGCACCGCGCTGTCGGGTCGGTGGTGCAGATCGTCCATGGTGTCGAGCCGGCCGGTGGCGGCGGCATACAGCAGCCCGCCCAACGGGGTGACGAGCCGGGCGAGCGCGACCTGGCCGTCCGGGTCACCGAAACGGCAGTTGAACTCGACGACCCTCGGCCCACGGGCGGTGAGCGCGAGTCCGACGTAGAGAGTGCCGACGAAGGGCGTGCCCCGCCGGCGCATCTCGTCGACGACCGGCTGCGCGACGTGGTCGATGACCCACTGCCCGAAGTGCGGGGGCGCCCAGGGCAGCGGAGAATAGGCGCCCATCCCGCCGGTGTTTGGCCCGGCGTCGCCATTGCCGACCCGTTTGAAGTCCTGGGCCGGGGCCAGAGCCCGCACCGTCGCCCCGTCGCAGATGCAGAAGACGGAGACCTCCGGGCCGTCGAGATACTCCTCGACGACGACCCGCCCGCCGTCCTTGGCCAGGCACTCCAGACCGTGTGCGAGGGCGACCGCTCGGTCGTCGGTGACGACGACACCCTTGCCCGCGGCCAGACCGTCCTCCTTGACCACGTGCGGGGCGCCGAAAGCGTCGAGCGCGGTCTCGAGCTCGGCTGCGGTCACACACACGTGCGCGAGGGCGGTCGGGACGCCGGCTGCAGCCATGACCTCCTTGGCGAAACTTTTCGAACCTTCCAGGCGCGCGGCCGCCGCGTCGGGGCCGTACACGGCATACCCCCCGGCCCGCAGCACGTCGGCGACCCCAGTGACCAACGGCGCCTCGGGGCCGATGACGACGAGCTCGACGGTATGCCGCGCCGCGATCGCCGCGATCGCCGCCCCGTCGGTGGGATCGGGCAGCGGCTCGCACGGCGCGATCGCGGCAATACCTGGATTGCCGGGTGCCGCGATCACCGCGGTCACCTCTGGATCGGCCGCGAGGCCATGGACGAGTGCGTGTTCCCTGGCCCCGGAACCGACGACGAGCACCTTCACACGGCCAGCGTAGTCACAGAAAAAAGGCGGTGCCCTCGGGAGGCAGGGGGTTACACCCGAGGGCACCGCTCACCACGCCGCGGGCTCAGGGAGGGGGACCCGGCCCAGCGTCGGCCGCCTTACCGGCTGGCCAGCACCCACTATGGCAGACATGAAGGCGGGGCGGTAAGTGGGCGGTGATGTCGGACACGCGACATTGTCGTAATTCCGACACGCACGGTGGGCCAGCACCCTAGGCTTTCGTCCGACCGACCAGGCCGCGACGTCGGAGGCTGGACCGCGTGGCTCCGGTCTTCGCCCCGACGCCGTGCCCAGGACCAGTGCGATCGCTCAGCCGAGGCCCGGTGCCCGGCACCCCTCCCGAGCAAAACTCCCGACCAAGACTCCCCACCAAGACTCTCCCGACCCAAGGAACTCCGTACCATGCAGGGCTTCTACGCCGACCCCGCCGACGACGTCACCCACGCCGTCGTGAGCGACCCCACAGCCGTCCGCACCCGCGAGTCCTACGCACATGTCGACGGCGACATGGGCAGCCTCTACCTCGAGCTCATCGAACGCCCCGAGCTGACCGCGGCAGACCTCGTGACCTCGGAGCGCTCGGCGCAGGACGTCAGCGCCCTGCTCCAACGACTGTCGATCATCGGGCTGCTGGAGCTGGATCAGGACGGCATTCATGTCCTGCCCCCGGACAACGCCCTGCCGGCGCGCGCCGTGCAGTTGGAACGCCGGGCGGCTGCCGCCCGGTCGGCGGTCAGCGAGTTGGCCCGGCGCTACTACGTCGCCCGATCCGAGGGCACGCGAGATCTCGATCAGCTCGTGCGCCTGCTCTACTCGGTCGAGGAGATCGGTGCTGCCTCGTCCGAGATGATCGCGATGGGGGTGTCCTCGATCGTCACCCTGCGCGCGCCGACCCAACGGATCCTCATGATCGCGGGCCTACCGCCCGAGGTGCGGGCGCTGCCGTTGACGAATGCCCAAGGCGTCACCCTGACCACTCGCGTGGTCTACGACTCGCGCCTGCTCGCCGCGATCCCGATGGGCACCGACGTGCTGCTGGAGCGGGCCCATCACGAGCAGCAGCGCTTCAGCCCCGACCTGCCCTGGACCGTCACCGTCGTCGACGACCGCGCCGCGATCATCGACATCGGCTTCCCGGGCCGCGGGGCTCCCGCCGGCATGCTGCTGCGCACCCCCGTGTTCGTCGAGCCGGTGCTGTGGCTCGTGGAACGGTTCTGGCAGTACAGCGTGCCGGTGCCGCGCGCCGGCATGCAGACCACCCTGGACAAGCGCGACCAGTACATCCTCGGGATGCTCGCCTCCGGGGCGAGCGATGCGACGATCGCCCGCCAGACAGGTGTCTCGCTGCGCACCATCGAACGACGGATCAAACTCATCCTGGACCAACTCGGGGCGCAGTCCCGGTTCCAGGCGGGTCTGTTGGCCAAGGAGCGCGGCTGGCTCTAGCGTCGATGGCGTGCCGGTCATCGAGGTCTGTGGATTGGTCAAGCACTACGGCCCGGTGCGGGCCGTCGACGGGGTAGACCTGCAGGTCGAAACGGGCGAGTTCTTCGGGGTGCTCGGGCCCAACGGCGCCGGGAAGACGACCCTGCTGGAACTCGTGGAGGGGCTGCGTCGGCCGGATGCCGGCACGGTGCAGGTCTGCGGGCTGTCACCCTGGCCGCGCAACGCGGCGCTGCTGCCTCGCCTGGGGGTGCAACTGCAAGCCTCGGCGTTCTTCGAGATGCTCACCGTGCACGAGCAATTGACGACCTTCGCCGACCTCTACGGGGTGTCCCGTGGCCGGGTCGCACAGATGCTCGACGTCGTGGGTCTGGGCGAGCACGCCGGCCAACGCACCGAGCGACTCTCCGGCGGGCAGAAGCAACGACTGTCGATCGCCTGCGCCCTCGTGCACGAGCCGCAGGTCGTCTTCCTCGACGAACCGACCGCCGCGCTGGATCCGCAGGCTCGGCACAACCTCTGGGATCTGCTGCGGGACATCAACCGGGCCGGTCGCACCGTCGTGCTGACCACCCACTCCATGGACGAGGCCGAGTCGCTGTGCGACCGCGTCGCGGTCATGGACGCCGGGCGGGTGCTCACCGTCGACACACCCGCGGCGATGGTCCGCGCTCTCGCCGCACCGACACGGATCAGCTGGCCCGACAGCGTGGTCCGCGCCGATGCGACCCCTGCGGAACTGGGTGTCGAGGCCGCCGACCTCGAGATGATCCGCGTGGACCACGGGACCATCACGATCACCACGCACCGACCGGAACGGGTGCTCACCGGGCTGGCGGCGCGGCATACCCTTCATGGCCTGCAGGTGCAGGGGGCAACCCTCGAAGACGTCTTCCTCCACCTCACCGGGCGGGAGTACCGCGGATGAGCGCCTTCGCGGCCCTGACCCGCGCGCAGGCAAAGGGCTACCTGCGGGACAAGCAGATGCTCTTCTGGACGGTGCTCTTCCCGCTCGTCTTCCTCGTGATCTTCGCCGGCGTCTTCGGCGACGCCGACCGACCCAGGACGACGCTCACCCAGGTCGGCGCGATCGAGCTCATCGATCGGATGCCGGCGGCGGCCCGGGCGCAGTTCGACCAGCTCTTCGAGGTCACCCGCGCCGACGACCGTGAAGCGGCGCTCGAGCGGGTGCGCAGGGGCGAACTCGACGCGGTGATGTGGGCCTCGGGTGATGGGTCGACCCTCGTGCTGCGCTACTCCCAGGCCGACGCCGTCAAGGCCGCCACGGTGCGCGGCACGCTCGAGGCCTTCGTGCTGCAGGCCGACCTCGCGATGACCGGCACCCCACCGGCGCTCACCCTGCAGGCGGAGCAGGTCGAGGACCGGTCCCTCAAGCCGATCCAGTTCCTCGCCCCCGGGTTGCTTGCCTGGGCGGTCTCGATGAGCGGCACCTTCGGTGCGGCGATGGCGCTCGTGCAGTGGCGGCAGTCGAAGCTGCTCCGGCGCCTACGGCTCGCGCCGGTCGGCACCGCCACGGTCGTGGGCTCCCGCACCCTCGTCACCCTCGTCGTGGCGCTCGGGCAGGCGAGCATCTTCCTTGGGGTCGGCGTGCTCTTCTTCGGGCTGCGGCTCAGCGGGTCGTGGTGGCTGGCGATCCCCGTGCTGCTGGCCGGGTCGCTGGCGTTCATGGCCGTCGGGCTGCTCACCGGCGCCGTCTCCAAGACGCCCGACGGCGCCTCGGGGCTGGCGAACCTCATCATCATCCCGATGGCCTTCCTGTCCGGCATCTTCATCCAGCTCGACTCGGCGCCAGGGTGGATGCAAACGCTCTCGCAGGTGCTGCCGATGGGGCACCTCAACAGCGGTATGTCCGCCGTCCTCGTGCGAGGTCAGGGCGCCGAGGCCATCGGGGCGCCCATCGCCGTGCTGCTCGGTTTCACCCTCGTCATCGGGGCGATCGCCGCGAGGGTGTTCCGCTGGGAGTCCGACTGAGCCGTCGCCACGCTCCGGCGCGGCACCGCTGCGTCGGCCCGCGCTTCGGCCTCGCTTCGGCCCGCGCCTCGGCCCGAGGACGCCCGGATGACGACGCCGACGGCGTAGGGCCAGCGCTCTCGGATACAGTGGTGAGTTCCGGTCGGCAGGGATCGGTCACACCACCATGGGGAACAGCACGAAGCGGATGACGCGATGAGCACGGCGAGGCAACCCGGCGCCTCGGAGCCGGCCGGACCGGACGCGGCCCAGGCGTTGGACTCCCGCCTGGATTCCCACCCCGACCCGCGGATCGTCGCCGAGCTGGCCGTCGAGCAGGCGCACGTCGACCGGGTATATGCCGAGCTGGCCAACGCGGCCCGGCGCGCCAAGCTGGTCGCCGCCGACGGCTTGGCACGCGGGCGCACCGAACGCACCGGCAGTGCCCGCGAGGAGGAACTCACCGGGCTCTTCGAACGCGATGCCCTTGTCTTCCATGCAGCCCGGCGCCAGCACGCGTTGGACACCCAGTACGAGGGGCTCGTCTTCGGCCGGCTCGATCTGGAGCACCCTGCCATCGGCACCGCGGCCGCGCCGGGCGCCACTGCCGACGACCGCCCGGTCAGCGTGATCGAGCGGGAAGTGCGCTATGTGGGCCGCCTCGGCATCCGCGACCAGGAGTACGAGCCACTCGTCATCGACTGGCGGGCACCGGCGGCGGCACCGTTCTACCGGGCGACACCGGTCCAGCCCTTGGGCGTCCTGCGCCGGAGGGTGCTGCGCTGCCGGGGTGCGAGCGTCATCGGCGTCGAGGACGACCTCATGGTGCCCGAGGCCCCGGCCGACCTGGTGATCGTCGGCGACGGCGCGCTCATGGCGGCGCTCACCCGGTCCCGGGGTGAGCGGATGCGCGACATCGTCGCGACCATCCAACGCCACCAGGACGAGGCGATCCGGGCCTCCTCCAGGGGGGTCACCGAGATCACCGGGGGCCCCGGCACCGGCAAGACGGTTGTCGCGCTGCACCGCGCGGCATACCTGTTGTATGCCGACCGGCGCCGCTACGAAGGCGGCGGCGTGCTCGTCGTCGGGCCGTCGGCGGCCTACACGGCATACATCGAACGCGTCCTGCCCAGCCTCGGCGAGGACAGCGTCGCGCTGCGCGCCCTCGGCGACCTCGTCGACGCGATGACCACCGACCGGCACGACGCCCCCGATGCTGCCGCGGTCAAGGGCTCGTTGCGGATCCGCGAGGTGCTGGCCCGGGCCGCTCGGGACCAGGTGCCCGGCGCCCCCACCGAGTTGCGCTGCTTCGTCGCGGGGCATGCCGTGCGGCTGGGCTCCGAGACCCTCGAACGGATCCGCGGGCAGCTGCTGCGCCAGCACCCGCGCAACACCGCGGTCGATGCCGCCGTTCATGCCCTCGGCGACGCCGCCTATCGCACCGTGTGGCACGGCGGCGGGCTGGGTGGGGCCAGCGGCGCCCCGGAGCGCGAGGAGTTCCTGGCCCGCTTCACCGATCACCTGGATGTCGAGGCCTTCCTGGCCGACTGGTGGCCGCAGGTCGACCCGCGCGAGGTGCTCCTGTGGCTGGCCGATCGGGAACGGCTGCAGCGGTATGCCGCGGGCGTGCTGAGCGCCGACGAGATCGATGCGGTGCACCGCAGCATGACGACCACACTCGAGCTGGGCACCTGGTCGATCTCCGACGTGCCGCTCATCGACGACCTCGCGGGCCGGCTCGGCGCCGTACGCGAGGCACCAGCGGAGGAGCGCGGCTTCTATCAGATCGAGGAGTTGGACTCACTGCTCGGCGAGGTCGGCGGCCAACTCGGCGGCTCGGACACCCCCGGCTACGACGTGACCCCGCACGATGCTCGCGACCGGCTGCTGCTGGGCCGGATCGGGCGACCCGAGGACTACGCGCATATCCTCGTCGACGAGGCTCAGGATCTCTCACCGATGCAATGGCGGTTGATCGGGCGCCGCGGGCGCTACGCCTCGTGGACCGTCGTCGGCGACGCCGCGCAGAGCAGCTGGCCGACCCCGGTCGAGTCGGCGACCGCCCGCGCCGAGGCGTTCGGCGGGCAGCCCCGGCAGGTCTTCCACCTCACGACGAACTACCGCAATGCCCGGGAGATCTTCGACTACGCGGCGCACGTGATCCGCGCCGACGTGCCCGATGCCGACATCCCCGACGCGGTCCGGGAGACCGGGGTCGCGCCTCGCCTGGTCGATCTGCCGGCGACCACCTGGGAGGAGCAAGGGCTGGGGCAGCTCGCGCGGCTGGCCGCGCAGGAGGTGCAGCGGCTGCTCGACGCCGTCGACGGAAGCGTCGCGGTGATCACCCCGGCGCGGTATGCCGCGGCGCTGGCCCCGCTGGCCGGCACCCCCGGCGCACGCGTGCGGGTGCTCGATCCGCTGTCCAGCAAGGGCCTGGAGTGGGATGCCGCGATCGTCGTGGATCCCGCCGAGATCCGGCGTGCCTACCCGGGCGGAGTGCGCACGCTATACGTCGCGTTGACCCGGGCCGCCCACCGGCTGACCGTCCTGCAGTAGCGGAGCGTCCGGCAGTAGCGGAGCGTCCGGCCGTGATGCGGTCCGACCGACTGCTCCGCCCTCATCCAGTTCCACACAAACGCAACGGGCGGAGCCTTGAGCTCCGCCCGTACGTGGCGTTGTCGCCAGCAGTGGTCGAGGTTCCCGTCGCATCCCCCGATGCTGCGGTGGTCTCCGATGGCCGCTCATCCCCCGATGGTGAGCCACCAACCCCTGCCCTTCGATACACGAGCGTACCAGATGCACGCGCGTATCCGATACAACCCCGTATGACTTTTCCGTTCACTCTCGTTCACACTTTGTCGAGGACCCACCCGACCGGGCCGGCGCGCGTACGTGACCCGTCCACCCACAAACCTTCGACAAGCATGGAACGTACCTGGGCAGCCACCTCCATACACGCGTGTATCGATCTCGTTGGGATACACTCACGTATCCGTCACGGCCCCGGGGGGACACGGGGCCACAATCGGGCCCGTTGCCAATGACTCCACCGACCGAGGCGCACCGAACCACCCCCCTCAGCTCGACGACCAGGCCGCACCAACGCACGAACGACTGAGCCGACGAGGTCGAACGACTCCGACGCAGCGACAGCCGAACGACAGCCAGGCGTCTGCGCCGACGGACACCGCATGCGAGATGATCGATCCCAGATGACTGAGAACATTCGCACCGACAGCGTGCGCACCCGGCGCCGGATCCAAACCCGGTCCCGACTCGTGCGCGCCGCCGTCGAGGTGTTCGCCGAGCAGGGCATCGTCGCGAGCACCGTCGAGCAGATCTGCGAACGGGCCGGCTTCTCCCGAGGGGCGTTCTACTCCAACTTCGACTCCAAGAACGCGGTGTGCGCCGAGATCATCGCGGACGAGACCCAGTTCTATGTCGAGGCGATGCGCCGCGGCGGGGCGGCCGCGTTGGGCCACTTCGGCGCCAATCCGGACGACCTGCGCCTGCCCCCGTACGAAGTGATCGAGAAGGTCGCCGAGCACGTGCTGCGCCCCTTCATCGCCGTCGACGACGACCAGCGGGCGGCCAGCCCGGGCAACCTCGGGTTGCTGTACGCCGAGCTGGGCCTGTATGCCGCCCGCGAGCCGGAGCTGCGCGCGGCATACAACGCGTATGCCGATGGCATGGTGACGGCGCTGGAACAGATCCTCGTACCGCTCGCGGCGATCACCGGACTGCGGTTCCGGGGGTCGGCGCGCCAGGCGAGCGAGATGATCCTGTCGCTCTACGAGGCGGCGACCCGGCGGGCCCTCGTCGAGGCCGACCCGAGCCGGGTGATCGAGACGATCGCCCCGGACGTCTTGTTGGCCTTCCGGATCGTCACCGAGCCGGATCGATCGAGTGCGGTCGACGAGGCCGCTCGAGCGCCCCGGTCGGTGACCGCATGAGCGAGCCGCAGCTGTCCCGGCGCCGCTCCGAGACCCAGGACCGTCTGCTCGCCGCCGCCGTGCCCCTGTTCGCCGAACGCGGCATCAGCGCGAGCACGGTGGAACTCATCTGCGAACGGGCCGGGTTCACCCGCGGCGCCTTCTACTCCAACTTCGAGTCCAAGGACGACCTGGTCCGCAACCTGCTGGCCTTCCAGCGGGACCGATTGGCCAGTGGGGTGCAACACGCCATCGACGAAGCCGCGGCGTTCCGCCCCGCGGCCGCCCAGGACCGGTCCACGTCGCCGCACGAGATGCTGGCCCACATCGTGCGCCACGCGATGGCCAGCTATCAGCAGGCCGGGCCGGCCGGGGCGTGGACGGCGCTGAGCCTGCTCTCCCTCGAAGTGAGCCTGTATGCCGTGCGCGAACCCACCGTGCGGGGCGCCTGGCTCGACAACCAGAAGGCCACGCTCGACCCCCTCGCCGACCTCATCGAGATCGTGCTCGAGGTCTGCGGGCTGCGCCTGAGTGTGTCGCGCGTCGACGCCGCGACGACCCTGCTGGCCGTCTTCCAATCGGCGGCCCGGCGCGCCCTCACCACCGGCGAGGACAACGTGCTCGACATCGTCGCGCCGCGCTACGTCTACGCCCTCACCTGCATGAGCGAGCCGGTTTACTGAGGATCGCGCGGCGACCGTGGCCTTGGGTCACGCCGCGAAGTCCGGGCGGGTCAGTCCTGGCCGAGCAGGTCGTGGCGCTGGATGATCGCGTCGCGGGCCGCGCCGACCCCGATAGCGGAGACCCGCGCCCCGATGAGCTGCTCGACCCGCAGGATGTAGGCCTGGGCATTCGCCGGCAATTCGTCGAACTGACGACAACCGGAGATGTCCTCCCACCAGCCGGGCATGGTCTCGTAGATCGGCCGGGCATGGTGGAAGTCGCTCTGGTTGACCGGCATCTCGTCGTGCCGGACCCCCTCGACGTCGTAGGCGACGCAGATCGGCACCTGCTCGAGCCCGGTGAGCACGTCGAGCTTCGTCACAACGAAGTCGGTCACCCCGTTGATCCGGGTCGCGTAGCGACCGATCACGGTGTCCAACCACCCGCACCGGCGGGGCCGGCCGGTCGTCGTGCCGTATTCGGCGCCGACCTTGCGCAGGTAGTCGCCGTCGGCGTCGTGCAACTCGGTGGGGAAGGGCCCCTCGCCCACCCGGGTCGTGTAGGCCTTGAGGATGGCGATGACCCGCTCGACCCGGGTCGGCGGGATGCCCGAGCCGGTGCACGCCCCGCCCGCGGTGGCATTCGAGCTGGTCACGAACGGGTAGGTGCCGAAGTCGACGTCGAGCAGGGTGGCCTGTCCGGCCTCCAACAGTACGGTCTCGCCGCGGTCCAGCGCCTGCTGGAGCACGAGCGAGGTGTCGGCGACCATGGGGGCCAGGCGCGCGGCATACGAGACGAGTTCATCCACGACCGCGCCGACCTCGACCGCTCGCCGGTTGTAGAGCTTGGCGAGCACCTGGTTCTTCACCGCGAGGGCGGCCTCGACCTTCTGCTCGAGGATGTGCCGGTCGAACAGATCCTGGATGCGGATGCCGGTGCGGCTCATCTTGTCGGCATAGGTCGGCCCGATGCCGCGGCCGGTGGTGCCGATCTTGCGGGCCCCGAGGAAGCGCTCGGTCACCTTGTCGAGGGTGCGGTTGTAGGGGGTGATGACGTGCGCGTTCGCACTGATGAGCAGCTTGCCCGGGTCGACCCCGCGGGCCAGCAGCCCGTCGAGCTCGTGGAACAGCACCTCGAGGTCGACCACCACGCCGTTGCCGATCACCGGCGTGCAGGTCGGGGTGAGGATGCCCGAGGGCAACAGGTGCAGGGCGTACTTGTCGCTGCTGCCGTCGGCATGCTCGATGACGACCGTGTGACCGGCGTTGTTGCCGCCGTTGAACTTCACGACGTAGTCGACCCGACTGCCGAGCAGGTCGGTGGCCTTGCCCTTGCCTTCGTCTCCCCACTGGGCTCCGACGAGCACGACTGCGGGCATGGCACCTCCTGGTGGGACTGCTGGGGCGGGGACTGCTGGGGCGGGGACTGCGGGGCGGACTGCGGTGCGGACTGCGGTGCAGACCGTGGCAGGCCGTGGACCAACGGTCGAGATTACCCTTCCCGCGGGCAGGGTGGGCGGGACGCCCATTCGGCGGCTCCCGCTCCACCCGAGATCGGCCCGCCGGGTGACTCCTGCCTCCTGAAGAGGCCTTAAGCGATTCCTCAGCGGCCCGCAGGACAGTGCTCCCGTCAACGAAGAAGCCGGGACAAGGCCCGGCGAACCGGAAGGGATCACGATCATGTCGCGTCACATCCGCACCGCCCGCCAGGCTGCTTTCACGATGACCACTGTCGCCGGCCTGAGCGCCCTGGCCGGCCTCGCCGCCCCGGCAGCCCACGCCGACAACGGCCCTGCCTACAACCTGAGCAAGTCGATTGTCTGGGTCGATGTCACCTCCGATCTTGCGGTCGAGGTGCCCTTCACCGGCGGCCAGCACAAGACGTTCACGACCACGGTAGGGATCGAATGCACCGGCTTCTTCATCAGCACCACGGGCGATGTCGCCACGGCTGGGCACTGCGTCGAGCTGAACGAGGACCTGCGGATCGCCGCCATCCAGAAGGTGATCAATGACCAGGAGCTGATCGGCGGCGACAATCGGCCCCTGGATGCTACCCGGCTCAGTTGGCCGGTGCGGATGGTCTCGCAGCGGGCCTCCGTGGGACAGCCCGACGGCATCGACGGCGGTCCATTGAGCGGCAAGCACATGGTGACGGCCCAGATCGCGCAGAGCCAGCCGTTCGACAAGGGGGACCACGCGCTGTTGCACATCGCGAACATGTCCGCCACACCCGCGCTGAAGCTGGCGGCCAACCCGCCGACCCTCGGTGACTCGATCGTCAGCATCGGCTTCCCGGGCTCGGTCGCCGGTAATGCCGACGTGATCCGCCAGCCCCCGTCCTTCAAGCCCGGCACGGTCAGCTCCCCCACCGTCACCGGCTCCGGGGCGCCGAACATCGAGGTCAGCTCCCCGATGACCCAGGGCATGTCCGGCGGCCCGACGGTCAACCTGCGCGGTGAGGTGCTCGGCCTCAACTCCTACAAGCTGCGCGGCGAGACCCAGGCGTTCAACTTCATCACCGACACCGACACGATGCGCCGTTTCTTCACCACTCAGGGCGTCACGCTGAGCACGACACCAGCGGCCGACAACGGGTCGGGCTCGAACTCCGGTTCGGGCAACGATTCCGGCTCCGGCAACGGTTCCGGCACCGCGCCGGGCAACGGGTCGGGCAACGGCAACGATGGGAAGGCGCCGGCGCCCGGGTCGGGACGCGACTCGGCGGTGGTGAGCCAGCCGGTGTCCTCGGAGTCCGATCGCGGCCTGTTGTTCGGCGGAGTCGCCCTCGCGCTGGCGCTCGGCCTGGGTGGCGTCGGGGTGGCCGTGGCTCGCTCCCGTCGGGCGAGCGCGAGCGCACCGCACCTGCCGTTCCCGCCGGCCCCGCAGCAGTGGGTCGGGCACCAGGCGCCCACCCAGGCGGCGGGCGACGCACCGTGGCAGACCTGGTCACCCCAGCACCCGCAGAGCCCGACCGCGCACGCTGCGCACAGCACCGCAGCCGGGCAGCACGTCCAGGAAGCGCCCTTCGTCGACCCGCGGTTCACCCAGCAGCCGCCCGTCCCCGGGCAGCCGGTCCTGGAGCAGCCGTTCGTGGAGCAGCGGCGCGCCAGCTGAGCACTCCCTCGCACGGGAGTTCGGCGCACCAGCCGGGGGAGGGGTCCGGTGGCCCCCAGGGACGGCCACCGAAACGGCGGGGCCGGGTATGCCGCGTGGCAGACCCGGCCCCGTCCGCGTTCCCTCGCGAGGCCAGGAGCACAACTTCGCCCGCCCGGTGCTCGGGCTCCTCGGAACGGCCTCGGCCGCTTCCCGGCTCAGTTCTGACAGCCCCACGCCGTGGCCAACAGCTCGAACGAACGCACCCGCAGCGCCGGGTCGTGGGTATACGTCGTGATGATGACCTCGTCCAGATCGAGATCGGCGACGATCTGCTCCAGCCGCGCCACGACGGTGCCCGGCGAGCCGACCGCACTGACCGGCATACCCCGTTCGATGTATGCCGCGAGCTCACCCCCGAGGACGGCCGCGAGGTCGGCGACCGGTGGCGCCAGCGGCGCCCGCTGCCCGGTGCGGATCATCGCGGCCATCTGCTGGTGGGTCGTGAAGAGGTGGGCGGCCTCCTCATCGGTCGGTGCGACGAGCACGTTGACACCCGCCATGACCCACGGCGCCGCGATCGCGGCGGTCTCCTGATCGGCCCGGAACTGCTGGCGGTAGAGCCCGATGGCCTCGTGGCGCAGCGTCGGCGCGAAGTGCGACGCGAAGACGTAGGGCAGCCCGAGCACCGCGGCGACCTGGGCGCCGTCGAGGCTGGACCCGAGCATCCACAGCGGCACCGCGGTGCCCGCCCCGGGGTAGGCCCGCACCGATCGCCGCCCCACTCCGGCCTCCTGGCCTTGGGCCGGGGCGAGGTCCGGGGCGAGGTCCGGGGCGAGATAGCGATGCAGCTCGACGACGTCGTGCACGAAGGTGTCGGTGGTCTCGACCCCCCGGCGCAGGGCTCGCGCGGTGAGTGGGTCGGTGCCCGGTGCCCGCCCGAGGCCCAGGTCGATGCGCCCGGGGTGCATCTCGGCGAGGGTGCCGTAGTACTCGGCCACGAGCAAGGGGCTGTGGTTGGGCAGCATCACCCCGCCCGCGCCGAGCCGGATCCGGGTGGTGTGCTCGGCGGCGCGGCCGATGAGCAGTGCGGTCGCCGGCGAGGCGAAGGGCAGCGCGTTGTGGTGCTCGGCATACCAGAGCCGGGCGTAGCCGGCGCGATCCGCGGCCACCGCGAGCGCCAGTGACGCCTCGAAGGCCTCCTTGATGCTGCCGCCCTGCCACACCGGCACGAGGTCGAGGATCGACAGCGGCACCCGCCCGGGTGCTTGGCCTGCTGGCGTAGCGCTCATGCCCCCACCGTAGGCCGCCGGTCAGTGGGCGCGAGCCTGGGCCTGCCCGACCAGCCGGGTCATCACGGATCGGGGCAGCACCCGCGGGAGGGTGGTCTGCATCCGGTTGGCCAGGCCCGGGACGGCCACCGCCTTGCCCGCCTGCATCGCCTCGACACCGATCCGGGCGACCTCGTCGGCCGGGAGCATGGTGAGGCGGCGCATCGGCCCACTGAGCAGCCGGCTCTGGCCCAGGTCTGCCGCGGCCTGGAAACCGGTCTCGACCGGGCCGGGGCACAACGCGGTCACCGTGACCCCGGTGCCGCTCAGCTCCTGCGCGAGGGCCTCGCTGAAGCTGAGCACATAGGCCTTGCTAGCGTAGTAGACGGCCATCAGCGGGCCGGGCTGGAAGGCGGCCGTCGATGCGACGTTGAGCACCCGGCCGTGCCCCCGCTCGACCATAGCCGGCAGGAAGCCGCGGGTGAGTTCGGTGAGCGCGACGACGTTCACGGCGAGCAGGTCGCTGATCGAGCCCGCGTCCTGCAGATGGAACTCCCCGAAGCTGCCGAAGCCGGCGTTGTTCACGAGCACGTCGATGCTCCGGTCGCGATCGAGCACCTGCGCCAGCACCTGCGCGGCGGCGCCCGGGGCACTGAGGTCGGCCGCCACGACATCGACGACGTTTCGGTATGCCGCGCGCAGCTCCTCGGCGAGCGCCTCCAGCGCCGATTCGTTTCTCGCCACGATGACGAGATCGTGGCCAGCAGCGGCCAGACGCCGGGCGATCCGCTCGCCGATGCCCCCGCTCGCCCCGGTGACGAGCGCGGCATACCGGATGGGCTCGGGCATCGTGGGTCACCTTCCGGTGGGCGGGCTCAATGGCGAGCCGCAGACTCAGACCGACGGCCGAGGGGCCGCCGAGCTCAGGCTACCCCCGCGTGCCGGGCGCCTGAGGCGGCAACCGCGAACCGGCCCGCGCGGCGCACTAGAGTGAACGAGCCACGGGGTCGGCGAGGGGATGAAGGGCGCAGATGAGCACGGCACATTCGGTGGACCGGGTCGATCGCAAGACCGGGCGGCCGGGCGACCGGCGCGAGCCGGCATACGAGCTGGTCGAGCGGGGCGGCGAGCAGCGACTCGTGGTGCGCTCCTTCGAGCTGGCCCGCAGCATCCTGCGGCTGCCCGAAGGCTTGGCCCAGGCCGGCTTCAACGCCGAGACGGTGAGCGGCAACCCGGCGCTGCGACCACCGATGCTCTATGTCGAAGGCGAGGCCCATCACGAGCAACGGCGGTCGCCGCGCGCTACTTCGCCCCGAAGACGGTGACCAGCCGGCACCGGCAGATGATCGTCGAGCTGGCCGATGAGCTGGTCGGGGAGTTGGAACGCGCCGGCGGTGGGCGACTGGACGCGGTGTCGTTCCGGCTGGCGCTGCGGGTGGTCTGCGAGGTGGTCGGGCTCACCGAGTCGGACGTGCGCGCCATGGAGCGGCTGCTCGAGGCGTTCTTCGCCGTCCCGCCGCCGCCCAGCGCGCCACGGCTGCGCCGGCTGCGCTACCACGCGAGCCAGCACGCCCGCACGGTGCGCTTCTATCTGCAGCATGTGCGCCCGGCCGTGCGCTCCCGGCGGGCCCAGCCGCGTGACGACGTGATCTCCGGCCTGCTCGAACGGGGGCTGCGCGACCGGGACGTGCTCGTGGAATGTCTCACGTATGCCGCGGCCGGCATGGTGACGGCGCGTCAGTTCATCGCGCTGGCCGCGTGGCAGCTCATCGAGCACGAGGCGCTGCTGGCCCGGTTCCGCCTGGGCAGCCCGGAGGAACGCCGGGCGATCCTCGACGAGCTGGTGCGGCTGGACACCGTCGCCGGCAATCTGCTGCGCCGGGCTGTCACCCCGCTGACCCTGGACACCCCGCAGGGCCCGCTGCAGGTCGCCGAGGGCACTGTCATCGACCTGGAGATCCGGGCAGCCAACGCCGACGAGTCGGTCTTCGGCAGCGACGCCCTGCAGCTGAACGCCGACCGCTGTCCGGCCGGTCGGGCACCGTTGGCCGGGCTGGCCTTCGGCGCCGGGCACCACTCGTGCCCGGGCGAGCATCTGGCCATGGAGGAGAGCGACGTGTTGCTGCAGCGCTTCTTCCGCAGCGATTGGACGATCGCGGCCGCCCCGACGATCGACTGGAACGACGTCGTGCTTGCTTACGACATCCAGGGCCTGGTCGTCCGACCGGCGCCGCAGATCTCTTGACGTCGAGAGATTCTTCTAGTCTGCTGCAGGGGTGACGGACTCCTCCCCTTCAGGGTCGGTCTCGGATCGGCCAGCCGCGCCCACCGGCTCGGCCGGCTGGGATCCGACCAGCTATCTGCGGTATGCCGACGAGCGCGGCCGCCCCTTCGTCGAGTTGCTGGCCCGGGTCGAGGCGACCGCGCCGGCGCTGGTGGTCGATCTCGGCTGCGGGCCCGGCAACCTCACCGCGCTGCTGGCCCGGCGTTGGCCGCAGGCGCAGGTGCTCGGCCTCGACTCCGCGGAGCCGATGATCGCAGCTCGACGCGAGCATGGTGACCTGGTGCGATTCGAGCTGGGCGACTGCCGTTCCGGCGGATCTTCGCCGTGGCCCGCCGCGCCGCCTGACCCGCGCCGCCTGACCGACGCACCCGCCGAGACGGACGGCTGCTCAGGCCGCTGCCGGCATCGCCAGGTGACCGCCGAGCGAGACGATCGTCTCGGCCAGGGCGGTGCGCCAGGGCGTGGCAGCGACCCCGAGGTGGGCCTGGGTGCGTGTCGCGTCGACCAGATACGGGCGCTCGAACTGGTGGGCGGTCTCGGTCAACTCGCGCAGCAGCGGCACCGTGCGCAGCAGCAGACCCCGCCCGGGCAGCATCCCTACCGTGACCGGCGGCCGTCCGGTGAGCTCGGCGAGGTCGGCGAGCACCTCGCGCACCGAGCGGGCCGGGGCGGTCGGCACGTGCCACGGCCGGCCCCAGCTGTCCGACGTCCGCGAGCTCGTGGCGAGCGCGGCGATGGTGGCGCACAGGTCGGGCAGATAGGTCCAGCAGTGCGGCGCGTCGGGGTTGCCCATGATGAGCCGCACCGCCTTGCCGGCGATCGCCGGGCGCAGCACCTGATGGCCGAGGTAGGAGTAGCGACCGCCGCCCGGGCCGAAGTAGTCGGAGGCCCGGGCCTCGGTGGCCCGCACCCGGCCGGCCTGGTGCGCGGCCAGCGCCTCGGTCCACATGGCCGCCCGGGTGGCGCCCTTGTGCCCGGCCGGGGCGAACGGGTGGTCCTCGCGCATCGGGCCGTCGACCCGACCGTAGCCGTAGAGGTTGCCGACCGTGACCAGGCCGGCGCCGGAGTTCTCGGCGACCCGCAGGAAGACTTGGGCCAGCGGCGGCCACGCGGTGGGCCACTTCGTGTAGGGCGGGTTGACCGCGTTGACCAGCGCGCCGGCACCGGTGGCCAGCCGGGAGAGCCGCGCCACCGCGTCCGGATGGGTGAGATCCAGGGCCGTCGCGGTGATTCGCGGGTGGACCGGGCCGCGGCCACTGCGGGAGACCAGGTGCACCTGGTGGCCCTGCTCGGCCAACAGCATCGCGGTGCCACCGCCGATGGCGCCCGCTCCGACGACGACGTGAGTGGTCGGCTGCGTGGTCATGTGTCCTCCTGAGGCTCGATGTTTGATCAGAGAACGTTGTTCTGTATTTATTCAGGAGAGCACAGCAGGGGCCGACTTGTCAAGAACAGTGTTCTCGTTTGCTATGGTGACCGCATGGTGTCGTCGACGGAGGTCTCGTGCGGCGTGCGTGCGACCCGCCGGGCGGCCGTCGAGGCCGACCTGCTCGAGGTCGGCCGGCGCCATCTGGCCGAGCACGGCGCCGCCGCCCTGTCGATCCGCGCGGTGGCCCGCGACCTCGGGATGGTCCCCTCGGCGCTGTTCCGATACGTCTCGGGTCGCGACGAGCTGATCACCCGGCTCATCGTCGCGGCCTACACCTCGCTCGGGCAGAGCGTCGGCGCGGCCCACGCAGCGGCGCCGACACAGGACTTCGGGGCGCGCTTCTGGGCCATCGCCCACGGGATGCGCGCCTGGGCCCTGGCCCACCCGCACGAGTGGGCGCTCATCTTCGGCTCCCCGGTGCCGCACTACGACGCCCCAGGCGAGCAGACGACCGGGCCTGGCACCATCGTGCCCATGCTCCTGGTCGGGATCGGCGCCGACCTCTACGCGGCGGGGCAGCGCAGCCCGAAACCCTTCGCGGGCGCCGGGAAGCTGGCTCGCTCGGCCACCGACCACCTGCGCGGCGCCGAGCCGGGCCGCGTCGACCCGGCCGCGCTGCCGCCGGTCGCCTTCGCCAACGGGATCACCGCCTGGACCCTGCTGGTCGGTGCGGTGAGCAGCGAGGTCTTCGAGCACTTGGGTGTCAACCCGCAGCCGGCACCGCTCTTCGAGTATGCCGCGTGCTGCGCCGAGGCCATCCTGTTCGGCCCGGCACCGGCACGGCCGGCCCGAGATGCCGATCGGCCCGCCACCAAACAGCGGGGCACCCGATGACCGACGCGGTGGACGCGCCGGTCGAGATCCGCCCGGTGGCCGACGACCAGTGGGAGATCGTCGCCTGGCTCTGGCAGCTGTTCCGCCACGACCTGGCCCTCGTGGTCTCCGGCCTGCCCTATGCCGACGGGCGTTATCAATGGGCCTGGCTGCGGCCCTACCCGCAGCCCGACGGTGCCGGTTACCTGGCCTGGCGGCCGCATCCGAACACCGGCGAGGACGCCCCGGTCGGCTTCGCAGTGATCCGTGGGCTGACCGAACAGCGCCGCTCGATCGTCGCCTTCTGGGTGACGCCGGTGTTGCGGCGCAGCGGCATCGGGGGCGCCCTCGCGCTCGAGGTGCTCACGCGGCATACCGGCCCGTGGTCGATCGGCTTCCAGCACGACAACCCCGAGGCGGGTGCCTTCTGGCGGGCCGTCGCCGACCAGGCCTTCGGCCCGGGGCGCTGGCAGGAGGAGCAACGTGCGGTGCCCGGTCGACCGGAGCTGCCGCCGGACCATTGGATCGAAGCCGACCCACCGCCCCCGTGAGGTGCGCGTGACATGCTGACCGGGCCCGCCGCACCGCACCACACCCCAGGAGCTCGTATGCCGCTCGACGCCGACGTCCACCGGCTGGCCACCGGCCCCAATCTGGCCACCGTCGTCACCGTCATGCCCGGTGGCGCGCTGCAGGCGTTGCCGACCTGGATCGACTCCGACGGCGAGCGACTGCTGGTCAACACCGAGCCGCAGCGCCAACGCAGCCGCAACGTAGCCCGCGACCCGCGGATGACGGTGCTCATCCTCGCCCACGACGACCCGTGGGACTGGGCCGAGATCCGCGGTGTCGTCACTGAGACGATAACCGGTGAGCGGGCGCGCGCGCACATCGACGAGCTGTCCCGGCGCTATCTCGGCCACGACTACACCAACCCCGTCGGCCCGCAGGGCCGGGTGATCCTCGTGCTCACCCCCGATCGGGTCAACATCCCCGCGACGCGAGGCCGGCGCTGACCAACGGCCAGCACGCACATCCCTACGCGAGGGGGCACAATCGAGGGATGACGTCTCTCTACGACTTCACCGCGGTGGACATCAATGGCGAGGACCAGTCGCTCGCGGCATACCGAGGCAAGGTCGTGCTCGTGGTCAACACCGCCAGCCGGTGCGGCTTCACGCCGCAGTATGCCGGGCTGGAGCAGCTCTACCAGAGCCTGCGCGAGGAGGGGCTGGTCGTGCTGGCCTTCCCGTGCAACCAGTTCGGCGGCCAGGAGCCGGGCACCGCCGAGCAGATCCGGCAGTTCTGCCTGGTCAATTACGGGGTGAGCTTCCCGGTCTTCGGCAAGGTGCAGGTCAACGGCCCGCACACCGACCCGCTATGGGTGTGGCTCAAGGCATCCAAGGGCGGGCTGCTGGGCGAGCAGATCAAGTGGAACTTCACCAAGTTCCTCGTCGGGCGCGACGGCCAGGTGATCTCGCGGCACGCCCCGACCACCAAACCGGAGGATCTCGAGGCCGACATCCGGGCCGCGCTCGACGCCCCGACCGGCTGAGCGCAGCACTCGCGCGTCGGACCGCGGCGGGTGGCCCGCCTTTCGGGCCGCCGTTGGGATGGCTGTCGTAGGGATGGCTGTCGCAGGGTCGTGATGAACTGTCGACATGACCTCCACCGAACCTGTCCACCCACCCGGCCTCGAGGCTCAGGCCCTGCTGACCGTGTTGGCCGAGCGCCGGCACTTCGTGCTCGTCACCGCGGCCGGTCTCACCGACGAGCAGGCCCGAGCCACCCCGACCGTCTCCAGCCTGAGCATCGGCGGGCTGGTCAAACATCTGACCGCCACCGAAGATGCCTGGTCCCGATTCGCCCGCGACGGGGCGGCAGCCTTCGCCAGCGGCGCGGGCGACTGGGCCGAGGCATTCCGGCTCACCGACAGCGAGACCCTGGCCGGCACCATCGCGGCATACCAGCAGTGCGCATCGCGCACCGAGCAGATCGTCGGCGCGTTGCCGAGCCTCGATCATGAGCACGAGCTGCCGGCCGCGCCGTGGTTCGAGCCGGGGGCACGCTGGTCGGCGCGCCGGGTGCTCGCGCACCTCATCGGCGAGACCGCGCAGCATGCCGGGCATGCCGACATCATTCGCGAGACGATCGACGGACAGCGGTCGATGGGCTGACTCGCGCCGGGATCAGAGCCGGATGGTGACCCCGGTGAGTTCCTCGCTGCGCTCCCACAACGCTGCTGCGAGGTCGGCGTCCTGGGCGTGCTCGCTCATCCGGGCCGCACCGACCGGGCCCCGGGTCTCACCGAAGCGCTGCGGGCCGGTGTAGCTGCCCGACTCGGCGGTCGTCGCGGCATACAGGATCGCCTCGGCGCCCTCGGCCGGCCCGGGCAGCAACCCCCGCATGACCAGCGGGGCCATCCGGCGCAGCACCGGGTTGAGCCCGCCCATCCCATCGGGGCTGGTGAACAGGTTCGTCCGGGAGACCCCAGGGTGCGCGGCCGTGGACACCAGCGTCGCCTGCGCCGCGGCGGCCCGCCGGGCCAGCTCGAGCGCGAAGAGCAGGTTGGCCAGCTTCGACTGCCCGTATGCCGTCTGCGCGCCGTAGTGCTCCGGCGGGTTGCCCTCGACCACCCGGGCGTCGCCCCGGTGATGCGCGATCGAGGACACCGTCGTGATCCGAGGCGCCGGAGCGGAGCGCAGCTGCGGCAGCAGCAGGCCGGTGAGCGCGAAATGGCCGAGGTGGTTGGTGCCGAACTGCAGCTCGTGCCCATCGGCGGTCGTGCGGTGCCGCGGCGGCGCCATCACCCCCGCGTTATTGACGAGCACGTCGATGGGCCGGTCGATCCGCTCGGCGAAGTCGCGCACCGATGCCAGCGAGGCCAGGTCGAGCTGCTCGACCTGCACCTGCCCGGGGAGCCCGGCCAACTGCTGCGCAGCCGCGGCACCATTGTCGGGGTTGCGCACCGCGAGCAGGACCCGCGCCCCCCGTCCGGCGAAGGCTCGGGCCACCTCCAGACCGATGCCCGAGTTTGCCCCGGTGATGATCACGGTCCGACCGGTGTGATCGCCGATCTGGTCGGGCCTCCAACGCATCTGCTCTCCCCTTCGTGACTGTGCCTGCAGAGTATGCCGCTGCCCCGCCACCACCGTCACGCCGCGCGCATCTCGACCGGCCCGGCCGGGTCAGCCGGCGGTGCGCGCCTCGTGCTCGGGGCAGTCGACCCGCAGGTCGGCGGGACGCAACGGCTGGTCCAGCAGGGCACACCAGTCGCCGCCTGGGCCTGCTGCGCGGAAGCGGCAGGTCTTGCACGAGCGGTCCAGGGCGATGACGCCGCGCTCGTGCAGTTGCGCGACGAGGGTGAGCAGGACGTCGAGCGCCGCGGCCTTGTACGCCGCGGCGAGGGCAGCGAGCGCCTCCAGCGCGGCATATCGCTCGGCGAGCACCTCGCCGGCCACCTCAGTGCCACGGGCGCTGAGCGACAGCAACCGGCGCCGGCCGTCGGCCGGGTCCGGGCGCTCGGTCAGCAACCCCTTGCGGCGCAACGCCGCAGCAGCATCGGCGACCGTCGAGGCGGCGACGTCGAGACGCCGGGCCAGCTGACCGGCCAGCGGCGGGGTGCGCCGCTGCTCGGCGAGGGTGAGCAGCAGGTCGACCTGCAGGGGGCTGAGCTCCCGACGCGTCGCGATGTCCTGCACGAAGGCCCGGCGCCCCTGGGCCAACCGCTCGATGGCATCGAGCAGCCGCGCGTCCAGGCCGGGCTCGGCTCGTGCGGAGTCACGCGGTGCCGGGTCGACCATGCGCGGCGTCGGCTCACCGACACCACGCGCTGGACCCCGCGGTCCCGCCACCTGCCCCACCGCCTTCCACCCGCACCGCACTTTACAGGACTCCTATCTAACGGCAGGCTGAGGCAATCCGATAGGAATCCTACTTAAGGAGAGACAGATGTCCGACCCGTCCGGTTACCGCTTCCATGACCCGGCGCTGGCGACCAGCCCGGTCTCCACCGACGAGCTCGACCTGCTCAAGGCCACCGTGCTGTGGTCCGACGACGACACCGCCGCGCTGCGTCGGGCCGGCGACATCCTGGCCCCGCAGGTCGAGCAGATCCTCGACCTCTGGTATGGCTTCGTCGGCTCCAGCCCGCACCTCGTCGCGACCTTCGCCGGCGCCGACGGCGCCCCGGACGGGGCCTACCTCGGCGCCGTCCGGGCCCGCTTCGCCCGGTGGATCGTCGACACCTACCACGCCGAGCAGGACCAGGCCTGGCTCGACTGGCAGCACGAGATCGCGGTGCGCCACCACGTCACCGGCAAGAACCGCACGGACGGCGTCGAGTCCACCTCCGCCGAGGTGCCGATGCGCTACCTCGTGGCGTTCGTCGTGCCGCTGACCGTCACCATCCGCGGGTTCCTGGCACCGCACGCCGAAGACGCCGACGATCTCGAGGCCATGTACGGCGCGTGGTTCAAGGCCGTCACGCTCACCGCGGCGCTGTGGACCAGGCCCTACGCGTCGGGTTGGTGAGCCGACGGTTATGTCGGGCCGCGGTGCACCCAGGGTTGACGCTCAGGGGAGCAGCCCACGGTCGCGGGCCAGCGCAGCAGCCTCGGTGCGGCTGGCGGCGCCGAGCTTGGCCAGCAGGTTCGACACGTGCACGCTCACCGTCTTGGTGCTGATCGACAGGGTGTGCCCGATCTGACCGTTGGTGCGACCGCGGGCGACCAACTCGAGCACCTGCAGTTCGCGGGCCGTCAGGGCCACCGGGCTCACCGAGCCAGCCGAGCGGTCCGCACGAAGGCCGCCCCCTCCCCCAGCTGTCGCGGCACCCCCTCCGGCCGCGGCACCCGCACCCCGGCGGCGCGGCACCAGCGCGTCGAGTTCGGCGAGCAGCGGCTGCGCCCCCAACCGCTGTGCTACCTCGCGAGCCTGCACTGCGCTCTCCCGGTATGCCGCGTCGCCGGCCATCTGCTGCGCCTGCGCCAGGCGCACGAGCGATCGGGCGGTCTCGGGGATGTGGCCGTAGTCGCGGAAGGCGGTCACCGTGTCGGCCCATGCGGTGACCAGCTCGGCAGGGCTGGGGCGGTCGGGCCGGTCAGCCCACCAGCGCAACCGGGCCAGCTCGGCGCTCAGTCGTGCGCCCCAGGCCCAGGTCTCCGGGTGGGTGCGGGCGAACTCCTGCGCGTCCGCCGGGATCGGCGGCATCCGCCGGGAGGCCTGCGGAGCCGGCGGGCCCGCCGGTGCACCGGCCGCGCCCTCCGATAGCCCCAACGGCAGCGACAGCTGCGAGCCGCCGAGCACGTCGGCGGCCCGAGCGGCCAGCGTGTCGACCCGTTCGACGATCTCGCGCTGCAGGGCCGGGTCGGCCAGCCGCGCTGCGCTCGCTCCCTGGCCGGCCGCCAGGGCCGCGAGCCGCACGACCGCGTGATAGCGGCCCCAGGATCGGTCCAGGCTGGCCACCGCGTCCGCGACCAGTGCCAGCGCGCCGAGAATGTCCCCGCGGTCCCCGAGCAATTCGACTCCGGCCGAGGCGGTGAGCAACGCGCCGAGGGCATCGACGGGCCACCACTGCCGCAGCTGCGCCAGCTGCTCGTGCACCACACCATCAGCCAGTGGCGCGCCCTGGGCGGCACGCACCCCGAGCAGCGCGGCGTCGAACAGCGCCCGCCCCGGCTGCGGCGGCCCGGGTTCACCCACGTCCAGACAGTCGACCGCGCTCTGCCAGTCGCCCAGCTGGTAGGCCAGGATGCCGGCCCGCAGCCGACATTCACTGCCCCACGGGGCCCACTCCAACCGCAAGGAGCGGGCCAGCCGAGCGCCGTCCTCGAAGTGCACGCGGGCACCCGCCAGGTCGCCGCGACGCTCCAGCGACGAGGCGAGTTGGAAGTGCAGCCGCAGGCGGATCGGATCGGCCGGGTCGGTGCCACCGTCGAGCAGGGCCACCACGTGGGCCTCGGCGGTGGCAGGGTCATCGAGCGCCTCGACGACCTTGGTGAGCACGGTCCGCAGCGCGGCGCCGAGCCGGGCCTCATGCCGCTGCTCGACAGCGGCGAGCACCTCGTCGCCGAGCTCGCCCGCCGCCTGCCACTGCCGGGCGTCCACGAGCTGTTGCACATGCGCGACCTGCACCCCGAGCAGCCGCGGGTCCTCGGCCGGCATGAGCCGCACCGCCGCACTGGTGAGGGCCAGCCCGTCGACGGGCAGGTCGAGCAGTCGAGAGCGCGTTGCGTAGGCCGCCAGCAGCTCGGCGCGGTTTCCGGGGCTCTGCCGGGATCCGGGGTGGTCGAGTCGATCCCGCAGCAGGCTCACCGCGCGCAGCTGCTCGCCGCTGATCTCGGCGGCCTCCGAGGCGCGCAGGGTGACCTCGTCGAGGCTGGGGTCGTCCTCGTCGAGCAGGTCCAGCGCGCGTTCCAAGTGGTCGAGGGCCTCGTGCGCACCGCCCACCGCGAGCGCTTGTGCGGCAGCCGCTCGGCTGGCCGCGACGGCGGTCGGCAGATCGCCGGATGCCGCCGCGTGCCGGGCCAGCTCCGAGGCCGGGCCGAGGCGCGGTTGCGCGGCCAGCGCCGCGGCATACCGGCGGTGCAGGCGCAACCGCTCACCGGGCAGCAGGTCATCGAGCACCGACTCGCCGAGCAGCGCATGGCGGAAGGCATAACCCGCCGGCCAGCGCGGCACGAGCACGTGATGCTCGATGGCCGCGCCGACCGCGGCATCCAGCCGCTGGTCGGGCAGCTCGGCGACCCGCGCCAGCAGCTCGTGCGGCACGTCCCGGCAGGCGACGGCCACCGTACGCACGACGAGCCGCGCGTCGTCGTCGAGGTGCTCGACCCGGGCCTGCAGCACCCGGCGCAGCCCTCCGGTCGTCGGCCGGCCGGCCATCGTCGCGGCCGCGAGCTCCTCGGCGAAGAACGGGTTGCCGTCGGCACGGACGGCGATCGCCTGAGCCGTCTCGGCGTCCACGGACAGCTCCGGTATGCCGCGCACCAAGATCTGCAGGTGTTCCGGCGGCAGCGGGTCCAGCTCCACGGTCACCGCCTCGGCCAGCCGGGCCCAGACTGCGAGGGTGTCGTGCAACGGGTGGCGGCGGTGCAGGTCGTCGGAGCGATAGGTGACCACGAGTGACACCGGGGTTGCGAAACCACGGGTGAGCAGCAGGGTCAGCAGATCGCGGGAGGAGTGGTCGGCCCAATGCACATCCTCAATGACGACGACCGCCGGCCCGGCCGCCCCCCATGCGGTGAGCAGGCCGTGCACGGACTCGGCGACCTGACCCCGTTCTGCGGCCACATCCGACTCCGCCGACTCCGCCGGCACCGCGGCCTCCGCGGCCTCCGCGGCCTCCGCGGGCTGCGGGTGGGCACGGGCCTCCGCGGGCGCGGCGGTCAGTCGACGCAACGCGGGATAGCGCCGCAGCGCGGTCGCGAGCAGCTGCGGGTCCTGGCTCTCGAGCCGGGCGATGACCTCGACGAACGGCAGATAGGCCAACGCCGAGCCGGCCTGGCCGACACAGTGCCCGACGACCACCGGCCAGCCGGCCGCACCGGCCAGCTCGCCGAGCGCGGCCACCAGCCGGGATTTGCCGATGCCCGCGTCGCCGGCGACGACGACCCGACCGCCGGTCGGCGTCGGCCCGGCCCCCAGTCCCACGGCAGCGGCCAGCCGGGCCAGGTCGGCATCGCGACCGACCAGCGGGGCCGAGCTCGGCGGCATACCGGCGATCATCCTCGGATCATCGAGGGCCGCCGGGCCCCCGGTCAACGGTCGGCGGATCGCGCCGCCGCGCGCTCCCGCCGGGTGCGCAGCATGATGGCCAGCGACGACGTGCGGCGCTCACCGGTGCGGCGACGGTTGCCGAGCCGAGCGTCCAGCTCGGCGCGGATGATCTCGGGTGCCTGGTAACCCACCATGTCGGACTCCTCGGGTCGGCCGGGCTGATGCTCCGGTGACTCCAGAGTCGGTGGCTGAGGTAGCCGGCCACATCGGTCGACCTCCCTAGGGGTGAGGATCGCTACCTCAGATCGGGAGGGTGCGGATCCCCGGCCGTGCGCGCAGCACCTGAAGGCGCCGGGTTCAGGGCCGGGCGAGCAGCGCCGCGGCGGCCAACAGGTGCTCGCCCAACCGCCGATTGCCGTGCACCGTGTGCGGCACCCGATCGGGCAGGGCACGGCCGCCGGCCAGCCGACAGAACTCGATCGCCTCGAGCACGACCCGGGCCCCGATCCCTGTCTCCCGCGGGCCGAGCCCCCCGACGCCGGCCGCCGCCACCTCGGGCAGGGCCGCCCCGGGCAGCAGGGCCGCACCGGGCAACTGGGCCGCGCCGTCGGACCCGACCCGCCAGGTGCCGCCCCCGGGCCCGGTGAGCTCGAGCAGCACCTCGGCGGCGGCATACTCGTCGTCGCCGAGCGACCAGGTGTGCCGCAGCATCCGTGCGCCGAGATCGGACATCCGGTGCACATCCCCCACCGCGGGATCGCGCGGTGCCAGGCCCAGACCGACCCGCAGGTCGTCACCGTGGATCCACGTCTCGAAGGCCCGGTCGAGCACGACGTCGCCGGCCGACATGGCGATCCCGAGGTAGCTCACCTCACGGTCCATCCCGGCCACCCCGACGGCCCGGGTATGCCGCGCGAGGGCCGCTGCCTGGGCCCGCCACACCCGCAGCGCCTCAGCCGGCGGGGCTCCCTCGAAGGCGCGCTGGACGCTCGCGGTCCGGGTGGGCACGTCGGAGCCGACCCCGGTCTCCTCGGGCGTGGGCAGGCCCAGGCTCTCGGCGGCCAGTGCGTCCACCGCGACGAGGTGAGCGACGACGTCGGTGGCGTTCCAGCCGTCGACGACCGTCGTCTGGCCCGACCGGGCCGAGTGGGCCAGCAGGGTCGGGATGAGCTCGGACAGCTCACAGACCTGACGCAGGTAGGGCGCCGCGGCCGGCGGCAACTCGGCCGGGTCGGGCAGCGGCCAGTCGGCTGCGCGGAGCCGGGCGGCGACGAGGATGGCCGCGCGCAGCTGGGGATGCCCCGGCGGCGCCGAGGTGAGGTCGGCGTCCTCGGTGACCAGATCGGCGAGCAGCCGGGTCACGCCCTGCTCGTCGCGGCCCTGCTCGTCGCGGCCCTGCTCGTCGCGGCCCGGCTCGTCGCGGCCCGGCTCGTCGCGGCCCGGCTCGTCGCGGCCCTGCTCGTCGCGGTCCGGCTCGGACGAGCCGGGCGAGGGCTGCCATGAGCCGATCACCAGGCACCGACCAATCCCGCGGCGCCGAGGTCGGCGGCCAGGCGCTGCCGGGCCGTGCGCAGCCGTGTCTTCGTCGTCCCCTCCGGGATGCCCAGTCGCACCGCGATCTCCTTGACCGATAGGTCCTCGTAGTAGAGCATCCGGACCACCTCACGATAGGTGGCCGGCAGTCCGTCGACGGCGGTGGTGACCCGCTGCAGCAACGTCGCCTCGATGGCCTGGTCCTCCGCACTGGGCGCCGAAGCCACCTCGCGCCGGTGATCGGGCTTGTGCCGCAAGGATTCTCGCCTGACCCAGTCGACCGCACGGCGATGGCTGAGCACGGCCAGCCAGCTGCGCAGGCTGGCTCGCCCCGGGTCGTAGGCACCCGGTTGGGTCCAGAGCTGCAGAAACACCTGCTGCGCGACGTCCTCGGCCGCGTGCCGGTCCCTACAGACCCGGGTCGCCACCGCGAGCACCATCACCGAGAAGCGGTCGTATGCCGCCGCCAGCGCCGCCTCGTCGCCCAACCGCAGCCGCCGGACGAGGTCGTCGTCCGACGGTTCCGGCGGGTGCTGGGGCACCCGGGGTTCAACGGTCATCGCGCCAGCGTGCCCTTCCGGTCATCGCGCAGGTCTGGGTCGAGGGTGCCAGGGCACCCCGCTGCCGCACAGCGGTTCCGGTCGACCACGCTCGGTCCACCGGCGGGCGGCGCAGGCACGCAGGGGCCTCATGCCGCGCCCCAGTCGAAGCAGGTGACCTGGCCTCCCGGCAGGTGCACCACCCGTGCCGGCCCGGCCGGCAGCACCCACAGCCGGTAGTGACCTGGCGCCAGGTCCGGAAAGACGGCCGAGGCGACGAGTCGCCCCGACGGGACCGGCCGGGGCAGCACCCCGACGTGCGGGGGGTGCTCGTGCGCATCGACCGGCCCGTCGCCATGCCCCGTGCCATCGGGCGACGAGCACTCCAGCCGCCGGATCCCGATCTCTTGGCCGACCATAGCGTCGGGGCAGGTGACCACCAGGGCCGCCGTGTCGGCGCCGACGTCGACCAACACCGGGCCCTGCCCGGCATACGGGTTCTCCACCCATAGCGTCGTCATGACGCGAAACTCCCCGGGATCGCCTGATAACCACCGATCGGGGTGCCCAGGTAGGGGAAGAAGCCGAGCGTCGGCGGGTTGACGTTGCTCGACCCGTCGGCGAGGCTCGCCACGACCGCATCGGGGGTGAACCCCGGGTCGACGAGCGGGATGGTGAGCCCGGCGACCGCCCGCAACTCGATGGCGGTGACGTCGTCGGTCACCCGCCGGCCGTTGGGGAAGCCCGCGGGGTCGCCCGCGACCAGGCCGAACGGGTGGGCCGTCGCGGCCGGCGGCACGGCGACATTGAGCCGCAGCAGATCCGCGGGTGTGGGTCCGGTGTAGTTCTGGAAGCCCGGCACCACCCCCGACGGGATGCCGGTGAGCAGGATCGCCTGCAGGTCCGCGCGCGGCTTCCGGTATGCCGCGAGGTTGGGGAAGACCCCGGGGTAGAGCACGGGCAACAGCCGGGCCAGCTCCGGGTCGGCGACCAGCGCGGCATACTCGCTGTCCTGGTCCGGGCCTTCGGCGTTCCATTCGTCCTTGCGCGACATCGGCACGACCACCTCGTTGAAGAGGGGATTGCCCAGCCGCGACACCTGCACCCAGGGGCCGATCGAGATGGCCCGGCCCGGCGTCTCCCCTCGGATGGTCGCCGCGCGCCGGCTCGCGGTCGCCCAGATTCCCACGACCGCAGCGGGATCCGCGACATCGGTGGGTCGGACAGCGCCGCGGGTCAGGTCACTGATCGGCACCTGGATCGCGATGGTGTGCACGTTGAGCCCGCTCGTGCCGTCCAGCCCCGGGGCGGCGGCCAGCGGGATGAGGTGGGCGGGGTTGACAGGCCGCAACCCGGCCAGGTCGAAGATGCTGCCGAGGTCGACGAAGAAGGCCTCGGCCCGCTGCCCGGCGAACACCTTCCGCCCGCCGCGCAGGCTTTGCACCGCGGCTGCCGCGAGGCGTTCGTAGTTCGGTGTGCTGCGCACCCCGACGTTCACCGGTGGCACCGGCAGCCCGCGCCCGAGCACGGTCGCCTCGCCGCCGCGGACGATCCGGGTGACCGAGTAGGTCTGCGGGCGGTTCCACGCGGTCGAGTCGAGGCTGGTGATCGGCCCGGTGTTGTAGAGGAAGGTGTTCGGGTTGCGGATCGTCGTGCTGAACCGGAAGCGGTAGGTGACATCCGGGCGGGCGTCCCCCCGGTTGGCGATGTTGATGTCGTAGCGGACATCATCGGCGAACTCGTAGAAGTTCGGCCCGCCCTGCGGGTTCTGGAAGGGGATGAAGTTGGCCAGGATCGTCACCGTGTCCGGGCGGTCCGGGCTGACGAAGGCGTAGAGGTCGGTGTTGTCGGCGGCCGGGTCGTTGGCGATCTCCGGGGCCTCACGGTGCGAGGACATCAGCGCTGCCCTCCCGCGGCTGCCGCGAGCCGGGCGGCCAGGCGCCGGTCGGTGACCTCGGTACGGCGGTCGCCGCGCACGACGACAACGCGCCCGGCGCTCAGGTCGGCGATATAGGCGACGAGTGGGCCGCTGCCCGGCGAACCGCCGGATCGGTTCGCGTCGCTGTCGTCGGCGTATGCCGGTGCGGCCAGACCGAGCGCGGCCGTCGCCGCGCCGGCTCCGGTGGCGGCGACGAAGGTGCGGCGGGTGGGAGAGGTCATCGCGTGCTCCTGGGGGTCGCGGGAACGGTCATGGGTGATTCGCACAGCTCCCGCCGCGGGTTTGGTCCGGCGGTCAGCACTCGACGCACCATCCCCGGGGTGAGCAGCACCGGGGCCGGGCGCAGCAGGTTGAGCACCTCCATGAGCGCCAGAGTCACCGCCGGTTCGGTCGTCGCGGCGTCCATCACCCGGTCGAGGTAGCGGTCCAGCAGCCGCTCGGGCAGGGGCTTGCGCGGCATACCGGGCAGTCGCCGGTCCGGGCCGGTGGCCAGGGCCCACGGGGCCGCGACGACCTTGGCGAGCGCGGCCGGGGCGTGCTCGGCGAGGTCGTCGAGGGCGGCGACCACGTCACCACCGCGCCCCTGGACCCGCGCGTCGAGCAGCTCCCGGAGGCGGCCGGCCTGCTGCGCCGCCGAGGTCATCCCCTGCCCGTAGACGGGGTTGAAGGAGCAGATCGCATCACCCACGGCGACGACCCCGCGGGGCCGCCGGCGCAGCCGCTCGTAGTGGATCCAGCGGCTCGCCGGGAACCGGTAGGTCGCGCCGTCGCCGACCGGCTCGCCGGCACCGATGATCGTCGCGAGTTCCGGGGTCGGCAGGGTCGCCGCCCACTGCGCGAAGCCGTCGACGTCCAGCGGCGGCGAGCCCCCGTTGGCCTGCGAGAGGGTGATGCTCCAGCGGCTGCCTTCCTGGCGCAGCGCCGCGGCCGACCGGCCGGTCTGCACGTCGGTGCCGACGATGACGGCGTCGATCCCTTCCAGGACCGAGGGATCGGTGCGGAAGAACCGGGTCGCATAGCTCACGCTCGCCTCCACCCGGGTCTCCTCGGGCTCGGCGTAGCCGAGGTCCGCCAGCCAGCGCGGCAAGCGCGAGCCCCGCCCCGTCGCGTCGACGACGAGGTCGGCGCGCAGCTCGCGGGTGCCGCTCGGGCGGGATCCATCAGGCCGCGCGGCGATCCGCACCCCGGTCACCCGCTCGTTGCGGCTGTCCGTGACGAGCCCGACAATGTCGTGCTCGCTGACCACGCAGACACCCGGTAGTGCGGTGACCCGGCGGCGGATCTGGCTCTCCAACAGGGTCCGCGAGCACAGCAGCCCGACGAGCGTCGTGGGGAAGGCGAGCAAGGGCGTGTCGCGCAGCACCCACCGGGAGCCCCCGACGACGTCGCCGAGCAGCCCGCCGCGCTGCTCCAACTCGGCGCTCACCCCGGGCAGCAGGCTCTCGATCACCCGGCTGCCGCCGACGAGCACCCCATGGGTATGCCGCGATTGGGGGACCCCGCGGCGGGGGCCGGTGAGGTCCTCGTGGATCGGGTCGCGATCGACGAGCGTGACGTCGGCGTGCCGGACGATCGCGGCCGCGGTCAGCAGGCCGGCGATGCTGGCGCCGAGGACGACGACCCGCGGCCGGGCGGTCTCGGTGGCAGGGGTCGGCGCAGGGGTGGGTAGTGACATCGGTGGATCCCATCGTCAGTAGACACAGGCATCCACCATTCGCACCGACCGGGCGGCAGGTTCATTTGCCGCGGCCGCAGGGTCACCGCATCAGAAGCCGAGCGCCGCCGCACCCTCCGGTGTGGAGTCGCGCAGGAAGCCGGCACAACGGGCCTCCTCGTCACTCTCCCCGATGACCCGGGCGGCCCGGGCAAGCGCGGCGAGCGCCCGCAGGAAACCGTGATTGGGCTCGTGCTCCCAGGGGATCGGGCCCTGCCCGCGCCAGCCGGCGCGGCGCAGTTGGTCCAGGCCGCGGTGATAGCCGGTGCGGGCATACGCGTATGCCGCGACCGCATCGTCGGCGGCCAGGGCCTGCTCGGCGAGCACGGCCCACACCAGCGAGGAGGCCGGGTGGGCCGGCACCAGCGAACGCGCCGAGGACCCGGCCGCCAAGGCACTGGCGGCCGGGTCCTCGGGCAGGCGCGTGGGCGGCATACCCACGAGGTTGTGACGGTGCGCGTCGTTCACCCGCGGGCCCGTCGGACCGTCGTGGGGCGACGCGTCGCGGCAGTGCTGGTGTGGGTCACTTGCTGTGGGTGCCGGCCGAGCGCAGGTCCTGGCAGGCCCGCACGACACGGGCGGCCATGGCGGCCTCGGCCTCCTTGCCCCAGGCGCGCGGGTCGTACTGCTTCTTGTTGCCGACCTCGCCGTCGACCTTGAGGACGCCGTCGTAGTTCTTCATCATCCAGGAGGCGACCGGGCGGGTGAAGGCGTACTGGGTGTCGGTGTCGACGTTCATCTTGATGACGCCGAAGTCGACCGCGTCGGAGATCTCCTGCGGCAGCGAGCCGGAGCCACCGTGGAAGACGAGGTCCAGCGGCTTGCTGCCGGCGGCCAGGCCCTTGGCCGCGACCACCGCGTCCTGGCACTCCTTGAGGATCTCCGGGCGCAGCTTGACGTTGCCTGGCTTGTAGACACCGTGCACGTTGCCGAAGGTCAGCGCCGACATGTAGCGGCCGTTCTCCCCGAGCCCGAGCGCCTCGACGGTGGCCAGCGCGTCCTCCGGGGTGGTGTAGAGCTGCTCGTTGATCTCGTTGGCGACGCCGTCCTCCTCGCCGCCGACGACACCGATCTCGACCTCGAGGATGATCTTGGCGGCCTTGGCCAGGGCCAGCAGCTCCTGGGCGATCTGCAGGTTCTCACCGAGCGGCACGGCCGAGCCGTCCCACATGTGCGACTGGAACAGCGGCGCCTGGCCGGCCTTGACCCGCTCGGCCGAGATGGCCAGCAGCGGGCGCACGAAGGTGTCGAGCTTGTCCTTGGGGCAGTGGTCGGTGTGCAGCGCGATGTTGACGTCGTAGTTCTTGGCGACCTCGTAGGCGAACGCGGCCAGCGCGCAGGCACCGGTCACCATGTTCTTGATGTTCGAGCCCGAGCCGAACTCGGCGCCGCCGGTGGACACCTGGATGATGCCGTCCGAGCCGGCATCGGCGAAGCCGCGGATCGCGGCGTTGATCGTCTGGCTCGAGGTGATGTTGATCGCCGGGTAGGCGAAGGCTCCCGCCTTCGCGCGGTCGAGCATGTCGGCGTAGACCTCGGGGGTTGCGATGGGCATGTGTCGATCTCCTGCCTGTACGGCGCCTGGGGGCGGACGGGTCGACCCCATCCTTCCACTAGTGCCACGACCCCCGAGCAGCCCAACGTCCCGCTCAGGTTGTGGGTCACCTCACGTTGGGAGTGCGTTCATCGACCGGTATGCCGCGCGCCTCCTCCGCGGCCCCGCCAGCTTCGCCGTGCACCGTCAAGCCGAGGGCACCCACCCTGTGTCGAGGCCCCTGCTGACGGCGGGCGGCGACGAGCAGGGCGATCTGGGTGAGCGCGAACGGCGTCCAGATCGCCCGCTCCTGAGCCGACGCAGAGGCCGCATTGAGCGCCGCCGAGACGACGCTCAGCCCGAGCGCGCCTGCGGTGACCCGGCCGCGCACTCCGGGGGTGAGCCGGCGGCGGCCCAGCGCGTGCGCGAGGGCGTCGAAGCCGACCGACGAGCCGGCGCTGGCCACCCGCAACGGCACCGGCAGGACACCCGGATGCACGCCACCCCAGGCCATGCTCCCCCACGGGGCGCCGGCAGCCAGCGCGAGCTGGAAGACGGCGAGACCGGCGAACAAGGCTCCGGACGCCTGCGCCACCGGCGCCGGCCGGACCCGCTCGACGGGCTCCTTACTATCTGACAGACGGCACGAGGGCACTACTCGCCGACGCGCTCGCCGACGCCGAAGCGAAGGCCGCGGAGCTTGCCGCCCTGCACGCCGAGGTGCAGGCCGAGGCGCAGACCGAGGATCACCCGTACTGGTTGATGACGATCTCGGCAGGTCGGCACGCGGCAGCGGCTCGGATCGACTGGCTCCGCGAATCGCTGGCGGCGCTCACCCCTGCCCCCTGACAGCGGTCCGCGGCTCTTCACGCCGAACCTGTGTGCGCGCAAGGTGCCGCGGCGCCGTACGCTCAAGGGTCATGGACGAGCGCACCTGGTCGGTGATGGCCAGCTTCCAGAGCTTCCTCGACGAAGCGCTCGCCGACGTGCGCGCCGGGCGCGCCGAGGGCGCCGCGCTGATCGACGTGCTGACCGAGCATCTGG
>WBZP01000523.1_pt1 | contig 51805 bp, 30 predicted proteins | sample 5204301 | NCBI WGS metagenome assembly WBZP01 (sample SAMN12412401, study PRJNA552823) | activated sludge metagenome | isolation source: activated sludge from nitrification reactor of wastewater treatment plant... | place: USA: Pennsylvania | collected 2017
GGAGGCATAAAGGCCGGGAGCCGATACGACCGTCCATACCTGACCCGCAGGAGCCGTCACCGTGATCGTCTCCCCAAACTGACCGTTCTCTAATGTCGTGGCGTTGTTCAAACAGGTGCAGGCTACAGGGTTGGCCACAGTACAAGTCACAATAGCAACAGATACAGAACCGGTCATGGTCGCCGTACATCCCGTTGTTGTATTCGTGGCGATTACCGTATAAGTACCCGCCGCAGATTGTACAGGGAAGGAAATAGCAGCATCGTTGCCGGCTACAGGGGTACCCACATTGGTACCATCGAGTTGCAGCTGGTAATTAACGCCCGTCTGCGAGCCGGCCAGGCCAATCGGCAGACCGCCATCCGTCGAGCAGCGCGTGCCACCGCCCGTTACCGCAAAGGCGGTGGGCAGCGGATTGACTGTAATGGTCGCCGTGGCAGTGTTCTGGCAGCCATTGGCGTTGGTGGCCGTCACCGTATAAGTGCCTGCCACAGAAACCGATATGCTCGTCGTCGTGAAACCGTTGCTCCACACGTAGGAAGTACCGCCTGAAGCGGTCAGCGTCGCAGAGGCCCCCGAACAAATGATGCCGTCATTGTTGGCTACGCCTGAGGTTTCTGCAAAGCTAATCGCAGGAGTAGGCAACGGATTGACCGTAATGGCGCTGGTGGCCGTGGCCGTACAGCCGTTGGCATTGGTCACGGTTACCGTATAGTTGTTGGCAGTATTTACTGTAATGGCAGCAGTGGTGGCTCCCGTACTCCAAATATAGGAGGTACCACCGCTGGCGGTCAGGGTCGCCGAAGCGCCCTGGCAGACCACGCCGTCATTGGGTGTAGTACCGGAGTTGTCGGTTACTGTAATGGCAGGTGTGGGCAGTGCATTGACTATAATAGCAGTCGAAGCCGTACCGGAGCATCCCATATCGTTTACTACGGTTACAGAGTAAGTACCCGCTGCAGACACTGTGATGGCAGCAGTGGTGGCACCTGTACTCCAAGAGTAAGATGTACCACCTGTAGCCGTCAGCGTCGCAGAAGCGCCCACACACAAAATACCATCATTGGGCGTAGTACCGGAGTTATCAGCCACCGCAATGCCCGCAGTAGCCGGCGGGTTGACCGTAATGGCTGTGTTAGCAGACGGGCGACAGGCCGGATCCGGCGGAGTGGGGCTGAGCAATGCATAGATAACATGGTTACCTGCGGGAGCGGATGCCGTCGTGGTCGCTGTAGTACCCGCATTGGTCAGCGAGCCATTCGGAACGGTAGCAAGCGTTGTGCCGCCTGCTGCTGTGTAAGGATCGCCAACCGCTGCCGGGAAGGCCACAAAGCGAATACCATAGGTATTGCCCATTGCCTGCAAACCAGAGGCCGTAAAGCTGATGGGCGCGTTGGAACAACGCGGTGTGCCTACCGTTACACTGGCAATGGTCGGACAAATATCGCAACCGCCCGGGCCGATCAGATTGTAGGTGGCGCTGGAAGTGCATCCCTGACCACTGGTGATCGTCACCGTGTAAGTACCCACCGTCAGACTTGTCTGGTTCTGATTGCCTTGCACCAGACCGCTGCCGCCATTGGTAGCCCAGTTATAAGTAGCCGTCGGGAAAGCCTGTACCGTGAGGGCAATGGCTCCGTTAGCTGCTGCACAGGTAGTTGGCTGTGTAAGTGCAGCGTTGAGAACAACTGGCAACAGCAAAGGAGTAAGTCCCTGTTGAGCGGTTGCACTGCAACCTGTCGCCGTATTTGTCCCAGTCACCGTAATGATCGAAGGCGCACCCGGCATCTGGAAAGTAATGGAAGGCGTTGTTTCGCCTGTTCCCCAAAGATAAGTGTCGGCTCCATTGGCCGTCAGCGTGATGGATGTACCTACGCAGGCGGTCGTGGTGCCGGTAATGGTCACGGTAGGGTTGGGGTTGATGGTCACCACCCTAGAAGAAGTTGTTGTACAACCATTGATCGAAGTGGTGACAGTATAAGTACCGGAAGTATTAACATTGATCGAGGCAGTGGTAGCGCCGCCCGGTGTCCATACAAACGGGCCGGAACCTACAGCCGTCAGCGTGACGTTCGCCCCCTGACAGGCGATTCCATCGTTGTTGGCAACGCCCGAATTGTCCGTCACTGTAATGCTAACCGTTGGTTGCGGATTGACGGTAATAGTAGCAGAAGTAGCCGCCTGGCAGCCATTGGCATCGGATACTGTAACCGAATAGGTACCCGCTGTAGTTACGCTGATGCTTCCTGTGGTAGCACCGGTACTCCAGACATAAGCAGCACCGGAGGAAGCCGTCAGGATAGCGGAGCTGCCTGCACAGATAATTCCGTCGTTGTTCGCAGCTCCGGAGGTCTCTGCTATCGTAATGGTAGCAGGGGGGATATTTACCGGCACTTCGTCTGCACCGATTGTCGCATCAAGGGGCTTATTGCGCGGCTGGCAATCTATATCATCTGTAACCGCAGCTAACGGTGTGCCTGCGCAAAAGAGTGGAACATTTGCAGGGTTAGAAGTGACCAAGTGTAAGTCTGCGGGTGAGGTGGATGTGACAAAAACAGGGGCTATCGTTAACGAATTAGCATCCTGACCTGTATAAGCACGCCACTCAGTTAACGTAGAACGAGGATTTGCCCCATCAAATCCCAAACGGTAAGTTGCATTCGCGGAAGAGGTACCCGCATAATCATTAAAATCAGAAATTGCAAAGGTAATACCTGATACGCCTAAAAAGATGTTGTAAATGAAAGACCCCGATGAACTGAATGTGTGATTATTCACAAAAATGTTATTGCGCATATCGGTACCAGTAACAGATGTACTGGTAATAACCAGATTGGCAGACATCCCCGCGCTCGAACCAGTCGGTACGTTCCCGTTAAAGGCCACCGTATTGTTGTAAATCTTGGTACTGACACCGCCTGCCAATCGAATACCAATCGGGCTGAAACTGGTACTTGTAGTACTCCAGCTTCTGTTGGCAATATTAGAGATCGTATTGTTGACAATGCTGATATTATCTACAAGACTGGTAGAGTTGATATTAATGCCAAATACCCCCCAGCCACCAGTATTGGGCTGCTCTAAGTTGGTCAAATTATTCTTGGAAACCACAGCATTGGACATACCGGAACCCAGATCAATACCAATAACCGTATTGGAAAGACCAGTGCCAGTCGTCATATTGAAAATATTGTTTGCTGTCATAAGCGCACCGGTAGAAAAAGCAACTTCAATTCCTTTATTTGTCACATTATCCGCAGCCACATTACCACCGATGTCATTCAAACGAATAAGGAGATTGTCGTTGTTATTAGGCGAAATGTTACTCCCCAATACAGAGATAGCATTGAAAGCACGGTTGACCGCGTTATTTTCAATGGTGAGATTGTCTATGTCAAATCCGGAAGACCCTATCGTAGCACCTCCTGCCATAATGCCATACGTCGTCGTGGAAGTCGCGAGATTAATGGTTGACTGGATGATTACATTTTTAATAGTAATGTTGGTAGCAGGATTTATGACCTGACTTGAAATGAAAACAGCAGCCGTGTTTGCAGCAGTGGAGTTATTAACAATAGACAGGTTACGCGTCGCCTTTACTAAAGGGCATACACTGTTGTTACCCGTACCGTTAGAACCATCAATTGTTACAAAATCAGCGCCATTCAGTACGATCAATGCACTGGCACTTGTCCCGCTTATTACCGGAGAAGCACCCGCTGCGGGCTTGATGGTAAGCGTATTGGCAGCACTGCTTCCCAATACACTATTGATGGTGATCGGGAAGGTTTCACCCGGATATGTGTTGTCCGTTAAGGAGAACGTCACAGGCCCTAAAAGACAGCCGCTGTTGTAGGCTGCTACCGCATTAGTCAGCGTGGTAAAGTTGCCCCCGACACCCACAGTATGGCTGCTTGCCAAAGGCAACACAGCCGTAGTCGTAAACGGATTTACAGGATGTGTCGTAACATTATTAACATCGGTGGCCACAGCGCCGCCCGGATAAGAAACGATATTGGTCGGAGTAGCAAGGTCCTGTGCGATAATGTAATAGGAAATCACATCTCCCTGCGCTACAGGAGCGAGATCAGAAGCCAAAATCTGGAAGTTCCAAACCCCGCTGGCAGAGGTACCACTCGCTAATGTTCCGGGCTGAGAGAACCATGCGCCGGTGCCTTTACGGTAATAGATACGCGGTACAAAAGCACCTGTAACAGGTACGCCTGTTAAATCCGTGATTTGTACCCCGTTGAGCGCAATATTGGTACCTGCATAACACGTGGATGCGCTGAGAGGCGTATAACTTATCCCCGGTGGTACATTGTCCACTGCCAAAGGCAGGAAGTTGCCCGCATCCGCACCGATATCCACCGGAGTCAGAGAAGCGCGGTTTTGACCATCAAAGTCAGTAGTCACCGTTGAGGAAGCACCCGCTCTTTCCACAGGAGTAGCTACCCCTGTCTGAATATGCAAATCCACCGTTGTGGCAGAACCCGTGGGATTCACAAACTGTGGATTGCCGGTAACACTGGCGAAGTCATTGCCGCTGGCTGTGCGCCAGTCAGCCAATGTTAACTGATCAACGTTATTGTACAGACCTGTAAAACCACCTGTACCGTCTGCCAGCAGCAGGTTATTATCTGAAATAGTCCCTGCCAGACCGGGTACCGTGCCTGCCAAAGTAGTTGCATAATGCTTACCGGTACCTGTGCCGTTGGAACGAGCGTTATAGAAGATATTGTTTCTATAGACACGGGTGCCTGTGTTACCTAAGCTGCGGAAAGCAAAAGAGTTGGAACTGCCCGTTACCCCTGTACCCCCTACATACACACTGTTGTGCAAAATAGTGGGTTGCGCAGCCGTTGCTTCCACAAGACCCGATATGGCATAGTTACCGGTCAGCGCACTTCCTGCTGCATCAATACCCACACGAATCATATTATTCGAATAGGTACCTGTGCCACTGTTGATCTGCTGGCCTGTAATATTACCCGCTCCCGAAGTGGACAAGGAGATGCTGTGGATAAAGTTGCGATCCACTATATTTGTCGTGTTCAGGGACAAACTGAAAAGCGCGCCAAAGGCAGCCGTGCCGGCCGTCGGATTGGTGTTGCTTACAGAATGAATGATGTTTTGGCTGATGGTATTTGTACCACCTGTCTGACCGTTTCCTAATACGTTCAGTCCTAAAGCGGTGACTAACGTCGTGGAAGAGCTTGCCGTACTTAAATCCCGGATGAGGTTGTTCGTAGCGGTGAAGGTTCCAAGTAGGTTAGGACTTGTACCCGTACCCTGTAATTGCAAACCGGTTACACTGGCACTCGTACCTGTATTGGGATTCGCAATATTGGCAATTATGTTGTTGTTACACGTTTGCCCGAGCGCACCGGAAAAGTTGATAATACCAAAGACGGCAGAATTGGCATTATTTGAAATACTGTTGGCTACCGAAGTACTGCCGATTGTATTATTACTCACATTGTAGTTGTGTCCTACAACAGTTCCCTGCACCGAGATAGCACGCAAAGACTGAGCAGCAGTACCCGTCATGCTGATGCCGGCGATGATATTGCCCGTGATGTTCATCAAGTTGGCGGGTGTCAGCCCCCCGGCAAGAATACCGGAAAAATTAAACCCGGTACCGGAAGCGGAAATTATAATACTGTTGGTCAGCGCAGGATCGCCGATCGTGTTATTGGTGATATCCAGTAAACCCTGCCCTGCTACAATGCCCCCGTTAAAGCCCGATGTACCGGACGTAGTGAGGTTCAGGTTCCGAATGGTGTTGTTACTAAAGGTGGAAACCGAGTTACCCGCCAAACCAATATTGATACCCCGGAAGTTGAGGGTTGTACCCGTAAAGGTCAAAGCAGTACCGCCAGCCTGCGGAGCCGTTCCTCCAATGAAGTTGCCCGAAACCACAAAGCCATTGCCAGTAGTAGTATTAGACACCTGAATACCGCCCCAGATAGTAGAAGTGGAACGGGAAGCCGTTTGGAAGATACTGTTGCCTGTAACCGTCCAGTTGGTGTTGCCCCCTATAATATTGATACCATAAGAGGTAGAAGCAGCAGCAAAGGTATTGAAAATATTGCAATTGGACACCGTGTTGCCGGAGTTGTGCGTGGCAACTGCGGTGGTGGTGCCTGAAGAGTATATACCATTGGTAGGCGTAGTAGCCCCATCGCGAATGTCCGAAAATTCAATCAGGTTATTGTCATTGCCGTTGGCCCCGGTTGTGGTAGAAAAGACAACCACGCCGCTTGCAGTAGAGGTATTCACCCCACGCATTGTTACGTATCGAATGATATTATTCGAAGCCTCGTTGATAAAGCGGACAGCAATACCGGAAGTGCTGGTATTATTGATTTCCAGCGCCGAAGTGGTGCCTACCCCGCCCGCTCTTCCGTCAATGCGCCACCACTGGCCGCCATTGATGTCAATTGTGGCCGTTGTGCTGGCACTCGTGATCGTCAAAACAGGAGAACCCGCAGCCGGACGGATGGTTACGGTATTGGTAGCACTAAGCGGATTACACGATGATTGTCCTGCAAGAACAATGGGAAATGTCTCTCCTGCTCCGGTATAAGTGGCTTGCAGCTCTAATACGACCGGTGCAGATACACCCTGTGTATTGACAGCATTGACAGCGGCTGTTAAAGTGCTGTAAGTTCCTGTAGGCCCCACAGGAATCGTACCAGCCAAAGGAGCAGCGGGTGGTATGGCAGACACCAGGGAAATATTATCAACAGAACCAGAAGGCGCTGTACCGCCGCTCGTATCATTCTTCCATGTAAAAATCAATCTGAAAGTGGATGCGCTTGTGCAGTTATTCAGAAACGTCACAGGAATCTTGATTGAAGCAGTTTGAACTGCAGAAGTATTCCACAATTGAACCAACGTCACAGCAGGGGCAGCCAGAGTACCGGTACCGAGGCTGCTAGTGCTGGCGGCGGGGGTATAACTGACGGGTGCCACACTGATCATCAAGACATCCCAGCTACCGCTTTCACCCAGAGCCGCCCAGTTAAACGTAAGGGTCACGTCGGTTTCGCCAGCCGGAACCGTTACATCCCGCCAAAAATGTACTACCGAAGCGGAAGTGTTGTTGAAACCATTGGTTAGTCCGCCATCGGCAGAAACATAAGCCGCACGGGCACCAGTAACCACACCGGCAGGTATGGAAGCTACATTCCCAAGGTACCATTGGTTGACGGCAGTGCCATTATCTGAAGACCAGCCGTTGGCAGCAAAGGTCGCCCCTAATTCAAAGCCCCCTGCCCCTGTGGGATCAATGAGGGTAGTTTGAGCGCTTACCTGCCCCCAAATGCCCGATAATACCACGAGCATAGTAGAGGCGAATAAATGCAAAGTAATTCTATTTTTCATGAGAAAACTTTAAAATCTTAAATTGAAAAGTAAGAAAAGAACAGCCACTTAAAAGCGCTGTATTTCGGCAACCTGCGTGGCAGACAGAGATTCTATCAAACCTTGTAGTAATACCGCAAGTCCGTCAAGGGGCAGGTATTTCAATACAGGGTCTTTAAGGTAATCCTCCAGCAGTTGCTTGTAAGAAAGCGCAATGGATTGATCCACAGTGGCACCTTTGTTGCCCTGGACATCCTGAATAATGCGCTTGTATGCCAGATACATAGCTCTGTCAGCAGCCTGCAAATCGGATTGTGCCAAAGCCAGATCGGTGTTATTCAATTCGGCAGCCAGAACAGTGCCGGAATCCGGATTCTTTTTCCATTCTCTGGAAGAAAGGTCTCCAAACTGCTCGTTCAGAGAGACGCTTTGGCCGGATGCAAAGGGGAGTACCGAACCTAAGACCAGTACCAGACCCAAAAGGCGCAGGGTAGCTGCCAAATGAACTGAAAGTAAAGTATAGTAATTTTTCATATTTATGAAAAGTTTAATGTTGTCAAACTGAAAAAATCAAGCGGGTCGTTTCCAAACAGGAATATTTTCCGAATGTCTGCACCCTTCGTATGTGCAAACAGGAAAACACCTCTTGGATGCGTACACGCACACCCATCGGAATCGGGAATAGTTAAGAAAAAGGGAAAGAAAACGCAGCAGGCGGGCAAGGTTTCCGCACAGGGGAAATCCCTCACTTTTTCATGAGACTTACGGATTAGGCATACAAGACCGGGCAAAGGTATAAATTGTTGTTGCAACCTACAAAATTATTAACAAAAAAAATAAAGTATTTTTTATTTTCATAAGTGTAAAATACAAACACAGCACCGCAGTAGGCCATGTGCGAACTTGTCCGTACTTTTGCCCTCATTAAGATAAGAATATGCAACTCTCTCAACTCAAAAATGCGGGCCGCCGCCTCAGCGCCTTAGAACCCGGCCAGATTGATGATATCCTGTGCGAAACCGCCATACAGCTGCGCCTCGATAAAGCCGCTATTTTAAGAGCCAATCAAAATGACCTGGCACGCATGTCACCGACCGATCCGAAATACGACCGCCTGCTCCTCAACGACCAACGTTTGGAAGCCTTAGCCAAATCGGTGGAGCAAGTGGCTGCCCTGCCTGTCGTTTTACAGATCGCGCTGGAGGAGCGCACCCTGCCCAACGGCCTGCACCTGCGCAAGGTCAGTGTCCCGCTCGGCGTAGTCGGCATGATCTACGAAGCCCGACCCAACGTCACCATAGACGCGTTTGCCCTGTGTTTCAAATCGGGCAACGCCGTCGCCCTGAAAGGCGGCAAAGAAGCTGCCGACTCCAATGCGGCCTTGGTACAGTCGGTACTCACCGTATTGAAGCGCCACGGATTGGAAGAAGCCGTGTTGCTGCTGCCCGGCGACCGTGCCTGTCTGACAACGGTACTGCAGGCCACCGACTACATAGATGTGATTATTCCGAGAGGCAGCAATGCCCTGATTCAATACGTACGCGACAACGCCCGTGTACCGGTCATAGAAACAGGGGCCGGAGTGGTACACATATATTATGGCGTAGAAGCCGACCTGCAAAAAGGCAAAGCCGTGATTGAAAACAGCAAAACCCGCCGCGTCAGTGTCTGCAATGCCTTAGATACCCTTTTGATCGAGCAGACCCGTTTAAACGATTTGCCTGTCCTCCTGTCCGGATTAGTCGCAGAAAAGCAGGTTAAGTTATACGCCGACCCTGCCGCTTTTTCTGCCTTACAGGGACAGTATCCACCGGAAAATCTGTTCCCTGCCGATGCGGACACCTTCGGTCAGGAATTTTTAGATTACAAGATGGGCATTAAAACCGTGCAACACATAGACGAGGCCCTTGACCATATTGCCCGATACAGCTCCCGCCACAGCGAGTGCATTGTCACGGAAGACGCGGAGGCGGCCCGTCGCTTCCTGCGCGAGGTGGATGCCGCCGTTGTATATGTGAATGCCTCCACTGCTTTTACAGACGGCGGCGAATTTGGCCTGGGGGCCGAAATCGGCATCAGTACCCAAAAATTGCACGCACGCGGCCCTTTTGCCATGCGGGAGCTGACTTCTTACAAATGGTTAGTGGAAGGCGACGGGCAAGTGAGAAGTGCGTAGCCTGTGCAGCGAGGTGTTTATTCGAGGGTATGTTCTGTTGGATCAGACTACAAATAACAGCCAAATAGTGGAATTTTTTGAGACCACGTCGTACTTTTGCGCCGTCGGGAGAAATCAAGCCCCCGATACCCTGCGACACTGTGCCACGCGACCACTCCATTCAATCCATCCTCATTATCGGCTCCGGGCCGATTATCATCGGACAAGCCTGCGAATTTGATTACTCCGGCTCACAAGCCAGCCGCTCTTTGCGGGAAGAGGGCATACAGGTAGCCCTCATCAACTCCAATCCTGCGACCATTATGACCGATCCGGTCACCGCCGATTATGTGTATTTGCGTCCCCTCACCCCGGAAAGCATTGAGCAAATCCTGAAAGAACATCAGGAAAACCCGGACTTACCCGCCTTAGATGCTGTTTTGCCCACGATGGGCGGTCAAACAGCCCTCAATCTGGCGATTGAGTGCGAAAAAATGGGTATTTGGGAGCAATATAACTGCCGGATGATCGGAGTGGATACGAAGGCCATTGAAACCACCGAAAACCGCGAAGAATTTAAGAAATTGGTGGTGGATTTAGGATTGAGTGTAGCGCCCTCTTACATTGCTAACTCTTTTTTGGAGGGAAAAGAGGCCGCTCAAAAGATCGGTTTCCCTCTGGTGATTCGCCCTTCTTACACGCTTGGTGGCACCGGTGGGGGCTTCTGTATGAAAGAGGAAGAGTTTGATGCCGCCCTGCAACGCGGCCTCAATGCCTCCCCCACCCACGAGGTATTGGTCGAAAAAGCCGTATTGGGCTGGAAGGAATTTGAGTTGGAACTGCTGCGCGACCACTTAGACAACGTCGTCATTATTTGCACCGTCGAAAATCTGGACCCGATGGGCGTACACACCGGAGACTCCATTACCGTAGCCCCGGCAATGACCCTGTCTGACACCAGTTTTCAGGACATGCGCAACCAAGCCATTAAAATCATGCGGGCATTGGGCAATTTTGCAGGCGGTTGCAATGTACAGTTTGCCCAAAATCCGGAAACCGAGCAGCTGATCGCTATTGAGGTCAATCCGCGTGTATCGCGCTCATCGGCTTTGGCCAGCAAAGCCACTGGCTATCCCATTGCCAAAATTGCGGCCAAATTGGCCATTGGTTACGCATTGGACGAACTGAAAAACCAAATCACCAAGACCACTTCGGCCTATTTTGAACCCACCCTGGATTATGTGATCGTCAAAATGCCACGCTGGAATTTCGACAAGTTTCCCAATGCCGATTACCGCCTCGGACTGCAAATGAAGTCGGTGGGCGAAGTAATGGCCATCGGGCGCAGTTTCAACGAAGCCCTTCAGAAAGCCTGTCAAAGTCAGGAAAATGGCCGTACCGGATTGGGAGCCGATAAAAAAGAGTGGCTCCGCACCGAAGACATTCTGGAGCGATTGGAAAAAGTATCCGACGACCGCATTTATCGCCTAAAAGATGCCCTGCGCCTCGGCATTCCTTCTAAATCCGTTCAGAAAATCACGGGAATAGACCCCTGGTTCATCGGTCAGATCAAGAACTTAGTCAAATTGGAAGAGCGCCTGCTGCGCTACAATGTACCCGACGATATCCCGACCGACTTTTTTGTTGAATTGAAAAAAAATGGCTACTCGGACGCACAAATCGCGTGGATTTTGCGCATAGACGAGAAATTTGTCACCCGCGAGCGCAAAAAACGCGGCATCAAGAGGGTATATAAAATGGTGGACACTTGCGCCGCCGAATTTGAGAGTACGACCAATTACTTTTATTCCACCTTTGAAGGCAGTATCACGCCGAATGAGGCACCCGTGTCAAACATAGAAAGCGAAGCGCTCAGGCAGGTAGAGGCACCCGCAAATCTGGTATTCACAGCCTCAAAAAATGAGAGCATTCGGACAGCACGTCAAAAAATCGTGGTACTCGGCTCCGGGCCAAACCGCATCGGACAGGGCATTGAATTTGACTATTGTTGCGTACACGGGCTGCTGGCCGCCAAAGAAGTCGGTTATGAGGCTATCATGGTCAATTGCAACCCCGAAACTGTCTCTACCGACTTTGACATGGCCGATAAACTCTACTTTGAGCCGGTCTATTGGGAACATTTGGAAGAAATCTTAGAACATGAAAAGCCCGACGGGGTGATTGTTCAGCTGGGCGGACAAACGGCCCTGAAGCTCTCCGAAGACCTGCACAAAAATGGCTGGAATATCATTGGCACCTCCTTTGGCAACATGGACATTGCCGAAGACCGGGGCCGCTTTTCCGACTTACTGAAAGAGTTGGAAATCCCCTACCCCAAATACGGCGCTGCCCGCGATGTGGACGAGGCCCTCGATATTGCCAAAACCATCCCCTACCCCCTATTGGTGCGCCCTTCCTACGTACTGGGCGGACAGCGCATGAAAATTGTCATCAACGACAACGAATTGGAACGCCAGGTGCTGACCATTTTTAAACACCTGCCCGACAACCGCGTCCTGATTGACCAGTTTTTGGAGCGGGCCAAAGAAGCAGAAATTGATGCCATCTTCGATGGCGACGAAATACACATCATGGGAATCATGGAACACATCGAACCGGCCGGCATCCATTCCGGCGACAGTTCTGCGGTTTTGCCCTACTACAGCCTCGGCCCCATTGTAATAGAATTAATGATCGAATATGCCGAAAAGATCGCCCGCGCCCTGCAAATCAAGGGGCTGATTAATATTCAGTTCGCCATCAAAAACGATCAGGTCTATGTGATTGAAGCCAATCCGCGTGCTTCCCGCACCACGCCTTTCATTGCCAAAGCCTACGGCATCCCCTACCTGAATATCGCCACCAAAGTGATGCTGGGCACCCACAAGTTGAAAGACTTTGTCATGACACAAAAATTGGAAGGATACGCCATTAAGATACCCGTCTTTTCGTTTGAAAAATTCCCCGGCGTGGACAAACGCCTCGGGCCGGAAATGAAAAGTACAGGCGAAGCCATTCATTTTATCAAAGACTTGCGGGACCCTTATTTCAGGGAGTTGGAAAGAAACCGCAGTATGTACCTGTACAATTAATTCAAAATCACCACTTTGGCTATTACCGCATCGGGTTGCTCAAAATTGGCAACGCTGGTGGCCATAATCAGATAGACCCCGGAGGCTACCCGTCGGCCCAGATAATCGCGTCCGTCCCACACAGCCTGCCCCCCCAGGGCCTTGCCCTCATACACTAAATGACCGGCCGCATCGGTGATTTTGACATTGGCATCGCGGGCCAGCCCGTAAATGGCAATCGGGCCGTCGTAGTCGGGCGCTACCGGATTGGGATAGGCATAGGGTGCGCGGTTATTGATGACCCCGCCCTCTGTGGCATCGGTGCGCAGCGAAATCAACCCCTTTTCAGTGCCAACCCACACGACACCCGTTTTGGGATCTACGGTCATGGCATTGATCGTATTATCGAACAACGGGCTGTTGGTGGTCGAATATTGCGCTACCTGTTTGGTGCCGTCGGGCGACTGTACAAAAATACCATTGGTGGTTCCAAACCATTTTCGGTTGGCCCCGTCTATCGCAATCGCCCGCACATCTTCGGTCTCCAGCAGGTAGGCGTTAAAATCATCTACTTCCACAATGCGGCGGCGGCCCGTGCACAGAGCAGGATCGAACACATTGCTGCCGCACTCGAAAGTCACCACGCCCTGCTGGGTACCCACCCACACATCGCCATCTAAGTCCACTGCCACACAATTGACCGTATTGGATTTAAGCACGCTGTTGGAAGTAAGAATATGGCGGTAACGATCGTCGGCAGCACTTTCTAAACTGGCCCCGCTGTCATAGACCAAAATGCCGCCGTTGAAGCCCACCGGCAGCCATTTGTAGCCATTGGCATCCACCGTCAGACCAATAAAGTTGTTCGCAAAGGCATTGCTGAAATTGAGCATTTTCCCATCGGGTTTCAGAACGGCGATGGGCGAAGAGGCATCATAGTTGGCAATCCACAAATTTTTGTCCCGGTCAAAGGCAAGCCCTCCTATGGCAGTACGGGTAGTTCCGGAGGCCCCTGCATCCTGCAAAATGGAATTGTCTTTGGTATAGCACTTTGTTTTTTCGCCAGTTCCGGTCACCTCTAATACTCCCCCCACAAAGCTGCCCGCGTAGAATTTATCCTCTGAGGGATGTGCTTCCACGCGCCACAGGTCTTTTCCGCAGTCATTTGGCACTAATTCCGGATTGCTGCCCTCGTAGAGGCGTTTCCATTGTCCGTCTTTCAAAATATAAATACCCTGTCGCGCCCCCAGGGGACTGAGATTTTGGGCCGCGCCCTGTGTAGCCACCAACAGAGTACCGCCCGGAGACAAAGCCAGGTCAGTAATCGGATGAAAAAAAGGAGAATTATAAACAAAGCGATCACAGGTGTTTTTTACCAGATCGAAGTAGCGAAATTCCTCACTTTCGTCAGCAAACCAGAACTTTGCATATCCGTCCTCTATGCCATAAATGGGCTTTCCCGCATCACAAGTCCAGTGAATATCGAAGCGCGGCCCGTCGGGCGAAATATAAGACACCTCGCCATTGCTGTCCTTGCGCCAGCCAATCATCAGACCCTGCCCTTCGGCACTCAGGTAACGCACCATGCGGTTGGCCCTTGTTTCTACGGTATTCACCGCAGCGCCGTCATAGCGATACAGGGTGCTTCCAATGCCACTGTACAGTTCCTGTTTATACACCCGCAGGGCTGTGACCGGCTGTCCCGCCGGAAAGCCCTGTATAGGCCCCATTGCCTGCCAGCGACTAAAGTCAATGGGATTGGGGTCATCTATAGAAATACGGTACAATCCCTCGTCAGTTCCCATATAGACCTGCTCTTTATAAACGGAACAGGAGCGCACAACCACGCCATTGGTAAAGGTGGTAAACACTACTTCTTCCCGCTCCAAATTCAACTTAATCAGACCAAAACCACAGGCTAAATACGCAAACTGCCCGTCAAAAGCCACATCGTAGATATTTTTGTCCCCACTGATGTTGTTGTTGGTGCGAATAAAAGGCAGGTTGATCACCGTGCCGTCTTCGACGCGATAGATATCTATATTGCTGTTGATATAAGACACAAAAAGCGCCCTGACTACCGGGTTATACCGCACAATATTCACGCCCATATCGCTCAATCCTTCTACTTTGGTAATAAAGCGGGGCGAGCGTTCGGCTTTGTCTATCTCCACAATGGCCCATTCGGTGGATATGTACACCTTGTCGGCATTTTGTGTGACATAAAAAGCGCGTTGCCACGGCAAGTGCTGCTGCCATGAACCGATGGTCAATGGCGGAAAAGTATCCGGTGCAATGGTTTGAGCCGCCATGCGCAGCGAAAAAACGATCAGGAACAGGGGTATTAGACGCACGGGGAATGTATGATGTCTGTGATTTTTGATTTAGGATTTTTGATTTAGGATTTTTGATTTAGGATTTTTGATTTACGATTTACGATTTACGATTTACGATTTACGATTTACGATTTAGGATTTTTGATTTACGATTTTTGATTTACGATTTACGATTTTTGATTTACGATTTACGATTTAGGATTTTTGATTTACGATTTTTGATTTACGATTTAGGATTTTTGATTTACGATTTTTGATGTGTAATTATTAGACAGTACAGTGTGATGTGAGATGTCAGATGTCAAATGTCCGGTATTGATGCAAAAAAGAGCGGCAGCGTTGCCTTTCCAACAAAAATGGCATCTTCAAATAGAATTGCATATAAAAAATAATCAATTTAAAGAAACAACTAATGCCTAAACAATTAACAATTAACAATTAACAATTAATTTTGTGTCCGACAAACTGTGCACCATTGTCTATAATGCGGCGGGAGCTGCGGCGGAACCCCAATCCGCAGGCTTCGTATGCAAAAAACACGCCCGCCTGATAGTAATAGCCGTCTGCATCCTGATCTAAACGTGCGAGGGCCTGATAGATGCTCGGCTGCTTTTCGTATTCTCCCTTGCGCACTTCCGTTGGCAGCCCGATCTCATCGTGAATGCTGACATTGCTTCCCTCCCGTCCTAAAAAAACTTTCTGAACAAAGGGATAATCAGAGCGTCCAATGGGTTCCTCAAAAGAGGACTCTAAGATCGCCGGATCGTTGGGAAACAGGTCCCAAAGGTATTTCAAAATGCCTTTGGACTGAAAAAGCATGGTATAGGGCGGATTGAGAATCAGGGCGGCATCGCGGCGCACAATGCGCGTCAGAATCTCGCACAACTCCGGTTCATGTTGTCCGATGTATTCCCAGGGGACCAACTTAAACCAGAAGGGGAAAGAGCGGTGCTGGCCATTGGCCAACGGAGCAAAAATGCCCTCGGTGGGAGAAAAAACCACTTCGTGGATGTACCTAAAGGCCGTTTCAAAGCCTGCCTCGCGGGCCGCTTCGCGTAACAGGGCCACATTGTTATCGTCTTCGGGGGCACCTTCTATGGTGGAAAAGAGCATGACGGGCTCGCGTTCCGGATTGAGGGCGCGCAGGCGGCGAAAATTATCTGTCAGCGCCTCATAGACAAAATTGAACTGATGATCGTCGGGGATGCCATTGGCTTGTAGTTGTCCCCATTGAATCATGGCAGTTTCCGGCAGTGAAGTGGGTGTGTCGGCATTAAATTCCAGCATTTTTATGGGCAGGCCACTGGTTCCCCCTGCAAAGTCGAAGCGACCAAACAGGTGCATTTGCCGGTCGTCTTCCCAAGTGGCACGGATCATTTCGTGCAAATTGCGCGGAACGCCCAGCGTATCCAACAAATTATGGCGCAGCACATACTCACCGGCCTCCACAAAGCGTTCATAAAGCCGGTTGGCGGTCTCGTAGTAGGCATCGCTCTCCGCCTTTTCCACCACCACCAGTTGATTGGTCAGGTAGTCCTTGGCCTCTTCGGAAACAAAATATTCCCATCCCAATTTTTCAAAAACAGCATTGGGCAACTGCGTAACGGGCTGATGTTGTATCATTGATTGTCATTTTTTTTATGAATCACTTACACCTTCCTTCCTTTTCTGCTGCCGGCCACTTGCAGGGGGTCATCGAAATTCCCGCAGGTACCAACCGCAAATACGAGTATAACAAACAAAGTCTTCAATTTGTGCCAGATTTGCGCGACGGCAAACAGCGCATGATTGACTTTTTGCCCTACCCGGTCAATTACGGTTTTGTTCCATCCACCAAAATGGAAAAACACCGGGGAGGCGACGGTGATCCTTTGGATGTGCTGGTACTGGCCGAACACCTGCCGACAGGCACCGTGATTGAAGTAAAGCCCATCGGCCTGCTCCTGCTCAAAGACCTTGGCGAATGGGACAACAAAGTACTGGCCATTCCCATAGACCCGGCACTCCGCATTTTGCGGGCTACCAGCTGGCAGGAGTTTCAAATGGAGTACAGCGCTGCCCGCCACATCATCGAACAATTTTTTACCTACTACGACGGCCCCGGAGTCATGACCCTCATGGGTTGGGGCGATGAACAGGCAGCCCTTCAGGAGGTACAAAAATGGCAAATCGCCTGAAGGATGGTTACAGGCAGCAAGACCATTGCAAAAAAGTTGACGCAAAGATAGGCGGTTTTTGGAAAAGTTTCAAGAAAACTGCTACCTTTGCCCACTAAGCTCCTCACAAGAACGGTCTTTTTATTCCTCACCCTCCTTTTGTGTAGTATGCGTTGCTTCTACCTGCTGCTTTTCATTTGCACCTGTGTCCTTTCTGCTACGGCACAACATCTGCATTTTTCTCAGTTTTACAATAACCCGCTTCGTCTGAATCCTGCCCTCACAGGGGCATTTACGGGCCACCTGCGCGGCAGTTTGCTGTACAGACAGCAATGGTCGGCAGTACCTGTCCCCTACCAGACGCTGTCCGGCGCATTCGACTGGAAAGGCCGACAAAGAGGGAAAAACGGGCTGGCATTTGCTGCCCTGCTGGAACACGATCGCGCCGGGGATGCCGCCTTGCAATGGAGTAAACTGGGTGGTTTGGTGAGTGTTTCTCACCAAATTGGGGTAAATTTACATATTTCTGCGGGTTTTGGAACGGAATTTGCACAAAGGTCATTTAACATTGATGCGCTGCGCTTCCAAAAACAGTGGAACGGAGATGTCTTCAATGGGAATCTGCCCAATGGCGAGTCTTTTAATCGGTCTTCCGGTATTTTTCCATTACTTTCCGGAGGTTTCAACGTCCACTATGAGCACTCAGACAAACGCAATCAGGCAGATATCGGGGCAGGTGCATTCCATTTGAACCGGCCCAATGTGGGTTTCCGACAGGATGAGCGCGATTTATTGCCTGTGCGATGGACTGGATTTGGGATGGGAGCCATACAGTGTGCAGAACATACCGACGCAGTGTGGATAGCCGGCATGCAGCTGATGGCAAGAGCCACGGAAATGACAGCAGGCGGCGGCATCCGGCAAATTTTAGCAGCAAGGCCGGGCTTGTATTGGACCGTACAGATGACCGCAGCATGGCGCTGGAAAGATGCCATCATACCAGCAATACAAATGACCTGGAATGACTGGACGGTGGGAATGAGTTACGATATTAATACATCGCCTTTTAAAATAGCGACCCAACGGCGTGGCGGCCCGGAAGTATCCGTCATTTATCGGCCAATTCCGGTGCCAAGTGTTAAAACCGTAAAATGCTGCCCCATTTTTTAAAGAATCAGCGTTGACATAATTATCTGAATAAAATGCAAATGTAACAATTCCTAATCCCTCGATTTGTCTTTTATGAACATACGCCTGCTCATATTTTTTTCATTGTTGTGCTGCACCCGTCCACACCATGCACAGTCGTTGCGTGCCTATGAACGCGCTGGCGACCAGGCATTTTCGGTGAAAGACTACGGGACTGCTTTCCAACATTATAATGCCGTGCTGAAGCGCGATGCCGATAATTTTGGTATCTGGTGGAAATACGCCGAAGCAGCTCGCTACTATTCTTCCTATCAGGAGGCAGACCGCGCCTATCGGAAAATAGCGTCTTCTAAAAAAGCGGCCCGACGTTTCCCATTATTGCAGTATAACATTGGAAAGGTAAGGCAAATGGAAGGCAATTACGCCGAAGCCATCGCCGCGTTTGAAAAATTTCTTTCCGAACACCCAAAGGTAGAAAAAAGCCTCATAGAAGAAGCAGGGGAGGCCATAGAAGTGTGCAAAACAGCACAAAAGCTGGCCCTGCAACCTGCCAAGGCGGAAGTCAACCGCCTGAGCAAGTCCATCAACAGTCCATACAGCGATTTTGCGCCTATTGTGGTGGGAGACACGCTGTTCTACTCTTCCTATCGCTTTGAGGATAAGAAAAGTACAGGGCTGCCAAAAAAACGCCTCACCAAAGTGATGATTTCTTCCAACGGCGGACGCGGACGCGAGCCGGGTCGGGGCTTTCCCACCACCGATACCGCCCACGTGGCACATACTGCTTTTTCGCCCGATGGCCACTATATCTTCTTCACCGTCTGCGATACAAAAGACCCCGTCAATATTCGCTGTGAACTGTGGCTGACAGTGCTAGACCGCCGCAACCGCTGGATGGCACCCATTCGCCTGCCAGAACCTGTTAACCTGCCGGGCTATACCACGACCCAACCGGCCGTTGCCTACGATGCTTATTATCAGGGGCCGGTCTTGTGGTTTTCCAGCAATCGCCCGGGTGGAAAGGGCAAAATGGACTTGTGGCACATGCCTTTGGATACCAATTTCTTCTGTGAATGCAATCTGCCTTTTGCAGGCAAGAAGCTGGGGCCGCTCCCTGCTTTTTCAGACCCTGTTAACGCCCATAATGTCAACACCGAAGGCAATGACATTACCCCGTTTTTTCATTCTCCTTCGCATACCCTGTATTTCAGTACCGATGAACGGCCCGGACTGGGAGGCTTTGATATATACGCTGTATCCAAGGCTTTGGACTGCGATACTTTGAGTGGACGCGTGGAAAACGTCGGCCCCGGACTGAACAGCAGCAGCAACGATCTATATTTTTACCTGAAAAAAGATGGGATCAATGGCTATTTGTCCAGCAACCGCGCAGGCTCGCAGTACTTGGACGAAGCCAGCAAGGCACTGTGCAACGACCTCTATGCTTTTAAGTGGAAGGTGCCGGAGCCACCCAAACCCACCGAACCGCCTTTATTGATAAGTGAGGTTAAATTAAAAGACAGCGTGGAGCGCCGCTTAGTTTTCAAAAATGCACCGCCTCAGCCTACGCCGGTGCCGGAAAAGCCCCGGCCCACCCCGGAAAGCCGCCCTGTGTCGCCGGAATTGGAGGAGTTTATCGGGCTTCCGCTGTATTTCGACAACGACGAACCGGACAGGCGTACCCAGCGCACCACCACGCGCAAATCCTACGAGGAAACTGCATTGGAGTACCTGACACGGCAGAACTTATACCGGGAGCGCATGACAAACGGTGTCAGTGGAACAGAAGAAACACGCCTCGCTAATCTGACAGATGATTTTTTTGAAAATGAAGTGCGCAAGGGCTTCGACCGCCTCAATCAGTTGTGCGATCTATTGTTGCAACAATTGCAGGAAGGCAAACATTTCGAAATCGTCATCAAAGGCTTTACCAGTCCGCGTGCCAATACCGACTACAACCTGAATCTCGGCAAACGCCGCATCAGCAGCGTCCGGAATCACCTCATTGCGTTTTCGGATGGGGTACTGCTGCCTTATATGGAGGCAGGCAGCCTGCGTTTCACGGAGGCCAGCTTTGGCGAAACCACTGCCCGCACCGGTGTCAGCGACAACCTCGCCGACGAGCGCAATTCCATTTATCACCCCGATGCCGCCCGCGAACGTCGGGTGGAAATTGTGGGCATCATACAAAATTAAGCACTCATCGCTCATCACCCCCCTACACGTTCCAGCTGCCTAAGAATTTCAGAAAAAGTTTAACCAAATTTTCTGCATCCGAAATCCCCCGATGGTGCTGCCCTGTGAACAAAATCCCTTCATTTTCGACTGCTCTTTTCAGGCCGATGCCGTAGCGCATGTTGCGCATCATCCGGTATTGCTCTTTCAAATTAACGTGCCGTTCTGTCCATTCTCCCTCCATGCGGTGCAGTCGGCAGTCGTGTGCCAGTTGCCGCCGGTCAAAGTTGCCCCACGAACATAATACATAGTCCTGCTCCCCAACCCTGCCCCAGTTCATAAATTCTTCAATCACAATCGGAAACGCATGCGCTTTATCTATATAATTTTGGGTTATGCCTGTCAATTCTTTACAAAAAAGCGATAAATTGGGGTGAACAGCCGGTTTTACAAAGCGATTGAATTTGCCCCTCACTTCTCCGTATTCGTTGACTTTATAAGCACCAATTTCAATGGTCTCCTGCACATATCCCGGCGGATGGGTTTCCCAGCATGTCGCTTCTAAGTCATATATAATATAATTCATGATATATACGTTTTTAAATTTGGTTTCGTTAAAGAAAAAGTTGAATTGAATGTATGGGTCGGGTCTGTTCTGCGGCCCCATATGATTCATTGACTAAGCAGTTGTGTAATGCCAAATACTGCTTTAAACCTGTCGAACAAGCGTTCAGGCACCTCCATTGGCCGAAAAGGCTGCAAAGGTTCGATAAAATTATTGATTAAAACGCGAATTTTGCCAAAAAAATTCAGACATTACAATTCAAACATTACATGACACATTTATTACGCGCGGTCTGTTGTACCGCATTGGTGGTATTTTTCGCCTGTACGCCCAAAAATAGTGGCAAAATGACCTCCACCGAACCCGTTAAATCGGAAGAGCCCTCGTTTGATACCCTGCGCAAACCCGAAATGGGCGAATCGGAAGCGGAAGACATGGAGTTGCTGGAAGGCATAGACGTAAAACCTGCCGAGGCTGTTCAAAGCGACAGTCTTTTGCCCTATAATCCTTCGCATACTTTCGAACATGATCTGATCCACACCAAAATAGAGATCTCTTTCGACTGGGCTAAGAAACGCGCACCGGGCAAAACGACCCTGACCCTGCGTCCCTGGTTTTACAGTACCGACCGCGTGACATTAGATGCCAAAAATTTTGACATCAAATCGGTGACTTTCGACGGGCGCACCGAGCCGCTTAAATACGACTATAATGGCGAGCAAATGACGATTTTCCTCGGAAAGACATTTACCCGCAACGACGAGTTCAAACTCACTATAGACTACGTGGCCAAGCCCGAAGAGCGCAACGAGTTCGGCGGCAGCAGCGCTATCACCAGCGATAAAGGTCTGTTTTTCATCAATGCCGATGGCTCCGAACCCGACAAGCCCCGCCAGATTTGGACACAGGGGGAAACAGAGAACAATTCCCGCTGGTTTCCCACCATAGATAAGCCCAACGAGCGCTGTACGCAGGAAATCTATATCACCGTAGAGGACAAATATAAAACCCTTTCTAACGGCGTGCTGGCATCTTCCAAAAAGAATGCCGACGGTACCCGCACGGACTACTGGAAAATGGATAAGCCCCACGCGCCTTATTTGTTTATGATGGCCATCGGAGAATATGCTGTTGTCAAAGACAAATGGCGCAATATAGACCTGATGTATTATGTGGAGCCTGAATACGAATCCGTAGCTAAGGAAATTTTCCCTTACACCCCCGAAATGCTTGAGTTTTTCTCTACTAAACTCAATTATCCATACCCCTGGTCTAAATTTGCTCAGGTGGTGGTGCGCGATTATGTAAGCGGCGCTATGGAAAACACCACAGCGGTGATTTTTGGCGAATTTATGCAGGGTACAAAACGCGAACTGCCCGATTTGCAGATGAACAACGAGCGCATTGTGGCCCACGAAATGTTCCATCATTGGTTTGGCGATTTAGTAACTACCGAAAGCTGGGCCAACCTGACGCTCAACGAAGGGTTTGCCAACTACTCGGAATACCTCTGGTTTGAACACAAGCATGGCCGCGACGAAGCCGATCACCACCTGATGAATGAACAGCAGGGCTATATCTTTTCGGCAGCAGGCGGCGGCCATCCGCTTATCCATTTTGGCTATGCCTCCCGCGAAGATATGTTCGATGCCCACTCTTACAACAAAGGCGGGGCGATTTTGCACATGCTGCGCAGGTATGTTGGCGACGACGCATTTTTTACAGCCCTGAACCGCTACCTGAAGCGCAATGAATACACAGATGTGGAGGCCCACGAACTGCGGCTTGCTTTTGAAGATGTGACCGGACAAGACCTGAGCTGGTTTTTCAATCAATGGTTTTACGGAGCCGGACACCCAAATTTGGAAATTACTTATGAATGGGATGCATCGGCAAAGCAAACCCTGTTGAATGTTAAACAAAAGCAGGAAGCAGCAGGCAACGTGGCCTACGTCTTTGACCTGCCCCTTTCAATTGACCTGTATGATGCTTCCGGAAAAGTGCGCCGCGAGCGCATCCGCGTTACCAAACGCGAGCAAACGTTCCGATTCAATGTGCCTGCCGAGCCTGCCTTTGTAAATTTTGATGCCGAAAAAGTGCTGCTTTGTGTGAAGGACGACAAACACACGCCCGAAGAATGGGCTTTCCTCTATAACAACGGGCCTTTGTTCTATGACCGCATGGAAGCGCTGACCAATCTGGAGACACAAAAGGGCGATGCACTGGCCCAAAAGGTATTCTTGGCCGCCCTTTCCGACAAGCACTGGTCCATTCGCCAAAAGGCAATGGAGTTGGCAGATGTGAAAAGCCCGGTTGCGCTCAACGCTATTGCCAAAATAGCAGAAAGTGAAAAAAATCCGGGTGTCCGCGCCACTGCGATTGGTATCTTGGGTGCCACAGCCGACAAACAGTACCTGCCCCTGATTCAGAAAGGGTTGGCAGACGATCAGCCTTACAGTGTGGCTGCGGCTGCACTCAACGCCATGAACAGTATAGATCCCAAGGCCGCCTCAGAAGCAGCGAAAGTACTCGAAAACATAGACAACGACGACATTGCAGTGCAACTGGCTGATATTTATGCCAAGCATCCCGACAAGTCGCACTTGCCCTTTTTCGAGCAAAAATTAGTCAAAATAGACCTTATGGGAGCCTTTTCTTTCTTCGATCACTACCAGAAATTCTTAACAGGCTTAGAAGACAGCGCTTTAATCAGTCAGGGAGTGGTCAATATGAAAAACATTTCCCTGAATGCAAAGACCAGTCAGTGGCGGCGTTTTGGGGCCACCAAAGGCATTGCAGACCTGCGCAACTACTACCGGGAAAAGGGGAACACGGACAAAGTGACGGAATTGGAAAAATTGATTGAGGAAATCAAGGAAAAAGAAACCGACGAGACCCTCAAACTCTATTATTCCATGTTCTGACCATTTGTGGGATGTTCGCGTCCGATGTAGTGCTAAAATTAAAAAATCAGCATTGTTATAGACATTGGGAGAAATGCGGATGAAATCGCCCCGCATAGACACATATACCTTTTCCTCCTGCAATTGTGCCATCCAGTGTTCTTCCAAAGGGCGGCCCTCCAAGAGTCGGTCTGAAAACCAGGCATAACCCAGCGAATACGGCCCCGGCAGCCGCTACACGGTGGGAAAGCGGGGGCATACAGGCCCCGTTTAAATAATGAATATCAGGAGGGATGGAGAAGTGGTCGCGCCCGCAGGTTAGCATGATGGTTAGTGGTTGACGGTTAGTTAACACATATCCGCCTGCAAAAAGCTTGCCTGCGGGCCTTCTTTTTTAAAATCCGGGTATTTGGTTTTTGTAATTTCTGAAGCATGCTAAACATGATCTATAACAGATGGATCTGTCGCGCAGGGCGTGCGTAGCGGAAATTTTTTTTGCAAAGGTGAGAATATGCTACTTTTGCGCCCCATGTTTGCGGGAATTTGTCCGTTGTGCCTCTGTATCCCCTTTTTTACTTAATTTTTCCGATATGCCGTTATTTGTAAAAAGCGTTTTTTCAGGGTTGTTTGTGTCGTCTGCTTTATTATTCCTTTCCTGCGGATCGGGCCGTCGGGTGCGCCTGCCGGACACCCTGCGCGAAGTATCGGGTCTGGCTCCGCACGGCGACGGCACCTTGTGGATGCTCAACGATGGCGGCAATGAAGCGGTACTGTATCGGGTGGATCCGCGCACAGGTGCCGTTTTGGAACAACGCACACCGGGTCTGACCAACCGCGACTGGGAGGACCTGGCTTCCGACCAAAAAGGTTATTTATACATCGGTGATACCGGCAACAACCGAAACAATCGAAAAGACCTTTGTATTTACAGGTGGCGGCCTTCCGACGGGAAAACGGACAGCATTTTTTACAACTATCCCGATCAACGGCTTTTTCCGCCGCTGACCGAGCAGGAACGACAATTTGACTGCGAGGCACTGATTTTTTACAACGACAGCCTGCATTTATTTACAAAAAGCCGTTTTAACAGCAATCATCTTACCAGACATTATGTGCTTCCTGCTGTGCCGGGCCGCTATAAAGCCCGTTTACGCGACAGTTTGCGCCTGCCGGGACGCGTTGTCAGCGGAGCAGGTATCAGCGCCGATGGCAAAGTACTGGCGCTGACTTCCTATTTGGTGAAAGTGCGATTGGGTTTTATCCCTACTGCTTATGCCACGCTTTGGCTGTTTGAAAATCCGGGAAATGGTCGTTTTTTACAAGGCAAATACCAAAAAAAACGCCTCCCCAAGTTTCTCATTGCCCGCCAGTTTGAATCCGTTGTCGAATTATCACCCGGCAAATGGCGGGCGGCAAACGAAAGTATCGGCCCTCAAAAGGCAGCACTTTGGCGGGTTGGGCGCAGGAAATGAAAAGCAGATGACCAACAGCCGCCTGACAGCAACTCCTATTCCGTTGCTTTTCGGTGTACTGACAGATCAAAATTTAACTTCAAAAAAACGCATTACGCTTATAATGAACACCTTACAGGAAAAAACAGCGGCTTTTGCCCGCCTGCTCACCATCATGGATGAACTGCGCGAGCAATGTCCCTGGGACAAAAAACAAACCTTTCAGAGCCTGCGCAACCTGACCATTGAGGAAACCTACGAACTGGCCGATGCCCTGTTGCAGGAAGATATCAAAGGCGTACAGGAAGAAGTGGGCGATCTGATGCTGCATTTGGTCTTTTATGCCCGCATTGCCTCCGAACAGGGTGCCTTCGATATAGCTGATACACTCAACGGGGTCTGCGACAAGCTGATTGCCCGCCATCCGCACATTTACGGCGACGTACAGGTAAAGGACGAGGAAGAGGTGAAGCGCAACTGGGAGCAACTAAAACTGAAAGAAGGTAAAAAGTCGCTGCTTGCCGGCGTACCCACTGGCCTCCCCGCCTTAGTGAAAGCCTACCGGATGCAGGAAAAGACCAAACAGGTGGGCTTCGAATGGGAAACCACCGAGCAGGTATGGCAGAAGGTAGAAGAGGAATTGCAGGAATTGCAACACAATGTGCAGCGCAACGCCCCGGCTGCCGATCTCGAAGATGAATTTGGGGATGTACTTTTTTCTTTGGTGAACTATGCGCGCTTTATAGGGGTGGACCCGGAAACGGCGCTGGAGCGCACCAACCGAAAATTCAAGGCCCGTTTTGAATACATCGAATCCAAAGCGCCCCGCCCCTTGCAGGATATGTCACTGGAGGACATGGACGCGCTGTGGGAAGAGGCAAAGACGGCGTGATTCACCGCACTACCAATACATCTCCCTTGTACTGCTGCCGCACCCCGTCTATAAACTCTACCTCCGCCTGCCAGACAAAAAGCCCTGCGCCCACCGTTTCCCCTCTCCATCTGCCGTCCCATCCTTGTGCAGGGAGGTTGGGTGCAAAATTTTCTCTGCCAAACACCAATTCGCCCCAACGCGAATATACACGCAAAGAGTTGATTTTCAACACTTCGCTGCCTGCCGAAATATAAAAAACAGTGTTTTCTCCGTTTTCATCGGTAGGGCGAAATACGTTGGGGAAATAGACGCGGCGGCGGTCGCGCACCCGAACGATCAGGCTGTCGGAGCGACTGCAACCCGTGGGGGAAGTGACCGTAAGCGTCCACTGGGTGGTGCGCAGGGGCAACGCGACCGGATTGCGGCAGTCGGCGCAGGAAAGGCCATCGGGAGGTGTCCACTGCCACACAGCGGCAAGCGCAGCCTGTGGCTGCAGAGTCACCGGATCGCCCAGATCGGTGTATAAAAAGGCCCCGGCGAGGACGGTTGGAATCAGGGGTTGCACAAGAACGGAGGAAGTATCGGCGGTACATCCGTTGGCATCGCGGATCACAAGGGTATAACGACCGGGGGGCAGCCGCTCAAAAGCGCTGGTGGGGCCGACGTTCTGGTTGTTGAGGATGTATTGGTATGGCCCTGCCCCACCCCGCCCGACGACCGTGATCCTGCCACTGTTTTCATTGTCGCAGCCTGCATTTGTAAAAACGGCATCCATCCGCAGCGGCGGCGGCGCATTTAGTGTATCAACAGCCTGAGCGGTGCATCCTCCAGCATCTGTGACACGCAGCAGATACAGACCGGCTGCCCGGTTGTCCAATTGGCGGCTGGTATCTCCGGTATTCCACAAATAGCGATAAGGAGCGGTTCCGCCCTGCACGAAAGCACTTATGGTGCCATTGCGGTCTCCTGCGCACCGCAGCGCAAACCCCTTAGTGAGCGGATGTTGCAGGCCAATGTGCAAGGAATCGGGTTCTTTTACCTCTTTGGCCACTATCAACTGATTGCCAAACTGGTCGGTGATACTGACGAAATAGGTGCCGGCCGGTAAATTGCCAATAGAGACAGGTGCCGCCAGTTGCGCGAGCGTTCCGGCACCGGCGGGAGACAGGTGGCCCACCCGCGACCACACATAATTAAAAGGTGGTGTACCGTCTGTTACCTGAAAGCGAAAACTGCCGTCCGCTCCTTTTGCACAGCGGGCATCGGTGGTTTCCATATTGCCTTTCATGTTGCAAACAATGGTTTTCAACTCTAATTGTACGGTGCTGTCACATCCGGTGGCTGTTTTCAGGGCAATTTCATATTGTCCAGTGCGGTAATAACCGCGTCCGCCCGACACCACGCTGTCTCCGGTACAAATGGTCAGGCGGAGGGCAGTAGTGACCTGACTGACTTCCCGAACCTGTACTTCCACCAGACTGTCACAACCTTTCCAGCCGGTATAAGTAAACCTGTAAATCCCCGCTTTGCACAACAGGGAGTCCTGTTCGGTTACACAGCTGCCTGTGCATACGTTCCGCGTTACAACGGTTTTGGCCAGAGGGAGTACGCGAACCGTCTGGCACACAGGCGGAGCCGTGTCGCAGGCATTGGAGGCTATGGCGCAGAGAGAATGTTCGCCCGGCGTGTTCCAGGTCACGGACACAACGCTGTCTTTTCCGATTGGCTGCCCGTCCAATTGCCATTCAAAAGCAGTGGCCCCTTTGGGAAATTGCAGAGCGTATCGCACGGTCTGGGCAGCGCATACCGACACCGCACCTATAATATTACCGGATTCTGTCAGAGGCGGCACTAAGGTAGTGCCATTGGTGACGCGCACCCTGTAGTTGCACACATCGTCGCCGCTGCCGTCCATCACTAAATAATAGTATTGGCCTACTATCAGCGGAACGGTGTTGCGGAATATACCGGTTTCATTGTTGCCCAAATCTGTATCGCAATTACTGACCAAGGTAAAATTGTTGCAGTCTAAACTTCTGTAAATCCCCACTTCCAAGCCCCTGCCGAGCTGACAATTGAAGGCATCTATGGCCAAAGTCAGATTGGTGCTGCCCGCAATAAAAGCAATCCATTGCATGTGGTGTACCTGCATGGTGCAAAATCCGGGTGGAGCCTGTCCCACCACATTGCTGTTGTTAATGCCTGTAAAACCGTTAATGTCGCATATTACGCAGGCATCTGTACACCGCGAAGTCATTTTAGGATCGGTACAGGGTTTGGGTTGCGCCAGGGGGCAGCCCATCCACCCAAAAAACAGGAAAAGGAAGCTAAGAAATCTCATGGGTTTTTATTTTGCCCTCAAGTAGAGGGTATTTCTACTGCTGTACAGGTTGCTTTTAAAATGCCTTTCCCCAAAAAATAACCGGATATAAATTGCAAAAGAGGCAATAAAGAAAAATTTGTCACAAAAGTAGGCTTTTATAAGTAGAGATTTACACAAAAATTTTTACTTTTGTGCCATACTAAAAAAGAGAGGGAAGCAGTCCGATATCTGATCATTTCCATATTTTATGCGCACATTTTTTTCCCTCCTGCCCCTTGCCTTTTTGATACATTTCCATACTGTTTTCGCACAAAATAATCCGCTTAGCGGCAAACGCATACTTGTTTTTTCCAAAACCGCAGGTTTTCGCCATGGGTCCATTGCTGACGGAAAACTGGCCCTGCTGAAGATGGGCAGGGAGTACGGCTTTGGGGTAGATACCACCGAAAATTCGGAGAGTTTTAGAGAAATTAATTTAAAAAACTACCGATTGGTTGTCTTTCTCAATACCACCGGTGACATATTAAATCGGGAACAACAAGTTGATTTTGAGCATTTTATCCAAGCGGGCGGGGGCTATATTGGTATCCACGCGGCCGCCGACACGGAATATGACTGGCCGTGGTATGGCCAACTGACGGGCGGCTATTTTGCCTCCCATCCCGGCAATCCCAATGTACAAAAGGGCCGCATGGTGGTGGTGAATAAAAATCATCCCTCTACGGCATTTATGGAAGATGAATTTTACCGAACCGATGAATTTTACGATTTTAAGCAGTTTGACCCAAAAGTAAACGTATTGGTCAGGGTGGATGAAAAATCGTATAAGGAAGGTAAAATGGGCGACTTTCATCCCCTTTGCTGGTTTCGGGAGTACGATGGCGGGCGCAGTTTCTATACCAACTGGGGCCATACACCCGAAACGTTTACAGAATCTCTTTTTCTGCGCCACCTCTGGGGAGGTATGCAGTGGGCTGCTTCCGGGCCGGAACCGGATTATAGTCGCGCCCGAAGTGTTCAACGGCCCGAGGACAACCGTTTCACCCGCACTGTGTTGCAGGACAAGCTCGACGAACCCACCGAACTGGCAGTAACTGCTTCCGGGATGGTCTTTTTTACAGAGCGCAAGGGGAAAGTGAAAATGTATGACCCCAAAAAGAACATGGTGAAAGTCATAGCCGACCTTGACGTATATTCCAAGTTTGAATATGGCCTGATGGGCATCAATATTGACCCGGATTTTGATCGAAACCGCTATGTTTATCTGTTTTACTCGCCCAAAGAAGGCACGGGCGACGATGCCCAGCGCCTTTCGCGCTTTGTATATGATGCCGCAGGCGAAACTTTGTTGCTAAATACAGAAAAAATTATCCTCCGCGTCCCCGTAAAACGGAACGAATGTTGTCATACAGGCGGCTCCGTTGCATGGGACAAGGACGGCAATCTGTACCTCTCCACAGGCGATGATACCAACCCCTTTGCTTCAGAGGGCTATGCTCCCATAGACAATTTGCCGGAGCGCTCAGGTTGGGATGCCTGTTTTACCTCCTCAAATACCAACGACCTGCGCGGTAAAATTCTGCGTATCCGGCCACAGGCCGACGGCTCTTACACCATTCCCGAAGGTAACTTATTTCCACCCGGCACCGAAAAAACGCGCCCCGAAATTTATGTGATGGGCAATCGCAATCCCTACCGCATTTCAGTGGATCAACACACCGGGTATCTGTACTGGGGAGAAGTAGGCCCCGATGCCGGAGACAACTCGGAGAAATACGGGCCGCGCGGCCACGACGAAATCAATCAGGCGCGCAAAGCCGGGTATTTTGGCTGGCCGCTGTTTGTGGCAGACAACCGCGCCTACCACCGCCGCGATTTCAAAGACAACAGCACCGGCCCGGTATTCGATGCAGAAAAGCCGCTGAATGAATCGCCCCATAACACAGGATTGCGCACATTGCCGCCCGCCCAAAAGGCATTCATCTATTATCCCTACGCAGAGTCACCCGAATTTGGTGAAGTAGTCGGCAAAGGGGGGCGCAATGCGATGGCAGGGCCGATTTATTATGAAAGCGATTTTGCAGGCGTAAAAAATCGCTTCCCCAAATACTATGATGGCAAATTTTTTGCCTATGAATGGATGCGCGACTGGATTAATGTGGTCACCATGGCCCCCAATGGAGATTTTGTAGCAATGGAGCGCTTTTTGCCGGATATGCCGTTTTTCCACCCCATAGATATGCAGTTTGGAAAAGACGGTACCCTCTATACCTTAGAATACGGCCTCAACTGGTTTGCCCAGAACGATGAGGCCCGTTTGAGCCGCATTGACTACAATCCCGGCAACCGTCCTCCGGCGGTGGCTGCCACTGCCCATGTGATTGCCGGAGCGGCACCTCTGACGGTGCAATTTTCCTCCGAAGGTACCAAAGACTACGACGGCGATGCGGTGCAATATCGCTGGAATTTTTACAAAAAGAAGAAAAGTAAGCAACTCCATCCGACTTTTACTTTTAAAAAACCGGGCGTGTATCAACCCTCCCTGACCGTGACTGATGCAGCCGGTAATACTTCTGTGAAAACCTTAGAAATTCGGGTCGGCAACGAGCCACCCAAAGTCACCATTGCCACACCCGGCAACAAAACCTTTTACTGGGACGGCCAACCTCTTTCTTATGAAGTCAGCGTAACCGACCGCGAAGACGGCTCTACGGCCAAAGGAACAATTCCTGCCGAAGAAGTGCAGATCAGATTGGACTTCGTGGAAGGATACGACAAAACCATGCTGGCGCAGGGCCATCAACAAAATACCGGGATGGCGCGGGGACGGCGACTCATGGAACTGTCTGACTGCAAATCCTGCCACGCCATGGCTGCCAAATCCGTCGGCCCTGGCTATCAGGAAATGGCTAAAAAGTATGCAGGTCAGTTCGAGATAGAAGGCAAATTAGCGGACAAAATCATCAAAGGGGGCGGGGGCGTATGGGGCGAACAGCCTATGTCGGCCCACCCACAAATACCGAAGGTCGAAGCTAAAGAAATGGTGCGTTATATTCTCTCTTTAGCCGATGAAAAGAAGAATAGCCGTCCCCTGCGCGATGCGTTGGTTTTCGATAAAACGGACAAAGCCGGGACGTATGTCCTTTCGGCCCATTACACCGACCGGGGCAACAGTAAAATACCCGAATTGGGTACCCAATCGGGGGCGGCTCTGCTTACCCTGCGCCCTTCTGTGTTGAAGCCCTGGGACTACGATGTGCAAAAAGGCACCATGAAATTAAACGTTGCACCGGTCGGTGACCTGTTAGTGGCCCTTTCAGACAAGAGCTATATCGCATACGAAAACATAGATTTCACCGGGCTGAAAGGGTTGCGCATCGGTGCCCGTGCCAGCGACGAACGCACCGCAGGCGGGATCATTGAAGTTCGATTAAAAGGCCCTGATGGCCCGCTGTTGGGCAGCGTGGCAGTGAAAAAGGGGGTACCCTCCCCGGTACGGCTTCCCTTTGACAAAAGCCCGGACGGTTTTGCCACCCTCTGTCTGGTGTTTGTCAATCCGGAGGCAAAGGGCAAGCCACTGTTTTCGCTGACAGAGATCGAAGCACTGCGAGAGTAAAGGGTAAATAAAATAATTAATGTTAACCAAATTTGTTTCAATACCAAAAACAGTCCTATCTTAGCGCCGCTTTTTTTGATTTGAAATCTGCCACCTTTTTTAGCGAAAATCTTGTAAAAAAACACCCGCTCCATGCAGCCGACTGATATAAAAGACCCGGAATACTTTCATAAAGTAGTAGATTGCCAGTATGCCTGTCCGGCGCATACGCCCGTCCCCGAATACATCCGCCTGATCGCTGCCGGAAAATACACGGAAGCCTACATGATCAACTGGGAATCCAATGTGTTTCCGGGGGTGTTGGGCCGCACCTGCGACCGTCCTTGTGAGCCGGCCTGTCGTCGGGTGCGCGTGGAAGAGGAACCCGTGGCTATATGTCGCCTGAAGCGCGCTGCAGCCGATCATCGCGGCGAGATACGCCACCTTTTCCCCCCTGTTCCTACACAAAAGAATGGCAAAAAAATTGCCCTCATCGGGGCGGGGCCTGCATCGCTGACGGTTGCCCGCGATCTGGCTCCTCTGGGCTACGAAATTCATCTTTTCGATGAGCAGCCCTTAGGGGGCGGCATGATGCGCAGCCAGATTCCCTCGTTCCGGCTTCCGGAAAGCGTGTTGAACGATGAGGTCGGCTACATTCTGGATATGGGCATCCATACGCATTTCCGGCATTATGTGTCGAGTATGCGCGAAGTACTGTCCAAAGACTACGATGCCATTTTCGTGGGTACAGGTGCCCCTCGTGGGCGCGATCTGGCCGACCTGCCCGGCAGGCAGGAAGCGGGGGCCAATGTGCAAATCGGCATCGAATTTTTGGCGAACGTGGCCTTTGAACATACCACATCCATTGGTCGCCGCGTCATTGTGCTGGGCGGGGGCAACACGGCCATGGACTGTTGCCGTACGTCCCGCCGGTTAGGAGGTGAGGAGGTGAAAGTGTTGGTGCGCAGTCCTTTTAAAGAAATGAAGGCTTCTCCCTGGGAAATTGAGGATGCCATGCACGAGGACATCCCCATTTATGAAAACCACGTACCTAAGTCTTTCGAAGTGCGGGACGGGCGCTTAGTCGGCATGACGTTCGAGAAAGTAAAAGCTGTTTATGACGAAAAGGGCAAGCGCTCCTTAACACCAACCGGCGAGCCTCTGGTCTTTGTGGAGGCCGACGATGTATTGGTGGCAGTAGGTCAGGAGAATGCTTTCCCGTGGATTGAGCGCGATTTGGGCATTGAGTTTGACAAATGGGAAGTACCTGTCCTCAACAGCACCACCTTTCAGTCCACCCTGCCGCAGGTATTTTTCGGAGGCGACGCTGCCTTAGGGCCTAAAAATGTAATTACTGCGGTGGCACACGGCCATGCGGCGGCAGTGTCCATTCATATGTATTGCCAGGGCAAGGATGTGGCTACGGAGCGACCCTCGCCCTATACCAATCTGGTATCACAGAAAATGGGCATTCACGAATGGATGTACGACAGCGCTGTGGCACCTGATCTGCGCTACGCAGTGCCACACGCCGACAAAAAAGAGACGCTGCGCGACCGGAAGAAAGAAGTGGAATTGGGCTTCGACGAGCAACTGGCTTTCAAAGAGGCCCAGCGCTGTCTCAACTGCGATGTGCAGACCGTATTTACGCCGACTTCCTGCATCGAATGCGATGCCTGTGTAGATATTTGCCCTACAGGCTGCATTACTTTCACGGGGAACGGGGAAGAGGCAGACCTGCGTACCCGGCTGACCGCTCCTGCCCATAATTGGGATCAGGACCTGTACGTCTCGGAAGCGCTCCGGCAGACAGGGCGGGTCATGGTCAAAGACGAAAACGTGTGTCTGCATTGCGGTTTGTGTGCCGAGCGCTGCCCCACAGCGGCATGGGATATGCAAAAATACCTGTATAACACCGCAAAAGCCTGTGGCAAAGTGTACTTGTGAAGATGAATCATTTTGAATACATATCCAAAAAATTATTTGTAGAACTCCAAAAGCGCGAAGCGCCCGGGGTAGTGCTTCTCACACAATGGGTGCGCTATCTGAAAAACAACAGGTACAACGCTGACTTAAACGCAACAGAATTCCTTTGCAACACTTAACTGCTCTCAACGACTTTGTTATCCGGTTTGCCAATGTGAATGGCACCGGATCGGCCAGCGCCAATACGCTGTTTGCCAAATCCATTTTCCGCATGGGCATCCCCATGTCGCCCAAGAATATTTTCCCTTCCAACATTCAGGGGTTGCCGACGTGGTACGAAGTGCGCGTCAGTGAAAAAGGCTACCTCGGAAGGCGTGCGGGCATAGATATTATGGTGTCGGTGAATCCCCAATCCATGCCCAAAGACATTGCCAATGTGCGTCCGGGAGGGTATTTTATGTACGACAGCACGAAATTTCTGCACAAGGAATTTCTCCGCGATGACATCCATTATTTTGGCATTCCCATGATGGAAATGTGCCAGCAGCACTTTACGGATGCGCGGCAGCGACAATTGCTCAAAAACATGATTTATGTGGGCGCTCTGACCGCTTTGTTGGACATTGAGGTGGAAGTGCTGCAACAATTGATCCGCGAGCAATTTCAGGGCAAGGAAAAGGTCATTCAGCACAACTTTACCGCCATGAACCTCGGCATTGAATATGCGAAGCAGCATTTTCCCTGCCCTTTAGACATTCGGGTGCAGCGGCGTACACTCACAGGCGATGCCATTTTGTTGGATGGGAATACCGCCTGTGGCATCGGAGCCATTTATGCCGGTGCCACCGTGGCTGCCTGGTATCCCATCACGCCTTCTACTTCTTTAGTCAATGCCTTCGACGAATATGCGCAGGAGTTGCGCACCGATCCGGCAACCGGCAAAAAAAACTACGCCGTGGTGCAGGCTGAAGACGAATTGGCAGCCATCGGGGTCGTGATCGGGGCCGCCTGGAATGGCGCACGCTCCTTCACGGCTACCAGCGGACCCGGGGTGTCGTTGATGAATGAATTTTTGGGGCTGGCTTATTTTGCCGAAATCCCCACCGTTTTGGTAGATGTACAGCGCGGCGGCCCTTCCACCGGAATGCCCACACGTACCCAGCAATCGGACTTGTTGCTCGCTGCCTATGCGTCGCATGGCGACACCAAGCACGTCCTCCTCCTGCCTTCCACGCCGCAGGAGTGCTTTAGTATGACGGCGGATGCCTTCGACTTAGCCGAACGCCTCCAAACCCCCGTCATGGTCATGACCGACCTCGACTTGGGCATGAACGATAATATGTCGCCGCCCCTGCAATGGGACGATCAGCGGCGCTACGATCGGGGCAAGGTGTTAGATCGCGAACAGTTGGAATTGGTAGAACAATGGGGGCGGTATTTGGACATAGACGGCGATGGCATTTGCTACCGCACCCTGCCGGGTACACACCCCACCAAAGGCTCTTTCTTCACCAGAGGGACTTCCCGCGATGAATACGCCCGTTACACAGAAGAGGGCGCTCCCTATGTGCGCAACATGGATCGCCTTGTCAGAAAATGGGACACGGCCAAAAACTATGTACCCGCGCCGCAATTCTACCAGCCCCACAACAAAAGTACGGCGGGAGTCATTTTTTACGGGACATCCACTGCTTCCTCTTTGGAGGCCATAGACCTGCTGGCCGCTCAGGGAGTTGCTTTGGATGCCCTGCGCCTTAAAGCCTTCCCCTTCCCGCAAAGTGTTGCAGATTTCATAGAAACCCACGACAAGATTTATTTAGTGGAACAAAACCGGGACGCACAAATGCGCGCTCTGCTGATCAACGAGTTGGAAGTACATCCCAAAAAGTTGATTGCAGTGCTGAATTACGACGGCTTCCCCATCACAGCAGCCACCATTGTAGAAAAAATTTTAGAGAAGAGGTAAAAGAGATGATGAGTTCTTTGGCATTCATTTATCTTATTCATAATATAATTTTCTGAAAATCAGCAGATTATAAAATAAAAAATTAGAAAATTATTTATGTCCATGCATCTCAGTGATATTTTAACCCACCTGGGCGAAGAACGGGAAAATTATTTTCAGGCTATTGCTCCGCCGATTATCCAAAGCAGCAACTTTGCCTTCCCCGATCTGACAGCCTTTCGGGCGGCTTTCTCAGATGAGTTGTCGCACCATGTTTATTCGCGTGGCAACAACCCGACTGTGGAAATACTGCGCAGGAAAATGGCTGCTTTGGAGGGAACAGAGGATGCCCTTGTTTTTTCCAGCGGAGCCGGAGCCATTGCAGCAGCCGTAATTGGCAATGTGCAGGCCGGAGATCACATCGTATGCGTGCAGGCCCCTTATTCCTGGACGGCGCTGCTGCTGCGCAGGTTCCTGCCGCGTTTTGGGGTGTCCCATACTTTTGTGGATGCCACTGATCCAGCCACCATTCGGCAGGCTATTCGCGACAACACCACCGTGCTTTACTTGGAAAGCCCCAACACCATGACGTTCGAGTGTCAGGACCTCTCCGCCTGTGCAGCCCTGGCGCGGGAACATGGATTGGTGAGCATTATAGACAATTCTTATTGCAGCCCCCTTTATCAAAACCCTGCGGCCTTCGGCATAGACATTGTGGTACACTCCGGCACCAAATATCTCAATGGGCATTCGGATGTGGTAGTAGGTGTGCTGTGTGGCAGCACCCAGATGGTCAAAAAAATATTTGAATCCGAGCTGATGACACTGGGCGGGATTCTGTCTCCCCACGATGCAGCCTTAGTATTGCGGGGATTGCGCACCCTGCCCCTGCGGTTGGAACGCAGCAACCAGACCGCCGCTTATTTAGTGGAAAAATTAGCCGCACACCCCAAAACAGAGCGCGTGTGGTATCCCTTCCATCCGTCTTTTGCTCAGCACGATCTGGCAAAAAAACAAATGCGCGGCTGTGGCGGCCTGTTCTCTGTCCAATTTCGCGCTACCCATAAAGCGGACATGGAAACTTTCATTCACCGCATCCGGCGTTTTCTGATGGCCGTGTCGTGGGGAGGTCACGAATCCCTGATGATTCCGACCATCGGATTTTATGATATTCCCGGACGCAGCACCACGCCTGCACTACCGTGGACATTTGTGCGTTTTTATGCAGGGCTGGAAGACCCCCATTGGCTGTGGGAAGATTTGGAACAGGCGTTGGAAAGTTTATAGCACACAGTAGCAGAAGATGACAAACACATCAATGAAGCAAGTGTACTTTTTAGAAGATATTATAGATGAGTCATTTCCCATGCAGCAGGTTGCCCCGGAGGTCTTTGACCGCTTAATGGCAATGGGCTGGCGCGCCATGGGGATGGATTTTATCCGGCACAGTTTTTCCCTTCATCGTACACAATTGTGTAAGACGATCCCTTTGCGCATTGCTCTAAAAGACTACCGTCCACGCAAAAGCCATTTAAAATTGTTGCGCCGCAACCGCCATTTGTGCGTACAAACAGCCCCCATTGAAGTAACCCCGTGGCACAAAGCCGTCTTTCAGGCACACACTGCGCGGTTTGAAGAGAACGCACCCGACAACCTGTACCTTTTTTTGTCCAATGAAGCCCGAAAAGTACCCGTACAGGGAATGCAAATTAGCATTGCAGAGCCAGACTGTCTCCCTTTTGCCTATAGTTTTGCACATAGTGGCGCACGTTGTATGTCGGCTACGTACTGTTGCTTTTTACCGTACGCTCCTTATACCTCCTATAGCCCGGGCATACACACCATGCTTTTGGAAATAGAAAAAGCAGTGGAAATGGGCTTGGATTATTATTATCACGGCTACGTGTATAATGTTCCGTCACAGTTCGATTACAAACTGCATTTTGAAGGTTTGGAAGCCTATAACTGGAAAGAAGATGTATGGATGGCGCTGAGCGGCTTGTAGTTGTCAATGCTCCCAAATATCTTTTTCACGCGCCCTCTCTTCTACCTGATCCGCCAATGATCTTTTGTAATCAGCAATCCGGTCTAACAACGCCTCGTTGCCTGTTGACAGCATCTGAGCAGCCAGAATACCAGCGTTTCGGGCAGCGTCCAAAGCCACTGTGGCCACTGGTACCCCTTCCGGCATTTGTAAAATAGAGAGGATGCTATCCCACCCATCTATGGAGTTGGACGACTTGACAGGCACTCCAATAACAGGCAGGGGGCTGATGGCAGCCACCATGCCGGGCAAATGGGCTGCTCCCCCCGCGCCTGCTATGATGACGCGTACACCGCGTGCGCGTGCGTCCTGCGCAAACTGGAACATGCGCTCCGGCGTACGATGCGCCGATATTACAGATACTTCAAAGGGGACTTCCAACTGCTCCAATATAGCAACCGCTTTCTGCATGACGGGCAGATCGGAGACGGAACCCATGATAATGGCAACCAATGGTGAAACTGTTAAAAGGTGAGCGGATTGAATGCCGGGCTGATGGCATATTTATTTTTTCCCCAGCAGGGCAAACATATTTTTTTTGTAGGCTTCTACGCCCGGCTGGTCAAATGGGTTTACGCCCAATACATAACCACTCACTGCGCAGGCCATTTCAAAAAACATAAACAGTTCCCCCAGATGATAGGGCGTAAGGGCAGGTATTTCCATTTCGATATAGGGTACACCGCCGTCTATATGGGCTTTGCGCGTACCTTTGGCGGCCATGCGGTTGATTTCACGCATGGTTTTCCCCGCCAGATAATTTAGCCCGTCTATATCGGAAGGCGCTGCCCACAGTGTCTCGTCCCACTCGGCGTTGCTGACTTCAATGGCGGTCTCAAAGAGGATGCGTTGCCCGTCCTGCATGTATTGGCCCATGGAATGCAGGTCGGCGGTGTAATTGGCCGTTGCCGGAAAGATGCCTTTGCCGTCTTTGCCCTCACTTTCACCGAACAGTTGCTTCCACCACTCCCCCAGCGACTTCAAACGCGGCTCGTAGTTGACCAGCATCTCAATGATTTTGCCTTTGCTCAACAGGGCATTGCGCACCGCAGCGTATTGCACAACGAGGGAAGAAGGGCCGTGCGCCTGATCGGATGCCGCTTTGGCACCTGCATACAATTGCCCGGTGTCTATGCCCGCCGCCGCAATGGGCAGGGTTCCCACAGGCGACAACACAGAAAAACGCCCGCCTACATCGTCGGGAATTACAAAAGTTTCATACCCTTCCTCATTGGCCAGTTGGCGCAATGCGCCTTTGGCTCCGTCGGTGGTGGCATAAATGCGGCTTTGGGTACCTGCCCTGCCGTAGCGCTCCTCCAATTTTTTTTTGAAGAAGCGAAAAGCCAGTGCCGGCTCGGTGGTAGTACCTGATTTTGAAATAACATTGACCGAAAAATCCCGCTCTCCAATGATCTGCATCAGGTGGTTCAGGTGCGTCCCGGAAATGTTGGTGCCTGCAAAATAGACTTCAGGGGCCGGGGCCGCCTCATTACCCTCGGCATCCCGTACTTTCGGGCGTTGCTGACGCAGCAGGTTGTTGTAAAATCTGTGGCTACAAAAATCTATGGCTGCTTTTGCGCCCAAGTACGAACCGCCAATGCCGATGACCACCAATACCTCCGATTGTCGCGCAATCCGGGCCGCCGCATTGCAAACAAGCGTATGTTCGGCACTTCCGCCTTCTTCAGGCAGGCGCAGCCAACCCAGAAAGTCATTGCCCGGCCCGGTACCTTTTGTGAGGGTAGAGAAAGCTGCCGAAGCAGCCTGTCGGGCGGTTTCCAGTTCTGCATCATTCACAAAAGGAGCAACTCCGGTAAAGTCTATTTTCATGGTCATACAGCGTGTTTTGTTACGCAGGGCAAAGGTAGGGGATGAAAAGTTGATGGCAAAGGGTTTGACCCGAAAATGCACGTATGAAACACCTGCTTTGAATGCCCCTGCCCTTATTGCACATCTCCCATTCCCGAAGAACTACACGCGACCGCAACAAGTCTTTGTGTGGATTACTCTTTCTGATGGCGGCGTTTAAAAGCCGTTTTCCGATGTTTCAGCCGGTCCAAACGGTATTCAAAAAAGCCCAATTTCACACCGGCCTGCACCGACAGCCCCGACAGGTCGGCAGCATTCAGCCGCGAGGTGCCGCCGCCGTCATTAGGATAGTCTAAGGAGACCGGCCCCGCCGCCAGCCGCCAGGCAGCCCCTGCATAGAGGCGTGCAAACCGCGCCACGTTGAGTTCTAAGCGCATACCCGGCTGTATAATCCAAAATTCTGCACGGTTGCGGCGTGTTCGTTGCTCAAAGCCATTGAAATGATGACCGCCGCGTCCGTCGAAAGGACCATTGTGGTAAGAAAGGGAATCTAAACGGGCAAGACCGCCCCCCACCATCAACGGGAAACTCAGATGGAGTACTTTATAGGGACGGGGCGTGAACTCAAACAGGCCTCCTCCTGTGGCATAACGCAAATAAACCGCATCATTGTCGGACAATTTCGGATCGAAACGGCCTTGCGACATAAGACCTGCTACGCCAAATGACCAGCGCCGATTCAAAATGACGGAAAGAGCATTGCCTGCGGCCCCACCATATGTTCCAGCCGCTCCCAACAGTTGGTACTCCGGAGAAATAGCTAACCCCAGGTAGCGCAGTCGGGTACGTCCGTGGCTAAGCAGTGTATGTGTGGGTCGGAAAGTCGAATCGGCGGGCGTGATGGAAACAGGTGCTTCCGTTTGTGCAAAGCCCGGGGCAACTATACAAAGAAGCAACGCCAGTAAACCGGTCTGTTTTACTTTTTTTGTCATGTTAAGTGAATGTGTTAGCGATCTTTCGATCTTTTTTTAATGTAGTCGTTTATATAGTCGTACATTTTGGTGTAAAACGCAGCCTGACTCTTTTAAAAATCACTAAAAGCCGTAAAAGATATAACCCCGCAATCCCCACTGCCAGTCGTCTGTGTGTCTGTATCTGTCCGAATCGCCGGGTTGCACCAATATTTCCGCACCTGCGCGCAGGTGTTTGCCCCATAGGTAGTCCAATCCGCCCTGTGCCTGTCCAGAGACGCGTTGTGTGTTGCCCTGCCGGAAAGAGCGCTCTATCAATAAACGCCTGCCGTCGGTACGTTCAAATATATAGTGTGCCTGATTTTGTATTTTGTAGCCGCCTGAAAAGGCAGCACCGAGGAAGGGCTGCCAGCGCTGTTCCGGTCTGAATTGCCAGCGCAGTCCCAGAGTGGCAATGAAGCCGCGCTGCTGCCATCGAATGTGCGAAAGACCAAAGTCGGGCGCAGGGGGTTGTTCGACAGGTAATTCGTAAAAAGCCTGTTCCTGCGCCCGGATGTACCGCGCAGTGCTTTGACTGCGCAATTCTCCCTGCACGTACAAATGTCGGCCCAAAGACCTTAACACGTGTACGCCGACCATTCGCCCCCCTGCTTCATGGTGTACCCCGACAAAACCGCCTGCACTGAGGCCCGCATACCAGCGCGCTGTCCGCAAACGGTGGGTGCGTACAGGAAGAGACAGGGTGTATGGGGGTGTGGCACCGAGGAACACACCAGACCCTTTGGCACCCTGGACCCTTCCGGAAAGGGGTGTTAAGGTGTACAGCACTTTCAGGGAATCCTCTTTAAGGGTATCAGCGTTTTTTGTATCTACCGATGAGGTATCCGTTATCCATGATTTTTCCGCAATGGAAGAAAAGTTGCCCGCTGTCGGAGCATACAGTTGGCCGGGAGATCGTGCTGCATCCAACATATTTTTATGCGTTACCAACCTTTTGTCGGCAATGGGAGGCAACACTGCGCGGGCAGCAGGGGCGGCATCTGTATGGGCGCTGACTACAGCCACGTTCCTTTTATACCCCGTGGAAACGGAAGATGGTACCCCTGTGGGTGTCTGCGCGGCCTGTGCAATGGTGGCGGCACCATCCGGTTTTTGTTCAGCCACAAGTGTATTTATTGTTTTTTGCAAATGCGCCAGTTGCCGGGATGTGTACCACCAGCCTCCGGCGGAAAACAGCAACAGAAAGGTTATTGCGCCAAAGGCTCCCTTGCCAACCCATTCCGGTATTAACCGGGGTGGCACCCGGTTTAACCGCCCCTGCATGGCCTCCCAATCTGCATCTTCTGCATGAAAAGAGCGCTGCCGATCCAGGGCTTCTTTAAAATTGTCGTCGAAGAAATCCCTCATATTTTTTTCGTTGCATTCAATGGTTTAATTGCTTTTAAGTGTTTCGGCGCGGAGTACAGCCTTTTGCAGGCGGTGCCGGGCCTTCACCAGATGCGCCCTTGCAGTGCCTTCCTCTATATGGAGCAGTTGTGCAATTTCGGCAGTGTTGTATCCCTCTACTACATACAGGTTGAAAACGACCCGCAAAGAGGCAGGCAGCTGTTGCACCAAAGCCATTTTTTCATCCGCAGAAAGACTGTCCAACACAACAGGTGACACAGCCACCTGATCTGCCATTTCCAAAGGTTCTTTCAGAAATGCCTGCTGCCTGAAATATTTGCGGTGGTAATCCACCGATGCACGGATCATGAGGGTACGCAACCAACCCTTGAAGGCAAGGGGATCGCGCAGACCGCCTATCTGCCGGAATACCCGCTCGAAACCGTCGTTACACATTTCACGGGCTTCCTCTGTGGTGCGCGCATAGCGAATACACACGGACATGGCCAGCCCGAAAAACTGCCGATACAGCTTTTCCTGACTGTCGCGCCGGTTTTGGCGGCATCCCTCTATCGTATGTTCTATTTCGGAAACAGACATATAAAAGACAGCGCATACATAGAAAACTCCCCTACTGCTAAATATCCGAGGGATTATCTTCGACAGATGCGCTGTCTTATAGGTCGCAGGCAAACTGCGAAAGGCAGCTTTGCCGGGAATATTTTTTTTATCTAAGGACGTTATCCGGGGTATTGCACGCCACCGCCTCTACTTGATAAGGTTGCGAATTTGTTGAGCGCGCTCCGTATCTCCGGTTGCTTCGTAAATCTGTGCTGCCAACTCGTAGGCCTGTTTGAACGTGGGGGCCAGGTCAATACACTTTTGCAGGTTGGCCAAAGCGGCCTGATAATTGTCCTGCCGCGCCGCTATGGTGGCTAAGTAGTACCAGGCTGCCGCATTTTCGGGGTCGCGCCTGATGGCCACATCAAACTGGGCTTTGGCTTTCGCCTGATCGCCTTTGTTCATCCAGTACATACCGAGCAGGTTGTTGGCCTGCGAATCGTCGGGGCTGATCTCCAGCGATTTTTCGGCAGCGGCTTTGGCTTCTTCCAACATATTGGCCCCCAGATAGGCTTGCGACAAACTCGCCCATGCCAGCTCGTTGTCGGGCACATTGGCCACTTCCGCCCTGAGCCTTTCAATGGCACCCGCCCAGTCATTGAGTTTCAGGGAGGCCGTGCCGAGCGTGCAGTTGCGTCCGTTGTCTTTCATAACTGCCAAAACGGGCGCTCCGCCTGCGGTTACGGTATGGACGGTATTGTCATTGGGCCAGAAACCTTTGCGCAGGGTGGAGCCGTCCAAAAAACGCGTGGGATAGATGCCATAATCCCAGGCATCGTCGCAGCGCTTTTCCCATTTGAGGTATTTTACTTTTACTTTGTCGCCATATTTGGCCACATAACGACTGACGGGATAGTACATATTGGTGGCAATGATGACTGGCTCGGTCAGGTCGGGCCGCAAAATGCCCTGTTGCTCCATCCATTCCAAACCCTGACGCACACTGATGCCCCAATAATCGGTTTCATACTTGCCGTAAGCGCCTTTTACACCACCCGCTATCGGGTTGAAATAAGTGTAAGCCAAATGGGGATTGGAAGCGGTAAACCAGGCCGCTTCTATGCCCAACAGGGCAAACAACCCATAAACAGCGTACTGCAACGGCTTTCTGGAGGCAAAAAGACCAGCCAGTTCATTCCAAAATAACCCGGCTGCCACGGCTAAGGGCGGATAGGCAAAGGTCAGGTGGCGCCAACCGTCGTGGATCACCGAATTTTTATAAATTACATAAAACACCGGGAAAACCCCGGCAAAAAAGACCAATGAAATCCAAAGTGGAGCGTAGTGGCGCAGCAGACGCGGCAACAGCAGTACACTGCCCGCCATACCGACGAGCGCAACTAAAGGCAGGGTCAGGGCCATCCATTTCACCGGATAATACCATGGGGTTTTATCGGACATTTGATTCAGCCCTTCAAATAAAACGCGAATGCGCACTTCCAAGGCCGCAAATTTGGAGAGGGCTATGAAAGGATTTTTCAGCGGATTTTGCAGGGCATAGGGCCAGAACAACAGCGCCAGCACATAACCGGCTGCTGCAACGCCCAAAACCACCGCTGCATAGCGCAGGAGTCGCCTGCCATTTGTAAAAGCCGCAAAACCGCCATTTCGCAAAATGAAGTGCAGCCCTGCAAACAGAAACAGAATGGCAAAAGGCAACAGCCCGCCTGCCCGCATGGCCAAGGCAATGGCTAAACCACCTGCTAAACCTGCCAGATGCCATCGCTTGGGACGCGGCATGGTATCCAGCACCATTACCATATTATATAAGGCCATCATGTAGCCGGCTGCAAAAGGAATATCTTTGGGATTGACTAAGGAATCGCCCAGAAAGCGGGGCGACAGCAACAGGATGAGCAGTGTGAACAACCCCGCCCGCCATCCGGCTATGCGCCTTGCCAACAGCCCCGCGCACAGAATGGCGATCCAGCCCAGTATGGCACTGAACCCGTGTCGAATGTTGTGGTAGCCCTGTTGCAGCTGCGTGTAACCCAGTGCTTTGCTGGTAAACCCGGTAACTACTTCGAAAAAGCCCCCGTAGAGGTGCATATTGCCGTCCGGCACATTCAGGGCGCTGGTATCTCTTCCGAAACTGCTGTAATAGTTGACCAGCTTTTGGGAATAATCCACCTGAAATTTATCGTCAGCATTGATTCCGACTCCGGCCGACAAGCCCAGCATCAGCAATAAGCCCAGCACGGCTATTCCATAAAACAGTTTCTTCAGCAAACCGTCTGCTTCACTACCGGGGGCAGACCGTTCCACATGGGCAGGCGCTGGTATGGGAGTAGCAGGGGGCGCTGCCGGAGGGGTGTTTTTCTGGACATTGCCCCGCCCTTTTCGCGGATCAGAAGAACTCTTCATTAATTGCTAATGGTTAATTATTAATTGTTTAGGTGCTAAGCGTTAAGTATTAAATGTTTATATAATTAACAATTAATAATTAACAACTAAAAATCATTTTTCCAATTTTTCTTTGGCCTCTTTGGCCTCTGCCCAGTTGGGCGACATCTTATAGGCTTTGGTATAATCGGCCAGTGCTGCATCGCGGTGGCCCATGAGTTCGGAGGCTACGCCCCGATAATACCAAGCCTTTACAAACAGGGCATCGGTTTTGACAGCCATATCGAAATGATCGTACGCCTTTTGCAGAGAATCCATTTCCAAATACATGGTACCCATATCAAAAAAGGCATTGGAGTAATCGGGGTTGCGGACAATAATATCGCGATAAATGCGAAATGCCTCGTCGAATTGTCCCCGGCGTTTGTAAAAAGCACCTTTGTACTCGCGGGCCTCTAAGAGCGTGGTATCCACCCGCAGGGCATTATCAAAGTATTGAAGGGCCACAGGATTGTTTTTGGCGGAAAAAATATGTCCCAGCATCATCCACGCCTCTTTGTTAAAAGCGTTGTATTGCACCGATTTTTGCAGCGATTTAATGGCATTGGTGGTGTCCCGCTTGTCTAAGGCCACGCGTCCGGCCAGATAGAAAGCATCGGCGTTGCGGGCATCCTGCTGTAAGATTTGATCAATGGTAAAAAGTGCCATTTGGTGCTGCCGCACGATCAGGTGAAATTCACTGAGTTTGAGAAGGGTGGGAATGCGATTGGGAAATTTACGGGCTGCCATAGTCAGTACCTCAATGGCGCGTTTGGAGTCGTTGGGCCGGGCATAATCTAACAGAATATCCGCCATCAGGTGATAATAGGCCGGGCGCATGGAATCGAGGCGAATGGCTTCTGCAACATCCTGCAATGCAAGGTCAAAGACATCGTTTTTCCAAAGCAGTTCGGCACGCCGATAGCGCAGGGAGTCGTTTTGCGGGTTTTTTTCCACCAAAGCCGTTGCCTGTGCCAGTTCGGGGTCCCTGAGTTGCGCTTCTGCGGTGGCCGTCAGCGGAGCAGGTTTTTGATCCCTTTTACACCCCATAAATCCGGCCGTCAACAGACAGAGCGTTATCAAAAAACGAAAGAAGGAGTAGTATTTTGTGTGCAACATAAGTATTTAGTCAGGCCATACATACAGCGGGCGCAAAGGTAAAAAAAATGTGGGAGTTCGCCCCTACCCTACTGTTTTTCTGGGATTCCGACAAAAATATAATGTTTCTTTTGTAAAAAAAAACCGGAACTCCTGCCGACTTCAATGAAGTTTGTACCTTGCGCCCACAAAATCCACCTTTTTCCTTTTTTTAGTTACTCTTTTTTGATTCATGGAGCGTTTTACAGGTCTCATTGGCGTTGTCCTCATTCTCGGCATTGCATTTTTAATGTCCAACAACCGAAGAGCCATCAATTATCGCTTAGTACTCAGCGGTCTGGCGATCCAATTGGGATTGGCCATTTTTGTTCTGAAAACGCCCCCCGGACAATGGCTGTTCAACTGGTTGGGCAACAAAGTGCAGCGCATCCTCAAATTGGCAGAAGAGGGGGGCAAATTCGTATTCGGGCCTTTGATTGATCAGGACGCAATGGGCAAGGCATTGGGAAGTGGCTTTGTTTTCGCGCTTCAGGTGATGCCGGCCATCATTTTTGTGGCAGTATTGGTCAATATCGCCTACCACATTGGCCTGATGCAGCGCGTGGTGGCGCTTTTTGCCCGCATCATGCAGTGGCTGATGCAGGTCAGCGGCGCAGAGGCGCTGTCCAATGTGGCCTCCACGTTCGTCGGACAGGTAGAGGCGCAAATCATGATCAAACCCTATCTCAACACCATGACCCGCAGCGAGCTGTTGGCCAGTATGGCGGGCAGTTTTGCGTGCATAGCAGGTGGTGTGATGGCAGTGTATATTGCAATGGGCGTGCCTGCACCCTATCTGCTGGCCGCCAGCATCATGGCAGCCCCGGCGGCATTGGTCATTTCCAAAATCGTTATGCCCGAGACAGAAGAGTCTGTGACCAAGGGTAAAGTGCAGCTGGATGTCCGGAAAACCCACGTTAATTTGCTGGATGCCATCTCGCACGGGGCGAGTGACGGCTTCAAGGTGTCGCTCAATGTCATTGCGATGCTGATTGGCTTCATTGCCCTGATCGCATTAGTCGACTTGATTCTCGTGAAGTTTGGCTGGACGCTCCACGCGCTGGGTGTTCCGGTGGAAGGCACGCAATTTTCCCTGAATAACCTCTTTGGATTAGTGTTTGCGGGTTTTGCATGGTGCATGGGGGTTCCTTCTGCGGAGATCATGAAAGTGGGCGGTTTACTCGGCACCAAGCTGGTAATTAATGAGTTTGTGGCCTATGCCAACCTTGTCCCTATGATTAAGGAAGGCAGTTTATCGCCCAAAGCCATCATCGTTGCGAGTTTTGCCTGTTGTGGATTTGCCAATTTCTCCTCCATCGCCATTCAGGTAGGGGGCATCGGGGAATTAGCCCCCGAACGACGCAGTGACCTTGCGAAACTGGGTTTCAAGGCGCTGATTTGTGGCACCTTAGCCAGCTATTTGTCGGCTACCATTGCCGGAATTTTATCCTGAATCGTAGGAACTCCTTTATATAAATCAGACAACCGCCAGAATGGTTTAACGTAAAGGTAGTCAGCGTTTTTTCACACATTTTTACAGGTTTTTTAAAAAAAAATACACCCAATTGCGCAATAGTTGTACCTTTGCGCTCCTTTTTTGACGTTGAACAATTCAAATATTTAACATGGCAAAACGCAAATTCACCGGAACCACAGAAGAATTGGTGGTGGAAGAAGTACGAAACAACCCAAATATTCCTTTTTGGCAAAAAAATCAACACTATATTCTGTATGCATTAGGCGCTATTGCTGTGCTTTTTCTCGGTTGGTGGCTGTATAAATCTCAAATTCAGGAGCCAAAACAGCAGGAAGCCGTGACTTCCATGTGGCGGGCCGAACAAATGTTTCAGCAGGATTCTTTCTCGGCGGCCCTCAACGGCCCCGCAGGCGGCTATGATGGGTTTTTAGCCATCGCCGATAAATACAGCGGCACTCCTGCCGGCAATGTAGCCAAATATTACGCCGGTATCTGCTATCTCCAAACCGGCGATTTCGACAATGCCATCAGCTTTTTGGAAAGTGCTGGTGCCGACGGACAAATCCTGCCCGCCTTCCGCTACGGCGCATTGGGGGATGCTTATTCGGAGAAAAAAGATTTTGGCAAAGCATTGGACTTGTACGAAAAAGCAAGCAAAGCCACAGATAATGAAGTGATTGCTTCCTATTATCTGAAAAAATTGGGTATGCTCAACGAACATCAGGGCAACAAGGAAGCCGCTAAAACTGCTTACGAGCGCCTGCGCCGCGACTACCCCAACCAGATGTCGCAAGACTGGCGGGAAATTGAAAAATACCTGTATCGGCTGAATTAAGTCTGACCTACCCGTAACCATCGGCAACAGGCACATAGAAAGTAAACTGATAATGTGTACTTTTGTATGTGGTCATATACAGTAGCACATTAACAAATCAGCCCATTTCCATCGTGTCTTCTTCCTTTTTTGCCCGACGCGATCAGGCGATTCCTAAGGCCATTATCGGGAATACCCGCCTTACCGTAGCACGCGCTAAGGGGGCGAAGTTCTGGGATTTGGAAGGCAAGGAATATATAGACTTTTCCGGGGGGATCGGCGTTCTGAACGCCGGTCACTGCCCACCGGAAGTGGTGCGTGCCATTGCGCAACAAAGCGGCACGCTGATGCACAGCTTTTTCAACCTGCTCAACCACGAACCCTACATTGCCTTAGCAGAAAAACTCAACCGCCTGCTGCCGCACGGCCCGGAGACGCGTACTATGTTTGTCAGTACGGGCGCAGAAGCAGTAGAAAATGCCGTCAAAATTGCCCGACAGGCCACCGGGCGCGCCGGTATTATTTGTTACACCGGGGGTTTTCACGGCAGAACCCTGCTGGGCATGAGCCTCACCTCAAAGGTATCGTACAAAACCGGTTGTGGCCCCTTTGCCCCTGAAATTTATCGCCTGCCTTTTCCGGACTATTACCATCAGGGAGGCGGCCAAAGTTACGATGCCTTTGTACAACAAGAGGTGGCCAATTTTCGCAAATACCTCAGCAGCGTGGTCGCCCCGGAACAGGTGGCAGCGGTCATTCTGGAGCCGGTGCAGGGCGAAGGCGGATTTTATGTGGTCCCGCCTGCGTATCTGCGCAGTCTGCGTGAAATCTGCGACCAGTACGGCATTTTACTTATTTTCGATGAAATACAGTCGGGCTTTGGCCGCACAGGCAAATGGGCTGCCTACCAGCACTACGGTGTGGTACCCGACCTCTCTACCTGGGCAAAATCGCTCGGCAGCGGTATTCCCATTGCAGCAGTCATGGGTAAGGCCCACGTCATGGACAAGGCGCTGCCGGGTACCCTCGGGGGTACTTATGCCGGCAATCCCGTAGCCTGCGCGGCTGCATTAGCTACTGTGAAATACATGGAACGCATTGACATTTGCGCCAAAGGGGAAGCGGTAGGCAGGGTGATCCGCACGGCCTTTGAGCGCCTCAAAAAGGAGTGCAGCGCCATCGGGGATGTGCGCGGCCTCGGTGCCATGGTGGCAGTAGAGTTGGTGCAAAACGGCGATCCCAACCAGCCCGATGCCGCCCTGACCAAACAATGGGTGGATGCCTGCGCTGCACGGGGCCTCTTCCTGATCAGTGCCGGAGTGTATGGCAATGTGATTCGGATACTATGTCCCTTGATTATAGACCGGCCTTCCCTCAAAAAAGGCTTGGAAATCATGCGCGAAGAATTGTTATCTTTGCGCCCAAGATGATCAGGACGCAACAACAACGCATTTTACTCGGTTTAAAACTAAGGCAACTGCGCCTTGAGAAAGGGTGGAATTTTGAGGAACTCCGACACCAGACTGGTATTTCCGCTTCTTACCTCAATGAAATAGAAAAGGGTAAAAAATTTCCGCAACCCGACAATTTCCAAAAGCTGGCCGCTGCCCTCGGTGTCTCTCCCGCCTATTTGGAATCGCCGGATTTAGACAAGCAGTTTGCACCCTTGGGGGAGCTGCTGCAAAGCAATTTTCTCAACGAACTCCCCCTTGATCTTTTCGGCATTGACCTGCAACAGGTGGTGGAAATCATTGCCAGGGCACCCGACCGCGTGAATGCCTTCATTTCTGCCCTGTTGGAAATTGCCCGCAATTATTCGCTGCGTGAGGAAAATTTTTACTTCGCCGCCCTCCGCGCTTATCAGGAACTGCGGATGAACTATTTCGAAGAGATAGAAGCAGAAGCGGACATTTTTGTGGCACGCCAGCGGCTGCCCACCGACGGCGGTGTGTCGGCAGAGCGGCTGGCCCATTGCCTTTCTCAGGAATTTGGCTATCACATAGACGAAAAGGGGTTGGGCAAATACCCGGAACTACAGAGCCTTCGCTCAGTGTATCAGCCGCGCAAACGCCGCCTGTTGCTGAATCCTGCCCTGAACAGCCAGCAAAAAGCCTTTCAATTGGCCAAAGAACTGGGCTTCAACGTGTTGGGCCTGATGAAAGAGCGTCCTTTGGCCTCCAATATATTGCGGGCAGGCAACTTTGAAGAAACCCTCAATAATTATAAGGCGGCCTACTTTGCAGTGGCTGTCCTGATCCATCGGGAGGCATTTATCCGCGATTTGTCCGCGTTTTTTGAGATGCCTGTTTGGGATGGCAGCGTACTGCCCCGACTGATGCAAAAATACCAGGCCGGCCCGGAAGTATTTTTTCAGCGCTTCAACGTGCTTTCCAAAGCCTTCAATCTGCACAAGGTGTTTTTCATGCGCTTTATCCACCACCTGCAGCCCGACACCTTTGAAATTGACAAAGAACTGCACCTCAACCGCCGCCACCAGCCCCACGCTTCGGGCCTGAATGAAAAATATTGCCGTCGTTGGCCTTCTATTACCCTCTTGCGCGATTTGCAATGGCAACAAAGCCAGCCCCAACCGCCCGACCTCATTGCGGGTGCGCAACGCTGTCACTTCCTCAATACCCACGACGAATACCTGTGCGTAGCCGCTGCCAAGCCCGCCTACCCGACCGTCGGGCGCAATGTAAGCGTTACGCTGGGCGTACTGCTGGATGATACGGCCCGCCGCACCATCCGTTTCTGGGATGATCCCGACATTTCGCGCCGCGTCGTGAATATCACCTGCGAGCGTTGCCCCTTAGAGCCTTGTGCAGAACGCGCCGCGCCCCCCTTCATTGTGAAAAGACGGGAAGAACGCAAGCGCATGCAGGAGGTGTTGGCAAGGTTGACGGGGTGAGGGGGGGCAAAAGATGAACCATAAGGACTTATGCCCCCCTCATTGATGCACTCATTCCGGCAGCACTGCCCAAAACTTCCCTGACTTAAAACGCAGGGTGTCCGGGTTGAGCGGATCTGCTTTTTCGGTGATCAATATAAACTGCGCATTAAAAGTCCCCTCAATGCGCCTGTTCACGCGCTCCAGTTTGTGGATGCTGATGGAATTGCCGGTAGCCGTGCTGTCAAGCATATAATAGTCCCTCAGAAGATCGCCGTCGGC
>WBZP01000524.1_pt1 | contig 51754 bp, 48 predicted proteins | sample 5204301 | NCBI WGS metagenome assembly WBZP01 (sample SAMN12412401, study PRJNA552823) | activated sludge metagenome | isolation source: activated sludge from nitrification reactor of wastewater treatment plant... | place: USA: Pennsylvania | collected 2017
CCTCAATATGGCCCTTGGCCATCGTCTGCGCGTCGCCGAGATCGATCTGCGCGCCGGCCGAGCCGGCGGCGCCGAAGGCCAGCCGGCAGAATTGCAGGCGGGCGGAAGCGGTCCTGGCGCTCTTGCGGATCAGGTCGAGCGCGAAATCGCGGTCTTCGGGCTTGGGATTGTCATCGAGCACCTCAAGGCCATTGACGATCGCGCCGACCGGACTGATGAGATCGTGGCAGACCCGCGAGCACAACAGCGCCGCAAGCTCGAGGGCGTCGGGGGCGGAAGCGGGAGTCGAAGTGCCGGACATCGGATGTTCCTGGAAAGCTGCACGGTTTCAACGCGAATCACGCATGCTTTCGGGTTTGATACACTGCGAAGGCTTGCGCGGCCAGCCGAAGGGCGATGCGCTCCTGGGAATGAACAACGACGAGACTCGCTCATGAATGAGGCACGGCCACAACCGATCGAAGGCGATGCGGCGGCACGGCTGCTCGATCCGCTGACCGATCTGGTGATTCGCGCTGGCGCCGCCATCGTCGCGGTCGATCGCACCGCCATGAAGGTGGACGGCAAGCAGGACGGCTCGCCCGTGACGGAAGCTGATTTCGCCGCGGATCGGATCATCGGCGAGGGCCTCGCGCGGATCGCGCCCGACATCCCCTCGCTGTCGGAAGAGCGCGTGCATCTGGCCAAGCCGCCCTATCGCGGCAGCTTCTTCCTGATCGACCCGCTCGACGGCACCAGGGAGTTCGTCGCCGGCCGCGACGAATTCACCGTCAACTTGGCGCTTATCAGCGCGGGCAGGCCGCTGCTGGGAATCGTCGGCGCGCCGGCGCTGGGGCTGGTATGGCGGGGATTGGTCGGGCGCGGCGCCGAGCGCCTCACCGTCTCAGGCACGGAAATCAGGTCGGTCGAGCCGATCCGTACCCGCCCCTGCCCCGCGCCGGGGCAGCCCTGGACGGTCGCGGTCAGTCGCTCGCATGGCGATGCCAGGACGGAAGCCTTCATCGCCGGTCGCCCGGGTGCGGTCCGGCGGATGCTCGGCTCGGCCGTCAAGTTCGCCCGCGTCGCCGAGGGTGCTGCCGACATCTATCCCCGTCTCGGCCCCACCTCGGAATGGGACGTCGCAGCCGGCCATGCGGTCGTGACCGCCGCCGGCGGCAAGGTGACCGATTCCGGGGGAAAGGAGTTGGCGTTCGGGCTCGGGCAGAAAGACTTCATCGTGCCCGAATTCATCGCCTGGGGCGATCCGGCTGCCGCCACGCGCTAGAGGCGCTATTGCGACAGCGACTTCTTCACGTCCGACCAGCGCTCGCGGGCGTCCTTGAGAACGCGGCCGGGGTTGGCGACGAAGGCATCGCGGTTTTCCTCGCGCGCAAACAGGTACAGGCGCTGTCCCGTCACCACGAAGAAATGCGGGTTGCCGGCATAGGCGACACCGCGCGCCACTTCGATCGGATCGTAGCCGCCGAATTGCGGACCGTAGACCTCCGGATGGGCGGCAAAGGCATCGCGGTTGCTGGCATTGTGAAACCGCCAGACCGCACCGGCTTCGGACGCCTCGAAATCCGGCAGTCCGCGCACCGCCCGGGCGTCGGTAAAATAGGCCACGGGGTCGAAGCCTTCGATGGCAAGGCCCGAATAGCGGTTCACTACGATCCGCTCGGTCGTGGCGCCCTCGGCGCTGTGGGAGGGCCCAAACAGCGCAAAAACGGCCGCAAAGAGCGCAACCAGAGCCATTCCGGGGCCGCGGCGGTAACTTTCCTGCCGTTGTGCCGTCATAGTTGGTATCAATAACCGTCGAGTCGAGGGGACACTGGAAGCAACCTAAAGCCGGGGATGTTGGCGTCAGGTTAAGGCGGCGGCCGGATATCGAGACCAGGGATCTTTTCATGATGATTGCATCACGCCTTGCCGCGGTGGCATTTGCCGCGCTGATGTGCTGGGCCGCACCGGCCTCGGCGCAGCAGGGGCAGCCCCTGCCGCCACCCGCGGCGGCGCCGCCGCAGCCGCCCCCGGGGCAGCAATATCCGCCGCCCCAGCGGCAGCAGGGCCCGGCCAATTACGGCCCGGAGGAACTCGTCAACGCCGGCCACAAGTTCTTCGGCAACGTCTCGCGCGGACTCGCCTCGATCATCGAGCGCGCGGTCAGCCAATGGGGCCTGCCCAATGGCTACATTCTCGGCGAGGAAGGATCCGGCGCGTTCGTCGCGGGGCTGCGCTATGGCGAGGGCACGCTCTACACCAAGAATGCCGGCGACCTTCGCGTGTTCTGGCAGGGCCCCTCGGTCGGCTTCGACTGGGGCGGCGACGGCGCGCGCACCATGACGCTGGTCTACAACCTGCCTTCGACGCAAGCGATCTATCAGCGCTTCGCCGGCATCGACGGCTCGGCCTATATCGTCGGCGGCTTCGGTATGACGGCGCTCACCGCCAACAACATCGTGCTGGTGCCGATTCGCTCCGGCATCGGGCTCAGGCTCGGGGCCAATATCGGCTATCTCAAATACACCCCGAGCGCGACCTGGAATCCGTTCTGATGCGCCGGCGCCGGGCCGTTCGGGCGGCGCTCGCGGATTTACATTAATACGGCATTGGGCTGGCGCTTTCACCGCCCGCCATGGCATGCTGCTTGGTGAATTTTCCATTAGCGGCGGGGAGTGGCCTTCATGATCGAACCGATCATGTATCTCGCGATCGGTTTCCTGGTCTCGGCGCTGTTCGGCCTGATGATCGTGCCGCTGGTGCACAATCGCGCGGTGCGGCTGACGACCAAGCGCATGGAAGCGGCGACGCCGCTGTCGATGGCCGAGATCCAGGCCGACAAGGACCAGCTGCGCGCGGAATTCGCCATGTCGGCGCGCCGGCTCGAGATGAGCGTCGAGCAGCTCAAGAACAAGACCACCAGCCAGCTCGCCGAACTCGGCAAGAAGACCGATGCGATCAACCGCATGAAGGTCGAGCTCGGCGAGAAGAACGCCACGATCTTCCAGCTCGAGGCGCGCGAGAAGGCTGTGAAGGAGCAACTTCGCGCCACCGAGGAGGAGTTCGCGGCCAAGACCGGCGCGCTGCGCACGGCCGAGCAGGCGCTGAGCGAGAAGCAGACCGAACTCGCCAAGCTCAACGCCGATCTCAACGACCGCTCGGTGACGGCGGAGAGCCGCCAGGTCGAGCTGGTCGCGGTGCGCACGCAGATCGAGGAACTCAAGAGCCGCGTCGCCGATGCCGAGAAGGAATATTCGACGACGCAGGCGCGGCTGACCCAGGAGCAGACCGAATCCGCCAACGCCTCGCGGGAACTCACCGAAGCGCGCGGCCGGGTCGAGAATCTCAGCCAGCGCGTCAGCGACCTCGACCGCCAGTTGATCGCACAGGTCAAGGAAGCCGAACTGCTCGGCAATCGCGTCAACGAACTCGAGGCGCGGCTGTCGACGCAGGGCAAGCTTCTGACCGAGCGCGAATACGAGAACAACCAGCTCAAGCAGACCGGCGAGATCGCCGACCGCACCATCAAGGAACTGCGCATCGAGATCGCGGCGTTGAACGAAGGCGGCCGCCAGCCCGGCTTCGACAAGCTGCGCGCCGAGAAGACGGCCGTCGAGGAACAGTTGCGCGTCGCGCGCGAGGACCGCGCCCGGCTGCAGCGCGACATGAACGCGATCCAGCAGCAGGCCGAAAGCTCCTGGCAGACCGAGCGCATGGAGAACGCGCTGCTGCGCGAGCGCATCAACGACATCGCCGCCGAAGTGGCCAAGCTCGCCATGCAGCTCGAAGGACCGAATTCGGCGATCGAGGCCATGCTGGCGGCCGAACCCGCCGCGCCGGCGATGGCCGCGCCGCGCCCGGCCAACGACACCGCCGCGGCGGCGCCGGCGGCCGAGGGCGGCGGCACGCTCGCCGAACGCATTCGCGCGCTGCAGGCCCACGCCTCCCGCGCCCGCCAGCAGGGCGCGTAAACGCCGACTGCCCGGGTGGTTTGGCTTGACACCCCGCCCCCGCACTTCGTAAATCGCACCCCTCTGGCGGCAATCGCCAAAGGTTCGATCAGGCGGCCTCCGGTCCCTGATTTCGCAGGCAAATCCCGGACGCATAGCTCAGCGGGAGAGCGTTCCCTTCACACGGGAGAGGTCCAAGGTTCGATCCCTTGTGCGTCCACCATTCTCCGGTCCCTGCTCTCTTCGTTCTGTCACGCGGCGGCACAGCGCTATCGTCCTGATCGACGCGATCAATTTGTCGTGCTCTTCAGCCATCGACGATCGCCAGAGACCCCGATTTAGAGATTCCTTAAATCAGCCCGATGACAATCCGCGCGCCGAAAGGAGCGGCCGCCATGCAGATCGTCAACGGGTTCGTATGCATGAACTGCACGGACGTCGAACGCGCACAGAAGTTCGTCGACCCGGCCCATCCCAAGCAGGACGCAACGGCGACAGGGCCACGCGACGGCGCAAATGCGGCCTCAAGCCCGGCCGACACCCTCACCCAGAATGCGGTTTCCTTTGGTGGCTCGCTTTCGCATCTGAACGCGCTCGATACCAAACGCCCGTCAGCGTCACCGGCTGGACCGGCGGGTGCGAAGCTCGACATCCTTGCCTAGCGTTCGCTTCGTACAGGCGGTCGAAGGTGAACCTGGACAAGGTCAGGTTGGGGTTGACCTCCGCGTGCGCCCTGACCCAAAATATCGAAAACAACCCCATGCACCGTAGCCCGGCGGCCATGCGGGTTATTCGTATTTTTCGAAATGCAACTTGACTGGTCGGGCAAATCACCGGCATGACGCCATCATCGGCAATTACAGCCTCGGCGCACCGTTGCCCCATATCAGCCGCACATGATGATGCTTGCGCCCCCGGGCAGGCTGGAGAACTTCGTCTGTAATCCAAAAGGCCATCCCTTGCGGAATTGTAATCCATAGATTACATATGTAATCCGTGATCGAAGCTCGCGAAACACCGCAGTTCACGCGCTAGCTGGCCGCTCTGAGGGATCAGCGCGCCGTCCTGCACATCGTTCACCGGATCAGCCGCTTGGCAGCCGGAAACATCGGGGATGCGAAATCGCTCGGTAGGTCCGTATCCAAGCTTCGGATCGACCACGGTCCCGGATACCGGGTCTACTTCACTCGTCGCGGACAGACCATCGTCATCCCGCTCTGCGGTGGCGACAAGCGCACTCAAAGTCGCGACATCGAAAAGGCAACGGAGATCGCGGAGAAACTGGAGGATTAGAATGAAGGTCGGCAAACTCAGAAAATTCGACGCAACCGAGCACCTTCGCACCCCGGAAGCTCGCGCGGAATATCTGAATATCGTTCTCGCTGACGGCAATCCTGCCGAGATTCGTGACGCCCTCAATCTCGTTGCGAGAGCGCAAGGCATGAGCCACGTAGCCAAGGCAGCCGGGGTGACCCGGGAGGGCCTTTACAAGACGCTCGGCGCCGGCGGGAACCCGGAGTTCGCGACCGTCATGCGCGTGATCGGAGCAATGGGCATCCGCCTGTCGGCAAAGGCAGCGGACACCAAGCGGAGGAAACGGGCCGTCGCGTGATCCCTCCGCTCGAGCCCTACGGCCGGCCTGCTACCAGCTCAGGCTGACACCACCGCGGAGCATTGTGACTTCGTTGGTGAAGCGGGTCCGGTAGGCCAGCGCCGGATTGTTGAAGCCGATCGAATTGAGCGGCCCGCTGTCGGGGAACTTCATCCACAGGCCTTCGACGCGCGTCGACCACTGCCTGTTGAACTTGTATTCGACGCCGCCGCCGACCACACCGGTCGTGCGCGTCCTGTTGTCGGCGACCGTAAAGCCCAGCGTCAGCGGGTCGGCGCGAACGTTGGAAATGTCCGCCGCCGCCAGACCGCCCGTCGCGTAGAACAGCCAGTTGTTGACTGCGAAACCGGCCCGGCCGCGCAGCGTCGACAGCCAGCGAATCTCGGTGGTGAAGGTCTCGGGGTTGCCGAAGCCGGCCGGACCATAGCTCGCCGAGCGGCGCTGGCTCGGCGAACTGATGTCGCCCTCGACGCCAAGCACGAACTGGCCGACCTGCCAGTTGTAGCCGGCATGCGCACTTACGAAGACCGAGGTGGAGATGAGCGATCCGCTGAAACCGGGGACCAGGCCAAACGTTTCATCGATCGACGACGCCTCGTGGCGGTAGGCGCCGAGGTCCAGTCCGACATAGGGGCCGGACCACAGCGGGACCGGTGCAGGCGCACGCGCCTTGGTGACGAGATCGGCCGCCCCCGCGCCCCCGTTCAGGGACAGCCAGGATGCCGTCGACATCAGCGCGAAAACGAGCCTTCGCATTCCCACCCCTTATCCGAATTAAATTCGGATGTATCAATACTTCACCGAAATAGTATCAACGAAATCCGATTCCGACTGTAGCGGAAATGACACACCTCTCCGTCAGCGCGATCCGCGCAGCCCGGCGGCCAGCGCAGCCCGGTCGAGCTTGCCCATGGCGTTACGGGGCAACTGGCCGGCGCGGTGGATGCGGCCAGGTATCAAGTCGACGGGAATCGTCCGGCCGGCGTGCTGCCGGAACGCAGCCTCGTCCAGCGAAGCATCGGCCACGACCGCGATCTGCAACTGCTCGACCCCCATGGAATCGACTTCGGCGAACACGGCGACATCGCGCACGTCGGGGAAGGTCTTCAGCGCGGCCTCGAGCGTTTCCGGATCGATCTTGTCGCCGCCGAGATTGATGATGGAGGTCTGCCTGCCGCCCATCATAAGGAGTCCGTCGTCATCAAGGGTGCCGACGTCGCCGGGATAGAACCAGCCATCCCTGAACGCCTCGCCCGCGGCACCGCCGAGATAGCAAGACGCCATGTAGTCCGTGCGGATCCGGATCACGCCAGGCCGTCCCGCGGGCAACACCTCTCCGGTCGCCGACACGATCTCGACGGTTGCGCCCGGCAGCACGTAGCCCACGGCATCCGGTTGCTCGGCGAGCATGTGCACCGGCGCCGTCGCGACCATGCCCATTTCGGTCGAGCCGTACAGCGACACGAGATGGGAGCAAAGCCGCGCACGCACCGACTGCGCCAGTTGCGGCGCCAGCCGGCTGCCGGCACTGACGATCAGCTTGAACGACGAACCGAAATGCGGCGACTGCTCGTAATAGCGCAAGAACTCCGACAGCCCCGCGGGCGAGCCGATCATGACCTCGACACCGTAGAGGCCGAACGACTGCATGGTCACCGATGCATCGGCACCGCGCCAGAACAGCGAGCCGCCGCGCTGCAGCGCATGGATGAGGAACATGAAACCGAGCGACGTGCTGATGCCGAGATCGCAGAAGATGCGATCATGGCGCGGCAGCGCATTGCCGAAGGCGAAGTTGTGCAAGGCCAGACGCTGCAGAACCATGCCGTGGGTGAGCGCCACGCACCGGGCATTACCCGTGGTGCCCGAAGTGAGGATGAGCCGGCACGGCGTTTCGGAAGCGGATCGCGGCGGTGCTTGCCGCGGCGGATCGGCCGTGAGCCAGCCTGCATCGGCCTTGTGCAGCGCGACCGGGCCGGCGAACGATGCGGCGCGATCCGAAATCATGGCAGCGACGGCAACGCCTTCGGGAAGCAGCCCGCCGCGCACCGACATGGTCGCCATTCCCGCATAGGTCAGCCCGAGGATCAGGACCGAGTGCAGCAGGGGATCGTCACACTGGATGGCGACGGTCGCGCCACTCTTCAGCCCCAGTTGCTCCGCGCGTCCGGCAACCGATTGGATCATTCGCTCGAGCTTGCCGTAGCTGACGAGATTGAGCGGCGTACCGGGCGCGCACAGCGCCGGCAGGGTCGGATTGATGCGACACTGGAAGAGAATTGAATCGAGGATATTCACGTGGCTTTCCCAATCAGGCCCGACGGTACCGCGTCCCCGGTCGCCGCAAAACGAGGGACCAGACCGCCTGGGTCGTTTGCGGCGGCTGACCGCCAGCGTCCGACGGTGTGACGAAATCCATGACTTGGCAGTTTCCCTGTCTTTTTCAAAGGCCGATCTGTCATATTCACCTTGCGGAGTCGGGTTGCTTTCGTTTGCTTGCACCACCAATGGACGTGGATGCCCCGACACCCCTCTCCGCCGAGGCTCCTCCCAGCGCCCGATGGCGCTTCCGTTTCCCGCCATCCTCCGGTAATTTGATCCGGGGCGAGGATTGCCGGGGGCGCTTGATGCGCAACGTGTTGCTGAAGGTGAGGCCGTGGTCGCCGCTGGCGTTTCTGCTGGCACTGCTGGCGATCGCACTGGCCGCCTCGATCCAGGAAATGTTCGTCATCTTCGGCACCCGGCTCTACTTCGCGTCCTTCTTCCCGGCGATCCTGTTCGCGAGCCTCGTGGCCGGCGCCCCGGCCGGGGTGTTCGCCACGCTGCTGGCGGTCCCGATCGTGTGGTGGGCGTTCATGCCACCCTATTTCGAATTCCAGCCGCTGACCTCCGACGACTATCACCGCTTCGCCATGTTCGCGCTCGGCAGCGCGCTGATGATCTCCTTCGGCAATCTCTATCGCGAAGCGCTCGCGCTGTTTCGCAAGTGACCGCGCCGATGTCGCTGCAGAAGATCGCGATCTGGATCATGACCGGCATCGGCGGCGCGATCGGCCTGTTCGCGCCGGTCGGCATCGTCAAGTGGCTGTTGCGCACCGAGCCGGAGGATGCCGGCATCCTCACCTTCTTCTTCCTGCCGGTCTGGTGCTTGCTGGTGGTGATCGGGCTGCTGGCCGGACGACGGCTGGGGATCGCGCTGGCCGGCCAACGTCGCGCGGCGCCGCGCTGAAGCGCGATGGACTCCGGTTGAGTAAGCCTCCCGTCGGACAGGACTCGCGCTACCCTCTCGTTGGACCTGAAGCCCTCACCCGGCGCGTCGCGCCGACCTCTCCCGAAGGGAGAGGTGAAGCCGGATGCCGCGCCAGCCTGACTCACCTAATCAGCGATCAGCCCCATCTCGCCCAGACGGGCCGCGAACCAGTCCGACAGTTCGCGATCGATCTTGCCGCCGAGATAGACCTCCGGCGGCTTGACGCCCTTCCGGCCCAGCACCAGCAGCATGCCGATGCGATAGGCGAACCACAGATGCGGGTCGGTCAATCCACGCAGCTTGTGGTGATCGTGCTCGACCGGCTGGTGGTTGGTCGCCTTGCGCACCTCCACTGCCAGCAGATTGTCTGGCGCGGCGCGGCGATGCACGACGATGTCGGGGAAGATCGACTTGCCGAGTTCGTCGTCGGTGGAGACGATGGTGCCGTGCGGCAGTTTCAACAGCCGTTCGCCGAGACGGTTGTAGTCGCAATCGACCTCCCAGCCGTCGAACTGCCGTTCCAGATGCACCGCGAGGCGATGCGTCAGCGTGCGCTCGCCGAGATCCCTGTCGAACAGCAGGCCTTCGCGGGCGTAGAACTCCCCGATCGCCTTCAGGACCTTCTCGAGTTCCGCCCGCATCCGCTCCCCCAACCGGTGCGGGCGTCTGGTGCGCCCGCGCTACATCAGCACTTCGATCAGCCGCGGCCCCGGCTCCGCCATGGCTTCTTCCAGCGCCTTGTTGAACTCGTCCGCCGTCGTCACCGCGCGGCCGGGCACGCCCATGCCCTTGGCCAGCGCGACGAAGTCGATCGTCGGCCGGTCGAGCTTGAGCATGTCGAGCGCCCGCTTGCCCGGCTCCCCCGCGCCCACGCCATCGAACTCGCCGCGCAGGATCTGGTAGATGCGATTTGCGAACACAATCGTGACGACGTTGAGGCCTTCGCGCGCCTGCGTCCACAACGCCTGGATCGTGTACATGGAGGAACCGTCGCCGACCATGCAGATCACCTTGCGGTCGGGACAGGCGACCGCCGCGCCGGTGGCGACCGGCGGCGAGAAGCCGATCGAGCCGCCCATGTTCTGCAACCAGTCGTGCGGCTTGGCCGCTGCGGTCGGCGGGAAGAACTGCCGGCCGGTGGTGATGGATTCGTCGACCACGATGGCGTTCTCCGGGATCGCCATGGCGATGGCCTGCGCGATATTGGCGTGGTTGAGCGCTCCGGTCGGCTTGGCGATGTCCATCGGCTTCTGCGGCACCGCATCGGCGGGCTTTGCGCCGAGCGCGCCGGCCAGCGCTTCCAGCGCCGCCAGCGAATTGTCGCCGCCATGGGTGACGCGATGCACCTCGCAGCCTTCCGGCTTCAGCAGGCTCGGCTTGTTCGGATAGGCAAAGAAAGCGACGGGATCGTTGGCCTCGACCAGCAGGATGTTCTTGAAGTCCTTCAGGATCGGCAGCGCCTGCTCGATCACGTAGGGAATGCGGTCGATGGCGAAGCGGCCGCGGCCGCGCGCCATACGGGGATTATAGGTCTGGCCCATCACCTTGCAGCCGGTCTTGCCGGCGATCTGCTGCGCCAGCGCGAGGCCCTTCTCGGTGAGCGCACTGCCGGTGAGCAGCAGCAGGTTCTGCGAGCCACCCGAACGCAGCACCTTGGCGGCCTGGTCGACGGCCTGCGAGGAATAGCCGGCGCGCTGGCTCTCCGCCGGGACCTGGGCGATGCCATCAGCCTCGTTCCAGGCGGTATCGGCCGGCAGGATCAGGGTGGCGATTTGCGGCGGCGCGCTTTTCGCGGCGGCAATCGCGGCGGCGCCGTCGGCGGCGACGGATTTCGCATCCGGCGAGGTCCGCACCCAGGCCGACATCGGCCGCGCCAGCCCTTCGATGTCGGAGGTCAGCGGCGCGTTGTAGCCGATGTGGTAGGTGGCGTGCTGTCCGACGATGTTGACGATGCCGGAATTGGCCTTCTTGGCGTTGTGCAGATTGGCGAGGCCGTTGGCGAGGCCGGGACCGAGATGCAGCAGGGTCGATGCCGGCGAGCCCTTCATGCGGAAATAGCCGTCGGCCGCGCCGGTCACCACGCCCTCGAACAGGCCGAGCACGCAACGCATGCCCTCGACGCGATCGAGCGCGGCGACGAAATGCATCTCCGACGTGCCGGGGTTGGTGAAGCAGACGTCCACGCCGCCCGCGACCAAGGTTCGCACCAGACTTTCCGCACCGTTCATCATTCCGCCCCTGTCGTTCGCGTTTCTCGGGTTAGCTTTCCGGGATTATCCTTCAGATCAACCATTGTTCCGCCCTTTCGTCAAAGGGTTAGCCGGGCAAGGCAGGCATCGCGGAAGCGCTGTTGCGTTTTTAAGCGAGACGGGCTCGAAATTGCCGCAGTCACGGGCTCGTTGCTTGCGGAATCGCTCACGTTATGGCCTCTCGGCGCGAGATTTCCGAAACCGAATTGCGAGGAAGATGATGTTCCGGGGGCTAGGCTTTTGGTGTGCGGCGGCGATCCTGCTGGCGGCGGGCCAGGCGGAGGCGCAGGTGGACATGCGCGACATCATGGGCGGCGGGCCGAACTTCCGTAGCGGCGGCTATGGCAGCGGCAGCAGCCCGATCCGGCGCACGACGGTCAACCTTGAGACCAGCTACGCGCCCGGCACCATCCTGATCAACACCGGCGAGCGGCGGCTCTATCTGGTACTCCCGGGCGGCCAGGCGCTGCGCTACGGCATCGGCGTCGGCCGCGACGGCTTCCGCTGGAGCGGAACCCACCGCATCACCGCCAAGAAGGAATGGCCGGCCTGGACGCCGCCGGCACAGATGCTGCGCCGACGCCCCGATTTGCCGCGCCACATGCCTGGTGGCGTCGAGAATCCGCTGGGCGCCCGCGCGATGTATCTGGGCTCGACGCTCTACCGCATCCACGGCTCCAACGAGCCGGAGACGATCGGCCAGGCGGTGTCGTCGGGCTGCTTCCGCATGACCAATGACGACGTCACCGATCTCTACGGCCGCGTCGGCGTCGGCACCACGGTGGTGGTGAAGAACTGACGATCAATTCGATGGACACAATCTCCCCGCAGACCCGGTCCACCTCTCCCCGTCGGGGAGAGGTCGGATTGCGCAGCAAGCCGGGTGAGGGGTCTTTGTCCAATCGAAAGACCTGATCCCCTCACCCGATTTGCGCCGGACGACGCTTCGCATCGCCGGACACAAATCGACCTCTCCCTGTGGGAGAGGCAAACGACAGGTGCCGCTGCGATGTGCCCGTATTCACCCTCGCGCGGGCCTTGCCGGCGCCCTCGTCCTGCGTCAGCGTCCCTACCATGAACGGACTTCGCCGGCCCACTCTCTTCATCGCGACGGCGCTGGCGGCATCGGCCATCGCGATGGCCCTGCCGCCGCCCGCGGCCGCCGAATCCGCCGCAATCGCCGCGCGGCAGCGCCACGAGAAGAAGAGCTTCACCGACAGCGAGATCGTCGACGGCTTCATGAAGACGGCCTTCGGCGCGGAATACCATCTGGCCGGCCGGGTCGACCGCATCCGCAAATACGAGGGGCCGGTGCGCGTGTTCGCCGACGGCCGCGCCGACCGCAAGGCACAGATCAGCAAGATCGTGGCCGATATCGGACGGCGCGTGCGTCACCTCGACATCGCCATGACCGACAGCAACGAGGCCGCCAACGTGCTGGTCAAGCTGGTGCGCGACCGCGACCTGTTCCGCACCATCACCACGTTCTACGGCAGCGAACGCGCCAGGGAAATCAGGCACTCGCTCGATCCGCAATGCCTGTCGGGCTTCCGCAAGAACGAGAAGTTCGAGATCGAGCATTCCGACGTCATCCTCACCATCGACAAGGGCGACTTCGTGTTTCTCGACTGCGCCTACGAGGAACTGCTGCAGTCGCTCGGGCCCATCAACGACACCGCGAGCGTGCCGTGGACCATGTTCAACGACAACGTCTCGATGGGCTATTTCGGCGTCTACGACCAGTATCTGCTCAACCTGCTCTACGATCCCCGCATCAAGGCGGGCATGACCGTGCAGGAGGTCAAGGCGGTGCTGCCCGCCGTGCTCGCGGACGTGCGGACCTGGGTGAAGCAGGTGAACAATCTGGCGGAGTGAGCTTTATCGCCATCGCGCCTCGTACCCAGTTCATCTGAAACCGTCATTGCGAGGAGCCCGCGACAAAGTTGCAAAGCAATTTTGCGCTGGAGCGACGGGCTTCGCTCGCAATGACGAGGAAGAACATGCACCGCCGCATCCGGGCACAATCGCGCCGTCACACCTTGCCCTTGCCGCAAATGCCCTTCAGCGCCTGCCATTCGGCGTCGGTCAGCAATGGCGGGCCCTTCGCGGTCTGGTCTTCGCGGCTCATGCGCGCCAGGCGATCTTCGCTCAAGGGATGGGTCGAGATGATGGTGAGGCCCTTGCCGCCTTCATTGCCGGTGACGCGCAGCATCAATTCGCCCATCGCCTTCGGCGGGCGGCCGAGCTTCTTCATGATCTCGATGGAAAAGGTATCGGCGGCGGTCTCGGCCTCGCGCGAATGGGACGAGGTGACGAGCGTGCGCGAGGCGAAGATCACCGCGCTCGAGCCGGTGATGTCGCCGAACAACAGGCCGATCAGAAACGAGGTGCCGCCGTTGTAGATCAGGCCGCGCATGTTGTCGCGATGCCGGAGATGGCCGAGCTCGTGGGCGATGACGCCGGCGATCTCGTCGGGATTGTCGGCCTTGGCGATCAGGCTGTCGAACACCACGATCCTGCCGCCGGGCAGCGCCAGCGCATTCGGGATCGCACTCGCGATCACCTGGGGCTGCACCGAACTGTCGAAGCCGGCGGCGTTGCGCAGGGCACCGACCAGCTTGTCGAAGGCGGCCTGGCCCGCCGGGCTGGCGTTGCAGACCTTCTCGCCGAACACGACCTTGACCTGCTTCTCGGCGACGTCGCCGAAGCGCCGCTCGAAGGATTCCGGCACCAGCGGCGCGAGGCGGTCGGCAGCCAGCGGCACGCCATAGAGCACCACCAGCACGATGGAAACGATCGCGCCTAGCGACCAGCCGACGATCCGCGCCACGCCGCGGCGGCCGAGATGATGTTCGTCGAGAGCGGTCGTACGCGAGGAAAGCTCGGCCGCCAGCGCGGCATCGCGGATCACCAGCCGCGCCAGCGCCGGCGCGCTCTGGCAGGACAGCCGCAACGTGCCCGGCGCGCTGTCGGCGCGGCGGATGTCGGCATAGGGCCAGCTCGCCTTGGTCTCGCCGTCGACGACGATCTCGAGCGCATCGCCGAGCACGAGGGTCGCGGCGTGGCGCCGGTTCGAGGTACCGTCGAAGTAGAGGATGCTGTCGCCGTCGGTTGCGGTCATGTCAGAAGCCCGCAACATCGAGACCGTCCGCGATGCCCTCGCCGACCGCGGTGGCCAGATCGCCCTTGGCCGCGACGTCGGCGGCGGCCGCGAGGTTGGTGACGACCGTCGTCGCCAGCACCTTGGCCCAGAGATCGCGCGACAAATAGAGCCGGGCGACCACGCCCATTGCAAGCGCCATCGCCATGTAGCCGACGACGGTCACCACCAGGAGCGGGATGTTCTGCATCAGCGCATCCGCTCCGACCGCGCCACCGGAAGGCTCACCGCCGAGCTTGAATACGGCCGTGGAGACGCCGCCGACGATGCTCGCAAACACCGTGCCCAGCAGCATGTACCAGCCGATGGTCTTCCAATAGAGGCCCTGCAGCGCGTCGGCCTCGAGTTTCGATTCCACGGCGACCGCTCCGAAGCGGATGCCCGAGAGCCACCAGCGCCATTCCACCGCCTTGTAGTAGGCGTAGAGGAACGGCAGCAACGGAAACAGGAACAGCGCGAACGGGGTGACCAGATAGAGCCACCAGATGCGCTTGAAAAAGGCCCAGCCGGTGCCGACGAAATCGCCTTGCAGGTCGCCGTACCAGGAATGCTGCATCTTGTAGCGTTCGAGCGCGGCGACGCACCAAGGCCAGGCAAACCCGAGCGTCACGGCGACCAGCAACATCCACAGCGAGGCGCGCAACGCATAGATCCAGCCCGAGCCGTCCATCCAGAACCGCACGCCGCGCCACACCGTGCGGGTGAGACGGTAGCGCCGCGCGCGATAGATCGCGAACTGCCCGAACAGATAGAAGGCGGCGACCAGGGGGATGCTGGCGAGCGCCTGCAGGTGCTCGGCTTCGACGCTAAGCAGGAAATAGCCGAGATAGATCGGCACCAGGATCGCGAGCGCGATCAGGAAGCCGATCAGGAGTTCGCGGCCGCGGCCGGTATATTCGGCGGCATCGCCGTCGACCACCGTGTTGGACCACAGATGACGGCGAATGTCGGTGACGAGCCAGAAGCGGTAGAAGCCGAGCGTGACGAGCTCGAGCCCCGCGCCGCGGGTGACGAGGTCGAGGAAGCCCTTGCGATCGCCCGTAAAATCGAGTCTTGCCGGCAGCGGGGGCGGCGCGGGCATGGGGGGCGGCGGGACGATCGGGAGAAGGCTGAGCTGATTCACGAACTGGCTCCAGACGACATCACGGCGGGATCAAAGCATGGATATGTCGCCGGAAGTGTGATGCAGGTTCCAGAGGGGAGCCCTCCCCCTGCGCGGGGGAGAGGAGGATCAGGCTAGGCCGTCTTGTCGAACAGCTCGCGGCCGATCAGCATGCGGCGGATTTCCGAGGTACCGGCGCCGATTTCATAGAGCTTGGCATCGCGCAGCAGGCGGCCGGTGGGATATTCGTTGATGTAGCCGTTGCCGCCGAGCAACTGCAGGGCGTCCAGCGCGCATTGCGTGGCCTTTTCCGCGGCATAGAGGATGGCGCCGGCGGCGTCCTCGCGGGTGGTCTCGCCGCGGTCGCAGGCCTTCGCCACCGCATAGACGTAGGCGCGCGAGGCGTTCATCGTCGTGTACATGTCGGCGATCTTGCCCTGCACGAGCTGGAAGGTGCCGATCGGCTGACCGAACTGCTTGCGCTCGTGGACGTAAGGCAGCACCACGTCCATGCAGGCCTGCATGATGCCGATCGGACCGGCCGCCAGCACGGCGCGCTCGTAATCCAGCCCGCTCATCAGCACGTTGACGCCGCGGCCGACATCGCCGAGCACGTTCTCCGCCGGCACCTCGCAATCCTCGAACACCAGCTCGCAGGTGTCGGAGCCGCGCATGCCGAGCTTGTCGAGCTTCTGGGCGGTGGAAAATCCCTTCATGCCGCGCTCGATCAGGAAGGCGGTGATGCCGCGCGGGCCGGCGTTCGCATCGGTCTTGGCATAGACCACCAGCGTATCGGCGACCGGACCGTTGGTGATCCACATCTTGTTGCCGTTGAGTACGAAGCGGTCGCCCTTGCGCTCGGCGCGGGTCTTCATCGAGACCACGTCGCTGCCGGCGCCTGGCTCGGACATCGCCAGCGAACCGACATGCTCGCCGGAGATCAGCTTCGGCAGGTATTTGCGCTTCTGCGCCTCGTTGCCGTTGCGGCGGATCTGGTTGACGCAGAGGTTGGAGTGGGCGCCGTAGGACAGGCCGACGGCCGCCGAGGCGCGCGACATTTCCTCGACCGCCAGGCAATGCTCGAGATAGCCGAGGCCGGCGCCGCCGAACTCCTCCTCCACCGTAATGCCGTGCAGGCCGAGCGCGCCGATCTTGGGCCAGAGGTCGCGGGGAAATTCGTTGGAGCGGTCGATCTCGGCCGCGCGCGGCGCGATCTCGTTGGCGGAGAACTGGAAGACGGTCTCGCGGATCGCGTCCGCGGTCTCGCCGAGGTCGAAATTGAACATCTTGTGCGCGTTGGCGATCATCTGGCGTCCCTCCGGCGAATGCGCTGTTGCCCCAGCCTTTAGCCCGCGGCCGCGGCGTTGTCACGGGGAAACGATACGGCAGCGTATCGCCGGCTGCGCGGACCGGGGAAACTCCGCCCTTGCGGCTGGCCGCAGCCCGGGGTGTAATAGGCTAAAACATTGCTTCGCCGGCCATGCACCGCCGAAGATCACGCTCGGGAGAAGCCGCATGCACGGTACCATCGAACAATCCGGCGACGCTCATCTGCGCGAGGCGCGCGAAAAGGCCTGGTCGATGCCGCTTGCAGATTTCGATCCCGGCAATCCCGAGCTGTTCCGGACCGATACCCACTGGCCCTATTTCGACCGGCTGCGCCGGGAAGACCCGGTACATTACTGCAAGGATTCGATGTTCGGGCCGTACTGGTCGGTGACCAAGTACAACGACATCATGGCGGTCGACACCAATCACGGGGTGTTCTCTTCCGCGGCATCGCTCGGCGGCATCACCATCCGCGACGCGCCGCCGGAGGTGCGCCGCGAAAGCTTCATCGCCATGGACCAGCCGCGCCATTCCGCGCAACGCAAGACCGTGGCGCCGATCTTCACGCCGGCCAATCTCGACGAGCTCGCCGTCAACATCCGCAAGCGCTCGGCAAGCTGCCTCGACAACCTGCCGCGGGGCGAGGTGTTCGACTTCGTCGACACCGTCTCGATCGAGCTGACCACGCAGATGCTGGCGGTGCTGTTCGACTTCCCCTGGGAAGAGCGCCGCAAGCTGACGCGCTGGTCGGATATCGCCACCACGCTGCCGGGCGTCGGCGGGCTGGTTGCCACCGAGGACGAGCGGCAGGCCGAGCTGATGGAATGCGCGCGCTATTTCGCCGAACTGTGGAAGGATCGCCAGAGCAAGCCGCCGAAGAACGACCTGCTGTCGCTGATGGCCCACAACGAGGCGACGCGCAACATGGACCCGAAGAACTTCCTCGGCAACCTGATCCTCCTGATCGTCGGCGGCAACGATACCACCCGCAACACCATGTCGGGCAGCGTCTATGCCTTGCACAAGAATCCCGACCAGTACGCCAAGCTGCGCGCCGACCACGCCCTGCTGGAGAGCTTCGTGCCCGAAGTGATCCGCTGGCAGACGCCGCTGGCGCACATGCGCCGCACCGCGCTCGAGGACATCGAGCTCGGCGGCAAGCAGATCAGGAAGGGCGACAAGGTGGTGATGTGGTACGTCTCGGGCAACCGCGACGAGGACATGATCGAGCGTCCCTACGACTTCATCATCGATCGCGCGCGGCCGCGCACCCATCTGTCGTTCGGGTTCGGCATCCACCGCTGCGTCGGCATGCGGCTCGCCGAGTTGCAGCTCAAGATCATCTGGGAAGAGATCTTCAAGCGCTTCGACAGGATCGAGGTGGTCGACGAGCCGAAGCGGGTCAATTCCAGCTTCGTGAAGGGCTACGAAACCCTGCCGGTGCGCATCGCCGCATAGCGAATAAGCCCAAGACTTTGCACCGGCATTGCAGGTAAAATGCCGGGCAAATCGGCCTCCATCGGCCACCCAGCATCCCGGGAGCGAGCACCATGAACGTTCATACCGACGTCCGCGCCGACAAGGCCGAACGCCTGGCCCGCGCCCGCGAGGAAGCTTATGCGACCCCGCTGAAGGATTTCCACCCCGGCGCGCCCCGGCTGTTCCAGAACGATACGCTGTGGCCCTGGTTCGAGCGGCTGCGCAAGGAAGAGCCGGTGCATTACTGCACCAGCGCGCCGATCGAGCCGTACTGGTCGATAACCAAGTACAACGACATCATGACGGTGGACACCAGCCACCACGTCTTCTCGTCGGATGCGGCGCAAGGCGGCATCAACATCCGCGACGCCCCGGTCGGCTACGACTGGCCGAGCTTCATCGCGATGGACCAGCCGCGGCATTCGGCGCAGCGCAAGACCGTGACGCCGATGTTCACGCCCACCCATCTGGATGAGCTGGCCAAGCTGATCCGCCAGCGCACCATCAAGGTGCTGGACGGCCTGCCGCGCAACGAGACCTTCAACTGGGTCGAACGCGTGTCGATCGAATTGACGACGCAGATGCTGGCGACTTTGTTCGACTTCCCGTTCGAGGAGCGCCGCAAGCTGACGCGGTGGTCGGACGTTTCCACCGCGCTGCCGAAAAGCGGCGTCGTGTCGTCGCCGGAAGAGCGCCGGCGCGAGATGGACGAGTGCTACGCCTACATGTCGAAGCTGTGGAACGAGCGCGTCAATGCGCCGCCGAGGAACGACCTTCTGTCGATGATGGCGCACAGCCCCGCGACCCGGAACATGGATCCCGACAACCTGATGGGCAACATCATCCTGCTCATCGTCGGCGGCAACGACACCACGCGCAACACCATGTCGGGCTCGGTGCTGGCGTTGAACGATCATCCCGAGCAGTACCGCAAGCTGCGCGAGAACCCCGACCTCATCGAGTCCATGATTCCGGAAGTGATCCGCTGGCAGACCCCGCTCGCCCACATGCGGCGCACCGCGCTGGTCGACACCGAACTCGGCGGCAAGAAGATCAGGAAGGGCGACCGCGTGGTGATGTGGTACGTCTCGGGCAACCGCGACGAGGAGGCGATCGAGAATCCCGAAGAATTCATCATCGACCGGGCCCGGCCGCGCACGCATCTCTCCTTCGGCTTCGGTATCCACCGCTGCGTCGGCATGCGGCTCGCCGAGCTGCAGCTGCGCATCGTCTGGCAGGAGATCCTGAAGCGGTTCGAGAAGATCGAGGTGGTCGGCGAGCCGAAGCGGGTCTATTCCTCCTTCGTCCGTGGCATCGAGCAATTGCCGGTGCGTATACCCGGGTAGCAGGGGTATCGCTCGCATGACGGCGACCGACCGCATTGCGCAGCTCGCCGGCATCATGGAGTTGCCCGGCTTCCCGAAATCGTCGGGCATGCGCCTTGTCTCGGCGGAGCCCGGCAAGGTGGCGATGGCGCTCGCCAAACGGCCGGACCTGATCCAGTTCTTCGGGCATTTCCACGGCGGCGTCATCACGGCGCTGGCCGACCACGCCGCGGGCGCCTGCGCCTCCTCCGTGATGCCCGAAGGCAAGATCGCCGTGACGGTGGAGATCAAGATCAATTTCCTCGGCCCTGCCGACGGCGATGAAATCATCGCGCGGGCCGAGGCCATCCAGGCGGGCTCCAGCATCGGCGTCGTCAAGGTGGAGGTAGCTTCGCAGAAGAACGGCGCCGAGCGCATCTGCGCCTTCGCCACCGCCACCATGCGCGCGATGGACCTGCCGGCCGGCTTCCGCTGAGGGCATCACCTATACAATTCCGGCATAGCGGCTGGAGCGAGATAGGAAGAGAGGCCGCCGGTCTTCCGGCTTAAAGGCTTATGCGAGATGACGCGCCATTGCGTCATACGCGAGGTTTCCCAATGAATATTGCCGCTCCCGCCAATGCGGCCAACCAGGCCGACTGGCCGAACGCAATTTACCGTACACTGAAGGCCCACAACGTCGCGCAAGTCTGCTATGTGCCAGATGCAGGCCATTCCCGGCTCATCGAACTCGCGCACGGCGATCCCGACATCCAAACCACGGTGCTGACCACCGAGGAGGAAGGCGTGGCGCTCTCCGCCGGAGCCTGGCTTGGCGGCGAACGCGCGGTATTGCTGATGCAGTCGAGCGGCGTGGGCAACTGCGTCAACATGTTGTCGCTGGCGGCTAGCTGCCGCTTCCCATTGCTCACGCTGGTGACGATGCGTGGTGAATGGGCCGAGTTCAATCCGTGGCAAATCCCGATGGGCAGGGCCACTGCACAGGCGTTCGAGATCATGGGCGCCACCGTGTTCCGCTTGGAAGGACCGGAGGATGCGGAGGAAGTGGTTTCTGCCGCCTGCTCGCTTGCCTTCGAAAGCGACCAGGCAATCGCAATCCTGATCTCGCAGCGCATGCTCGGCCGCAAGAAGTGGACGGAGACGAAGTGATGAAGAATTCCCTGCTCGACCGCCGCGAGGCGGTAAGGCTGTTGTTGGCCGACCGCGGCAATCTGCTTGTGGTAACCGGCCTCGGGTCGTCGTCCTACGACGTGTTCGACGCCGGCGATCACTCCGGCAATTTCTATCTATGGGGAGCGATGGGCGGTGCGGCCGTGATGGGGCTCGGGCTTGCTCAAGCGCAGCCGAAGCGACCCGTGCTGGTCATCACCGGCGACGGCGAGCAACTGATGGGCATCGGCAGCCTGCTCACCATTGCCTCGCGCAGACCACAGAACCTGTCCATCGCCGTGCTCGACAACGGTCATTTTGGCGAGACCGGCATGCAGCGCAGCCATTCCGGCCTCGGCGCCAGGTTGGATGAAATCGCGCGCGGCGCGGGTTTTACGTCGGTGGTCGAAATCATGGACCTACAAGGCATCGCGGCATTTCGCAGCGACTTGCACCGTATCGACGGTGGACCGAAGCTGGCGCTGATCCGCATTTCGACCGATCATGTCGATCGCGCGCTGCCGCCCCGCGACGGCGTTTTCCTGAAGAACCGCTTCCGCCAGAACCTTGGCCTTGCCGTTTCGTGAGCTCGGCCTTACCCGAACTTGATGTCCCACAGGCCTTCGCTTCGGCAGGCGGCGGTTTCGCTGCGCAAAAGCTCGGCGATGACAGCGGTCGCCGTCGAATCCGGATGATCGATCGGCGAAGCAATGACGAGCTCGCGCATCGGCGCCTGCCCGGATATCGTGGCGGCCTCAAGCCGCCGCGCATCGATTTCACCGCGTACCGAGGACGGCGGCAACAGCGAATAGCCGAGCCCCTCCTCGACGAGGCTCGTCAGCACGCGGAAGGAATCCGCCTCGAGCTGCACGTCGAGCTTCAGCTTGCGTTTGGCGGCGGCGCGCTCGATCAGCGCGCGAAGCCCGTGCGAATGGCTGGGAAGTACCAGGCGCTGGCGCAGCAGCCAGTCCATGCCCACCTGCTTCCTCTTCGCAAGGCCCGAGCCGCGTGGGCCCACTGCCACGATCCGGTCACGGCCGAGACCCCTGATTGCCAGATGCAGATCCGTCGAGGGACCATAGATGATGGCGATATCCATCTCGCCGCGGTGCAGCCATTCGATGAGGTGGCCGCTATAACTCTCAACGATGCAGAGCGAAATGCCGGGATAGGCTTCGACCGTACGCCGCGCCAGCCGCGCCGACAGCACGCAACTTACTGTGGGGACCAGCCCCAACACAACCCGGCCAGAGGGCGCACCGGAGGCCGACTGGATGTCGTCGCGGATTTGATCGATCTGTCGCGCGATGCCGGAGGTCCGCGCCAGCAACATGCGGCCGGCTTCGGTCAAGACCATTCCCCTCGGGCCTCGGGTGAACAGTTCCGCGCGCAGTTCGTGCTCCAGCAACTTGATCTGACGGCTCAGCGCCGGTTGCGCGATCCTGAGCTTGTCGGAGGCTTTGCTTAGGCTGCCGAGTTCGGCTACGCAACTGAACGTCCTGATCTGACGGAGATCCATGCTTGCCGGTCTTGGAATGCAGGGCCATACGCTATAACAATCAAGCATAGGGAGTCCGTGGTGGCTACACAATAACAACGAACGAGAGATCAACCCGATGCCACTGACGGAAATCGAACAATGAGCCAAGAACAACATACCGACCACGACTTTTCCGACATCCGCAACGCCGTCGCCAAGCTCTGCGCCCAGTTCCCCGGCGAATACTGGCGCAAGCTCGACCGCGCGATGGCCTACCCCACCGACTTCGTCAACGCCCTGACGGAGGCCGGCTATCTCTCGGTGCTGATCCCCGAGGAGTATGGCGGTGCCGGCCTGAAGCTGTCGGCGGCGACCGCGATCCTGGAGGAAATCCATCGGGCCGGCTGCAACGCCGGCGCCTGCCACGCCCAGATGTACACCATGGGCACGGTGCTGCGGCACGGCAGCGACGAACAGAAGGCGAAATGGCTGCCGCAGATCGCGAGCGGCAAACTGCGCCTGCAGGCGTTCGGCGTCACTGAACCGACCAGCGGCACCGACACATCGTCCCTCAAAACAGTAGCGCGCAAACAGGACGACGGCAGCTACGTCGTCAACGGCCAGAAGATATGGACCAGCCGCGCCGAATATTCCGACCTGATGGTGCTGCTGGCGCGCACCACGCCGAAGGAGCAGGCGAAGAAGCGCACGGACGGCCTCTCCGTGTTCCTGGTCGACATGCGCGAGGCACGCAAGGCCGGGCTCACCATCCGCCCGATCCGCACCATGATGAACCATTCCACCACGGAAGTGTTCTTCACCGACATGAAGGTGCCTGCGGAGAACCTCGTGGGCGAGGAAGGCATGGGTTTCCGCTACATCCTGTCAGGCATGAACGCCGAGCGGATCCTGATCGCGTCGGAATGCATCGGCGATGCCAAATGGTTCATCGAGAAGGCCTCGACCTACGCCAAGGAGCGCGCGGTGTTCGGCCGGCCGATCGGCCAGAACCAGGGCGTCCAGTTCCCGATCGCGAAGGCCTACGCCTCGATGCGCGCGGCCGAACTGATGGTGAAGGAAGCCACCCGCAAATACGAAGCCGGGCAGGATTGCGGCGCGGAGGCCAACATGGCCAAGATGCTGGCGGCAGACGCCTCCTGGGAAGCGGCCAATGCGGCGATCCAGACCCATGGCGGCTTCGGCTTCGCCGAGGAATACGACGTCGAACGCAAGTTCCGCGAGACCCGGCTCTACCAAGTGGCCCCGATCTCCACCAATCTCGTGCTGTCGTTCGTCGCCGAGCATGTTCTCGGCATGCCCCGCTCCTACTGAGAGGCAACCATGCTGCCATTGGAAGGAATAGTCGTCATTGCGGTGGAACAGGCGGTGGCCGCGCCGTTCTGCTCGTCGCGGCTGGCCGATGCCGGCGCGCGCGTCATCAAGCTGGAGCGGCCGGAAGGCGATTTCGCCCGCGGCTATGATGCGGCCGCCAAGGGCCAGAGCAGCTATTTCGTCTGGCTCAACCGCGGCAAGGATTCGATCGTCATCGATCTCGCCACCAAGGAAGGAAGGCAGTCGCTGGAGGAGCTGATCGCGAGCGCCGACGTGCTGTTGCAGAACCTCAAGCCCGGCTCGATGGACAAGCTCGGCTTCTCCGTGGAGCGGCTGCGGCGGGATTATCCTTCGCTGATCACCTGCACCATCACGGGCTATGGCGACAGCGGTCCCTACGCGCACCGCAAGGCCTACGACCTGCTGATCCAAGCCGAGAGCGGGCTTGCCTCCGTCACCGGCGGCCCGGAAGGCGCCTCGCGCGTCGGCATTTCGATCGTCGATGTCGCGACCGGCGCCACCGCGCATGCCGCGATCCTGGAGGCGCTGATCGGGCGCGGCCGTACCGGCAAGGGCGTGGACATCCGCGTCTCCATGTTCGACGTCATGGCGGACTGGTGCACGGTGCCGCTGCTCAATGCCGAGAGCGGCAAGCCGCCGCAGCGCATGGGCCTCGCCCACCCCTCCGTCGCACCCTACGGCGTGTTCCGCTCCCGGGATGGCAAGGACATCCTGATCTCGATCCAGAACGAGCGCGAGTGGAAGATGCTGTGCGCGGAGGTGCTGGGACAGCCTGGACTGCCCTCCGACCCAAGATTTTGCAACAACGTCGAGCGCGTCAGGAACCGTTCGCTCACGGACAAGACCGTCAGCGACAGCTTTGCTCAACTGAGCCGCGACGAACTCCTGAAGAAGTTGGCGGATGCCGATATCGCCTTCGCCGAGGTGAACAGCATGACCGATCTGTCCACGCATCCGCATCTGCGCCGCATCGAGGTCGACACGCCGAACGGCAAGGTGACCTATCCGGCGCCTGCCATGATCGTGCTCGGCGAGACGCGCACATATGGCGGGGTACCCGGCATCGGCGACCACCGCGAACTGCCCACAGTCCAACCGATCAGGAAGTCTTCATGAAAGCTCCGGCCGTCGCGGGCGAAAAGCCCGATATCGATCAACTCAGGCAATGGATCGGCCGCACCGAGGAAGCGACCGACATCGTGACGGCGCAACTCGTCAAAGGCCTGCGCGCCACGCTGTTTCAGGAGATCGGCGAGCCGAAGCGGGGCGATGCCGCCCCCTTCACCACGCACTGGTGCCTCGCCCCGCCGGTCTATCCGATGGCGCAATTGAGCCAGGACGGCCACCCGACCCGTGGCGGCTTCCTGCCGCCGGTGCCGCTGCCGCGCCGCATGTGGGCCGGGGGCGAGCTGGAATTCATCGAGCCGCTGCGCGTCGGCGACGAGGTCAAGCGCACCTCGCGTATCTCGGACGTAACGCTGAAGAGCGGATCCACCGGCACGCTGTGCTTCGTCGCGGTCCACCACGAGATCACCACGCCGCGCGGCATCGCCATCCGCGAGCGGCACGATATCGTCTATCGCGAGGCCACCAGCGGCCCGCAGACGGCGCCGAAGGCCCCGCCCGCGCCGCCGCCGGCGAGGCATCGCGAGAGCCATGTCTCCGATCCCGTGCTGCTGTTCCGCTACTCGGCGCTGACCTTCAACGGCCACCGCATCCACTACGACCGCGACTACGTGACCAAGGTCGAGGGCTACCCGGGCCTCGTGTTCCACGGACCTTTGCAGGCCTCTTTCATCGTCGAATTCGCGGCAAAACTTCATGGCGGCCAGGCGCCGAAGAAGTTCGTCTATCGGGGAGTGCAGCCACTGTTCGAGGGCAGCGAGTTCTCGATCAACGCCAACGACAATGGCTCGGGCGGCATGGAGATGTGGACGGCGAACGCCCAGCCGACCATGAAGGGCGTGGCGACGTGGTAGCAATGATCGTCATTGCGAGCGAAGCGAAGCAATCCACCCATCCCCGCGGGGAGAGATGGATTGCTTCGTCGCTTTGCTCCTCGCAATGACGGGAGACATGGCCAAAAGAACATGCCGCCGCGCCAGCCAGCCAAGCCTGCGAGCAAGTCCGTCACCGTCCGCGACGCGACGCTCAACCTGCTGCGCGCATTCGGAATCAGGAAGGTATTCGGCAATCCCGGTTCGACCGAGCTGCCGTTCCTGGCGGACTGGCCCGAAGACATCGACTATGTGCTGGGCCTGCAGGAAGCCTCCTGCGTCGGCATGGCCGACGGCTACGCGCAGGCCACGCGCAACGCCGGCTTCGTCAATCTGCATTCGGCCGCCGGCGTCGGCAACGCGCTCGGCAACATCTATACTGCGCATCGCAACCAGACGCCGCTGGTCATCACCGCGGGCCAACAGGCCCGTTCGATCGTGCCACTGCAGGGGTTTCTCTACGCCGAGCGCGCGTCCGAATTTCCCCGTCCTTACGTGAAATACAGCGTCGAACCGGCGCGGCCGGAGGACGTGCCGGCGGCGATCGCGCGCGCCTATTACACGGCGATGCAGCCGCCTTGCGGGCCAACCTTCGTGTCGGTGCCGATCGACGACTGGGCACATACGACATCCCCGCTTCAGGCCCGGCAGATCAGCCGCGAGCTCGGGCCCGATCCGACCGCCATGAAAGCGCTGACCACCGCGATTGCCGAGAGCAAACGTCCGGCGCTGATCGCCGGCCCCGGCGTCGACCGTGCGCAGGCAGTCGACCTCTTGGTGAGGGTGGCGGAAAAGGCCCGGGCCTCGGTCTGGGTCAGTCCGTTCTCGGCGCGCTGCTCGTTTCCCGAGCGCCATCCGCAATTCGCAGGCTTCCTTCACGCCTCGCCCGGCCAGCTTTCCGACGCGCTGGCCCTTCACGACCTCGTCGTCGTGATCGGCGCGCCGGTCTTCACCTTCCATGTCGAGGGGCATGCCTCGATCTTCGACGGGCCGACCACGATCTTCCAGATCACGGATGATCCGACCGCCGCGGCGGTCACTCCGCACGGCACCAGTATCGTCGCCACCATGAAGCCCGCGCTGGCGTTGCTGCTGGAATTGTTGCCGGAGGCCAAGCGCGTCGTGCCGGCGGCGCGGCTGCTGCCGCCCGCTCCTGCCCCCTCCGATCCCATTCCGGTCGAATATCTCCTGCACGAACTCGCGAACGCGATGCCGGACAATGCAGTTCTGGTGGAAGAAGCGCCCTCGCATCGCCCGGCGATGCAGAAGTTCATGCCGATGCGCGGCGAGGACAGCTTCTACACCATGGCGAGTGGCGGGCTCGGCTGGGGGCTGCCGGCCTCCGTCGGCGTCGCGTTCGGCCGCAGCGATGCCAGAACCGTCTGCCTGATCGGCGACGGGTCGACGATGTACTCGATCCAGGCGCTGTGGACCGCCGCGCAGCGCAAGCTGCCGCTAACCGTCGTCGTCATCAACAATTCGGGCTACGGCGCGATGCGCTCGTTCAGCCACGTCATGCAGGTGCGCAACGTGCCCGGCATCGACATTGCCGGTCTCGACTTCGTCAAGCTGGCGCAGGGCCATGGCTGCGAGGCCGTGCGGGTGACCAAATCGTCGGAGCTCGCGCCAGCGCTGAAAAATGCACTCGCGCAAGACGGCACCAGCCTCGTCGAGGTGATCGTCGACTCCGCGGTGCCGATGCTCTATGCGCGGAAGGGCTAGGCTGGACGTACCTAGCTTACCGCCGTACGGCGTGCGCGGCGGCGATTTCCGCAGCCATCCGGCCGTAGTCCGCCCAAACCAGATTGAGGAACAGCGGCGCTTCCTCGCCCTTCGCCAGCATTTCGTCGTAACGCCGCCGCGCGCCGTCCTCCGACCACCATTTCTGGGCCGCTGACACGGTGCGGCGGAAATTGCGCAGCGCGCCGTAGAACTGCTTGCGATCGGCGCCGGCCGCCACCGCGCATTCGACCAGCCAGTTGAAACCGGCAATGATCGCGATGGCGAGATCGGCATGGGTGACGCCGGTGTATTCGACCACCGTCTGCTCGTGCGGGAGCTGGCGCAGATAGCCCTCGAGCAACTCGGCCTGCCGGTCGGGGTCGGCCAACAGCGTGAATTCGCGCCGCGGCACTACCAGGAGATAGCGGAAGGCTTCCAGGCGGGTGTGGTCGGCGATCGCGGCCTGGTCGCAGCCCGCATCCTTATCGGTACGTTTGCAGGCCGGCGAGATCAGCTTGCCGTTGTCGACGTCGTCGAGATAGCGCTTGCCCCGCTTCTCGATGTCATCGAGCAAAGCGTGGGGAACGTCCAGCGTTACCGTGTCCGCTTCTTTCGCAAAGGGCCACCAGTTCATGAGGCACCGGAAGTGCGGTTGGCTCGAAGTCCGGAAACTCCGGGAACCGCATTGACCGGCCCGATTGTGGCAACAAGCGGGCGCCCATTGCTGGCGCCCGGAGGCGTGGCGGACCGCCGCAGGGACCGGGCTGCGGTATCAGCGCTCGGGACGGCTCCTTACACGCGCCGAGCGGTGCGGTTACTTGCCATAGGTCTCACGCATCCTGGCCTGGATTTTTGCCATGCCCGCGATCCAGCGGTCGTAATTCTCGGTCTTCTTGCGCATGTAGCCGAGCACCTGCGAGTGCGGCAGGATCACGAAGGTTTCCTGCTCGAGGCCCGCGAGCACGTCCCTGGCCACCTGTTCCGGCGAGAGGTCGCCGTCACCGGATTGCGGCCCCTTCGGAATCGAGCGCAACATGTTGGTATCGACCCCTTGCGGGCAGAGAATCGACACCTTGATATTGTCGGCCCTGTGCGAGATCGCGAGGTTCTCTGCAAATCCCACCGCGCCGTGCTTGGTGGCGGAATAGGCGGGGCTGCCGACCTGCGACAAGAGGCCCGCCGCGGAGATCGTGTTGAGGAAATAGCCGCCGCCGCGCGCCTTGTAGCGCGGCACCAGATGCCGCGCGGCATAGACGTGCGCCATGACGTGGATGGCCCAGCTGCGCTGCCACGGCTCGTCGGAATCCCCGCCCGCATTGACCGACAGCGGATCGAATCCGCCGCCAATGCCGGCGTTGGAACAGAACAGCGCGATCGGGCCGAACTGGCGCTCGGTCTCCTCGATGACGTGGACAATGTCCTTTTCCTGGCTAACGTCGCATTTGAAGGCGGCGCCCCCGATGGCGGAGGCCACCGCGCGCGCGGCCTCGGCATCGAGGTCGGCAACGACCACCTTGGCGGCACCTTCCCGATGGAAAGCTTCGCACATCGCCCGCCCGATACCATTACCGCCGCCCGTGACCACGACGACCTTGCCGGCCACCTTCATGGCACCCTCCCCGTTGCTTGTTGTCGTTGTCTCTTAGCGCCTACTTCAGGACGATGTCGAGCACCGCCGTGTAATGGCAGGCCGCGCCCGACAGCACGAAGCCGTGCCAGATCGCATTCTGGAAGCGCAGCCGCTGCCAGGCGTGGAATACGACGCCGAGCGTGTAGAGCACGCCGCCGGCCACGATGAAGCCCAGCGCGAGGCTCGGCAATGCCTGCACCACGGACTCATAGAGCATCATCCCGCTCCAGCCCATGACGAGGTAGAGACCGACCGAGAGGCGGTCGAACCGGCCGGGATATTTCAGCTTCAGCACGATGCCGGCGATCGCCGCGCACCACACGCACACCAGCAGCGCGATGGCGAGCAGGCTTTCCCTCACCTGCATGATGCAGGGCGTGTAGGTCGCGGCAATCAGTACGTAGATCGCGGAGTGGTCGAACCGGCGCAGCACCCATTTGGCGCGCGAGACCGGCCAGAGATTGTAGGTGGCGGAAAAGCCGAGCATGGCCAGCAGGCCTGCGACGTAGACGGCGGACACCACGATATCGAGCGGCGAGGCATAGACGGCCGCGAGCACGATCAGGGCGGTGGCGGCAACGAGCCCAAAGCAGACACCGACGATATGGACGACGCCGTCGGCGATCAACTCGGCGCGGTCGAAATTCCAGTGCACGGCCCCGGCCGCGGCATGGATCGAGGTCGAGGCCAGTTGCTTCAATCGGAAAATAGTTCGGAAAACACGCATCTCACGGCCTGCTCAACTTCCGGTTCGATAGATGATGGGACATGTCCGGTCAACGAAGGGTTCACGGCAACCGCCGATCGCGTCAAAAACGTGGCGCTTGATTTTGGCCAGCCAATCGCCACCTTCTGCGATGGTAGTTTTACGGAATTGCCCCTCCTCTCGCCGGGTCTCAACGCCACCGCATGCCTCCCAGTTTCCAGGAAATCATCGAGGAGGCGCGGCTGTCCGCCCGCGCCCTGTGGGACTATGGCGATGGCCTGTTCAATCCCACGGTGCGGCTCGGCGTCACCGGCCTGTCGCGCGCCGGCAAAACCGTCTTCATCACGGCGCTGATCCACGGGCTGACGCGGGGCGGCCGGTTTCCGGTGTTCGAGGCCTTCGACGGCGGCCGGATCGCACGCGCCCGTCTGGAGCCTCAGCCCGACGACGCGGTGCCGCGCTTCGACTACGAGAACCATGTCCGCACGCTGGTCGCCGAGCGGCGCTGGCCGCATTCGACCACCGACATCAGCGAACTCAGGCTCGTCATCGACTACCAGCGTCGCAACGGCGCCGACCGCAGCCTCACCCTCGACATCGTCGACTATCCCGGCGAGTGGCTGCTCGACCTGCCGCTGCTCAACAAGAGCTTCGAACAATGGTCGGCGGAAAGCCTGGCCTTGTCGCGCGAGGGGCCGCGGCGAGCGTTGGCAGCACCCTGGCACGCACATCTGGCAAGCCTTTCGGCCGAAGCGCGCGCCGACGAACAATGCGCGCTGACATCGGCTCGCCTGTTCACCGACTACCTGCGCGCCTGTCGCGACGAACGCTTTGCCATGAGCCTGTTGCCGCCCGGCCGCTTCCTGATGTCCGGCAATCTCGCCAACTCGCCGGCGCTGACCTTTGCACCGCTCGACGTGCCGGCCGACGGCAGCGCGCCGGAGGGATCGCTGTGGGCGATGATGGTGCGGCGCTACGAGGCCTACAAGGACGTCGTGGCGCGACCGTTCTTCCGGGACCATTTCGCGCGGCTCGATCGCCAGATCGTACTAGTCGATGCGCTGGCCGCGTTCAATTCCGGGCCCGAGGCGTTGCACGACCTGGAAGCGGCGCTCGCCGGTATCCTCGACTGTTTCCGCATCGGCCGCGCCAGCTTCTTCTCCAGCCTGTTCCGGCCGCGGATCGATCGCATCCTGTTTGCCGCGACCAAAGCCGATCACCTGCATCACTCCAGCCATGACCGGCTGGAGGCGATCCTGCGCCGCATCGTGGCGCGCGCAGCCGAGCGCGCCCAGCACGAGGAGGCCGCGATCGACGTCGTCGCACTCGCGGCGGTGCGTGCCACCCGCGAAGCGACGGTGGCGCGCGGCCGCGAGCGGCTGCCCTCGATCCTCGGCACACCCGCGCCGGGAGAAAGCGCCAACGGCGAGTTCTTCGACGGCGATACCGAGGTGGCGACCTTCCCAGGCGACCTGCCTGCCGATCCCGAAGCGCTGTTCACCAGCGAGGGCTTTCGCGGCCTCTCCACCGCGCCGTCGGAGAAGGCGGATTTCCGCTTCCTGCGATTCCGTCCGCCGCAGCTCGAGGGCGAGGGCGGCGCCGAGCCCGCCCTGCCCCATATCCGCCTCGACCGCGCGCTTCAGTTCCTGATCGGAGACCGACTGCAATGAGCGAGAAAACGCGCAGGCCCGCGACCTTCAAACTCGACGACTCGAATGTGGTCGTGGTGGATGCCGAGGAACCCGGCCGGCTCGTCCGCGGCACAGTGCGGATCACGCCCGAGGTCGAACCGGCCCAGCTGCCGGTGCCGATCGAGCCGACGACCTTGCCCGCGCGACGCGGCTTCGGCTGGGGGACGCTGTTCTGGACCGCAACGGCCGGCCTCGTGCTGCTCGGCGCCGGCCTCGGCGTCGTCAAGTTGATCGAGGACCTGTTCGCACGCAATGAAACCCTCGGCTATCTCGGCCTCGGCCTCGCCGCCGCGTCCGGATTGGCGCTCGCGGTCGTCACGGGCCGCGAGATGTTCGGATTGATGCGGCTGGCGGCCATCGAGAAGCTGCATGCGCGCGCGAGCGCCGTGCTTGTCAGCGACGACCGCACCGAGAGCCGCGCTATCGTGGGCGAACTGGTCCGGCTTGCGCACCAGAACCCGCACCTGGCGCGGGCGCGCGCGGCGCTTGCGGAACATTCGACCGACATCATCGACGGTGCCGACATGATCCGGCTCGCCGAGCGAGAGCTGATGACGCCGCTCGATCAGGAAGCCAGGCGCATCGTCTCGACGGCGGCGCAGCGCGTTTCCGTGGTCACCGCGGTGAGCCCGCGCGCGCTGTTCGACGTACTGTTCGTGTTCATGGCGGCGGTCAGGATGATCCGGCAACTGGCCCGGCTCTATGGCGGCAGACCCGGCGCGCTCGGCATGCTGAGCCTGTTGCGTCACGTCATCGCCCATCTCGCCATCACCGGCGGCATGGCGGCGGGCGACACCCTGCTGCAGCAGATGCTGGGCCACGGCATCGCGGCAAAACTCTCCCAGCGGCTCGGCGAGGGCGTGCTCAACGGGCTGCTCACCGCCCGGCTCGGCCTTGCCGCCATCGACGTGACGCGTCCTTTGCCGTTCACCGCGCTGCCGCGGCCGGCGCTGACCGATCTCGCCGGGGACCTGCTGCGCAAGCGCGACAGCGGGGAAGGCTAAGCCAGTACGCGCCAGCGGAAAAACGGCGAGTCCGGCGGCGGCGAAAGTTGCGGCGTCCAGCGTTCGAGCTTCTCCAGCGAATAGCTATCCATCACCACGCCGCGCCAGCCTCGCTCGACCCGTTCCAGCGGCGTGCGTACCGCCGTCGTCGCATCCCACAGGGAAGACCGGTTGTCTGGCTCGCGAGCGACATAGAGCCCGGCGTGCCCTTTGATCCAGTCCATGCCGGGATCGGCAAATCCCTGGAAGCGGCCGCGTTCGTTGATCTGGATCACCGGCACCTGCCCGTTGAGATGCCAGCGCAGCATCGCGTAGGTTCGGTAGTCGGTGGTGGCAATCCACGTCGCGCCGGTGCGCTTCAGTTGTTCCCGCGCCCTCGCGGCGACTTGCTCGTAGCCGGCTTCGGCGCCGATCGGGTCGGTGCGGCCGATGAAATTCCAGGGAGCGGCGACATAGTAAAGGAAGACGGCCACGACGAAGGCGATACCGGCAACGATCGCGGTTCGGATCCAGCCGATGGTCGATTTCACCAGTCGCTCCGAAAATCTCTCGCGCGGCAGCATCATGGCGTTGATGGCCGTGGCGGCAAAGCCGGCGGGCCACAGGAACATCGGCCAGGTATCGCCCACCCTGAGCGTGATCGATTTCCAGAGGAAATAGCCGAACGGCACGATCACCGCGGTGGACAGCAGAACCGCAACCGGCTCGCTTGCGCGCCAGCCCCGCCGTGCCGTCAGTGCGACGCCCCAGATCACCACGGGCAGCAGCACGAAGCCGACCAGACCGAACTGCAGTCCGAAGAATTCGCCGACGGTGCGCAACGACGGCGGATGGTCGGCGACTGCACGCACGAACTGGAAGCGGAAGGACGCCCAGTCGTGCTGATAATTCCAGACCAGCACCGGCGAGAACGTCACGACCGCGATCAGCGCCGCCGCCCAGGGATACGGGCTGCGCAGCCAGCGCCAACGCCAGTCGGGCACCAGCATGAATGCCAGCACCGCCGGCAGCAGCATGACGGCTGTGAGTTTCGAGAGTAGCGACAGCCCCGCGAACAGGCCGGCCGCGAGCCACCATCGCCCGTCGCCGCTTTCGCCGAGCCGCACCAGCGACCACAGCATCGCCACCGCAAACGGGATCAGTGCGGTGTCCGGCGCCACCTTGGCCATCAACAACCCATAATAGAGCGCAGCCTCCGGCATCAGCACCGCGAAGGCGACGGCGCGGAAGTCATGCGTGACACGGCGCACGATGTCGGCGAGCAGAAATTGCGTCGCCAGCATCGCCAGGATTCCCGCGAAGCGCACGCCGAGCGCAGTATCGCCGAAAATTGCGGTGCCGAAGCGGATGAACCAGGCGATCATCGGTGGATGATCGAGGAAGGAGAGCGCGCTCTCCTTCGACCAGGTCCAGTAATAGGCCTCGTCCGTGCGCAGATCGATTGCGGAGGCGTACACGATCCGCATCACCGTCATCGCCGCGATCAGCGCGGCGACGGCCAACCATGGCCGCTGCAGGGGATGTGGCCGGACGCTCGCAGATTGGGGCGGGGTTGTCGTCACGGCGCTTTCTTCTCGACTACCAGGGGCGGTGTCAAGGCATCGCGGTTGGCAGCATGGCCGCCGGGCGGGGCTTCAATTGCCGCGCAATTGTCCTTAAGGTCGTCGCATGAATGACAGAGTCGCATCATCGTCGAAGCAAGTCCGGGTCCTGACGCGCAGCATCGGGCTGCGGCAGGTCCGCCTGGTCAGCGGCAGCATCCTGTTCGCCTATCTGGTCAGCCATTTCCTCAACCACGCGCTCGGCAACGTCTCGCTCGATGCGATGGCGGACGGAGTGCGTTGGCACACCGTGTTCTGGCAATTCCTTCCCGTCTCGACCCTGTTCTATGCCGCGGGCATCGTGCACGTGGCGTTGGGCCTGTGGGCGCTCTATGAGCGCCGGCAATTCCGCTGGAAGACGATGGAGCTGATGCAGCTCCTGCTCGGCCTGACCATTCCGGTGCTGGTCATTACCCACGTCCTCGGCGTCAGGCTGGCCTATTCTCTGTACGGCACCGAGATCCTCTATCCGCAGGTCCTGTTCGCCTTTTTCGTGTCCTGGCCGGCATGGCGGATCTGGAGCATGGTGGCCGCCATCCTGGCCGCATGGACCCACGGCTGTATCGGCCTGCACATGTGGCTGCGGATGAAGCCATTCTACAAGCGCGCCGCGCCCATTTTTCTCGCCGCCGCCGTCTTGCTGCCCTCGCTCGCCCTGCTCGGTGTCTACCAGGGCGGGCGTATGGTCGTCGACAACGACAGTGTGGAGTGGCGGGCCGAGAACCTGGCGCGGGACAAGATCGGCACCAAAGCACAACACGACAGCATCGATGTCGCCGTCGAGTACTCGCTGATCGCCTATCTGGGGCTGATCGCGCTCGCGCTGCTGGCGAGGGGAGCGCGAACCCTGCACGAGCGGCGCGGTGGCATGATCAACCTCTCCTATGGCAATGGCCGCACGGTGCGGGTGCCCAGGGGGTTGACCGTGCTGGAGGCCAGCCTGCGCTCGAGCGTGCCGCACGCTTCGGTCTGCGGCGGCCGCGCGCGCTGTTCGACCTGCCGCATCCGCATCATCGGAGATTCCAGCCAGTTGCCCCTGCCTTCGCAGCGTGAGGCCTTCGTGCTGCATCGGGTCGGCACCGACGATCCCTCGATCCGCCTGGCCTGCCAGTTGCGTCCGACCGCCGATCTCTCCTTTTTCCAGCTTTTCCTGCCGCATACCGCATCATCCGAGGGACATGACGGCAGTCCGTCTCGGATCGGCGAAGAGCGCTACCTCGTCAGCATGTTCGTCGACATGCGCGGCTCGACCCGGATGGCAGAAAAGCGCCTGCCGTTCGATACCGTGTTCATCGTCAACCGTTTCCTCGGCGCGGTGTCGGCAGCGGTGCTCGACTGCGGCGGCCGGCCGAACCAGTTCGTCGGCGACGGCATGCTGGCGCTGTTCGGGCTCGCCGGGAGCCGGCGTGAAGCCTGTCGTCAGGCGCTGCGCGCGGCCGCCATGATTTCGGCCAACGTCGAGGAGCTCAACAGGTTTCTCAGCCACGACCTGCGCGAGCCGATCCGCTTCGGCATCGGCATCCACGGCGGCGAGGTGATCGTCGGCGACATCGGCTATCGCGACCACATGGTGTTCACGGCGCTCGGAGATCCCGTCAACGTCGCCGCGCGGCTGCAGGACATGACCAAAGCCCTGTCATGCGAGGTCGTCATCTCCGACGAAGTGCGCAACACGGCAGGGCTTGCCGCCGATGCCCTGCCGCAGCATGAGGTGACGATCCGGGGCCGCAACGAGCCGATGATCGTTCGCGCGGTTGCCGACGCGCGAGACCTGTCGGCCCTGGCCAACAATCAGCCCGGCGTTGCTGCCGCCTGACCGGGAGCCGCTTCGGCTCGATGTCCCGACGGCGGGCATTGCTGTGAAAACGACAAAAGTTGGAGCCCAAATTGCCGCAAATGCCGCAAAAACTCGGGTTTGTGCGGCCATAGGGGGCGATTTTGCCGAAAAGAGCGACACCATTTGCGCTACCAAGCCGGCAATATCCCGCGTATCCTGTGTCTTGCGAGCCTGCCGGTAAGTGCGGGGACCGGGGGTTCGTTTTATTTTGTCGATTCCGCGGAGACGACGTGAATGCCTAAAGGTACGGTCAAGTGGTTCAATCCAACCAAGGGGTATGGATTCATCCAGCCCAGTTCGGGCGGCAAGGACATTTTTGTTCACATCTCGGCAGTTCAGAAAGCTGGACTGACCAGCCTCAATGAAGGCCAGACGGTGGAATACGAAGAGGTTGCCAATCGCGGCAAGACCTCGGCCGAGAACCTTAAGGTCTAGGCGGTTTCGACGCGGTACGGCGAGCCCGGGGGCTTGCCGTTTCCAGCCTTTGCGACATCAGCGAGCGACCGGAGGGGGCCTGCCGCCGGCCGCAAGAACATCTCGCATGTCCATCATCCTGTCGAGATAGCGCATTCCAGGAACGCGGCGATCCGCGCTATGACGGGACCCGGCCCTAATCCTCTTTCACCCACTTGGCGACCGTCATGACGTCGGGCGGCTGGAGATAGCCGCGCGTCCAGAGATCGACGACCCACTCCACCTTGGTGGCGCGATCGACCAGCACGGCCGTGTTATGCGGCGTCTGCAACACCAGGGCATTGCCGCGATATTTGGGATCGCCGATGGCGTGGAATTTCAGCAGCCCCCATTGCTGCAGCACCAGCAGCAGGCTCGTGGTGTTGCGGGTCGTGTCCCAGCAATCGTAATTGTGCGCATCGTCGCGGTGGCGGAAGTCCGCTTTCGCGACGCGTTTGTTGGTGCCGAGAATCGGCCCCATGCGGCGATCGAACCAGACCACCGCCTTCTGCACCGCAGCCCGCTCGGCAGCCGCATTGGCGCGGCCCGCACTCAGAATCGCCGTCAGCGCAGCGCGGTCGCCCGCTGAGAAATCGAGGATGTGACGACGACGGCAGACGAAGCCGTAGCAGACGGTCATCGAGGTCGCCGACGGCGGATAGATTTGAACGCTGGAATAGAGATCGGCGACGGCCCGGCTCATGTCGGCGGGCCCGGCCAAACTCGGCGTGCTGAAAACAAAGGCGAGCACCGCAAGCGCGAGTGAATGCACCCGCCGCGGCAGGTGACTGCCCTGCGATCGCATGGCGTCTTTCATGGCCCGCACCGCCCCTCTTTGTCTCCGAAAGAACTAGCGCAGCCCGCGGCAGCTGCCAACGCGGAACCCGCGCGCCCGGGTGCGCCGGTCACGAAAAGCCGGTGGATCGGCATTCGCGCCACACACCACAAGGCCGCCGCCGCAATTCCTGCTGCCGAGATCGAGCGTACCGGCAACGGGTTGACCGTCGGCATCCAGTCGCGCATCGACGATGCGTGGACGATATCGTGGCGCGGCTGCGGGCCCGCGATATCAAGTGCAACATGATCGGCGCGGTGACGTCGGGGGGTTTCGGGCTCCCGGCACGGGACCGAAGGCCGCGCCCGTTGGCCACCAAACAGACGAGAGGCGGCGCATAGGCGCATGACGCATCGCCCCATGACGGCCCCGGGCGTTGCATCGGTCACCCAACATGGGTCAAATGATGCCCCAAACAGGCTTCGAAGCGGCACCTTGTCCGCCGGCCGGACCAAAAAGCGCGACGGGAGCGACGCCGATATGGAAGAAAAGGGTATTTTCGAGGGCCTGAAGGTCATCGACTGCGCAAGCTTCATTGCCGCGCCCGCGGCGGCCACCGTGCTGTCGGACTTTGGCGCCGACGTGATCAAGATCGAGCCGCCCGGCGCCGGCGATCCCTATCGCAATCTGCCCAATCTGCCGGGCTATCCGCATACCGAGCATAATTTCGCCTGGCTGCTGGAGGCCCGCAACAAGCGGAGCCTCGCGCTCGACCTCTCCAAGCCGGAGGGCCAGGCGGTGCTGCACAAGCTGGCGGCGGAGGCCGACGTCTTCATCACCAACATGCCGCCGCAAGTGCGCGAGAAGCTCGGCATCACCTACGATCATCTAGCCCCGACCAACGACCGGCTGATCTACGCTTCCTTCACCGGCTACGGCGAGAAGGGCGAAGAGGCCAACAAGCCCGGCTTCGACAGCAATGCCTATTGGGCGCGTTCCGGCCTCATGGACCTCGTGCGCGCCGACGAGCACACCACGCCCGCGCGCTCCGTCGCCGGCATGGGCGACCATCCCTGCGCCATGGCGTTCTTCGGTGCGATCGTCACCGCGCTGTACAAGCGGGAGCGCACCGGCAAGGGCTCGCAGGTCGCCTCCAACCTGATGGCGAACGGCGTGTGGGCGGCTTCCGTACTCGTGCAGGCCAAGCTCGTGGGCGCGAAATTCCAGCCGCGGCGGACCCGTGAGCAGGCGCTCAACGCCGTGACCAACCACTACCAGTGCAAGGACGAACGCTGGCTGATCCTGTCGCTGCTCAACGAGGATCGCCAATGGCCGACGCTTGCCAAGTGCCTCGGCCGCGAAGACCTGATCAGCGACCCGCGCTTCGCCCACAAGAAGGATCGTCACGCCAATTCGCTGGCGCTGGTGAAGATCTTCGATGAAGTGTTCGCAACCAGGCCGCTGGCGGAATGGCGCAAGATCCTCGACGGCAACGGACTCGTGTTCGGCGTGGTCGGCATCCTCGACGACATTCCGACCGACAGGCAGATGATCGAGAACGAGGTGCTGGTGCCGTTCGAGAACGACACCATGCTGACCGTCAACAGCCCGATCTGGGTCGACGGCAGCAAGAAGGTGCAGCCGCGCAAACCCCCTGCCGTCGGTGAGCACAGCGACGAGATCCTGCGCAATGCCGGCTACGACGAGGCTGAAATCAGGAAGCTCCGGTCATCCGGCGCGGTGGCTTAACCGGGTATCACCGACTTCACACGTCATGATGTCCGGGCTTCAACGCCTCGGGTTCGTCATGGCCGGAACAAGCCCGGCCATGACGGCGGCAGAGACTGCGGCGCATCGAGAAGGAAAGTACTGGGATGCCGAAATACCGCCTGCATTACTTTCCGGAGTCCGGCAACAGCTACAAGCTCGCGCTGATGCTCACCCTATGCGGTGAAAGCTTCGAGGGCGTCTGGACCGATTTTGCGGGCGGCGCGACCCGTACGGCGGAATGGCGCCGCGACGTCAATCCGATGGGCGAGATTCCGGTGCTGGAGATCGACGGCAAGCGCTTCACGCAGACCGCGCCAATTCTCCTGAAGCTCTCCGAACAGTACGGCCGTTTCGGCGGCGAGACCGAGGACGAGAAGTTCGAGCTGCTGCGCTGGCTGTTCTGGGACAACCACAAGCTCACCGGCTACATGGCGGCTTATCGCTACTACCGCACCTTCACGCCCTCGCCGGACGAGCATGTACAGAAGCACTTCCGGCGGCGCCTCGACGATTTCCTCGCGATCCTCGATCAGCATCTCAAGACGAACGCTTTCGCGATCGGCACGCGTCCGACCATTGCCGACATCTCGATGATGGCCTACCTTCATTATCCCGCCGACGAGACCGGCTACGATCTTGCAACGAGCCACCCTGCTATCCACGCCTGGCTTGGCCGCATGGCGCAGCTACCGGGATGGAAATCGGCCTACGATCTCTTGCCGGGCAAGCGGATGATGCACTACGCGAAATAGTCTTCGTCCGACGACGGCGCCGAAAAGTGATGGCGTCTTCCGCACCTAGCGGGTTCCGACAAAGCACATGCCCATGCGCTCCGCCCCGGCGGTCTGACAGGCGAGCCCCTTCGCGCAGGTCCAGCCGCGGAAACTGGCGTCATTGGCTAGCTTACCGCGCATCCGCCGGTAGCAATGCGCGCCCCACCCATCGCCGTATTCGGTGCCGGCAAGTTCCGCCGTGCCGCGCGATTGCGGCCGGCTGGCAAAGCCCTTCGAATAATCCGGCTCTTTGCCGTCCCGCATGGCGGCGAGGATGTCGCGACGGCGAGGCTGGTCGCCGAGGAAATGCGGCGATGCCGGCACCACGGCGGCATTGGAAGGCTTGGCCGCCATCCAGTCGACGCCGGGAAAGTGAAAGCCGCCGATGCCGCGCGTCTGATGGCAACCGGAACAGGTAATGTCGTTGAGCCGGCGCTGGAAACCGCCGAAGGAGCGGATGTTCTGCAACGGCTTGCCTTCGGCCGCCGCTTTCTTCAGCGCCATAACGATGTCGCCTTCACTGAACACGGGATTACTTCCCTCGCCCTCGCTGAGGCCGAATTCCGGAAGCAGCTTCGACGGAGCGAAGCCGACCGGCGTCGGGGCGATGGCGGTCCTGGCCAGAAACTTCTCCGGGATCAGGATCGTGCCTCGATCGAGTTCGGCGAAATGAACGGGGTCGAGCAGCCACGTCCGGAAATCGCGCGCCAAGCCGGGATCCGCCAGAAGACGCTCGCGGTCGATCTGGTTCTCCATCGGCACCTCTGCAAAGACACGTGCCTTCTCGTCGTGGCGGAACACTTTCAGGAGATAGTCGGTGCGAAACTCATGCGTCGGCGATTTCGGAGCATGCGCGATCTGCAGATTGATCTCGATGCGGTCGATGTTCTCGGCCATGACGAGGTCGAGCGGCCCATCCCTGGCCTGCAGTTTGGCGGCAAGGTCGCGGCCCGTCGTCGTCAGATCCGAGATGGCGAGCCAGCGCTGGGCGATGGCAACACAGGTGATCGGCTTGCCGTCGCGGTCGACCGGCGGCACGCCGCGAGCGCGCAGAATGACGTTCAGCGTCATCGGCAGCCGCGTCGAGGTCTCGCTGCCTGCAGGCAGGCCTGTGCGGACGAGACGGTAGATCAGGCGAATCTCGCCGCAACTCTCCGGCGCGACATAGGCACGGTCCATGCGATTGACGATACCGGCGAGCGCAAAGCGCGTATCGGCTGAGACAAGCAGCGCGCGGTCGAACAGCCGAAACGCGAACGCTTCGCCGACGCCGATGCTCTCGCCGGGCAGTTCGGCCCTGTGCCGCACGGCGTAGCGCTCGAACTCGGCGTCGATCGCTGCTCGGACCGGAGCCATCGCAGGCATGGAGAAGAGCTGCGCATTGTCGAGCGGGGTGTCGGTCGAGCGCGCCGGCTGGAGAATTCGGCCGAGGCCGAACCGTCCGCGATCGAATTCGCGCAACGCCATGGGGTCGGTGATCGCGGTACCGCGCGCAAGCGGCTTGTCCGGCGCGGCACTGGCAGGCGCAGTTATCGCAAGCAGGCCAATGATCGGGACGAGGAATGGACGCAGCACGCGGCTCATGTCGCCACTAACACCGCGCGGACCGGGCTATTCAAGCAAAAAGGCGCCTCACATCGCAGTGAGGCGCCCTTGTTTCGCAACATCCCGATGTCAGCGGGAAACGATCAATCCCTTGCTGGTGACAACCACCCAGCGGCCATCCTGTTTGCGGATGGCATCGACCCGGCCGAGCCCGGGGATCGGGTCGCCGGCGAACACTTCGAACAGTCCGCGACGGCTTTCGATCAGCGCACTGCCGCGGCCGACCTCACGCAGCACCCAACCGTCGACGGTGGGCAGGCGGCCGACGTCGACCTTCGCGGTGGCACCCTGCGCCTGTGGCGATGCCGGTGTGGTAGCGGACGGCGCCACCGATCCCGTGACATCCTTCGGCACCGTGGTCAGCGCCGGCGTCGCGGCAAGCTGAGCGGGAGCCGCCGGAACAGCGGCTTGTGCGGCACGCAGCTTGCCGACCTCGTCGGAGAGCTTCGCCAGCCTGGCGGCAGGCTCGCCCTGTGCCTTCTCGACCTTCTCCAGGCGGTCGCTGGTCTTGTTGAACTGGGTGACACCGAGCCTGGCGTTCTGCTCGACGCTGGCTTTCAGCGCCAGGATATCGGCATCGATCCGCGCGATGGTCGTTTCGAGCCCGGAATTCTGGACCGCCGCAGTCGCGCCGGGGCGGCCGTGGCCGAAGCCGCCGGTCGCCAGCGCGCCTCCGATCGCACCGGCGATCGCCGCCAGCGCGACCACAGCGGCTATCGCCGCAACCCGGCGCCGGGGCATGGCGGATGCGTCCGGCTGGGCGCTGTCGTCCGACGTCCGATGGCGCGGCGGCATGATCGTCACCTTGCCGGTCGGGCGCGGGGTTTCCGCCGTTCGCTCGGCACGAACTTCTGCCGCGGGTACCTCGATCTTGGGCGCTTCCTTCTCAACTTTCTTGGGCTCGACCGCGTCCGGCATCGGCGCGGTCAGTTCCTGGTCGGGAGCAATGGTCGGCGACTCCGCCAGGACGGGCTCGGAGGCGAGGCCAATCTCAGCTTCGGAGGCGGCATTCGCAGAACCGGCTTCAGCGCGGTCGGTCTGGGGCTGTTGTTCGCTCACGGCAAAACTCTCCAGGATAGATTGACCATTTGGTAACTTTCACTGGTTGCCAATTCCTTACCGGCCCCCGCCGTTACCGAAATTTTAGGAGCTCGTCCGGGCTGGATTTTGGGCCCGCAAGGTGGCGAGGAAACGGCAAAGCCGCGCGTCCGCCATGTTGCTATGCGGCAAGACCCCGATCCCTCAGGTTTGACAAATCCGCCTCCGGCCTGTTGATGGGCGGCAACAAGCCTGCATCACGAAAGGGAGAGACATGAAGCTGTATGACTCGGTCGGGCCGAATCCGCGCATCGTGCGCATGTTCATGGCGGAAAAGGGCATCGAAATACCCAAGCAGGCGGTCGACCTGCGCAAGGGCGAGAACCGCGAGGCCGAGCATCTCAAGCGCAACCCGCACGGCCAGATGCCGACGCTGGAACTCGACGACGGTAGCTTCCTCTCCGAGATCACCGCGATCTGCGAATATCTGGAAGAGAAACAGCCTTCGCCGCCGCTGATCGGTTCAACGCCGGAGGAGCGCGCGCAATGCCGGATGTGGACGCGTCGCGTCGATCTCAACATCTGCGAGCCGCTCGCCAATGGCTTCCGCTTCGGCGAAGGACTGAAGATGTTCGAAAAGCGCATCCCCGTGGTGCCGGAGGCTTCGCCGGGACTGAAGATGGTGGCGCAAAACCGGCTGAAATGGCTGAACGATCAATTGGCGGACGGCCGCGAATTCGTTTGCGGCAAGCGTTTCACGCTCGCCGACATCCTGCTCTATGGCTTCCTCGACTTCGGCGGCCAGGTCGGACAACCGCTCGACCGCAGCAATGCGCATGTTGCGGCATGGTTCGACCGGATCGCGCAGCGGCCATCGGCGAAGGCGTAAAGCCGGATCATCCCGGTCTGAGGCGCGCCGCCGGGCGTTCAAGGCCCGGCGCGCCGCTTCTTTCCCCCGCCCAATTTCGTGGTCAGGAATTTCGCCAACACCTCGACGCGCGCCGGGCGTGGCCCGCCCGGAGGCGTCACCAGATGCACGGCGCCTTCAGGCTGCTTCCAGCCTTTGAGGATGACTTCGACCTCACCTGAGCGGATCGCGTCGCCGACGATGAACTCGGGCAGGTCGGCGATGCCGAGACCGCCCAGCAACGCCGGCATCACCGCTTCGCCGTTGTTGACGCGCAATTGACCGGCCGGCCGGACGCTCGCCTGTTCGCCCGTCGCGTTGGTGTAATGCCAGACACCCGGGGTCGACAGGTAGGCGTAGCCGAAGCATTTGTGCTCGGCGAGCTGCATCGGATGCGTCGGCCGCCCGTGGCGCTTCAGGTAGGATGGCGCCGCGACGGTGTAGCGCGGCATGGCACAGAGACGTCGCGCGATCAGCGAGGAATCGGGCAGCCGCGCGATGCGGAGACCCGCATCGAAGCCCTCGCCGATGAGATCGACGATGGCGTCGCTCAAATGCAGATCAATCGAGACTTCCGGATACTGCGCCAGGAATTCCGGCAAGAGCGGCGCGACGGTCTTGATACCGAAACTCATGGGCACGGCGAACCGCACGAGGCCCCGCGGCGCCACCGATTGCGCCAGGGCCTCGTTCTCCGCCGCCTCGCCGTCGGCAAGCAGGCGCGCGGCGCGCTCGGACAGCTTGTGGCCGGCATCGGTCAGCGCTAGGCGGCGCGAGGTTCGGTTGAACAGGCGCGCGCCAAGCCGCTCCTCCAGCCGGCTCACCGCCTTCGAAACCGTGGCCTTGGACAGCGCCAGCTCGCCGGAAGCCGCCGCAAAGGAGCGCAATTCCACGACCTTGGCGAAGATCGCCAACGCCTCGAAATCCGGGAGTTTCGCCATCCGGCAATCCTTCAAACGGGAAACGATGAGTTTCAATAGTTTCCATTTATATACCATGGGAGGCGACATATCCAAAAGGGCAACGAAACGGCGGGCGCCGGACGCGCGACCCGCTCCACACGAACAAGGAACATCCCATGATCCAGTTGAAACCCTTTGCAACGCTTGGCGGTGCCGATCACGGCTGGCTGAAGGCCAAGCATCATTTCTCGTTCGCCAGTTATTTCGATCCCGCCAACATGAATCACGGCGCGTTGCGGGTCTGGAACGATGACGAGATCGCGCCGAACACCGGCTTTCCCGCCCATCCCCATGCCGACATGGAGATCATCACCTATGTGCGCGAAGGCGCGATCACGCACCAGGACAGCCTCGGCAACCAAGGACGCACTGAAGCGGGCGACGTGCAGGTGATGAGCGCGGGAAGCGGCATCCGCCATTCCGAATACAATCTGGAGCCGATCAAGACGAAGATCTTCCAGATCTGGATCGAGCCGAAAACGCGTGGCGGCCAGCCGACCTGGGGCGCCAAGCCGTTTCCGAAGGCGGAGCGCGGCAACGGCAAGCTCGTCACCATCGCCAGCGGCTTTGCCGGCGACGAAGGTGCGCTGCCGATTCGCGCCGATGCCCGGGTGCTAGCGACCACGCTGAAGGCCGGTGAACGCGCGGAATACGCGCCCGCCAAAGAGCGGCATCTCTATCTGGTGCCGGCGGCCGGCAGCGTCGAGGTCAACGGCGTGCGGGTCAACGCGCGCGACGGTGCGGCCATCAGCGACGAGAGCAGGCTGGAGATCACGGCGCTGGAAGATAGCGAACTGGTGCTGGTGGACGCGGCATGATGCGCCAGGTGCGATCACCCGGGCGTGATCGCACCCTCCACGCCGACTGCATGGCTGCTTCGGCAACCCTGCGGGTTCTCAGACCGAAGCGGATCCCCATCTCCGAATTCGGGGACGACGGACGACGGCCAATGATCGAACTTCTCTTGATCGCGCAGACCCTTCGCAATCCGATGCAGGCGCTGGCGCGACGCTGGTACTGCCGCGGTCTCTACCGCGCCACGCGCGGCGCGCGAGGCTGCAAGGGATGCACGGCTTCGTGAACGAGTATAGTTGGACAGACGCGCGCGGATTGTGCGCGCTTGCCCTGCTATGCCGCCCGAAGCACCGCCCTCTCCTTCAGCCGGTCATGAGCGAGTTGGATGGGATCGCGAACATCGACCAGGCGGGAGGCCGCCAGGCGGATTAGCCCGCGCAATTCGTCGAAGCCGCCCTCATAGGAATGGATCGGCGCGAACGGTGACATCAGGCGATGCTCGCCGTAGCGCTGCAGATATTCCCCGAGATTGTCCCAGCGCACCGCTCCGCCCGCATAGAGATAGGATTCGACCGGCAAGCCGCTGGCGTAGATAACCTCGTGCGTCTCGAGTTCGACGTGGAAATAGTCGAGCTCTTCCTTAGGCAACGCCGTCTCGTCGAAGCGGATCGAACTTCCATTGACGAGATGCCTCGCCGGAATGAGCGCGCCGTCGACAAACAGCGAATGATCCTGCGAGACCAGCACGTCCCGGTGCGGCGTACAGTCGTCGATCGCAAATCGCGATATGCGGACCGGCAACACGCGGGGATGCCAGGCAGCAGATGCACTGCGCTTCAGAGTCTGGCAGCCGATCCACTTGACCGGCTTCGGACCGTTGGCGGTGACGATCTCGTCGCCAATGGCCAGGTCCTCGACGGAGACCTCTCCGTTTGTCGTCAGGATTTGCGTACCGCGCGCAAAGCAGCGCACGCCGCCAGAGCCCGAGCCGTATCCGGAAGCTGACCCATAGCCTCCGCCCGAACCGGTGCCCGCGCCGCCCGTTCCATATCCCGATCCCGAACCGAGGCCGGACGAACCCGATCCGCCGGTGGAGCCGCCGCTGGATGCACCGTTCGAGCCGGAGCCGGCAGATCCCGATGCGTTCCCCGAGCCGGAGCCATACTTGCCCGAACCCGAGCCGCTCGTTGATCCCGATCCGCCAGATCCTGATCCCGACCCGGAACCGCCGCCGGAGCTCGATCGCGAGCCGGAGCCTCTCGTCTGACCTGCGCCGCCGTTCGATTCCTGTCCGGGTCCAAACCCGGGACCGCGTCCTCGTCCGACGTCGCCGAATTCACGTTGCCGGCTCAAGTCGTGATGCCAGTGATGCTGCTCGTGCATGCCGGCCGCTGCATCGCGAGTACCGAGCAACGTCAAAGCGGATGATCCCACCGAAATTATCGAGAGCTTTCGCGCCGCAGCGGCAGCGATTCCGATGAAATGCCGGCGCGTCGGGCTCGAAGGCGGAAGTGCACTCATGCGCAAATCTCCATTTACGAAATGGTAGTCAATCCGCGTAATCGAGAAAACGCTTAACGGGCGCGATAGTTAACCCGGGCGGCCGCTCGTAAATACAACCTGACCGCTCATCGCAAGCGACGCCTAAATCGCCGGATTCAGGCTGCGATCGCAGCGATCATCGCTCGCGCACCGCTTAACGCTTTCGATTAACTCTTTCCGCGCCGAGCACGCTCGCCGACGACGAATTGTCACCACGTTTAAAACATGATTGTGTTCGTTGGCATCGGCATTGCGACGAGCGAGTATTTCAGAGGCAAGGCGTAGACATCGTGAGCGGCAAGGTTCTGCTACTGTCACAGCGCCGGATTTCCGATCTGGTCGCCTTTTGCCTCGCCTACGAGTTCGAGGACACGTTGCAGGCCCTGACCGGCGCCGAGCGGATCGACGCCACCGACTTCGCTTCTCTCGAATTCTCTCGGCGCGCCTACAAGCTGGCGCGACTGGCGTCCGGATCGCCGCGTCTCGCCGCCGGACTTGCCCCTGCTCCGCGCGGCAAGGTGGCGCTGAATGGCGACTTCGAGCTGTTCTTTCCTATTTTCAGCAATGCCTTCGAGCTCTACTCGCTCGCCACCGTTCCGGACTGGCGCCGCCGCTGCCGCAAGGCCGCCTGCTTCATCACCGAGGTCTGGACCGATCAGTTGCCGGAATATCTGCTCGAACTGCTGGCGGAGTTCGACCACGTCTTTACCGGATTGCAGCACTGCGTCGGGGATATCTCGCGCATCACGGGTCGCCCGTGCAGCTACCTTCCGCTCGCAACCGACGTGCTGCGATTTGCGCCCACCTCCCCCGATCAGCCCCGCCCGATCGAGGTGTGCAACATCGGCCGCCGCTCGCAAGTGACCCACCACGCATTGCAGGCTGACGCCGCGCGTCGGGACAATTTCTACTACTACGACACGGTAGCGGCTAGCGGCACCGACCTTAAGCAGCGGACCTTTCGCGTCGACAATGCAAGGGAACATCGCCTGATGCTGGCGACGATCCTCAAGCGCAGCCGCTTCTTCATCGCCAATCGCAGCCACGTCAACAATCCGGAATTCACGGCCGGACGCGACGAGATATCCGCCCGCTTCTACGAGGGCATCGCGGCGGGCACGGTCATGATCGGGGAAGCGCCGCGCACCGCCGAATTCAAGCGGCAGTTCGACTGGCCGGATGCCGTGATCCACCTGCCCTTCGATTCCCCTGATGTCGCCGAGATCCTGGCGAACCTGAACGGCGATCCCGAACGGCTGGCGGCAATCAGCCGCGAGAACGTCAGGGCGGCAGCGCTGAGGCACGATTGGCTGTATCGCATCAGAACCGCCTTCGACACGCTCGGACTTGCGCCGACCGAGGCCATGCAGGCGCGCGCCGATCAGCTCGGGCGGATTGCCCGCTAAGCCCCGCGCCCAATCATTCTGCGCTCTGCGAGCGACCCCTGCCCCGTTGATGCGGTGCCGCAGCGGCCACGGCCGAACGTGTGCAAACGGTTAATGAATTGCAGAAACATATGGTTAACGAATTCATGAAATCTTGGAGGCCACAGACAACCGGCTCACTGCCGCCGTTAGCGGCTTCGATCAGGTGCTTCGGATGTCCGAGTTCGAGTTGTGGTTTGTGTCTCCTGCAACGCGGCTCAAGGCGACGGCGACAGCGGGTTGAGGTGTGTTGTGCAGCGAAGTTCGTGGGGTAACAGTTACCGCAGATCCGGGGCCGGCGCCGTCCAGGCTCGCCTAGCTCCGTCCCGACAGGCACCGCCCCGGCACCGTTCCCAGCAACAGCAACGACGGCCGCTCGCAGACGAGCGCCAGCCCGAAACAAGGGCATGGACCGAACCTACCCCTCACCTCAACCGGGCAAGCGTTCCGGGCGGCCTGAGCCGCGATGTTGGCGGCAATACGCCTGCCGATAGATCATCCCCGGAGATCGAAGCCGAACGGCACAGGCAGTCCGAGATTGCCCGCATTCGCCAGGAGATACTAGAGATCGCGCGCGAAGTCGCGGACCTGCAGCGCAATAGAAATAGCGACGTAAGCGTAAGCCCCGCACCCAACGCCGGTAGTGGCTTGGATTCTGGAAACGCCGCCACACGCGAACCTCGAAAACTCCCGGTAAGGGACGCCGCCATCCGCGCGCCGGACTCCGACGCTCGATCGCGACAAACGCCGATGCCGCCATACGGCAAGCGCAAACAACCTGTCGAGCGGACCCAGCGATTTGCAGGAAAGGCCGGCCCGAACTCGTCAACTCCTGCCAAGCCGACGCGCGATCGTCAGCCGGGATCGATCCGCGACGAGCTTTCGCGTTTCTCGTCGACCAAGTCGAATCCTGCGGCGGAAAGAGCTGGCCGCAGCCCCGTCCGCCGACCCTGGCGGGTTGCCGCGAAGGCCGCGCTGCTGACGACCATGCTGCTGGTCGGCAGCGGTGCGATCACGCTGGCGCTGTGGAGCAAGCTGCCGTGGCTTGGGCACGACCAATGGCTGCTGTCCGATACGACGGCATCGGTGCCTGCCGCGAAAGCTGCGCGTTCGGCACAAATGCTGTTCGCGTCGACCGGCGATCCGGCGTTCAATGCGTATCCATTCGAGATGCCCGACACCTACGGTGTCTATGCGGTGACCGACGGCCAATTGACGCCGCTCGATCCCTTGCCGATCCGCGTTGCCGACGCGCGGGTTGCGATTTCCAGCCCGATATCCAAACCGCCGTCGGCGCCGATTCCCGGCGGAACCCTGCAATTTGCCGCCTATCATCGTGAGCTCGCGACCAACGTCCCGGAAAGCGCTTCGGTGCGCATCGTCGCCAAGGTCATGCAGGCCACGAGCTTCGCAGGCGGCAAACCGAAAGCCGTCCCGGTGGAGGATGCCTGGGCCGTGCGTGGAGGTTCGATCGACCTGCGCATCGCGCCGGTGGCTGCGAACAAGGAAATGGTCCTGATCCGGCCCGCCGATCCGGCCTTTACTCTGTCGCCCGGTCGATACGTCCTGATGTTCAGGAACCAGGCCTATGATTTCAGCGTAGCGGGCGAGGTCAGCGATACCGCGCATTGTCTGGAACGATCCGATCTGCAGGATCGGACGGTCTATTCCGAATGTCGCGAGCTTCCGCGCTAGTCAGCGAACTCCAAGCTTCACGTTCAGGTTGACTCACGGCGCCTGAACGGCCGCCGTCTTGCGCCAGTAGGCCAATCCGGCACCGCCTCCGACAAGACATATCAGCGCCAGCACCTGCTCGCCCGGACGAAGTCCGCCCACAAACGCCGCAAACGCCACGAGACCGGCGCCCACCCAGAACAGCTTCTGCCACTGATAGCTGTCGTAGCGTTTCGCGAGTTGCCGACGCTGGAACCAGATCGCCTTGGTCTCCGCGGAAAACGGCAGGATCATTCGAAGCACGGCCGGGATCACGCGCAGCCCGATCAGGAGGCCGAGAAACAACAGGAGCGCGATCCAGATCCGGTCGTGCCCGCCGGTGACGGCGCGGAATACCGGCGGAATGCAGAAGCCGAGCACGATTCGGGAAACCGCGCTCCACAGACCGCTGTCGAGTTTGACGAGAAACTGTTCGATAAACTTCATCGGCTTGCCCTCTTCTAGGACTGCAATTTTGCGGGCAATCGAACTGCGCGGAAATCGCGCAGTGCGGAAAACACCAGATGGAGTGGCGCCGTCACCCTGAAGACGCCTACACAGATCGCCAGATAGGTCACCAGACACACCGTCGCGGCAATGGGCATGCGTATCCAGGGAGAGAAGCTCTCGAGGAACTGCAACTCCACCAGGAAGCCGATCGCAACCGTGGCCAACCCCGCCGTCATCTGCGGACCGACGGCCCGAAACACGTCTTTGGCCCGAATGCCGATCGGTTCCCCCGAATAGACCAGCGCCGGCACGAACAGCCCGAACATCGCGATCGCAAGCGCAGCGGCAACACCGGTGACGCCGAACGGCAGGCCCGCGGCGACGGCCAGCAATTGAACGGGCGCGCTGTAAAAGCCCCAGCGCATCCAGCGATCGGCGCGACCGACAGCGACATGGAGCCAGCCCATGGTGCGTTCGATGGCGTGAGCAATCCCTCTCACCGCGAAAATGCAAAGCAGAGGCCCCGCCGCGGCCCATTTTTGCCCGAGCAGCACGATGATGAAATCCTGTCCGATGACTGCAACGGTTGCGAACGCGACGGCAGAGAAGAAGGCGAGAGTGGATAGCGCCGTCTCCCAGGCCCGCTTCAGCCCGTCGACGTCGTTCCTCAGTTTGCTGAGGCTGGAGGCCGCGATGTTGTGGAGAGGCTCGGTGAGAATGCTGAGCAGGTTACTGTAGATCGTGAACGCATTCTGGAAATAGCCGAGCGGGCCGGCTCCCTGGAAATAGCCGATCGCAAGCCGATCGGCCGATTTCACGAGATAATCCGTCATCGTGAATCCGGTCACGCTCAGGCCAAAGCCGACAAGTTCCCTGGCATCCGCGGAGAGGCGCGGCCGGCCCGGCACCCAGCGGCACGTCATCCAGGCGCCGCCGGCGGTCAACGCGGCGGTCACGATCGGCTTGGCGACGAGGGACCAGTAACCCCAACCCCAAAGCGCCATCGCCACGCTGACCGCACTACCGACCAGGTTTGCGGAAATGTCGATCATGGCGAGACGTCGAAACTGCATGGCCCGGCGCAACAGCGCGGAGTGCTGCGTCGACAGGGCGGTCAGAACGAACGTGACCGACAGCGCCAGCGAAATTTCCGTCAGCGAAGGCTCGCCGAAGAAGCGCGCGATGACGCCGCTGCCGGCGATCAGCAGCACGGTCAGCCCAACGCTGATGGCGACGTTAAGCCAGAACAGGGTGCTGATTTCCGCCTCGGTGATGCGCGCCTTCTGCGTCGAGGCTTCAGCCGTCCCGAGATCGATCAGCATCGGCGCAAAGCCGATCAGGGCCACCACCATCGCCACCACGCCGAAATCGTGCGGGCTGAGGATGCGCGCGAGCAGAATGGTGGAAGCCAGCTGCACGAAGATGTTGGCGCCACGCGCGGCGATGAAGATCATCCCGCTGTGCAGCGAGGCGCGGCCAAGGCCGGCATAAGCCTTGTTCTCCGTGAAATAGCCGGCGTCGCGCGTGGAGGACAAGACGCTCAATCCTTGCAACGATGGCCGGACGACCCGCCCTGCCCCGCCGGCACGCGCTCCAGCCAGATCTCGCGCCAGTAAGGATAGATCGCGCGCGGGCAGAAGCGGCGGCAGATCGCGTAGCGCGCCTCGCAGACGACGTCCTTGAGGATGATGGCGTCCGTCTTGAAGCGAACCATCTTGCCGGAGCCTTCGTCGATGATCTGCTTCTGGCGACGTTCCACCTCGTACTCGCGCTCGGTAAACGGCACCATTTCAGCGTCAAAGTACAGTCCGCGGTTCCGGTAGTTGGAATCCAGGGTCTTGAGGATCTCTCCGTACGGCTTGACGCGAACCGTCTCGCCCACCTGGAGATCGAGTTGTTGTCGCGGCACCGGAGTGCCCTTGGGAACACCATAGGGACGTAT
>WBZP01000525.1_pt1 | contig 51688 bp, 40 predicted proteins | sample 5204301 | NCBI WGS metagenome assembly WBZP01 (sample SAMN12412401, study PRJNA552823) | activated sludge metagenome | isolation source: activated sludge from nitrification reactor of wastewater treatment plant... | place: USA: Pennsylvania | collected 2017
GTGGTTTACACTTTTCATTTGTCGTTCCTTTAGGTAAAAGTATCAGCCTCCACAAAAATTGTCAAAGAACCAGATTTTTTTTGCGTTTGCCCGTACCGCCGATCCCCCGATCGGCGACGACGCGACGGGGCGGGGATACGAATATTCTTTTTTTAGACAGGATTGACAGGATTGACAGGATTTTTTTGCTTGCGGGTGTGTTTTGGGACACGAATTTGCAAACGCGACGTGAGGAGGGGACACAGAAAGGATACGATTTTTCGCACCACCCGGCCCAATTACTCCTGTCTTTCAGGCCGTCGAATCCGGGACTCAGATGTTTTCCACTTTACCAAACCTTTAGGGTTCCTCAGGAGGAGGGAAACGGGTATAAGAAGGCGGTGTCCAAGTGCTGCTTTGCGTCCACCAAAGGTCTTCCGGAGGCGCAGCAGTGGCCTCGGCGGCACGCCGTGCTGCTTCTTCGGCAGCGGCCTCAGCGGCAGCGCGCCGCTCGGCTTTCGTCATATCGAAGGTGTCGCGTGCCAAAAAGTACTCTCTGGGTGTGTCTTCGGCAGCGACGGCGTGATGCTTTTCTATTTCTTCGTCTTCCAGCGTGCTTTTAAACCAATAAGCCGTGATAATGCCCACAATGCTGCCCATCAGGTGGCTTTCCCAAGAAACACCTTCCTGATCGGGCAACACCCCTGCAAACATGCCACTGTACAGGAGGATCACAATGGCAGCAAGCATGATGGCCCGTATGCTGCGGCGGAAAACGCCGTTCCAGAAAATGAAAGCCACTAAGCCATAAACCACGCCGCTGGCACCGATGTGCGAGACATCGCGTGCAAACAGCCATACCGCCCCTCCCGTGAAGATATAAATGATCCAAAAAGCCCGCATGGCCACCTTGCGGTAGAAATAGAGGCTCATGAAGCTCAGTACAAACAAAGGAATACTATTGGAAATGAGGTGGCTCCAGCTGCCATGCACCACAGGGCCGGTGAGTATGCCCTGAATGCCCCAGAAACGCCGCGACATAATGCCATACATGCCCGGGTCCCAACCGGCAATTTCCTGATGTAAATGTACAGCCCACAGCACCAACACCAGCACGGTCGGGAAGCGCAGGCTTGCCAACAAATGCTGTTTGGTCACTTCCCAACCGTCCGATTCCCGATGCAACATCATGAGGATTTAACGTGCAAACCGCTTTATTGTTTGATTAAGTGCATGCGAAGCAGCGTACTGTGGTAATCTAAACGAAGTACCAGACTGGTATCTGTCCACTGGCTGATGGTATATCGGTTTTTTACCTGATCGCTCACTTCTTGTGTGAGAAAAGTATCTTTAATGATGAAGGGTACTTTTGCCTCAGCACCTACGGGCAAATTGGTCTGCATCAGGCCACTGGAATCGAAGTCAAAGTACACATCCTGCAAGGTTTCGGTGGGCTTGTCATTGCGGTAGCCCTCCCGTAAAACCCAACGGCCGTGCAGACGGGCCTTTTGAAGCCGCGCCTGATCGGTGGTATCGCCCGTACAGGAAAACAGCAACACCACCAAAGTGCTTAAATAAGAATAGATATTCAAAAGGACTTTGGAGGGCGATTTTGTGGGCGCTGCTGTCCCTGATGAGGTTGTTCCGGTTTGCGCGGACCACTACCCTGCGCAGCATGGTCATAAAAATCCGCATATCCGAAACCCAGATGCGGGTATTCTCCAAAACCCGAATAGTAGCAGAACTCCACAAGGGGTATGGGCATACTGATCTCAAATTCGCAGGTGAAGCCCCGCAATTGGGTAAAACCTTCCGGGTTAAACTTCAGGTGAATCAGGCGCGAGCGGGTTTGCTGACCCAGCAGTTCAAACGACATGGGAAAAGCCGGGTCTAACAGCTTCATCGCGTTTAGGGATTTATACTGATGGGCAGATTTGAACCGGCGCACTACATGGGTAAAAAAGCTGATATCATATTCCTCATTTTCGGGCTGTAAGAACGGGTTGCTGGTTTTCACTTCATCCACCGTGGTTACAGAAATGGGAGAAACGGCTTTAAACTGCATGGTATCGCGAAAAACGGGGCGGGGCTGTATGACCCAATGCTTGATCTCGAAAATGGCAGGTCTGCCGTCGGCAATGCCCAGTTCTAAAGGAGTCTGCCTGAAAAGGTAAATAATTTGCTGCTCGAATGCCTGGTCTAAATAAAAAGATACATTGATCTTGACCTGATTACCCATCAATCGAAACTCCTGCCTTTGCTGGTCCATTTCATAAGGATAAATGGCCAAAGGGCTGAAAGTAAACAACTTGAAGGTGCGGCCATAGAAATCGAAACCCTTCTTTTGAATCCAAGCCTGTAATTCAGGATTGGCCTTAGAAAGCACTGTAAAAATCCAATGGGACAGCTCCGACTGGTAATTGATAGGTATAATAGCTCCTTTCTGACAAGTGAGGCTAAACTGAATACGCATATACTCCCCGGGATTGATTAAAAGCGATTAAAAGATCGTTTGTATGTGATGAATGAAGCCGCAAAATACGCACAATCTGCTCATAAAAAACAACTTTATTATTTTGTTAAAAACAAATAATAACATATTATACATATCATTTTGTTTTTCAATTATTTAAATATTATTTCAATAAATTAATAGTTCCTGAAGCGGCTTCTTTTTTCCCGTCATTATATTCTATCTGTGCGATCCAGATATAGACCCCTATATCGGCCGGTCGCCCCCGATGGGTACCATCCCAGCCACCTGTACGCAGATCATTATCAGGTAAAAAATCGTCTCTCTTATATAGAATGCTGCCCCAGCGGTCGGCTATTTGAAAAGTAATTACCCTTTTCACATCCCGCTCATTGAACCAGATATTGAAATAGTCATGCCGACCATCGTCGTTTGGAGAAAAGGCATTGGGTGCCCACCAGGAGGGTACTTCCTGTTGGCGTACCATTACCTCAGCGGAAGCGGTACAGCCAAATTGATTGGTAGCAGTCACCGAATAAACGCCTTTCGATTTGATAGAAATGACAGCAGCAGTATCGCCTGTATTCCACAGGTAGCGCAGTTGCGGGTTCGGCACACCAAGGGACAGGGTCTGTCCAAACAGCAACAGCGTATCCTTCACGCCCAGAGACACTTCGGGCGAGGGGCCGATCTGCACGGGTATGGTGTCGCGTGCAAAACACGAATAGCGGTCGCGCACGGTCAGAAAAACCGTATCATTGAAGCCAGGCTGAATGCCAATGGTAGCAGTGGTATCGCCTGTACTCCACTCGTAGCTGCAACCTGTACAGCTGCCTTTCGGGATGGCGGTCATGGACACAGGAACCGCTGCGCAAGGTAAAGAAATTTGCTTCGGGTCGGCGGAAACGCTCAAATTGCAGGCCGTGCGCAATACCCAAAAGTCAGCCATGCCGCTGACGAACAAATCCTCAGACTTTTCACCGCTTTTCGGACTTAAGGAAGTGCCTGCCAGTATATAGGAGCCATCGGGCAATTGAGCGGAATAGTACATCACATCCTGATTAGAGCCGCCCGCTACCATTTCCCATTTTTTTTCGCCTCCGGGGGTAATGCCCTGTAGCCAGTAGTCGTAGCTGCCCCGCGAAGCCTCCGTTTTATTGCCGGACACGGGCGAACTGCTGAAACCACTCAACAAAATACGTCCGCTTTCACCAATATCTTCCTTAACAAAATAAATTTCATCATGCCCACTCCCCCCAAATGCCACATCCCGAATTTTACTGCCATTTGGAGACACCTGCACCACCCACCCGTCGAAAGTCCCTCCCATAAAAGGCGCACTTTTCCCATTGTTGGAAGCGGTGGGCGGGGCTTCTTTGGACTGGGAAGGCCCCCCCATCCACACTGTGCCGTCGCCCGCCACACAAAGTCCGTAGGGGAAGTCATAACTGGTACCCCCAAAACGATGGTTCCACAAAATTTGCCGCGTATCGGGATTCATTTTGATGAGCCAAAAGTCCACATTGCCGCGTTCGGTGTCACCGCTCACTTCCCCGGTATTGGGTTTGGAGCGCGTCCCTCCGGAAATATACACGTTGCCATCGGGAGCCAGTTCTATGTCATTGATCTGGTCGTAATAATCGCCGCCGATGGTTTTATCCCATATCTTATTGCCTTTCTCGTCTATACGAATGATCCAAAAGTCCATATCTCCCCGACTGGCTTCTGTTTTATCGCCTGACTGACCGGAATAGGTGGTGCAGCCTACCAAAAAATCGCCGTTCGGCAACTGCCGCAAAGCAAATGCCTCCTCCAACGTATCCCCTCCGTAGGTGCGATCCCACTCTACATTGCCATCGCCGTCCGTTTTTACCAGCCAGGCATCGCCCCCCCCGCGCCCGGCCTGTGTTTTTTCATAACCTGTCTCTGAAATGGAATAGCCACCCATCAGGAAGCCCCCGTCGCGTGTAGGAATGATTTTCCAAAGGCGCTCCAAAGCAGGGCCACCATACATTTTTTTCCAAACAATGTTTCCGCTGAAATCCAACTTTACCACTAAGTAGTTTTGGGAGTAGTCGTTAATCGCTGTGCGACCCAAAGTCACTACCGAACTGGAAGAACCGGCCAACAGGATGCCATCGTCTAATATTTCCAGGCCGTTCAGGTCTTCCCAACCTTCCCAGCCGATGGTTTTGTCCCACATAATGGGTGGCTGCCCTTCCATGGAAGTAGCAAAAAAACTGAATAGCAACAAAATGCATGTTCTTGAAAGCGGAAAGGTGGACATAATGGTTTTTGATATTAAACGCTGAACGGTTAAATTTTTTGCAAGAAGGTGCCATTAGACTGTTGCACCGGGATGTCAATTATCAGCTATCTTACTGTGCCTTATCTACAAAATACATAGCCACAGCACCCTTGTTTTTAGCAGGTAAATGTCCCCGAAAAGTACATTGAAATGCATCGCCAAGGAGTTGGCGGGTTGTTTCCGAAATGTTTACTCTTCCTGTATCGCTCCCCTGTTCTAAGCGCGCGGCTACGTTCACGGTGTCTCCCCAAATGTCGTAAGCAAATTTGCGGCTTCCCACCACCCCTGCCACTACCGGACCAGTATGTACCCCTATGCGCATTTCAAAAACCGGGTGGCCCTGTGCCTGCCGTTTGTCCATCAGTTTTCGCAATTCCTCCTGCATGGTGAGGGCAGCGCGCACCACATCCTGCGGATGTGTGTCATTGGGTTGCGGCAAACCTCCGGCACACATATACGCATCACCAATGGTCTTTATTTTTTCCAAGCCATGCGTTTCAATGATCCTGTCGAAAAGTTGGAAGCACATGTCCAACGATTCGATTAAGATTTCCGGCGGCAGGTTTTCGGCCACTTTGGTAAAATTCACGAAATCGCTGAACATGACCGTGACCGATTCGTAACGCACAGGTTGTACTTTGTTGTATAGCTTTAACTCATGAGCGGTCTTTTCAGGCAAAATATTGCGCAACAAATTATCAGCCCGTTCCTGTTCTGCGGCAATGGCCCGGTTTTTGGCAGCCAGTTCGCGGTTGGATCGGGCGCGAATCCGATTGCGGTTGAACAACAACGCTACCAGCAAAATAAGTGCCAAAGCGCCCCCCAGCAAAGCATTGCGCTGGGTATTGGACTTTTCAATATCGGCATTTTGGCGGGCCAGTTCGGCATCGCGCAGGCGCAGTTCGCGCTCCTGCTGCTCGATTTGTTGCTGTTTGCGCTGATCGTCGAAAAGGGCTTCTTTGCGTGCGAAATCGCCACTCATTTTCTCATTGATATAGCGAAAACGCATCTCGTCGTAGCGCACTCGAAAATCGTAGGCCAACGAGTAATCGCCACGCGCCGCATATACCTCTGCAAAGTCTTTATAGGCATTCTGAATGTACTTGCTGTTATTGTTCTGTTGCGCAATGGCGTAGTATTTTTGTACATAGTCTAACGACACCTCGTAATCCTTCATGCGGTAATGAACGTCTCCCGCCACGTTGTAGTCTTCCATCAGCGCAGTTTCGTCTTCCAGAACGCGGTGTATTTTAATCGCCTCCTGAATGGACTGGAGGGCAGCAGGATAATTGCCGCTGTGTTTGTAGGCATCGCTGAGGTTGGTATAAACGTCGGCAATGCCGGGCCGATCTTTTTGTTTTTGTAAAAGGTCTAAGGCCTGATGGTAATAGAGGATGGCCGTTTTGGAAGAGTCCATTTCGTCTAAGGCATTAGCACAGTCGCGCAGCGCCTCTGCCAATCGCATGGGGTCCTCCTGTTCCTCACGGCGCAAAGACAGGGAGCGCCGGTACCATTCAAGTGCTTCCCGGTAAAGGCCCAATTCGAAACGGATGTGCCCCATTTGGGTATAGACTTTGGCGGTACCATCGGGATCGTTGCGGGCCTCTAAGATCAGGCGGGCCTCCTGCAAATAGGTTTGTGCCTCATTGTACAAGGCAGCCTCCTGATAGGCACCAGCGAGGTTGAACAAAGCCCGGGCCATTCGCACCGTGTCGCGGCGTTGCTGCTGTATGCGCAGGTTTTCGCGGTGATACACAATAGCCGAGTCGTGACGGCCCATCATCTCACTCAGTACACCCAGGTTATTGAGCGTGGAACCGACTTCTTCGGGATTGCCCAATTGGCGACGCAACAACAGGGCCTGGTAATAGCGCCGCTTTGCTGCTGTCAAATTACCTCTTATTTCTTCCACTGCCCCGTAAGCATTGTGGGCTTTGGCTTCTTCACGTACAGCATAAATGCGGCGGGCTGCTTCAATGGCGGTTTCCAACAGACGGGCCGCTCCGTCGGGGTTTTCCTCATACACGCTCCAGGCGCGTTCTATCAGCAGGTCTATGGCAAGGGTGTCGCGCGGAGGTACGCGCAACCAAAGATCAACAGAGTCTGCTGTAGGCTGAGCCAACAAGGGTACGCCGTTCGCTGACCACAGCATTCCTGCCACAAAAAACAAAAGCAGCCGCATGAGCGCGCAAAGATACAACACCTTGTGCATATCTGCACAGGACATTGTAAAGAGTGGCCTGTCTGCCTTTGTTAATGGCAGACAGGAAGCGCGGGCCACCTGTAGCGCCTTATTGCGCCAGAATGTGGGCCATACGCAGCAAATCTTTGTTCAGAGATTTGCTTTTTGCAATGGCTTCCGCAAAAGGTGTGTACTGGATATTGTTATTGCGAATGCCCAGCATGACCCCGGAACGCCCTTCCAAAAGCGCCTCTACCGCTGTGAACCCCAAAACGCTTGCCAGCACGCGGTCGAAAGAAGAAGGTGAACCGCCGCGTTGCAGGTGACCAATGACCGTGACCTTAATATCGTCGTAAATGTCAATCTTCTCTTCTACCTTTTGAGCAATGTCATACACTGTTCCCATGTGGTTGCCTTCTGCTACAATTACAATGCTGAACAACTTGGAGCGTTTGGCTCCCCGTTTCAACAATTTCACCACATCATCTATGCTGGAGTCTTCTTCCGGAATCAATACACCTCCGGCACCTCCCGCAATGGCCGTATGGAGACCGAGAAAGCCGGAATGCCGCCCCATCACTTCCACAAAAAACAGGCGGTTGTGCGAGTCGGCTGTGTCCCGTATTTTATCTACTGCCTGCACCGCCGTGTTCACAGCCGTATCGAAGCCGATGGTAAAATCGGTGCCATACAAATCGTTGTCTATGGTACCCGGCAGCCCCACAATCGGAATATCGGGGTACTCCTCTATGAACTTAACAGCTCCGGCGAAAGTGCCGTTGCCCCCAATGGCGATCAGCGCATCAATGTCGTTATCCACTAAATTTTCATACGCCATTTTTCGGCCCTCCGGGGTCATAAAGCGCTTGCTGCGGGCAGTCTTCAGAATGGTGCCGCCGCGATGGATGATATTGCTGGCATGGGTGGTCTCCAAACGAATCACATTCCCTTCTATCATGCCTTCATAGCCGCGCAGGATGCCATAAATGTGCAGGTCGTTGTGGAAAGCATTGCGTACCACCGCCCGTACGGCCGCATTCATGCCGGGGGCATCTCCCCCTGAGGTAAATACAGCTACCCGCTTTATTTCTTTCATGGTCTTTTTATTCATTCGTCAATGCGGTTCTGATTGTGAAAATCTGCCAGCGGATAAATGGGCTTGCGCACCACTACCCCTAACCTGATTTTGCGGGCATCTAAGCACTGCACTAAATAATCCTGAAAATGGTGGGCAATGGAGCCGACAAAATGGAAAGGTACGCTTTGGTAGCCCTTGTATTTACAGGGCTGCCGATCCAGAAATTCACCAAGGCAATCGGTAACTAATTTTTTCACAAAAGGATGCTGCATATTGTCGCCGAGGAAGCGCGTAAAAGTAGCCAGATAGGCATTGGCACCTTTTTCATACACGCGGTCTTTGATGGCCATGGTACCCTCCGGATGGGCCGCGTCGAAAGCCGCATCCAGATCGGCGGGTAGTTCGCGGTAGAACTTGGCCCGCAGCAGGGCCTTGCCCAAATGGGTGCCGCTGCCTTCGTCGCCGAGCAGCCAGCCTAAGGACGGCACATTGTCGAGAATATGCGTACCGTCGTAGTAGCAGCTGTTAGAACCCGTGCCGAGGATGTTGATAATCCCCGCTTCCCGGCCCGCTGTGGCCCGACAAGCCCCCAGCAGATCGTGTTCCACTTCCACCTTAGCCTCCGGAAAAACCGCCCGCAGGGCAGCGGCTACCATTTCGGCCCGGTGCTCGTCGTGTATGCCGGTTCCATAGAAATAAACGGCTTCGGGATGGGTATCGCGCATTTTGGGTACCAGCTGGGTGCGCACGATTTCTTCAATCTCCGCTGTCGTGTGAAAAAAGGGGCTGAATCCGACCGTGTTCTCCAATTCCTGATCGCGGCCACCGTGCAGTAGCAGCCAATCGCATTTGGTGGACCCACAATCCGCAACGATAATCATGCTGTTATTCTGTATTTAAGAGGTATGGAAAAATTTTAAAGATATTTTTTGTCTTAAAAAATTATTTTATTTTAATTTTTCAAAGACAATATCTTTTCATTTTGTTACATGAAGCGGCAAAAATAATGCATTTCGTGAAAAAGTAGAGGGAATATTCGGAAAAAGTTTTATAGAGACAGCAGCACTGTGCAAGTGCAGGTGTTTTAATGACCAACCGCCGGAATCAATATCCCAACACCTCTTTCCAAACGGCATATCCTGCGCCGTTGAGGTGTAGCCCGTCCTCGGTGAAGCGCACATCCAGCTGAGCGGCCCCGTCGCAAAGGGGCGTATGCAGGTCCAGAAAGGGCAGACCATGCGCCTCTGTCAGCCGACCAAGCCCGGCGTTGAAGGTACGAATTTCCGCGTTCTCTATCCCGGTTCGTTTTACTTGGTTGTTCACAGGCGGCAGGTTCAGTACATAAATGCGGGTGGTAGGGGCCAGATTCCGCATCTCCCGGAGAAGCCGGTCATAATCGGTGAGTATATCAGCGGGCGGGCGGCCAAACAGCAAATCGTTGATGCCAACTAAGAGGTAAACAGCAACAGGTCGGTGGCGCAGGACTTCCGGCAGGCGCGCTTCAATACCCCGTACATGATCGGCTGTGATGCCCCGGTTCAGAACGGGGAGGCTGTCGGGCAGTCGCAGCCACTCCCTCCATTCGCATTGTTCCGTCTGGCTGTCGCCCAGAAAAATCACGGCTCCTTCCGAGGCGGCCATGCGTTCAAACAGCTGCCTACGGTGGGCATACAGACCCGTTTCGGTGTGTTGCATGCGGTGTAAGATATAGCGCCAGCCCCCCAAGCGCTGTACCAACAGGAAGCCGCCAACAGCAAGCAGCAAATTGAACAGGAGGGAAAAAAACAGAAAATATTTGGACATAGTGTTACTTTTGCGGCATGAAGCAGCACAAAACGAAAGCAAAAGTACAACCACCAACCGCTTCAAAGCCTGTAACGCCTGCAAAAACACCGGCTCCTGCGGCATTAATACCCGATTGGAAAGCCATTGGCGACCAATATCTGTTGCCTGCGCTGGGCGTATTGCTCTTAGCGGCCCTTGTTCTGCGTACCACCAACCTGACGGCCTTGTCGCTGTGGGTGGATGAGTTTGTGCATGTTCAAAGGGCCAAGCAGGTGGTTGAGGGTACCGGGCCGCTCTTCACCGATGATAACAACGGCATTCTGTTGACCTTGTTGCAGGTGCCGCTGTTCAAGATTTTTGGCCCTTCGGTGTTCTGGGCGCGGTTGATCAGTGCCTTATTTGGCGTAGGCACGGTGTGGTTGGTATATCGCATCGGGGAGCGGCTATTCAATCGCTATGTAGGTTTCTTAGCAGCTTTTGCTTCCACTTTTTCGCTATACCTCATTTTTTGGTCCCGCATGTCGCGGAACTACGCCATTTTTGGCTTTTTCTTCCTGTGGGCAGGTTATCTGTTTTTGAAAGCTTTCGACTGTAAGAGCGCCCCGGATGCACCCGGCTTTCTGGAGCGCTATGGCATAGAAGGCCGTTCTTTACTACTCCTGCCTGTTGCCCTGTTTTTGTCGCTCCTGTCGCACCAGCTGACCTTCTTCTTTTTGTTTATTGTAGCGGTGTTCGCGCTGCTACAGGTGTTGGTCAATCGTTTTTCCGGGGGGACGATGGAGAGCAGCGGTCCCAAATACGGCTGGCTGGCGGGCATTACCCTGCCCTTCCTGCTGATGGTACTCATTCCCCCGTTAAGCGACCTCATCAGACAGCCCCTGTCAGGTTTGGCGCTTTCTAAAATTGCCGACTTGGCCCTGCCCCAATGGTCGCGCATTGGGCAGCTGTGGACCGAAAAGCCGTGGGAGTCTTTTGGTATTTATAATGGTGTGTTGCGCTACTCTCCCACCCTGCTCTATTTTGCGGGTCTGTTGGGCCTGGTAATGGCCTTTCGCCAGCGCCTTACGTCCGGCCTCTGGCTGGCCTGTAGCCTGTTGGTGCCCCTGCTTTTGATGAGCTTTATTTTTCGGGAGCCTGCCCTGCCCCGCTATTTCATTTTTGCTTTTCCCTACCTGATGATTGCCGCCGCCGCAGGCTTGTATTTTCTTTGGGATTGGGTAACTACCCGACTTTTGCCCAATACCGGTGGTGCTACTACCTGGTTGCTGGCCGCTTTGCCCTTTGTGATCGTGCTGGCCAGTGTACGCTGGAAAGAATTGGGGCAGGTAGTATTGGCCACTAAAATGGAAGGCCATGTGGTGGATATGAATGTGGCACACTGGGCCTTTACCAACTGGCGCGAACCCTGCGCATTTATAGAAAAAAACCGACAGCCCGGCGATGTAGTCATGGCCACCGTCCCCAATGCCGTTGCATGGTATCTGCAAAACGACAAGGTGCTGTGGTTTCGTCAAAATCGCTTCGATACGCAGGCCAAACACTATGTACCCAATCCATCCAACCCTTCCGCCAACAGTGCCGCCACTTTTGAAGATGTGGTGCGCACCGTCCAAAACAATCCGCGCGGCTGGCTTTTGGGCGACTACTATTTAGATAATATTTTCACCGACGAAAAGACCCTGCTTTGGGTGTACCAAAACATGCACTACCATCCGGAAGCTTCCAGAAAAAGCGGCGTTATGGTATTCGAGTGGGACAATAGTCGCCCCAAACCCGTGCGGCAAAACTTTGTAGTGGAAGTAGGCAGCTGGCCCGACCGCATACAATCGCGGGAGTATCACCTGACCCTGCCACCGGAGGCATTTGCCCAGCCGGGCGATCAGGCTCAGGTGACAGTGCGCCTGCAAAACGTCAATTCTAACCGGGAGGGAGTACTTCTGTTCAACCACGACAATGCTTCCTGGTTGCCCCCCGCAGGTGCTACACCCGAAGAAAAAACCTTTAGCATTCCACGTGCCTGGCTCCGGCCTGGCGAGAACACCGTGCAGTTGCTCTATGATACCGACCGTACAAAAGACCCTTATCCGGGTTTTACCCTGCACTTTCTCTCTATTCGATGAAGAAATCCTCTTTCTGACAAAAACTTTAGCAGCAAACATACATGAAATGGTTGGTCAATGAGTTAGTCAAGCCTTACCTGAAACTGCGCATGAGGCGCATTGAAAACTATATGCAGGAGCCGGAGGAAGCACAGGACCGGTGGTTGCGCACCTTAGTCGAAACAGCCCGCAATACCGAATTTGGCAAACAGTACGGGTTTTCCGACATTCGCACCTTTGAAGACTATGCCCGGATGGTACCAGTACACGACTACGACGCGCTCAAAGACCGAATCGGCCGCATGATGCGCGGTGTACCGGATGTGTTGTGGCCAGGCGAAGTCAACTGGTACAGCAAAAGCAGCGGTACCACCAGCGACAAGAGCAAGTTTATCCCTGTGCCTGAAAGCAACCTGTTTGGCTGCCACATTGCAGGCAGCTGGGATTCGCTGGCGATGCTTTATGAAAACCGGCCCGACATGGAGATTTTTCGGTACAAAAACTTAGTGATGTCGGGCAGCTTTTCAGAATTGGAAGGATACCCCAAAACGCGCTACGGCGATGTCAGCGCAGTACTGACCGAACACATGCCTGCTATCGGGCGCTTATTTTACACGCCCGATTTTGAGACGGTTTTGCAACCCGATTTTGAAAAAAAAATAGAACAGGTGGCGGAGCTGACCAGCAAACGCGACGATATCGTGATGTTTGGAGGCGTACCCACCTGGCTCATTGTTTTGTTTCGCCTGATCCTGGAAAAAACCGGAAAATCCAACATGCTGGAAGTGTGGCCGCGTCTGCAAGCCTATATGCACGGAGGGGTAGGTTTTGAGCCATATCGGCAAACCTTCCGCGAATTGATTCCCAGCGACGATTTTGCTTATCAGGAAATTTATAATGCTTCGGAGGGTTATTTTGGTGCCCAGTGCGACCTTCAGCAGCGCGATATGTTGCTGCTGACCGACAATGGGGTTTTTTATGAATTCGTACCCATGGAAGAATGGGAAAAAGACCATCCCAAAACTGTGACCATCGGCGATGTGGAATTGGGGAAAGTCTATGCCATTCTGATTTCGGCCAACAACGGCCTGTGGCGCTATCAACCCGGCGATACGGTGGTTTTCACCCGCAAGTATCCGCATTGTTTTCAAATTGCAGGCCGTACCAAGCAGTTCATCAATGCCTTTGGTGAAGAGGTGATGGTGGGCGATACCGATAAGGCGGTGGCTGAAACCTGCCGCCAGCTCAACGCAGTGGTAGCTGAATATACGGCTGCACCGATTTACTTTGGCGATGGGCAGAAAAAGGGGGGCCACGAGTGGATCATTGAATTTGAAAAACCCCCTGCCGACTTAGCGCAATTCAACCGCCTGTTGGACGAAACCTTACAGCGCATCAACTCTGACTATGAGGCCAAGCGCTTTAAAAGTATGGCCCTCGAGCAACTGCGCCTGCGATCGGTACCCAAAGGCACGTTTTTGGCATGGATGCGGGCACGGGGCAAGTTCGGCAATCAAAACAAGGTGCCTCGATTGGCCAACCACCGCCGTTTTGTGGAAGAAATTTTGGAAATGTCAAAACAAGAAGGTGCCTGAGCAGGGACACAAGTGTTGCGCAGAAAAAAATCAGGCAACGCGTCCGTACAAGGCGTGATATAGTATCTGTCTGAACAGGACGTTCAGCCACAGGAAAAATTGCTGCAACAAAGACAAAAATGTTACCCCGCAGGCCGTATCTGTTGGCATAAGCATCTCTGTTTGCCAATGTAGAAGCAGCAGGAAAAACAGTGCAAGTCCGTAGAGCAGAAAGGACATGGCTAAGTACCCTTTGTGTGCGCGAAGCAGCCGCAGGGCGCGTTTTAAAACGCCTCCTGACTGTTCCTTATCCTGTACCAACAACAGACAAACAATAATATGGCAGGCCCAAATGACGCAGCAACCCATTGCACAGAGCAATAACGCGCCACCTAAGAGCAACAACAGCATCGCTTCGGAGGTGAAATGCTGAAGCAAAGCCGGAAAGACAAACCCCACCGACAACCATACGAGCAGCGTCCATACGCCCAGAGCAATGCCGAAAAAAACACCCCATTTCAGAAACTGAAAAAAGTGGGCGGCGGCGGCGGCCCAGAATTGCCGCCCGTCGCGGTTATTTTGAAAAACCACTGCCGACAAAAGGCCCCCTTTCAGAAAAAGACTGCACAACCACCACACCCCCCATAAAAAAACCAACTGACCCAGCAGCGGGGTCAGAGAGGCACCATGTACGCGTAAAAAGTCACTCCATACCGTATGGTCGTAGCCGGTACCCCATTTTTCCACTTCTGACGATGCTCCGATGGAAGCACGCAGCACATCAAAAAATTGTAAGCCTGTTGGCAGGGCTAAGAGCAATTGTATGCTCCAAACCAGTAAAATCCAGCGCCATTGACGCAGGGATTTCAACGCTGAATTGTCGAAAGTTTGAGTCGTTTTGTTGTTGATATATAATTAATTTTTAATTTATTAAAATGCTGATTTTCATTTGATTAAGTTAAAAAAAACACAAATTCAGGGATTCTCATTTTGAAAAAATCTACTATGTGCTTTTCACCCGAATATCATGCTGAACGAAGTGAAACATCTGCCCGAGCATTAAAAAAGGAGTGTTTGAGCATGACCGGATTTTTCTTTCTTCGTCGTCAGAATGGCACTTTTTAGAATTTTAACATATGACAATCCAAAGCAGGCATTTTTCACGCAATAAATTGCATGAAGCGTTGTATGGCGAATAGTACCCGCGAAGCATATTTCCAAAGGGGAGCACGGCGGGGTTCCAAAGTGCGGCTGTTGTTATTCAGGTCCACGTCTAACAGCATTTTTTGGTCGGGATCAATGCAGGCCGACACGACTTTACCGCGTTGTAAAAAGACAAAAGTCTTCTTGCCTTCTTCCCCCGACCAATAGACGTTTTCCTGACTGCCGTCTTCAAAAAACACTGCAATCTCCACCGGGAATACCCAGTCGCCCAGACGTTGTACTTCCACCGTAGCAGCCACATTTCCTGATTCTCCGGAGCCGTCTTTATACGCATAAGGCATGCTATCGCCGAAAATGCCCTGTGGAGCCGGAAGAACTTCATTTTTCAGATCTGTTACGGCGTAGTCCAATACTTTGGCCCCATAGATGCTGGTCTGCACAAGCTGATAAATATGCTTTCTTTGCAGAGTATCGGGCAGTTGCGACAAATGGTTTTCGAGGTGCGCCATAAAATCGCGTCCACGCGGATGCCGAAATTTCCACCGGTCGAAGTACGTCCGCATCAATACATCAGTCGAAGGGGTGCCGAGCAATGCCTCAAGTGTGTGCAGGGTTGTGGCAGGCTTGCTGTAAATCAGCGCCTTGAAGTTGGACATATCAAACATCCAGCCCGGTTGTCCGCTCATGCCGCTGCGGGGGTGCTGCATGGTGACATACTCTAAGCGCGTCTGTTCGCGATTATCCAAATGAAAACCCGGAAAAGCGATCAGAGCGTGTTTGCGTCCGTAGGCGGCATCCAAAACGCGGTCTTCAAAATAGGTAACAAACCCTTCGTCGAGCCAGGGTTCTTCCTTTTCGTTGGAAGCTACCATGCCCATAAAGTACTGATGCAAAAATTCGTGGATCACCAAGGATTCCATGGTGCGGATGGAGGCAGGCATTTTGTAAAAAGTTCCTGCCGTGATCAGCGTCGGATACTCCATCAAACCCGATTGGAGGCCATAAAAAGGCGGATCCACCACCGTAATGATCGGATAAGGGTATTTCCCCACGTGCTGCTCCATGTATTCCAGTGCAAAAACCAACGCTTTCAGATAACGCGGCCCCAAATCGGCGTGTTCAGGGGGAATGAGCAGGCGGATATGCACGTCCTTCCATTGTTGCTCCTGTACCAAAAGGCGGGGGCAGGCCACCCAGGCAAAGTCAATCACATCCTCCGCGTGGTAGTGGCGGGTCGTGGTACCGTTGTTGTTTTTGCGCTCGTTCACCATACAGCCCGATGCACCTGTCACATAACGGTCGGGGGTAGTAATGTGTACATCATACACCCCGAAGTCGGCATAAAACTCGGTAGTTCTGAAAAACTGGTGGCAGTTCCAATGCCATTTGCCCTCCGGAGATTGCTCAAATACGCCCAATTGCGGGAACCAGTGGCACAAAAAATAAAAATCTTTGTTGCGCCCGGCGCGCGAAATGGTTTTGGGTATTTGCGCCCGCCATTGCAGGTCCAGCACCGCTGTGTCTCCCGGCAAAAGCGGCCGCTCCAACGCTACTTCCAGCACGGATTGATCGGCAGGGTTGCCGTCGTCGGGCCGCACGAAACGCATTCCTGCCGTCAGGTCTGCGCCGTTGGCGCGCCCGATGCGGTCCACGTGTATCCATCCCCAGTCCTCGGCACTTCGGTCTAAAAAGTCCTGTCCGAAAATTTTGGAAGTCCCCCTTAAAAAAGAAGTTTCCGTATTTTTGAAGGCATTAAAATAAAGATAAAAGCGCAAATAAAGAATGGCCACCGGGGTTTGATTCACAAAATGAATGCGCTGTGTGGCCTTCAGGGTGTGGTTGCTGTCCTGTAAAGCAACCTGTATTTCATAATTGGCAGGTCGGGCGCTCAAAGGCTTTTCAAAATGAAAGGCACAACTTACCTGTGCCACCGCTGAATCGGACAGGCAGCCCATTGAAACGATCCATAAAAGATAAACCAGACAGCGCATACAAATCGGGGGAACAAACCGCAAAGGAAAGCAATCCGTTGCAAGTGGCGCATGTTTCGGGGAGAACTTTTTTTTACACCCGTCCCGCCTGATCCAGAGCATGGAGTAAAATGCTACACGCCTGTTCTATCTCTGCGGGGGTGATGATAAGTGGCGGAGCAATGCGCAGGCTGCGGTCATTGAACAAAAACCAGTCGGTAATAAGGCCGTTGGCAGTGCAGTGGGCAATGGTTTCCATCACCAAACGCGGGTCGCCTAAGTCCACGGCAAACCAAAGCCCGATGCCCCGCACTTCCCGAATGCGGGGATGCACCAGCAGGCGGCGGAACAGGGCCGCTTTTTCTTCTGTCTGTGCAATGAGATCGGTCGTGGTCAACACCCGCAGGGTGGCCAAAGCCGCTGCTGCACACACCGGATGCCCGCCGAAAGTTGTAATATGGCCCAAAGGGGGATGGTGCGACAGCACAGACATCAGGGAGTCGGAGGCTACAAACGCCCCAATGGGCATCCCCCCGCCAAAGCCTTTGGCCAGCAACAGGAGATCGGGGCGTATGTCATATTGTTCAAAAGCAAAGAGGGTACCCGTTCGCCCGTACCCCGCCTGTATTTCGTCTAAGATCAACAAAGTCCCTGTGTCGGTGCAGCGCTGGCGGAGGGCCTGGAGCCAGGCTTTGTCGGGCAGGCAAATGCCCGATTCGGCCTGTACGGTTTCCACAATAACCGCAGCGGTGCGATGTGTAATGGCCGGCAGGTCCTCGTACACATTGAAGCGGATGTGTCGAATGCCGGGCAACAGGGGGTGGTATGGCCCGGTAAAGTCGGGGGGCCACATCAGCGAGGCCGCTCCCTGGGTGCTGCCGTGGTAGGCGTATTGACAGGCCACTATTTCCGCCCTGCCTGTGGCGCGCTTGGCCAATTTCATAGCCCCTTCGGTGGCTTCCGTGCCGGAGTTCACAAAATAGACCGCATCCAATCCCGGCAGATGTTGTGCCAGCAGTTCCGCCAGCCGTACCTGTGGTTCCAGTACATACTCCCCATACACTAAGGTATGCCAGTAGCGCCCCAATTGTTGCTGCACGGCTGTCTCCACGGCGGGGTGTCGGTGACCCAATACACTGACACCGATGCCAGCGATCAGATCGAGATAGGGCTTGTTGTGAATGTCATACAGATAACACCCTTCTGCCCGGTCTATTTCCAAAGACAGGGGAGCCGGAGAAGTTTGGGCGAGGTGTCGCAAAAAGAGCGTGCGGAGTGGAAGGGCCACGGCGTTAAAAAATCTAATAGTTAATCAGAACAGGGCCTCTGCGAACTTTCCACAAAGCGATTTGACCGCTTGAGGAAACAGCCACTAAGGCATGCCCGTCGGGATGCAGAGCAAAGGCGGTGAGATCGCACCCGGCATAGCGGAAAGTTTGCAGCGGCAGCCCTTCGGCGCTGAAAAGCCGAAGGCTACAGCGTTGGTCATTGCCGTTTTCGGGAGCAAAAGTGGCATAAACAGCCCTGTTTGCCGACCAGTCGGTCCAATCTTGTGCAGGCAAAGGGTTCATTGGTATTTTCTTTCCAGATACATAGCAGCCATAACTGCCATCCGGGCCTGTGACGCATACGGTGTCGCCTTGCGCTTTGATGTCGAGCTGTAGGGCGATGGATGGCAGCCTGATATGGCCTGTAACCGCCCCGGAAGTGTCATAACGCGTCAGCACACTGTCGAAGCCCGCTACCCAACAACTGCTGCCGTCGGGTGCTGTAGCAACTGCCGTGACAAGCTGTCCGGGTACTCCCAAAACCACTGTTTTTTGCAGATCGGGCCGCCAAAGCAGCACAGCGGTGCTGTCTCCTCCGGCCATGACGATCAAAGAAGCGTCGGTATTGACGGCTAAATGGTACACACGTCCCTCCGGATACATCACAGCGGCAAGCCGCGTAGCAGTCTTCAAATCCCATATATGCACTGCCCCGCTTTCGTCGGCTGAAACGGCCTTCTGGCGGCCCGCTGCCAAAGCGGTAACCGTCTGTGTGTGTCCTCCGTAGAAGGGGTGTCCTGCCAACGATTTTGCATCATACAGACGCACCAACGAATCCGCCGATTGCAACAGCAGGTATTCCCCGTCTGCATCAAACAGCAGTCTCTGACTGCCTGAAATGTCGGCAGCCACCACGCGATCGGGGAAAGGGCGTGGAAAGGGCCAGCGCCGAATTTCTCCATTGATGGCAGCAGTGTAAACATCGTCCTGTGTCCCTGTCCATTGTGCCTGTATAAAAGCCTGATGATTGCCCGGCAGCAGCGGAAAAAGCAATCGCAAAGATGGCACCTCCAACACTTGACCGGAGCCATTGTCGGCGGCGAGCAACAACAAATGGCTGTCGTCCGAAAAAGTGGCAACGTTCCAGCCCGCTTCACCCGCCGCCAATGTTTGAACCAATTCGTACCTCCCCGAAGTCTCCCCGGCTTCGGAAGCAGCAGCTGATTTTGCTTCAAATAAACACACCTGCCCATCGCGGAAAGCAGCGGCCAACCAGCGGCCGTCCGGCGAGAAGGTGAGCTCCCGAACTGCGACCGACGGCCCGACAGGCAGCTGCAACAAGTACGGCGCACTCCGCGCACGAATGCTGCGCAACAGCACCTGCCCGGCCTCTGTACCTGCTGCCCACCACTGCCCGTCGGCAGACAGGGAAGTGGCAGACACGATTTCTTCCACTTCCCACTTCTCCCAAAGGGTATCGCGGCCCTGCAAGCGCCACAGCTGCACAAAATTCTGATTGTGCAGGGTGGCCAACCATTGCCCCTTTGCATCTGTGGCCAATCGCTGTATATTTTCGTCGGTTTCCAATGTACGCACTACCCGGAGGCGGCCTCCTGAAGCCGGCCCGGCGAATTGTCGGGCCTTCCGATCTTCGGAACCGGCCCAAAGGGTATCATTTCCGTAAAAAAGCAGATGATTGATGGCGTTTTCGGCCATAAAACTATCCACCGGAGCGGCTTGCCCCGTCCGATACAGGCGCAACAACGACCCTGTGGCGGTGGCAAAAAACTGCCCGTCGGGAGAGAACGCCACTGCGTTCAGCTGCTCCTTAGTCTGTGTAAAAACAGTTTCATACAGCAGGCTGCGGGCGCGGACGTTATAGAAGTCGCGGCGCTTATTAAAGTCGGAAGGGTCGCGGCGGATCGCTGCTGCAATTTTAAGCAGTCCTGTGGTAGGGTTGTAGGCGGATTCGGCCAGCCCCTGATTGTGCAGGCGGGCAGTTTCGGAGCGCTGCCACGCATACCAGGCTGCGAGGGCCAGCAAAGCAAACACCACAGCAGCAGCCACAGCAGCAGCAAACCGTTGGCGTTCAAGGCGGCGCTGTTTCCGGTGCCAGTTTAAGCTGCTTTCATAAAAAGCCCGCTGCTCGTCGGGAATACGGGCCAGATTGAGGGATTGCCCGATCAAAGCGGCCTCTCCCTGACTGAGGTACTCTGCGCGGCGCTCGCGCAGGGTAGTGGCCGCATCAAAGCGTTTTTGTTTGTTGCACAGGGTCACCAACGCCTCGCGCTGGCGCATCTCGTCGGCACTGAATTTTCTAAATACCTGTGCAGCGAGTCGGTCGTGCCATATCTCGTAATATTCCCCCGTGCTGCCTGTAAACCTGACCCGATTGAGCAGCCGAATTTCGGGGCCGCTCAACAGTGCCAAAGCCGTTTGCAGGCGGGGTTCCTCGAGCAGGGTCTTCCCCAGCGTGAGCTGGTCGAAGATTTGGGTGGCATTGCGCTGCTGTTTGGTGCCTTCCGGGGTCACCAACTTGAACAGAATGACTAAGGCTACAGGGGCCACGTTCGCTGTGTCGGCAGGGGTCAGCTGTCGGTCTGCGCGTTCTATTTGCTGTTCCAAAAACCCGGACAGCACATTTTCCAACTTATTTTCTCCGGCTAAGGCGCGGTCAAAAATCAAAGGCCCCTCGTCCTCCGGTGTCCTCTTCTCCACCGCCTCATGGTACAGCCTGTCCAAATACACCTGCAAATCCGTCAAATCCGTTTCCCCTTTGGCATCTGTCAAATTGTGCAAAATTTGCGCCACCGCTTCTTTTTCGACTTTAAAAGGCGGATAGCCCGCATACGAATGGGTCAGGGTTTTTTCGATGACTTCTGCCAATTGCTCGCGGCGCATTTTTTCCACCCGGAAACGACTTTCAAACAAAAACGGCAACTGACTTTCGTAGGCATAAAAATGAGCAATATATTCCTCCCGTACCACCAGCAGTATTTTGCAAAAAAGGTCTTCCTCAAAAAGGCGAAACTCCTGCAAAAATGTAAAAAACGCATCCTGCTCGGCCTTGTCACCCTGTGTAAAAATTTCTTCAAACTGGTCTAAAATCAAATAAATCGGCAAATAAGTGAGGCTGAAAAGGGCCTGCACCAAATCGCGCAGCGCCCAACCTGCGGTGTCGGGCAGGGGCTTTTCGGGGTAGCGCAGGCCGAAACGCGCTGTGTACTCTGTGCTGAGTTGGAAGTGCAGCGATTCTAAAAAATTGCCGCCCCGCCGCACAAACACCGGCATCCAGTCGCGGGCGGAGAGCATGCCCTGCAAGCCGCATTGTATCAGACTGGTCTTGCCGGTACCGGAGGCCCCATACAGCAGAATGAATTTGCTCCTTTTCAGGCTTTCTGCCAACAGCCGTGTTTCCCTGTCCCGACCAAAATAGACCTTTGTGTCGCTTTTGTCGTAGGACTGCAACAATTTAAACGGACTGATGGCAGGGAATTTTCCCATAAAATAAATAACAGTAATATGAAAAGCTTACATAAAAGCGTCAGTTAATATTATAAAAGGCTTTTTACCTAAGTGCAGTGAATTACTCCAGTATGATTAATCTCGTATTTTTTCTAAGAATCTTATGAGTCACTTCGCTGAAATAATATCGTTCCACGATTTTTTATGTTCAAATTTTAGTGCTGTATCGTTCTCTATCAGATGTACATAACTTTCAATAAACTCTGACGTATTTGACAAAAGTCTTAAATAGTAATTTAAAGAATATATAACTCCGTTTGCAATCACATGACAACCATGTATGCTTCTGATTCGATCAATCTCCTTGTTGATTTCTTCTGTTTGTGATACGTTGATATTAGCAGTTGAGAGTAAGTAATATCTGGCAACCTGAGTTGTCTTAAACTTCTCGAATGCATCCCTGATTAGTTGTACAGAAATCGGTATGTTATGCTTTACTTCCACAGCCTCAAATGCCTCAGGGTGTAGAGATTTGTACACTACACTTGTTAATATGACCGAAAAAGCAGCTTTAGCGGACTCTGATTTATTAACGATATGCCATAAGTGCTTTTTAACTTCCTCTGGCAGAGTACTCTTCAAGGTATTATCGGTTCCTGCAACTTCTACTGCCTCTAAGTACGCCTCTTCCAAAAAAGTACTCGGGTCTATAGTCATGGTATTTGTAAAAGTTGTTCCTTAATCTGTTGGCCTACAGCTTTGATCATAGGGATAGCAACGGAATTCCCAATTTGTTTATATAGCTCGCTTTTATTATTGATGAGTCTGAAGGATTTAGGGAAACCCATAATTTTGTAACATTCCTGAATAGTAAGTTTTCTCACAACTCCTTCATGATATATCCAAAATCTACCGGATGATTACTGAATATCAGGCTCAGAGACTATATTCTGACTCTCATTTACATGGTCAAAATAAAGTTTCGCCCGCTCCTCATAGGACTTTGACACGCCATTTTCATGGTTGTGCAGATAATGTGTAAAATATGCGAGATCCTCCACATTACCATTTAATAAGCATTCGACTTCTAATTTTTTCCTGATAGCGGAATACTTTGTCATTGTTAAAGCGTAGTCAATAATTTTTGCAAAAATAGAAACTATTTTTGAACTCTTATCAGTTTTTTTGAGGAGTCAAATAAATTCGTTGATGATATTCTCAAAACGCTCCTGTTTGCCGCTGCACTGCACCGGTTCCGGCCGTGAAAGCGCATACTGGCGCAAATCCTCTAATGACAGCTTGCCGATTTCAAAATCCCGACCTGCTCCCGCATCGAAAGACGCATAGCGATTGCGCCGCATTTGCAGGAAGTCAGACTGGGTCAGTACTGCCTGTGCGGTCAAGAGGGCGCGGGCAAAAGCATCCATTCCGCCGATATGGGCCAGAAAAATATCCTCCAGGTCGGTGGAGTTGCGCCGCGTTTTCGCGTCGAAATTGATGCCTCCCGTGCGAAACCCGCCCGATTGCAGGATAATCAGCATGGCCTCCGTCAGTTCGTTCAGATTCATCGGGAATTGATCGGTATCCCATCCGTTTTGGTAATCGCCCCGATTGGCATCTATAGAACCCAGCATACCGGCATTGGCAGCTGTTTGCAACTCGTGTTCGAAAGAATGACCGGCCAGCGTGGCGTGGTTGACTTCAATATTCAGTTGAAAATCCTGATCTAAGCCGTAATGGCGCAAAAAGCCGATACAAGTGGCCGCATCGTAATCGTACTGGTGTTTGCTGGGTTCGCAGGGCTTGGGTTCTATGTAAAAAGTACCTTTGAAACCCCGTTGGCGGGCATAGTCCCGGGCCATGCCGAGAAAACGCGCCAAATGCTCCTGCTCGCGCCGCATGTCTGTATTCAGCAGGCTCATATAGCCTTCTCGGCCGCCCCAGAATACATACCCGGCCCCGTCGAGGGCGATGGTGGCATCTATGGCGTTTTTAATCTGCACCCCGGCGCGTGCCACCACGTCAAAATCCGGATTCGTGGCTGCTCCGTTCATGTAGCGCACATGGCTGAACAAATTGGCCGTTCCCCACAACAATTGTACCCCCGTCGCTTTTTGCCGGTCCCGGGCGCCTTCCAGGGCTTTCTGCAAATTGCGCTCGTATTCAGCAATGGAATGCCCCTCTTCGGCCATGTCCACATCGTGAAAACAGTAGAACGGCGCACCGATTTTTTCAAAAAATTCAAAAGCTGCGTCCAATTTGTTCAGAGCGCGACTGTGCGCATCGTTGCCCTTTAGCCAGGGAAAATCCTTGGTCGGGCCGCCAAAGGGGTCGCCCCCCGTCCCGCAGAAGCTGTGCCAGTAGCAAACCGCAAATCGCAGGTGTTCCTTCATGGTTTTATCGCCCACCTGCTGATCGGGATTGTACCATTTGAAGGCCAGCGGATTGCGCGAAGCACGGCCTTCGTAAGCGATTTTTGAAATATCGGGAAAAAATGAATTGGGCATAATTTTGTAAAAAATTTGAACAATAAACAGCGAAACAGGGCCATTATTTCAGGCCCTTCTCCGACAACTCCCACGCTTTTACCAAATCCGGTTGCCCGATCACATTTTTCCACCGGTACTCCGGCAGGGCTTTGATTTTTTGCCCCAGCGCAATTTGGCGCGGCGACAGCACGGCCTCCGGGGAGCGTCCCGATCCGACGAGACTGTTGGCGCGGCAAGCCTGTAGCGTGGTCATGGGTACAGCCCTCCAGAAAGTCTGTGCAAGATAATATTTGGGTTCCTTGTCAGACCGAAAACCGGCATTGTCAGAGCAGGCGGCTATTCCTTTGGGCTGCGTAAGCGCAGACAGTTGCGCCTGATTAGTGACAGCGGGGTCGAAGCTGACACGCACCACCTCGCGGCCATTTTGGAAGCCGGGAGCCGTTTCTATGACCCCCGGAAGGGTACCGAAGGTGCTTTCTCCGCTCCAAAAGCAATACATCGAAAAAGTAGCGGTTTCTGTGCTGCGCTCGCGTGCCTGTACTTCTTCTTCCAGCAAATGCAGGTAAGCGGGTATGGGTTGGCCGGTTTTTGCAAGCACTTGTCGCATACCGGCCACCAATTCGCGGACAGAGCCGAAATGCGCCATGCGTTCCACCAAGTCTTCGCCCGCTGAGTTGACAATGCGCACCACCGGATTATTCCATGCCGGCTCGCCGTAGCGTTGCAGGGCCTCGGCATCTTTGCCTTTTTTATTGTTGTAAATGCACACTGGTTCGAAAAAGGTTTCAATTGCCTCTACCACTAAAGGATGGCGCAGCACCTGCGATCCGTAGCGCGTACAATTGGAGCAGCCCGGCACCTCCTGAAAAAGGATGAACACAGGCTTATTACTTTTTTTCGCAGCCGCAAAGCCCGATTCCAGATCGCGCTGCCAGTGCACATCTCCCAATTCAACTGGATTATCGGGAGAGCGATCCTCCTGCGAAACGCTGACAGGAGACAGGCCGGAAAGGGCAGCCTCCTGCTGCACGGAAGGCGCTTTCGTCCAGAAAAAGCCGCCTGAAACCAATGCAAAAACTACAAAAGAAGCCGGTTTAACAGTCATAAATTGAGGAACAGCAGAAATGAAAAAATGATTTTTACTGACATGGCCACACGTAATCCGACAGGGGGTAGTCTTTGGCCTGATACGAAAAATGCCACCATTCGGTGCGGATGCCTTTGAATCCGACAGCCTCCATGGTGCGGGCCAGCAAACGGCGGTTTTCCAATACTTTCTTCGGCAATTTGGTGTAATCGGTGTGGGCTTCCACCCCGAAAAAGTCGTATTCTGTCCCCATATCCAACTCGCGCCCCTGCGCATCCACGATGGTCAGGTCCACCGCCGCCCCACGCGAGTGCATGGAACCTTTGGCAGGGGGCGTTACATAGTCGGGGTTCGGGACTTTATCCCACAGGCGCTGCTGATAGGGGCGGGGGCGGTAGCAGTCGAACATTTTGAGGCCCAATCCCTGTTTTTTCAACATTTGATGTGCCCGCACAACCGCCGCTGCCGGGGCCTCGCGCAGCAGACAGGCGGGACAGTCGTAGATGCGGGCTTTTGTAAAATTATCGGCCGTGGCATAGCGAATGTCTAAGGCAATGGAGGCATCCAAGGCCACAACGTCCTGAAAATCCGGATGCTTCGTGCCGGCTTTTGCCGGAGCCGGGGCCGATTTGCGCGGGCGCAGGCTGTCGGGTGCCGACAAGGGAGCCGGGATGGGAGAGGCTGCCACCCTTGCCGGGGTGGTATGATAAGGCTGGGGCAGGGTTTCGGCAGGGACAGAGGCGCTGTTGTGTTGGCAGCCCGCACACACACAAAAAGCAAGCCCCCAAAGAAGACACCCGGAAAAGGGACGAAACACAGACCACACAGATGCGTGTTCTGCGGCCCTTTCCCGATCCTTCAGGAGGCTTGCACGGTCAATAATGGACATATCAGGACAGGGTGCTACATGAAAATATACGCAAAGATCGCGTTGTCCCGATAATTACCAAATTCTTTTAACAAATTCTTGAAAAGATATACGCGGCGGGTCAGGCACGCACAACCAATAATTTTCCACTTTGCCACTGTCCTTCCTTCAAAATGCGGATGGTGTAAAACCCGTCGGGCAGGGAAGCCAGATCCACGCGGTGCTGCCCCGCCGACAAATGTTCCATTTTTTTCACGGCCTTCCCTTCGGAATCATACAGGGTGACGGTTTCCACATCGGTCGGCAATTCAAGCGTAAACCAGGCAGAAGCAGGGTTGGGATAATACAGGGCCTGCCAGCTGTTGCCTGTCTGCTGCACGTCTTCAAAGCGGATAACCGATTGGCCTTCGCAGTTTTCGGTGCTGCTGTATTCAGTGATGAGGCGAATGAGCAGTCGGTTCAGACTTTCCACTTTGTATTCGTCGGTGGTGGGAGTCAGGTGTTTGCCGCCGATGCCGCTGTGGTCCGTGAGAAACACATAGGTGCCATTGGTGGCAAGACCAAAAAATTTCATCAAAAACTCCGTGTCCTTTTGAACGCCGCTGGAAGCCACCGGCACAATGCGGATGCCCCGGCGGGCCGCCTCGCGCAGGCAGCGCTGAAGGCTGGCATTCACAGCAGGCGTTTGGTGCGGACTGGCATCCAGCACTAAAAAGCAAATGCGTGCGACGGCACTCTCGCTCCACCGCTGATTGAAGATCACTTCCTCCAGGGCGGTGTGGACGGCTTCGGGGTAGTCGCCGCCGCCTTCGGCAGATTGCCGACCTATGAATTCCACCGTCTGGTTCAGGTTGTAAGAGAGGCCGCTGCTTTTCACCAAATATGCGTCGGTCACATCGCGATAAAAGACAGTCCCCATGCGGAAAGAAAGGTCGGGCAGCGCAGACCGGGTGCGGCCCATCACATCCAGCAATTCCGTTTTGAGGTACTCCAGCTCATCGCCCATAGAGCCGGTAGCATCTACTGCCCATACAATGTCCACATTTTTGAGGGGCCGACAGGAAGCAGCGATTTTCAGGCGATTCAGACCATTTTTGGCCGTTTTTAAAGCAGACAGGTTGTGCTTGCGGCCCTCTACTGTGCAGACAGCCTGCAAGCGGGCTGTGTCGCGGCTGTCTTTTTCAAAAAAACCGACCCACAATTCGGCCTTTCCGGTGTTGTCCGTACGCGCCTCCCAAAGCAGATCGCCACCGGAAGACAACAATTGCACAGGTACATCGGCCAGGGGTACGTCCTGCACATTGGTGAGCAACAGGGTATAGCGGTGGCGCGGGAAGCAGGCATAGGTTTTTTGAAAGGCATCCGTTTCCCCGTCTGCCAGCATATCTGTCCAGTGGCGATTCCAGTTGTGCAGGTCGTTCCATTCTCCGGCAGTGAGCAGCCCGGCGCGGGGCGCGGGGTCACTTGCAGGCGCTGGCGCATCCGAATCTTTGACCACCACTTCCCGTTTTCCGGCTTCGGCACGACCCATCGGGGGCGGCGCTTTGGTCAGTGCCTTAGGAGTGGCAGTAGTAGATGCGACTCTCACTTCATCGAGTGTAGCCAATTCGGCAGGAGCAACTTCATCCACGCTACCCTCCACGGCGGGCGCTGACAGCACAGGTGCGCTTTTCATTTTGTATGCGGCCTTTCCTTCCCTGCCCGGTGTTCTCTCGCCTCCGGTGCTTAAAATTTTGGCCGTTGGCTTCGTTTTCTTTGCAAAAGCATCCGACAGGACTCCCTCTTTTGTATCAAGGGCCGACAGCCTTTGCAGCATTCCATAAGGCACTACCACCGTCTCCTCCAATTCGACGGCGTTTTCGAGGGTGGTGTTCAGCACCGTTTGTTTGTCGCCCCCTGTTGTTACCTCCACGATGCGTTGGGTGACTTTCCCGGGGTGCCTGAAAACCACTTCATATTCCCCGGCAGGCAGGCGCAGGCTGTACGCCCCTTTGGCATTGGTGCGCGTGCTGTCTACAGCCTGTTGCATGTGCAGGGCGTATATCCGAACGCCGACCATCGGCATCTGTGTTCCCGATTCGTTGACATGGCCACGCAGGCCGGGAGCCTCGGGCCGACGACTGGCCGCTGCCCATATCAGGGCCATCGGCAACAGCAGGGCGCTTACAAAAAAAGAGGTGTGTCTCATGTGTTGATCCATAACATTGACAGGTGATTTTTTGTATGGATGCCGGAAGGGGGGGAATTACATAATCATCGTTAATAGGAAATTGCCTGTGCGTCTTTCATGGCGCATTGTAGAGACCACCAATACTTTTTATACAACGTGGGCTGCTTTTCCTGGCACACTTCCCATACCGGGCACTCTGCTCTGCGAACGCCATACAGGTAAGGGGAGAATTGAATTTTTCCATAGCTTTCCTCCGGATCAATGGCTAAAAAGTGGTTGTAGGGAATGTGCCGATACTGCCAAAGGCGAAAGCGCCCCCTGTATCCCCCGGATACAAATTCTTCCCCGACTGCTTTTAAGTTTTCGATGGCTTCTTTGGCTTTTTCCAAAGCCTTCTTTTCGCTGGCCAGCACCTTGCTTCGGTCTTCAAAATAAATACGTGCCTCCTGGCTGTCGGGGTACAACACGTAGCAATCCATGTCCACGCCTGCCTTTAATCGCTCGATGACACGCGCCTTGTAAAGCGCCTCGTTGCTGGAAATAAAATATTCGGAGAACGTACGCAGACGAATACCAAATTCGATGATTTGTTTCCGGGCATCCCCTATAAAATCTGCCTTTTGTATAATTGAAGGGCGACCGTCTGCATGAAGAATGAAAGGAACAGCATCTGCATTTGCAGATGTCTTTTCAGGCACTATCTCCGCTGTCCAGTTGGGTTTTGGCTTATATTCATACTGATTGGTCACTTCGTTATAAGCCATTCCCTGTTCTTTCATCACGATCTCGGCAATGGCTTTTGCCACGCGCTGCATGGACAACACGTTGGTGTTCCTGCGGGCAATCATATTCGCCAAAGTGCTATTGTCAAAGGTACAACCCAGAGTATTGGCTTTGCGAACAATGGAAATCTGTTTGTGGTACTCTTTGAGCAATTCAACTCCCTGTTGAATGATATTATATAAGCGTTCCTCCTTAGTCATGTTTTTGGAAATTTTTGAAAATTTTCATAAAAAATTGAAAATGAATATTTTATGGTTTTAAAATGTAGCATACTCGCACCTTTGCAGCATCTTTTTCACTCAACAAATTTTTTTAAAAAGATGCAAAACAACATTCTCAAATGCGCTTTTGCGCTGCTCACTGTGTTCGTACTGGCTCTGTTTTTTGTCCCTGTCAACACCTCGGCCCACAGCACACTTGTTGCTAAGTGTGATGCACCGGGTGTCGTTATCACCGGACAAGGCTCCAACTACGCCACTTTTTCCATTGAAACGCCCTCTGCGGATTTTCAGTATTGGTATGTCAATAAGAGTACCAATACCAACAGTGGCACGATTACTGCCTCCGGCAGTACCTTAACCATTGGCGGTCTTTCCTCAGGGGCCTATGATGTGTACTTCCAAAGCATTTGTCCGGGAGAAGGCGTTTCGGAGTACGTGGTCATCGAGTTAATTCTGTGATACAAGGCCGCATGAGCATAGCGGGTGTCCTTCCTGTGTCTGTACAGGCGGGGGAGGGACACCCGACCTATGGCAACTGCTCTATTTTTTCAAGCAGCCACGCTTTCAGAGGAGGTTTGGTCATCTGCCAAAACAATGCCTGTACCTTCGATTTTTGTTCTTTTTGCCACAAGCTTCTTACCACTTTTACGAAACCTGTAATGTCGCCCAGCTGCACTGACTTCAGGTGTTGTCGGCGCGCATATTGCGTCAGATTGTCTAACGTTTTGAACAAATCCTCTGTTTTATCCAATTCATACAGAACGCGTACCTTGCATAAACGGCACTGTAAGTTTTCTGCTACGCTGTTTTCTTCTATTTTATTAAGCTGGGAAAGGGCTTTTTCATAGTTCTTTTGCGCAATGCTCAACTTTGCCAGCGCTAAAGCCCGTGCGCTTTCCTGCTCTGCCGGTGGTAATTCGGAACTATGTTTCTGTATAAATTCTTCCGCCAATTCCAATCGCATCTCCTCGCAAGCCAAAGTGACGACATTTTGAAAGATAAGCGCAGGCAGGAATCCCCCTGTCGTAAATATGCCTTTCTTCACAGCGTTTTTGTACAAGAAAAAAAGGTCTCGCGGACTATCGGGAGTACTATTTTGATGCCTGTATTTGAAATTGGCAAGAGTAGTGGTTAAAATAAATTGTTCTTCAGGGGCCAGTTCCTTTAATGGGTACTTATCCTGAATTCGTTCGCATAAATCTGCATCCTGCTCGGATACCATTCTATAAAGATCTCTGTACAGCCCAAGGGGTTGCCCGGATTGAGGAAGGCGCTCGGTGAGGTTGTGCAGGGCATCCATATCCTGAGCAGACTGACGATGTGCATTCCCATATATGCCGATCTGATGCAGGCGCTCCAGCCTGTACTTCCAGGCCGCCGCAGCATAAAATTGATCCAAATTGGAAATCATTTCGTCCAGCGATTGTTCCGCCTGTTTATCCCAGGGATCGGATAAAGTATTGTACAGATGATGATCTTCCACCAAAACGTCCTCTAAGTAATCCCAAACGCTTGTGGGACGCTTCTTGTTCTCCGATTTTTTTCTGCAATGTAGCACCTGCTCCGTATATAATGCGGATATTCCTTTTTTCTTCAGGGCCTCCAGACGCAATAAAAGCGCTGGTCCCCTGCTCCTGTTTTTTCTGTATTCCTGCCATGCAAAAAAATCCAACAATTCTTTTTTCAAGTCGTGAAACAAATTGTGGAGCGGACGCATGGCGTATGGTATGGCCAGATCGGGTGCCGTGCCAAATATGTACTCAAAGGCTTTGGCTTCATTCACTTTTTCGCCCTGTTTCACCAATGGACTGATATGCTTAAAAATCCGCACAATTTGTTCATCTGCGCCATGCTGACTGTACAGGTACTGTGCAAATCTGTCCTGCTCGGAAGGCTTAATCTGGTCGAACATCTCGAAGAAGTGGGTCTGCATACAAAAAAGTGTCAAGGGGACAGCCCCTATTTTTGAAAAAATATGGAAGCGCATGCACATACAACATATAATGCGCATTTCTTCCTAAAAGTTTTTGATTTTCCTGCTTTTTCCAACCTCCTTCCTTTAACCACATTCTTCTGACTGTTGCGCTCCATGCTTTTCTCTTCTGTTTCAGCAGTTTCATCTGTGCCTGCAAATTGGCTACCAATCCGGTTCATCTTACTACCTGTTGGTTTTTGGGGAACAAGTCAAGTGGAAAGGCCACCTTTTTGAAGGTTCCTGTACCCTTACCCCTTGCGTTCATTTCCTCCACCCATTACCTTTGTGGCATGACCATAGAAACTGCAAAGAAAATGGATCGTATTGCATGGCCTGTGGAAAGTGGTTACCTGATTACTGACAGAACCGCTATTGCATACTGTCAGGCCAAAGGCAGCTACACCCAGATTCATTTCCAGAACGGCGCAAATATATTAATTTCCCGCAAAATCAAGGTCGTAGAACAATTATTGTGTGGTACTCCTTTTTTTCGCGTTCATGAATCTTATATATGTAACCTGACCTGCATTTTCAAACTGCTGCGAAAGGACGGTGCTTGGGAGGTGCATCTTTCTGACAGAACTCTTCCTGTTGCTAAGGCCAGACATAAAGCACTGATGGAATGCTTTCGCACGATACAAGAAATCAAACAGCCCTTACATGAATCCAAAATGCCCATAGATGAAAACGACCTTTTTGACAATGTCTGAATTTTTCTCTTCGGGCCTGCACGAGTTCAATAGGTGAAAAAAAACCGAAAAACCCTCCGAAAAACCCGCCATCAAACGGTCCCTCTTTACTAATGGAAACAACGATGTGGCGCTAACGCTATCAGCCCTGAAAAATTTTTATCTGCTATGCCTGTAGTCCTTATTTTGACACCTCTTCCTTTAGAATATGCCACCGTCAGTCGCCACCTGACGGATAGGCAGTCTATGGTGAAAGAAGGAGCCGCCTACGAAGTCGGACGCTTCAAAGGGCAACACCACGACTATACGGTGGTGCTGCGCGAGCCGGGTACGAAAAACACAGACATGGCCCTCGCTACCGAGCGTGCCATCCAGCACTGGTCGCCAAACATTGCCATCCTTTGTGGTATCGCAGGCGGCATCAAAGACGTACAAAAAGGCGACGTGGCCATCGCCCGCAGCGCCTTCAATTATGATAGCGGCAAGGAATCCGACAACGGCTTTCTGCCCCGCCCCGTGGAATACCACTTCAGCGAAGAACTCTTAGCCTACGCCCAACTCGTGCAGCGCTCCGATGCCTGGAAAAAACGCTGCACCGACGGCGCACCCCAAGCCCACATCCACATCGCCTCCGTCGCCGCCGGCGACAAGGTGGTGGCCGCTGTGGAAAACGCCACCTACGAACGCATCACGCAGTTCCTCAGCCACTGCAAGTTTCTCGAAATGGAAGCCGCCGGTTTCGGCCTCGCCATACAACGCCACCGAAACCTCCACGCGCTGGTGATGCGCGGCATCAGCGACCTGTGCGCGGGTAAGGCGGAGTCGGATCAGGAAGCGGTGGATTGGCAGGCGGTGGCGGCGGAAAGGGCGGCGGGGACTGCTTTTGAATTGCTTTGGTGTTTGGATGCTTCACACTTTATTCATACCGGGTTAACAAAAGCATCCTCGGCCCTGCCAAAGACACCCAAAGAGCGCTCTGCTAATCACTCGCTTAAAATATTTATCTCTTATGCAAAAGAAGACGCTTCTTCAAGAGATACCCTGACTCGTCAGTTGGCCAGTCTTCGCCGTTCGGGTAAAGTAGAAATATGGAGTGACAACCAGATAGATTTGGGTACTGACTGGAGCGATGTCACCAAAGAAAGGTTGAGACAGGCGGATATTATCCTCCTCCTCATAAGCGAAGATTTTATGGCCTCCGATCATATCTGGGATAACCAACTCAAAGAAAGTCTGGAGCGACGCGACAATGGAGAAGCTGTAATGTTAGTACCCATTTTGGTACGCTCCTGTGATGTCAAAAATACGGTGTTGGATAATATTCAGGGACTTCCACGGGACAAAAAAGCCATCACGCTTTCTGCCAATCTTGACGAAGCATGGTTTCAGGTGGCTTCGGAGATCAGGCAAATGGTTGAAAATTTTGAGGGGTTGGTAAGCAATGCCACCAATCGGGCTGCTCATACTTCTGCCGTATCTATTGGTGGGAAAAATACGATTTCGGGGGGGGTTATTGTGGTGGGGATGGGTACCAAACAATAATAACGACACTCACTAATATACTTTCATTTTTTCATAAATCAAAACTGTTGTACTATGAAGTTTTTTCAAAACCATGCGTCAATAATGCTTCTGCTTTTGACCTTAATTACGCTCGTTTCCTGTGAAAAAGAGCCACCCAGCCGTGATAAGTTTATCGGATCTTATCAGGGGAATGAGAACTGCTCATCCGGTAATTACAATTATTCCTTATCGGTATCTCCTTCCGCAGTGTCAGATGACGGAGTAATTTTACAAAATTTAGGCAACTTTACCCAACCAGTAAATGTGAATGCCACAGTAAAAGAGGATAACCTTACCATCAATGACACTAAAAACGGCATCACGTTTTCCGGTACGGGCAGTATCAATGGCAATACATTGACCATTATCTACACTTCTGCTGTATTAGGTACTACTGATAACTGCACACTCACCTGCATCAAACAATAAAACAATAACCATCTACATTCAAAACAATGAGAAAAAAAATCATTCTTTTCTTTTCTTTCTGCCTGACGATCTGCCTTGCTCTATCTCCTTTCGATGAGATTTTTTCAAGAAATGCTTCAGCCACACCGGAGCAAACCTCCATTGACCACACGCTCTCTGACAAAAGCAGGAAATTATCTTTGAAAGAAAAAATTCTGCTTCGCATCCTGCGCAGCCAGATAAAGAAACAGCAAGAAGCACTTTCCGAACAAATAGTACTCTCTAACCCTGTGGCGGGTTGCTCTAAGATTGTACTTAAAAAAGGAGACATCATTGAAGCCAATATTATTCAGATTAATCCGACGGAAATTAAATACAAACGCTGCGGAAAACCCAATGATCCCGAAATAGTGCTTGCTAAAAAGGATGTATTGAGCGTAACCGCAGAGGATGGTGAAGTAATTTTCAGAAATACGGGCAATATTGGAACGAGACCTGATAATAATAATTCCGACGAACCCAAATTAGACGGCTTGGCCGTCGCTTCTTTGGCTACAGGTGTTGGTGGTCTGTTGATCGGCTTGATTGCCAGTGGATTTATTGGTATTTTGGCTGGTATCGTTGGCATTGTACTCGGAGGTATCAGTATCTATAGAATTAAGAGAAACCCCGATAAATATCGCGGTAAAGGAATGGCTTGGGCAGGTGCAATCTGCGGTATTGTCATTGTGGGTCTGTTTATTATTTTGATTGCGCTGTACATATAATTTATTAAAATTTATAGGGCGTAACGGGAACTTGAAATTTCTGTTACGCCCAAATTTAAAAGTGTATGGAAGAGACAACCAATACAACACCCGAAACAACGGCTACACAGCCAGACGCTGCTGCCCCTTTGACGCAGGAGGGTGATAAAGGTGTGTCAGCCTCTCCCCGTATCCATGATATACCTGTAAAAAAAATTAATGAGTATGCGGAACTTTTTGACGGGAATGGTGCGTTAAGTTTTTTAAAATATCATGTTAGTTCAAACTCTCATGAGTCTCCAAGGTGGTGGGAATTTTGGAAACCTAAAAAAGAGAACACGCATTCACATAAACACCAGATTTCATACATTGATGTAGAACTGGAAAAAAATAGAGATTTAGCATTTAGAGCGGCAAGGACGGCTAATGGTTTATTTTGGCTTGCATCCGGCATATTAATTTTGAATATTGGTTATGATATTTGGAAGAATCCAGATTATGGAGAGCCGTCTAAATGGTTGCCCCATATCTTACCTAGAATTATTTTTATTATTTTATTGCAAATTTTTTCATATTTTTACTTCTCCCTAACCAAAACCAACTTAAATCGAGTACAGTACCTTATAAATGAAAAAACGAATATAGAATTAAAACTACACGCCCTAAAGGTCTCAATGGCGCTTAACCAAACTGAGGTAGTAAACACCATCTTACTCGAACTTTCAAAAACAGAAAGGAATTTTATCATTGATAAGGATAAAACCACTATTGAAATGGAAAAACTAAAACATGAACTGGATTATCTAAAAAATACTTCCAATATTTTTGAACAAATCGGGAGTTTTTTTGAAAAAATCAAGATAAAATGAGTCATCTCTCAGGAATTACATTAAGTCAGTTGTTTATTATACTCTTATTAGTGGCATCTACTATTGGGATCGGGTATTGTATTTTTAAACCGGATAGAGAAGTAGAGATAACGAGACTCAAAAATCATTTAAATAGCTTGGAGGAAGAAGTAAGAAGTTATTGCAAGGATAGTTCAGAAATTCATATGCTGCTTACTAAAATATCAACTAAAAGATGGGATTTCGAAAATGCTTGTAATGATACTCATTTGTTTAGCTCATGGATTGAGGTATTTAGAAAAGATATAGAATTATTGGATAAAGAACTTAAATCCGTCTGTCCGCCATCTAAGTCTCCGCCGTTAACCATTACACCTCCAAAACTACCTCCAGTACGAGTAGCTCCCTCCTCCCCAAGGAACATTGATATGATTGAATGTAAACAGAAAACTCGGAGAATCAGATGCCAGCAAAGGCAATGTAGAATCCCGAATAACACTTGTCATTTCCCTTTTGATGATAATGAATATAGAGAAATGGATTTGGAATTTCATGTAAAATTTCCTCCTGACAGAAAGCATATGGATTACAGGAATAATATTTTGTGCTACACTGTGTGCCATGGTAGAAGGATTCAATTGAGTGATGGATACCTTGAATCAACCGGTGTATGTACTTTTGACAACTTCCTACAAAATTATACAATGCGTAAAGGTAGTTTCTGTGATACGTTAGACATTTTTTTCAAAAGTTTGACAATGAAGGATAGTATAGATAATGCCATAGTTAACTCTAATTTTAAAATCATTCTCCAACAAAGATAAAATTAAAGAACATTAAATGCAAATCACTAAAAAATTATTAGTTTTTTTATTTTCAGGGCTTTTATGGAGTGTTTTTTCCTGCTCCTCGGATAGTCATGGGGCTATGGCAGCTCGTAAAAGCAAATGTGATCCCACCGCTGACTTATGTTCTCAATCGTCTGGTTATAAAAAAATCAAGGATATACAATATGGAGCATCGTTACCTTCTAAACAGATATTGGATTTATATGTACCGGATCAGGAAAAAGAAGGAATGCCTGTATTGATCTTTTTGCACTCGGGCGCTTTTATTTGGGGTGACAAGAGCGATTATTTGGCTACTCAGGTATGTGTAGATTTTGCAAGATGCGGATATGTGACGGCAGCCGTCAATTATCGCCTGCTTACCGATATGCCAGAGGCAGAAGGTTTTTTTTCAAATACGGTTAGTTTGGAGAACCCCGTCAAAAGCCAATTATACGAAGCGGTAAGGGATGTTCGTACGGCGGTGCGTTTTTTGAAGGGTCATGCACAAGAATATGACATTGATTCCGGTCGTATATTTTTGTCAGGATACAGTGCGGGTGCTATTACTGCTTTAACGGCGGCATTTATGGATGATACCGAAGCAGATGGCTATTTTACAAAAAGTGTGACAGAAGGAGAAAACGAGTGTTTAGACTGTCAGGAAGTAGCTGGAGGTCAGTCCGGAGATGCTACTGTGGCAGGTGTTATTTCCATTAATGGAGCTATTTTCGACCATAACATTCTCAACGATGAAAAAATCCCTCTTTTACTATTGAATAGTGACAAGGATGAGGTCATTCCCTTAGTACAAGGACATCCGTATCAAAAGCTTCTAAGTGACAAAAATATAAAAGTAGATTTGCCCTATATTGCTTTTCAATTGGGCATTACCCGTAGTACCAACAGAGATACTTTGGAAAAAGTTAATATTAAAGGGCTTTTGCCCAGTGTCGTATTGCCAAAGTGGCTGCCAAAACTATCGAATGCTGCCTTATCCCCTAATGTATATGGCTCGAAGGCAATTTACGACCGCTTGGGGCGTGGCTGTCCGAAATATAGAGAAAAATATGAAGGCGGGCATAATTTTTTGGTAGATGTGGAGACAGGTGGTTTTAATTGTCAGTATGATAATGTGCGGTGGAGAATCAAAGAGTTTATCGAGGAGGACATCTCAAAATTCCATAAAAAATCTAATAAAAGAAGGAGATAGAAAATATGTCTTAATTCTTCTTTAACAATAATCGTCACTTTTTACAACACTTAGACATCTTGAAATACAACACATTCTTTATGAAGCAGTCGCTCAAAATATATTGTATGCTGGCTCTTTTGAGCGGTGGTCTGATGTTCGTCCGTTGTACGGGCAGCAAGCAAGAAGCCTTGGATCGCAGTATAAAAAAAGCACTGCGACAAGAACCTGGTATTAGTCAGGATGAATTCGTACAAATAAAAAACTTAATTCAGGAGGATGAAGAACTGATAACAACATATACAAATGATTCACTGATTAAACAGTATATATTAACCATTGCGGAAGCATTAGGTAAAGCAAAAAGAAATCCGATTGCTTTGCCTGTAACTGTAGATACAAGAGCGGCTGATGAATCAGAGAAGTTCCAAGCCAACGAATTGCACTTTTTTTACGAAAACTCTGCCAGTATGGATGGCTATCTAAAAGGTAATAGCAAATTCACTGGCTTTGTGCTTGATTTTTTAGCAAAAAGTGATCTAAATAAAGATCAAATTAGTCTGTACTATATCAATCGGGAGGCATATTTAGTGGATACCAATATCATAAAAGAGTATCAAGACTTTCTAAAACCTTCCAACGTAAAGGAAGTAGGTGGAAAAGGACGGGCAAATAGCGAAATTAACCGCATACTGGGGATTGTCGCTGATACTGTTGTGAAAAAAGATAATAGAATAGGCGTAGTTATCTCTGACTATATCTATTCTATAGATGGACGGAACATCTCAGAGCTACTCAACTTGCAAAAAAGTACTACCACTACTAATTTGAAAAAACTCGGTGAAAAAGATTTTGCAATTTTGGTTATTCGTTTGGAGTCAGAGTTCGAAGGTTGGTATTATAATATGCTCAACAAAGGAACGAGGATAAATGACAGGGAAAGACCTGTATATGTTTGGGTGATGGGACAAAAAAACAAATTGATGGATTTTTTGGAACGATATGATGTCTTGGACAGTAAAGCATATAGAAATCATTTTATGTTATTAAAAGGTGATCTGCCGATCCCCTATTATACCGTTTTGCCAAGAACCTGTAAGGAAGGTAATTTTGAGCGAATAGATAGATCTTCCAAAAATATTCTGTCTATTTGTAATGTTGAGTGTAACAGAAATGACCTTTTTCAATTTGGCCTTGCAGTGGACTTTTCTAAGTATCCAATAGCAGACAGCACCCTTACAGATACATCTTCCTACAGAATCGTTACGGAATCCGGCGATAATCTCAAAGTAACGGCTGTACTTCCGATTGAAAGTATTGAACACAATGATAAAGAGTATCGGAGTAAGGCTACGCACATTCTTCAGATAAGCACAGGAAGGGTATCAAAAGGAACCCAAAAGGTAAACATACAGATGAAAAAGGCTATTCCCCGGTGGGTAAAAGACTATTCTACGGAATGTGACACTTCGGAAGCGCTCAGAAAGGGTAAAACTTTTGGTTTTAGTTATCTGATAGACGGTGCCAAAACCGTTTTTGACTACAAGAACGATAGTTACTACTTCTCTTTACCAATTACGATAAAACGTTGAACAATAATGCAGGACTTTTTTGCTCTTTTTTTTGAATTCTTTGGAACAGTTAAAGGCACTGCTGCCGATGACTTGTATGAATTCGTTTATATACCCGCAGGATTCCTCTGGGTATTTGTCACGCTTTTTTGGGTGATCTTATTTTATCAGGGTTTTATTATCTGGCGTACCAAGGCGCGTTTTGATACACGACTTTATTGGTTGCTTTGGATGTTCATTAGTTCCGTTCTGACCACCGTTATTATTTGGTTGTTAACCAATTCAACATTACAGGCAGAGGACAGAGAATACACTATTGAGGAATATTTGGATTTTCTATGTATGGTATTTTTATGGAGTGCTGTACTCTATTTTGTTTTTTCTCTGCTGGTTAAGTTCAGCAACAATAGCCGCCGCAAAATTCCTTTTTAAATCACCCATTTCCAACACCACGCTTTTATTATTAAATGAGTTACATAAATCAGAATCATCCAAAAATTTTCCTGTTCTGTATTGGTGGAACGGGGGCACGAGTCTTAAAGGCACTTACTTTTTTACTCGCATCCGGCGCTGACTTAAAGGCTAGTAAGGTGATCCCTATCATTATAGACCCGGATAATTCCAATGGAGATGTACAGCGTACTATAGAAATTTTGAAAAATTATCAGTCTGTACGTAGTCGCTTGGAATTTTCACATAACGGCTTTTTCAAAACAGACATACAAACATTAGCATCTTTGGAAGCCTCTGATGAAAAGTCTGGCTCCCTGCGGATAGCAGACAGTTTCCGTTTTGATATAGACGGTACCAGAGACGGTGTTTTTCAGAATTTTATCGGATACGACACCATGTCTTTGGAAAACAGGGCAATGGTGGAATTGCTCTTTTCCGGGCGCAACCTAAGCAGCGAGTTGAGCGTTGGCTTCAAAGGCAACCCTCACATGGGCAGCGTAGTACTCAACCAATTCAAAGATTCTTTAGAGTTCAAGTTTTTTGCTTCCCGCTTGGGTGAAAAAGACCGCGTATTCATTGTCAGTTCTATCTTCGGCGGCACGGGCGCAGCAGGTTTTCCACTTTTGGTCAAAAATATCAGGGAAGCAAAAGACACAATCCCCAATCCGGATCGCTTGAAAAATGTCCCGATTGGTGCCCTGACAGCAGCACCGTATTTTGGCGTGGAGCCGGATGATACCATCACTATAGACAAGAGTACCTTTATTTCCAAAACCAAAGCCGCCCTGGAATATTACACGGATAACTTATCCGGCAATAACTCTCTCAATGCCCTCTACTATATCGGCGACCAAACTACTAAGGACTATAAACCGGCGGAAGGAAGGGCACAACAAAAAAATGACGCACACGTCATAGAAATGATGTCTGCTTTGGCTATTTTTGATTTTATGGAGATCCCGGCAGGCCATCTGGCATGTGTACAGGGTAAGGCTGGCGAATCTTTTTACAAGGAATATGGCATACGCGGAGACGTTGCTACGCTGGGGCTACAAAATCTTGGGGTGCGTTCAAAGGGCTTTATTCTTGAGTCCATGACCCAATATGTCATGACGATTAATTTTTGGAAAAACACCCTTAATAGCGCTATTAATAAGCCAGAAAACTGGGTGCGCAGTAAAAAAGTACCCATTAAGGGAGATTTTCTGTTGACCGATTTTTACAACCAGCAGTTGTTGCGTTTTAATCAACGATTTATGGAATGGATGTCTGAAATGGCACAAAATACGCGCAGTTTTAATGCCTACGACACAGATACTCATTTGCTGCACAATCTCGTCAAAGGGTTTACACCCAAGAAAAAAACCCTTTTTACAGGCGAAAAACCCGATGAGTGGGGTTATGAAGATTATAACCACGAGCTGAACAATCAGGATGCCAACCTGCCTGCCTTGGAGGTGGAACAGCGCTTTATGGCGCTTTTTTATCAGGCAACCAAACAATTATTTGCTAAACGATTCAATGCACTTCGTGCTTAAATATTTAAGTTACTATGCATCCAACACAATATAAAACACTTCGACTGTTTGAAGGTTCCAATACAAGCGAGGATTGGCATCCACGTTCCGTGGGTTACACCAAAGACGAAATAGCCAATATACCCGATCCTGCGGCCAGTTCGCGTAAGGAGATCACCTCTATTCCATCCCCTTTCGCACGGGTACACCTTTTTGAGAATGCCTTTTTGTCTGTAGCCAATCAGGTCAACAAAGATGGTGTGATAAGCCTTAATGCCAAAACTGCTTATCATCAGTTGGTATCAGATGCTTTAGATGTAGCAGAGATATTTTTCAACTATGAGATATTCAATCAGACGGCTCACAACCTGCGCTTTGTCATTTGGAAAAAGAAGGTGGAATTAGACCGCCTGAAATCCAATCCGCAACACCGCCTTGTTGGGGAGACTATGGAACTTTTTCTGAATCAGGATTCGGCGAAAACCCGTTTTGATTTAATGGATAATTTTTATTTGTTGTTTTGTAATAACACGCTGGTAGGAGGTTCTTCTCCTTCTACTTTGTTTTTTGCTGCCTACAATGAGAATTTTAAATTGGCAGACCTTGGTCTTGGCAAAGGAGATGACCGCTTCTTCGACGAATCTCCTTGTCCCCTGTATATGCGTTCCAAATCATTTCAACGCTATCTTTATGGGCTTTTTAAAGTAGAGCCTCATCTAAAAACCGTCATGGCCCCTTTGTGGAAATATTTAGAGGTGAATCTCAAAGCCATGGAACAGTATAAGCGCAGTGAATGGCAGGAACTTTTAGATACACTTATCAGTCAATTTGATTACAACCGCGACTCATTTGAAAATGAATTTAAACCTGCTGTTACAACCGACGAGAATACATTTATTGATGTTATGCGGGATGTACACCACCGCAGGCTGAAAGCAGAAGCTAATAACCACAGTAGCGACCCGTTCGCGATTAAATCAGATAAGTATAAAAAAGGCAAAATGCCTCTGGTCCTGCAAAATCATTTTGCCAAGGGACTGGCTTACTGCGAGGGACGCTGGAAGCCTGACATTGTGGTACCATATTATGACCCGAAGGAGTTAGAAAAAAGAATACTTCCGGCCGCTACCGAAGTATATCCTTATCTCACTGTGAGTGATTTTTTGGAACCAAACATTATACGGGTTTCTTATCCGGTAGAAAAAGACTATTTTTTTGATGGGAATCCGGAAGGTTTTCGTCAAAGTGACCGCTCGCAGGGTACAGAGGGTATCCCCGGAGAAGACTCCCATTTGTTGCCACTGACAAAGTTATTTTTTGATTTCTTCGACCCGGATTATCTTACTAAAGCAACTCCCGATGGACGCCCCGTCTTTAAGATGGTCAAAACGGGTACTGACAGTGTAGAGGTACACCTGCTCATCCCCATACAATCCGGCGATTATATCCAATTTAAAAGGTTGTATCGCCAAAATCAGGCAGCAAACCCTGAAAAAAATGAAGGCGCGATCATTCCGTGTAAATTTGACCTTGGATTTTTCCCCTTAGTACACGTGGATAAGGAGGTTCAACAGATCGTCATGTTGACAGACGGCGATATTCTGCCGACTACTAAAGGGTACGATTATCACCTTGAATTTTATACAGCCGACGGGCAAAATGTAGCTCCGGCACACAAGCGCACCCGGCAGGATAAAAACAAGCACCGGATGTTCGTAAGCAGTAAGTATTTTGTTCAAAATGCCTACTACGATTATGTGCAGGTATCCAACGGACAGCATACAGGTATTATTATCCCTAAATGGCAGGCTAAATCAAAAGGCAATAAACCCATCACTATTGCCATTGATTTTGGCACTACCAATTCATTCATCTCCGTTGCATTGGGCGATGAACAGCCACAGCCATTAGAAATCCCATTCAGAGACCGCTTTCTTGTCACTCTGAGTGAAAGCTGGGTAAATACCAACCCCAAACAACTGAAGGAAGTCATCCTGCGGAGCCTGCTGCCTTACACCCTGGGAAAAGGGGAGGAATGTTTCCTGCCGATGCGTACCATTATCTCCGAAATAGAAGGCATTAACCACGCGCAGGCCATTGCTGGAACGGATATCAGTATCCCATTTTTCTTTGAAAGACGGCAATTGCTGGCCAGTGAAGAAACCATTGCGAATCTTAAATGGTTAAAATTGGACGAAAAATCAGGTGATGCCAATATGAAGCGTGTAGAGGCTTATTTGAGTACTACTCTTCTCTTAGCCCGCAATTATGCTATTGCAAAAGGCGGCAATTTAGAAGATTGTACTTTGGTATGGTTATATCCATCTAGTATGGGTGCGAAGATTAATATCTTAAACCGTACGTGGCAACGTCTGGCAGGCAAATATTTGGGCGAAAAAGTAAAAGTTGTTAATCATTCAGAAGCCATTGCGCCTTTTTATGCCTTTGGGAAAAGTGAGGAAAAGTCAGGCGATAAACCTGTCCTGAATGTGGATATTGGCGGCGGCACCACTGACGTAATTATACTACATGAAAGCCGCCCTGTGTATTCCACCTCGTTCCGCTTTGCCGGCAATACCATTTTTGGCAATGGTTATGGCAACAATAACCTGCGCAACAACGGTTTGGTTCGCCTGTTGAAGGAAGATATTGACAATTGGTTCAACAACAACGAGGGCAAAATATTTAACCTCAATGATGCTTATCGCGGGGAAACCGGTATATGCAAAATGGGGTCTGCAGACATTAATTCCTTTTTCTTTTCCATAGAAGGAAACAGGGAGGTTGTCAATGCAGGTATTACAACACCTGTTTCTTACACTGATATATTATCAGATCGGGAAGATGTGAAAGTGGCATTTTTGCTCTTTTTTGCATCAATTGCCTATCACCTGGCACAGGTGATGAAAAAACTTGATTTGCCTATGCCCCGGCAGATTGCTTTTAGTGGTAAGGGAGCAGGTATTGTGTCGCTCACAGATCCGCATCCGAGTCAGCGCAACGCAGCCATCCTGGCCCAGCTCATTTTCCAAAAAGTATATGGCGTGTCCTCGTATCATCCGGAGGGATTGGAAATATTGTTGGGCAAATCACCAAAAGAGCGCACCTGCTATGGTGCCATCAACTTAGCCAGAGACAATATGAAATTAACGGACCCGCCTAATGTGGTGCTGTTACCGGGGCTGCAAATGAGCAAAGATGATAGAATTGAGGGAGGAGGGACATTGCGCTACAAAGAAATTAAGGACGAAATTCTCAATCAGGTGGAGAGAGAAACCCGTGATTTTTTAGACTTTTTCTTTGAACTTAATCAGGATTTTGCCTTCTCTAAACACTTTGGTGCTTTGGCCGGTGAACGCCTCACGCGCTGCAAAAAAATAGTCACAGACGACCTGCGCAATAACATTAAAGTAGGTCTTGCAGAACGCCTCAAGTCGGCAGACGACGACGACCCCGTTTCTGAATCCCTGTTTTTCTATCCCCTTACCGGATCTATTTTCCAACTGCTGTCCCATTTCGCAGATGAGGCAGGTAAACCGAAGAGTGTATGAAATGTACTTTAAAAATATTATTTTTTTTACTGGGTCTATCGTTTTTTATCACACATTTGGCAGTAGGCCAGTGTCTGTGCGAAGATGATATTACTCTGATAAAGACTGATGATGACGCAAAAGTTACGCAGCCAAAAATAATGGTTGAATATTTACGCAAAAAGAATAAAGTTTCAGAGAGTATTCTGATAAATGAGTCAGTGGCCAAAAAATATCCAGGAAATAAATTAAAGGCTGAAACGACATTATTAAGGATAGTAGATGAGGTCTGTTATAAAATACATAGCGATACTACGGGTCTGAAAAAATTAATAAAACTTCAAAAAGATAATTTGAACAATAATTTTAGTAAAGTAAGAGCGAGTATATTGTGTAAATCGGTCAAAAAAATCCCTGCGTTGAAAGAAACTGAGGAAAAGTTGGATATTGATACTACTAAAAAAGATAAGGATGTAAAACCTGAAAATCAACAAATAATCAATAGCCCTTCAATTGAGAAACTGGAAGCAAAGATAAGGCTATTGTGGATAGCTTTATCTTTGCTTTCATCAGCGTTAATCATTTCGCTTGTTTTGCTATATAGAATGAAAAAAGCAAATTCGATCAATTTGTTACAAAAACTACAGTTAACTGGAGTTAAGTTTGAAGAAATAGAGGGTTTGTACGAAAATGATATTATAAAAAAATACATTTCAAAAAGACATATAGATGAAAACTATGTCTTTAAACATGAATATGACAAAGTAAAAAGCGAAGAAACAAGGCTTCGCGAAAGCAATCTGAATCTACAAAAGCAAATTGATGATCGTAATCAAAAGGATAATATATCTGCTGGACAGCGATTGGAGTCTATGAAGCCGCAATATTTTTCTGGTTCTGTATCAAAAGTTTTTGCATCTGTTCCCACTGGCAAAACCTTTAACCGCCTCAGTGAAGCCTTACAGCCTTATGAGTCTTATTATATGATTGAATATTACACGGGTTCAAACGAAGGTATCTTGAAATTAGTCGAAGACCCTGAAACCAGAAGCCATGCTTTTTCCATGACAGATAACCTCAAAGAGGCATGTGACCTGAAAGGCACAGGGAGACCTAGCATAAGCCAGAAAATAAGTGAAACACCGGGACGTGTGGAGAAACAGGGTGAATACTGGACAATCGTAAAACCCATTATACTGGATTGGTAGTGAGATTGTTTTTTTACAATATAATATGGATAGGCATCTTGGCACTGTGCAGTTGCGAAGAGAGGGATGCGCTTGTCAAAAAACATCTGTTGCCTGATAAATCTTTTGCAACAGTTAGGGAGTCTTTTTTGAAATGTGGCTACAATAATGAACGTGCCTTGTGGAGGATAGACAGTATGCAAAACACTTCTAATGCCGTAGAAATGGAAGCCATACTTGCTAATTTTGAAAAAGCTTATGATGTGTCTAAAGACAGCAAAAGTTATGAGTTTTTTTACGGGGTGAAAACCGATATCTATAAGGAAATTTATGACAGGGACAAAACGTGGAATGAAAAGCGTCAGGAAGCGGTGTATTTATTTGCGCTCTTTTTGCACAGAGTGTACTTATATAATGCAGAGCAAGGTACTTTGAGGATTAAATCCACCGAAGGCCGAGACTTATATAAACAATTGGCAGCAGGTGAGGTGAATGAGTGTTTAAAATCTAAAAACAAAAACAATGAGGAATTTTCATGGGGGCATATTGCAGCTCTATTGATTGTGTTAGTGCTTGCTATCGGCCTACTCGCTCTAATCTGGACGTCAGGGAAAAAGGAAAAGGTAGAACCAGTACCGCCTCTCCCAAAAACAGTTATTAGCAAACAAATAACTCCTGAAAGAACCGCTGTTACTTCGCCTAAATCACCAATTGTAACAAAACCCGCAGAAAAAACAATTCTAGCTCCGCCACCTCCACTAAAAAAGGCAACACAGGCAGACAATTATGAAGCGGTGATCGAAAAGATGACAGAACCAGAGAACGAGCAACCTGCTGTACCAATTGTTAAGCAGATAGTAAAGCCTACTGTGCCGGAAGTTGTACTACCTAATACATTTCAGGGTATTGATCTTATCCATCAGCAGGAAGCAGCCACAGAAATAGAAGATGAAAATGCTCTTTACCTCGGATTGCCACAGGGAAATTTTTTCCATCGTATCCACCCCGAACACCTTCCTTATGAAACTTTTTTTGTATTGATTATTAATCCGAATGATAAGAGTATGGCTACTTTTACATTGACCAACGACAACGAAACCCTGAAGTACCTATTGACCATGCCAGAAGTGGTTGCACAGGCTTGTCATTTTGTTGACAAAGTACCAGCCAGTCCCAGCCTTATGTTTATTGAATCTCCAGGCCAGGCCAAGTTAGTGCATGGCTTTTGGCAAATTGAAAAAAGGATAATTTCAAAAATAAAAATATGAATATTCCAGAAAACATAAAAACAGATAGTATATCAGTATTTAAACTATCAGTACTATTTGCTTTATCAGTTGGGGGAGCCTCTGTATTAGCTGACGATGTTGGTGCAAGATTTTTAGTATGTTTTGGATCACTTTTATTGTTACTATTGTTTGAACAATGGATGAAAAATAATACATTGCATAAAAAACAGTATAATGAAATAACTAGTACTCATTCAATCCCTTCTAAGAATGCAGGTCATAAAGTAAGTACAGATAATACGAATGATATAAATAATAAAAGAATCGAAACAGATGACTCAATAATACAAGAAAATACTACTCTCAAAGAAAAGGTCAATGACTATATGGCCCAAATACAGCAATCAATAAACCAACGTAAAAATATTGAAATTGACCTTAATAATTTAAAAGAAAATTACAAAAATTTAGAAATAGAAAAAGATAGTTTGATCCAAAAATTAAACAACCTTCAAAGGTCTCTAAACGATAAAGATCAACAAATAACCGGGTTATTAGTTAGCATTAAAGACTTAGAAGCCCGCCAAAGTCTTAGGATAGGTACAGACACTTCCTATGCACCTAAAAATATTTCTATCGAAATCCCAGTCAAGACACGCAATACTGATCCCAAGCCACATACCCGAGCAACGAATCTGATCTACGCCAGCGACCCCCAAAATAACACCTTCCACAGGTTATATGGAGAGTTCATCAAACTTGAAACCCGTTATATTATTCGCCCGCTGTCAGAAACTGAAGGTGAGTTTGAACTAGTGGATGACCCTGAAACCAGAGACGTTGCTTTTATGTATGTGGATAGTCTGAAGGATGCCTGCGAATTATTCGGTACTGACCGACCGCATAAAGTCCGGTATCGAAATGGAGAAAAAGGAAAAGTGCGAAAAGAAGGAGATTTTTGGGTCATCACAAAAAAACTCCCCTTAGAGTGGGATTGAATTCAACTAACAATACTAAAATGAAAGATATATGGAACTCTTGGTTTTAGAGGGTATTTTGTTGTGTATGGTAGCCACATTTCAATGGTTAGCCTATAAAGATACAGTAGAAGTACTGAAGCAACAGGCTTCCATCTTTCCGTTTACTCACGGCCAGATATATCACAAGGTCACAGGAGCTTTTCAACCGCCTCAAATAGAGCGGGTAGATGCAGAGTTTGTGGAAGCCACTTTGAAAAGTAACCACAACTTAATGTATGTACGTTTTTTTCAAAGTGAAGACGGTTCTACGGACTTGCATACTGGCCCGCGCCCCGAAGAAATTACTTTGATAGGAGGTTACCTGCCCCATCCTGTTTTTCAGTTTATACAACGCGATGTGAATATTTATTTAGTACGTAACCATCACCGCAGTACAGACTTCAAAGTTATCCAAGATATTGTGGAAAGGCATTGTCAATTAGGAAACAACAAAGCTGAAAATGGCATGAGTTTACCACTCTACTACGGGCTGTTGGGTACCATCGTAGGCATCATTATCGGGTGCATGCATATCAGCATAGCGGGTGCCGACGATGTGGCCAATGTGTCTGCACTACTGCTTACAGTGGCCCTTTCAATGTCTGTGAGCGGACTTGGCCTGTGGCTTACTGTTTTTAGTGTTACAAAACATAAGAAAACCATTGATGTGGTCGAACGCGGGAAAAATGGATTTCTTACTTTTGTGCAATCTGAGTTGTTACCTGTTATGAGAAGTGATGTTCAGCAAAGCCTGATAACAATGGAAAATGGATTGAGACACTTCAATGAATCCTTCCAGAACAATGTGAAAAAATTCGACAGCTCGCTGGGGGCTATCAGCGAGAATTTGTCTTTACAAAAAACCTTTCTGACAAAACTGGATCAAATTGGTTATGTACAAATGGTCAAAGAAACGGTGGAAATATTTGAACAACTGGCAAAAAGTGCAGATACTCTAAAAGATTTTAATCAGTATCAACAAGGGCTTAACACAACGCTTTTATCTTTGGAACAAGTAATAGGGCGCTTTGAAAACCTTTATCAGCGTACCGAAAACTTCGAGGAAAGCATCAAACGTATCGCAGAAAGCATTAACAGGCAGGATGATACTTACCATCGCCTTTTAAGAATATTGGAAGCTGATTCAAGCGAAATAGGAGAGCGTCAAAAAGCACTCCATAAACTAATGGATCAGTTAAGTGCATTATTTAATGAGCAATACGCCACACTGGCTGTCCACACTGAACGGCAGAATGAAGAATTGATAGCAGCCAAAGATAAGCACCTTGCCAATACAAACGCCGCGTATGACAGCTTCCAATTGGCTATTACCCAAAAAACACAAGAACTCAAAAAAATGGCAGAAAATGAGATGGCTATGCTGGAAGAACTTTACAGAAGCAGACAGGCAATCTTTGATAACCTTGGAAGATTGCCCGACATAGAGAAGTCATTAAATAAAATGTCGAAACACCAATATGATTTGTCAGAGATCAAAGAATTGTCTAAAGCAGTAAAGGAACTGGTGGAACAGATCAACGAAAATGCATCCACTCGGGTGATCAACTGGCATGCCATACAAAACTTATTCAGGCGCAATAATTCTAACTATATAGAAGAAATAAATGAAAAATCGCAATGAATTCTTCTTTTGGACCGGTTACAGTGATTTGATGACTGCACTTTTCTTCGTAATGCTGGCACTCTATGCCATCACCTTTTTTTTGCTTACAAAACAAAAAAAATTGGCTGAAGACCAGATCAGTCGTATCCAGTCTATGGAAGAATCAGTATCTGCTTTAGCGCAAAAAAGATATTTTAAATATGAGGAACAATATAAACGTTACATCCTGAAAGATGCCGTAGAATTTGAAAGTGGTCAGATACGCATTGGTTATCGTTACCACTCTATTCTCATAAATGCCGGGAAGGAGATTAATGATTTAGTAAAAAAGGGCAGAGAAAGCAACACAGATGTTCGGTATCTCATTATAGTTGAAGGAATGTCTTCCAATGACAATTATGATAAAAATTATGAGTTGAGTTATGCACGAGCGAAAAGCCTTTACGAACTTTGGACAAAAGAAGGACATTTGGTTTTTGACCCCGCCTATACAGAGGTCTTACTGTGCGGCAGCGGTACAGGTGGTGTGGGGCGCTCAGAAAGAGAAGAAGAAAACCAGAGGTTTATCATTCAGATCATTCCGAAATTCTCACTGGCCAACTTGAAGAAACAAACCAAATAAAATACCTGAAAAAAACCTTTGCAACAATAATCATTTAGGGTCTCCCTGAAAAAGGCCCTCGGGGTTTTCTCGGTATGGGGAGCGGAATAAAATTTGGCGGGTCTTTTTCGTACCCATGCCGCCTGTGGGCAGATTTTTTCCCCTTCGCACACGGGTATCCCTCACCTTTTAGGCGCACTTGGGGTTTTTTCCATCGAAATAAACAGATCAGTTCAGGGGATCAGGCGGCCACTCTGGCAATTTTTTCCTGTTTTTGCTTTTCCTGCCTTATCCTGGCAATCTTGACAGCGTTGGCCGTGTGGACACCAAAAACAATCCATGCTACCTCTGTGTCCTGGGTTCTGGCCCGGACTTTTCGGAGCAGATAATGGTTTTTTTCGTTTCCAAAACTGCCCTCCAGAACCGTTGAGCGGGCGGTTCCCAGCGCATTACGCAAGGTATCTGCCTGCTCTTTTTCTGCGCCCTGCCTGCCTTTGGGGACAAAATTAGTGTGGATGTTGTTTTGTCGGCACCATTTGCGGTTTCGATTGGTGGCATAGATGCCATCAGCGGCCACTTGTTTTACAGGGCCAAATAAGTGCTGGTGGTGATGCACCGCTTTTTTGAGGCGATTTCCCTCGTGAAAGGCCTCAAAATCAAGGTGTTCTATAAAATTGCACCCGCCCACCTGTGTGTGGTGTACCTTGGCTCCAAATTCCACGGGTTTGTTTTCCTTGCCCCGCACAATGGGACGAAGGTAGGGCTTGTACAAACTGACGATGCGGTGCGGTACGCTTTTGTCGGGCTGCTCATAGTGGTAACGCTGTTGGGTGAGGATGGTACGCACCACTTTAAGACGCGCAAAAACTGCGGGCTTGATCTTTCCAACCATTTCTTTTCCGCCTCGATTCAGCAAGCCCTGGTACTGTGCCTGCAACTTGTCCAGAAGGTATAACAGCGAAGCCCGTCGGCGACGCTCCAGTTTGTGCGTCTTCTTGCGCCGTTTGGCAAAGGCTAAGTACTTGATTTTCTGCTCCTTATACTTGGATCGCGGTATCGCCAACCCCTCACGATGACACAACTCCACCATCTCCCCACGCAACCACTCCACGCTATCCCACAGCAGTTTCACGTCCGTCGGATACTTGATGTGGCTTTCGTACACGGTGGCATCCGCCATGCAAACGTGACTCTGCGACAGGTCGGACTTCCAGTTCCGGGCCAATACCTCCTGTATAGTGTTGATATTCAACCTCTTACCAAAAAAACGCCGCCAACGCCCAACCATGTCTTTGTCCCGGATGCCCTGATGAATCCGGGGCGGAAGGCCACAAAACATCTGGTAATGCCAGTCCGTATTGATGCGCTCAATCAGTGCCGCGTCGCTCAGGTTGCTCAAATGCTTTAAAAACATCAGACCAAGACCACCCTCAATGCTGAAGGTAGAGGGGGCCCCTTGAGCAAAGCGCCTCTCCTCGGCGCGAAATAATTCTGCCAACTCCTTAAAAGGGATGGCAGAGTACAGGCAACCCAGGTCGCTCTGAAGAAAATTCTGGCGAAATACCGAATCATAGCATTTCACCTCAAAAAGTTGTAATTGCAAAAGAATATTTTGTACCTTTGATGAGTTAATTTTAATTGTCGCCCCAAAGGTAGCTACTTTTAGCCACTTTTGGGGTTTTTTCATCAAAAAAATTAAGCCCAATTTGCTGATTATCAGCAAATTGGGCTTTCATAGGGAGACCC
>WBZP01000526.1_pt1 | contig 51520 bp, 47 predicted proteins | sample 5204301 | NCBI WGS metagenome assembly WBZP01 (sample SAMN12412401, study PRJNA552823) | activated sludge metagenome | isolation source: activated sludge from nitrification reactor of wastewater treatment plant... | place: USA: Pennsylvania | collected 2017
CCGTGGGAGCAGTAGACGGAATCAACGTCTTTGTGAACGGAACGAAGAACCAGAACGCGAAGCGTCGGCTGGAACTGTACGCACCGGTCGCAAAGATCCTGGCGAAGCACTGTGCGAAGCGACCCCTGAGCGAGCGGATTTTCGCGAGCGACCGAGCGCAGAAGCCTGCGCCAAACTGGATGTACAAGCGCCTGCATTCCTACTGTGATGAGGCCAAGATTTCGCGAGTCTGTCCGCACTCCATTCGCGGTCTGCACTCGTCGCTGGCACTCGAAGCGGGAGCTACCTCGAACGATGTTGCGCGTTCGCTCGGACATTCGAGCTTTGCGATCACCGCGAAGCACTACGCGAAGGCGGACTCGATCGAGGTTGGAAAGGCGAGACGGATGGCGGGTTCGATGCACGCGAAGACGCGGTGAAATCGGAACAGCATTCCGGCTCCGTCTACCACCGCGAGCGCTCTGCTTTCCGACCTGACAGCACGACTCACTCCTTTCAGCACAGACTCCGCCACGCGATCTTCTGAGTGATCTGCTCCCCAAAAACTGATCCACTCCATGAAGTTCGATGCGCCGCAATGACCTGCCCCATTCCTATTCGCCACTGCTCATCACCGCGAATGCGCTGGTCCAGCAAGGACTGTGATGGCGCTCAAGGGCGGGGAATTCACTGTGCCGCTCGAATGGGAATCGCCGGCTGCGGACGAATTCCTGATATCTGCTTTGCAGGTTGCCTTCATGATGACTACGTTGTCTGCACATGCCCGACCAGATATTGCTAGTCGACGATGATATAGAACTGCGCGAGCTAGTGGCGACTGCGCTTCGTGCTCATTCCTATGTAGTCGAGATGGCATCAGACGCTACCCAAGCGATGGAGCGGAGTCGGAACCAGGACTTCGACGCGGTCATCACCGACATCTTTTTGACGAACGGCAAGACCGGAATCGAGCTGTGCGCGGACCTGTTGACGCTACAGCCGAATTTGCCGGTGCTGGTGATTACCGGGCACGGCAGCATGGATACTGCGATCTCGGCGATGCGGGCCGGAGCCTATGACTTCATTACCAAGCCGATCTTGATCGATTCGCTGCTGATCTCGTTACGTCGTGCGATCAGCCATCATCAGCTCAAAAAGGAAGTCCACCGACTGCGGAATGTAGTGGAGAACAGTCAGAGACTGGGCGCGATGATCGGTGAGAGTGCTGCCATCAAAAAGGTCTTTGCGCTCATCGATCGGGTTTCGGCCAGCGATACCTCGATCCTGATCACGGGTGAGAGCGGTACTGGCAAGGAACTCGTGGCACGCGAGCTGCACAATCGCAGTGGTCGAAAGGATGCTCCGTTCATCGCGATCAACTGCGCAGCGATGCCACTGCCGCTGTTAGAAAGTGAGTTGTTCGGTCATGTACGCGGGGCATTCACCGATGCCAAGCGCTCGCGGGCCGGACTGTTTGTGCAGGCGCAAGGTGGAACCCTATTTCTCGACGAGATCGGTGAGATGCCGATGGAGATGCAGAGCAAGCTGTTACGTGCCCTTCAGGAACGCAAGGTCCGACCCGTAGGCGGTGATGCCGAGGTTCCGTTTGATGCACGCCTGATGTCTTCTACCAATCGGGATCTCGATACCGCGATCGAGGAACGCCTCTTCCGTGCCGATCTGTACTACCGAATCAACGTTGTGACTGTGGAACTGCCGCCGCTGCGCTCGCGAGGAAATGACATCTTGCTGCTCGCGCAATACTTCATTACCAAACAAGCGGCCAAGAGCGGCAAGCCGGTGCGCACCATCGCAGCCGGTGCGGCGCGCAAGCTGCTGAACTACGACTGGCCTGGCAACGTTCGCGAGCTGGAAAACTGCATCGAGCGGGCGGTCGCGATCGCGTCCTTCTCGGAGATTGGCGTTGATGATCTACCCGACAAGATTCGTCAGCAGCACAGTACGCAGCTCGTCATCGAAACGAGCAACCCCGAAGAATTCCTCCCACTAGAAGAGATGGAGCGACGCTATGTTCATCGTGCGCTGGCAGCAGTGGGAGGGAACAAGACCTTGGCGGCACGGGTACTTGGAATCGAACGGCGATCACTATACCGACGCTTGGATCGGCTCGCCAAAAAGGAATAGGCGAACTACGTTTCGTTGAGAAGCGATCGACGGGGCAGACTCATTGTAAACGTCGTCGTTCCTGCGGCAGACTGTGCGGTCAGGCTGCCCCCGTGAGAGTGGACGATCTCATGCGCGATGAACAGCCCGAGTCCCAGATGTCCGGCCCGGGCTTTGATTCCAGCGCGACCGCGATGAAACGCCACAAACAGAACCGGCAGTAGTGCATCAGGAATGGGATTCCCAAGGTTACGGACCGTGACCGTCACTTCGTCGCCCAATCCGACCGCATCAACGGTCACAGTGGTTCCTGGGGTCGCATGCTCAATGGCATTGGCCACCAGATTCGACAGCGCTTCGATCAGACGCTCGCCATCCCACAATCCAGCGGTGTTGCCCCCAAATGTACTTTTGATCGGAACGGTCGAAGTGAGTGCTAGTTCTTCGATGGCGTGCTGACAGATGGAGCGGAGATCCGTCGCTTCTAGCTCCAGCGGAACACCACCACCGAGTCGCGCACGTGTAAACAGAAAGAGCTGTTTGATCATCCGATCCATGCGATGGACACTGGTCAGCAGGAACGACACCAGCGTCATCACGCTCTCGCGATCATAGGCACCTTCACTGATCATCAGTTGCGCACACATCGAGATCGCGCCGAGGGGATTTCGCAGATCATGACCGACAATTCCCAGCAGTCGCTCGCGGAACTCTGCGGTGGCACGCAGCTCGCGCTCAGTCTCCCGCAGCTTTTCGGTCACCAGCTCTGCCGAGAGCTGTGCGGACTTTGCCAGCTCGGTCAGCTCTTGCTCGCGAATCATAGCCAGGACCAGCTTCTCGTTGGTCTCTCGCAAATCACTGAGAATCCTTTCATCGATTGGATATGGCAATCGATCCGCAACAGAGGGGCCGCCATCCGGCTTGGCAGTCATGATGGCTCACGCTTGTGCGCATGTCCGGCGAGGAGTCCTTCGTACTGCGCGAGGGAGCCCGGTGAAATACACAGTCCCCCCGCAGTGATTTCATACTCCCGTAGCTCTTTGCTATGCGGGCTGGCGCGCACTTTGACGACCGATATCAACCGCTTGAGCTGTCCGCCGATTTCAACATAGCGCTGGACGATCACGGCATCGGTCAGGAAGGAAACAGCCTGTGGACTGAGTGGGAAGTCGGTAAATGAATCGGTCAGTTCCACCGTTGCCATCACCGTGACGCCTAGTGCGGTCAGCGATCCGAGCATCCGATACAGTGACTCCCGGAAGTCTTCCCGAAACGTCGGTGCCAAGGCCAGTTCCAGACCCGATAGGGAGTCGATCACCGCTCGCTTCGCACCTGTCCGTATCACCGCTTCACGGAGCGCCACCAGTGTCTCATCAATCGACAGATCGAGCGGACGAAGGTACAGGACTTCCAGCTTGTTGTCGCTCACCAGCCGTGCGAATTCCTCGCCGTGCGGTGTGACCTCCAAGTATTCGTTCGGTCGCTTCTCAAAGATGGCAATGATTCCACGTTCCCCAACGCGCCCGCCTTCCAGTAGGAACTGATTGGACAGTACGGTCTTGCCCGATCCCGACGGACCCGCAATGAGCGTGGTATAGCCAGCGGGAATCCCACCACCCATCATCTCATCAAGGACCGGAACGCCTGTAGAGAGCCGACTCTGCTTGGGAGGACACGCTTCAAAGCTGCGCTGGTCGGGCTTCGCGAGACGAGGGAAGACCTGAAAGCCATCCTGGGTAATTCGTGCGGTGTGCAGACCGGGAAGTTGTCCTTGGCCGCGCATCTTGACGACTTGCAGCTTGCGAACCATCGAGTTCCGCTCGACCGCTTGATAGAACCACAGAATGCCATCTGCCACGGTAAAAACCGCGTTGTTGTCGCTCTCCGTTTCGAGATACTCACCGAGCAGAAAGGTGGTCGCTTCACTGCTGGTCAGGTGCAGAGCGAGCCGCTGCACAAAGCTCTGGAGATCGATCTCACCATCCAGATCGGCGTGCTTGCTGCGCATCACCGCCCGAAAGGAGTCCACCACCACCAGGCTCGGATTGGTGCTGTCCACTTCGCGGATGATGCAGTTTAGAACCTTGGACAGTCCGCCATCGAGGGCTTCCTGACCCAGATGCACAAACCGAATCGAGGGACCGATCTTCGCGGTATCAAAGAAGGAGTACTGCTGCTGATAGCGGAGCATCTTCAGCGGTGGTTCACCAAGGACGCTGATGTACAGTGCGGGACGCTCCGGAGTGGCATTGGTAAACACGATCTGATGGGCGAGCGTGGTCTTGCCACATCCCGGACCACCGGCCAACAAGTTAAAGGAATACTCTGGAATGCCGCCACCCAGCACGTCATCGAGACCGGGAACTCCCGTGGGCAGGCGGTGAATCAAGACTCGGTTGGTCATCTCTTCCTCTCGACAGGAGCGGACGCGGAGGTCTCCGGCCAAGCCCCCTGTACGACCTGGGCGGTCAATCGTTCTCCGATAAACGCAGCGAGTAACGATAGAAAGTTTGCAAACACGATGACTGCAGGTTCTAGTGTCTCCGTCGGCTGTTGCGTCTGTAGACAGTCTTGCAGACGCTCCGAAGGACTCCTGCGTTCGCGAAGCGTTGAGTCTGCGCACGGCGTGTGGAAGGCGTCCAGGCAGGGATGATTCACTTTCGCAAGTTTGATGCTACGAGCGAAGAGCGCATGAACGCCCGCTGTACCCATAAGTGGTGACAGATGGACAAGGGCTCCTTCGTACATCCGAGCCGCTGCGAAAGCCGGATCGGGTGGGACTCTCACCTCGCGGGCCAGCAGTCGTCTGGCCAGATCTACCTGTGCTGTGCTCGGTTTGTTCATAGCAGTTCTGAAAAGGGAATCGGTTCACAGTGCGCCGTGCGTGCAAATACCGCAAGCGAGAACGTCGACCGACCGCCACATCCTTACCTCACATCACTTAGACGGGGCCGCTTTGGGATTCACCGGGGGCACCGCCGTCTTGCGGGTCCACTGATTTTTCGGGGACGTTGTGTAGGTGACACAAGGAGTGCGCTGGTACTTGCCATCCTTATCGATGATCAGGAACTCGGTGCGGCGGTTCGATTGACGGCCATCGGGACTCTGATTTGTTGCGACCGGACAGCGATCGCCGAAGCCCTCACTGCTCAGTCGTCCACCTTCCACGCTGTGGGTGATGAGGTAGTTGACTACAGAGGCCGCACGGTCCTTCGATAGCTGGACGTTGCCGCCGGGCGCGTTAAACGGAACCGCATCGGTGTGTCCCTCTACCCGCAGTCGCATGTTCGGATACTGCTTCAAGATCAGCACCACTTCATCGAGCAGGTGATAGGAGTCGATGTCGATGTTGGCTTTCGCGGTCTCGAAGTGAATCACGTTGCCTTGAAGATCCAGCTTCTTGTCTTCGATCTTGATCTTGGCCTTGATAAAGCGTGCTTTTAGTCTGGGCTCTCCGCGTACGATGATCGTACACGGCTCGATTCCTGAGCACGCGCCTTCCCAGCCTGAGAATCGCGATCCCGAATCAGGAATGGCCATCAGCCGGACTTCCTGACCTTCCTTAAAGCTCATCGAGCAGGCTCTGCCGCAGGAAATTCCAGCGGGCTCTGATACCACTTCGCCAATCCCATCGCCATCCTTGTCAATGGTGAGCATGCTGCGCCGCTCTTCGATGTGGGCAAACTCTACGCCGACCCGTGTGTTATGGTTTACGGTCAGCAGACAATCCGCCGTTCCACTACAGGGGCCGGACCAGCCGACGAAGCGGGACTCTGTTCCCGGCTGTGCATGCAGCGCGAGCTGGGTGCCGATTGTAAATTCACCACTACAGGTCTGTCCGCAGTCAATTCCTCTCGGAGTTGAGCGCACCATACCGGCACCGCTGCCCGCCTTTTCAAGCAGCACGATTACGCTGGTCGGAGTCTGCGGCTGCGACGGTGTCTGCCTTTGCGGCGGACGTTCGATGGGAAGGTATCCAACGCTGGCAAACAGCCGCGCCTGGGGTGAACCAACGGCCTCTGTGAAGCCCATTCCCGCACCCAAGTTGAAGTTGATTCCTGAAGAATGAACCCAGCGCCCACCCAGAAGTCCTTCGAGCGGTGAATAGACGTGACCGGCGGCGATGTTGTTGACACTGGTTCCGCCAGCTACTTCTCCCATCAGGCCGAATCCTTCGCGCAGGGGGACGAAGATGCCGACTCCGTAACGAATCTGGCTGCCGACCTCCATCTTCCCTACGATCTGATTGGAGGTGCGTCCCAGGAAACCAAGGTTTAGCGCAATGATCGCGCCACCAGCGGACCGATAATCGATCGCGAAGCGCGGCTCGATGCCATATGCACCAGCGCCCCGAAACTGGTTTCCGTCTCCGGTTGCAAACGTAACTTGCGGGACGAACGCGAGTCCTAGGCCGCTCCGTTCGTTGTTGATGATGCGCACCTTCCCAACCAGTCGAAAGTCACCCAGGCCATAGGAGGAAGGTACCTTCGGTACATCTGTGATCGGGGTGGCGCGATCAAATCCTTGGTAGACCGTCACCGGTAGATCAAACGCGAGCGCCAGCCAGCGAGTGATTCCCATCCCGGCCAAAAGATGCAAGCTGACCATATCGGGAATGGTGTTGGCAATAGTCTGTCCGCTGTCGCGATCGATTAGTTGAAGTGGGCGGTGCGCGTAATCGAGCAAGAGGACGGCAATCGGACGGAGTGCCTTGCCGGTACGACTTCCTTCCACGGTGATGATGTTCTCTGGACCAATCGCAGGCTGTAGCGTGGCGGCATTCACGGACAGATCAGCGTGTGCTTCCGGAGGAAAGAGCGCCGTCAGACCGAGCAGGAAGCTCAGGGCGAGCGGCGCAGTGGCCAAAGGGCGTCTCTTTCTCCGCGCCAAGCCGAACAGAGTCAGCAGTGCGGCAGCGACGGCGATTAGGAGTCCCGTATGAGAAGTATTGGGAGGACTCACCGTGCTACAGCCACCAACGTATTCCCAGTTGTGAGGTATCGGGACACACTTGTGGCTCGCTAGATCGCAGGTGTTGTCTGATGCACAGTCGTTGTTATTCAGACACTGGACACAGCCCCCAGAATGACAGATCGGGGCACTACCAGCACACGCCTGACAACTAGGACCACAGTGATCGCTGACGATGCACGGCTCACAGAGTCCTGAAGGAGCGACCACGCCCCAGTCCTTCACGCAGTAGCTTCCGACTCCGCAGGTGCTGTCTTCTCTGCACTCCAGACACTTCTGCACTGCGCCGTTTCGGGCTGAGTACAGCTCTGTATTGGCGAACAAGTTTGCGCGTGGCTCACCAATGAGATGAAAGTCCATGTCGCGCAGGTTGGTGAGCTTGCTGTTCTCTGGAACCCAGGCACTCGACTCCGATAGCTCCAGCACCGCCAAGCTACCGTTTTGGTAATAGACCAGCTCGATCGGATACAGTCCGCTGTGACCGTACTCGACCTGACGGATGCGACGATTGCTCAGGCGCTGGTCCAGATCCGGGGTGGTAATCAGTTGTCCACCGATTCGGAGTCGTGCTCCATCATCCGCATACAATCCGATGGTGCGCCGGAGTCCGAGGACTGCTTCCTCTGGATCGACGTTGATGTAACCGCGCACGCGCACCGCAAAGTTACGATCGTTTCCCTGTGGAACCGCACCCGGATTGTCGCTGAACGGAAACAGCGCATCGTTACTGAAGTCCCCCACCGCAACGGGATCATTGTTGTGATGGTTGATGCGAGAGGTCAGCGCGGTGACGCGTCCGTCTTCGCTAAGGCGCTTCGCAGACTGATCGAGTACGCCGAGCGCATCGTCAACGTTGTCAAATGGGACTTGCCCGAGTGGAAGATCTGCAACGTGAACGACTGTCGCACACAATCCATCTCCGATGTCTTTGCGGGCCGGTGAAACGGCCAGATTGGCACCGATCTGAAGAGCCTGGGCAGACGCCACTTGCGGGGCGACAGACAAGAGTATGAGAAGCGGAATCACAGACCGAAACAACATGAGACCTGCCTTTGATGAAGGGCGGAGAAGTGAGACTTCTTCCACTCCTCGTAAGCAGCAAGGGACATGCCGAGATCGATACCGTGGTCTTTGGTTGTTCGAATTCTCTGACCGTCAGGGCTGCATGGCAATGGGCCAGGGAGCGGCATTTTAGGCCAGTGAGCGGATCTGACACAGCGAGCGGATCTGACATGACGCAACCGCGAACCGTCCCGCTGTTGATTGACGTTGTCCGCATGCGGCACATCCATTGCTATAACTCGGGCCCAGTAAGAGAATAGGAATCATGGACGACGAACTGAACACCACTTCGGCGATGCGATGGACCATCGTGGGACTCTCCGTGGCCGCAGCGTATGTCTGCTGGCCGCTATGGCCTGCGCTGGTGCTTGCGGTATGGACAGCGGCTCTGGCGCGACCACTGCTTGTTCGCCTAGAGCGCTTGCTCAAGGGTCGTCGTCGTGCGGCGGCGATGTTGTCGCTGCTGCTGTTTCTGTTTTTGCTGCTGCCGGTGGGCGTAATTGTGTTGGGAGTGATCTCGGGCGCTCAGGAGCTGGTGCGGATCATCGCGCAGGCGTCCTCCACCAAGAGTGCGCTGGTGGTGATCGCGGCCGGAACAGAAGGGGCTCAGCTACCGCATCTGCCGAGGAATCTGGCGGAGGTGTTCTCACTGCTGGAGCGCTACGGAGCGCAGGGTCTGAACGTGCTGACGAACCTCGCGGGGGCGGCGGCCAAGGGACTGGTGGCCTTCCTGATCTATTTTGGTGGGGCGTTTGTGTTCTTGACCGATGGTCCCGTCGCGTGGAACTGGTTACAGAGACACTCGCCGCTGCAACAGGCGGATCTGAAACGCTACACTGCCGCCTTTCATGAAACCGGTCGAGGACTCCTGATCGGAGTAGGACTGACCAGTGCCACGCAGGGTCTGGTGGCGACGCTGATTTACTTGGCGTTGGGGGTTCCACGCTGGTGGGTGCTGGGTCCAATTACCGGCGTTGCATCAATGATTCCGGTGGTCGGCTCGGCCTTGGTGTGGGCACCGATTATGATTGGACTGTTTCTAACCGGACATCCCGTACAGGGTGCCATTCTGATCGTGCTGGGACTCGGAGTCATCAGCTCGATAGACAACATCCTGGGCCCCATCTATGCGCACATGGGAGCGCTGAAGATGCCGATGTTTGTGCTCTTCGTTGCGATTTTTGGGGGGTTGGCGGCGTTTGGAACGTGGGGAGCGATTCTGGGCCCACTCATCATTCGATTGTGGATGGAGTCGCTGGTGTTACGTCGAGAGTCTGCATCGGACGGCCCCGCATCGACCGCCCTGTGAGTTGCTTGGGGCCTACGTCAGTCCGAATACATCCCGAAGGCGACGGACTCTGTGTCGAATCCGATACGACAGCTTGCTACGCCGTTGGCTTTCTTTGATTCCTACCGTGATGCCAAAAAGCATCAGAATCAGTAGAAAGCCACTCACGAGAAACGCGAAAGGTTCTCTGCGCATCGCATAGACCTATGTGCGCGCTAGACGGCGTCGCTGACCTTGTTTGCCGCTTCACGTCCAGAGTGCTCGACTTTGTTCGCCATCTCGTGAACGGCGTGACCGATCTTTTGGCCGGCTTCCTCGATTTTATGCGCGGCTTTGTGGGTGCCCTCTTGCACCAGGTCACCGACCTTTTGCGTCATTTCAGAGACCTTGTCTTTGACGCGTTCCACCGCTGCAGAGCCTTTGGCGGCAACCTGTTCAGCCTTGGCTCCGGCATCGTTGTAAAGCTCCTTGGCTTTGTCCGCCGCCGCGTCGATTTTGTCGTTTACCTTTGATTGGGAATCACTGCCTTCATGATGGTGCATGAGCGTTCTCCTGCGGATTTCCGCGCTGTGTGAATCGGTTGAGGACGACTGCATACCAATGCAGCTTGCATGCCAGCCTTCTGCTTCCGCTACGACCGACTCCGAACCTCCGTAGTTCGAGCGTGCGGTTATGACTCACTGTGCGGAACTGACCCAGCGCATCACCGCGTTGGTAGCGAAGAGGTGCCATCGGATCACGAGCGCAGATCGATTCAATTCATTGACGAATTCCCGAAACACCCGCCGAGGCGATTGTCTGACTTCCTGGCACGTACCTTGCTCTAGCCATTCTTTGTTGGTCACAACCAGGATTCGGAGAGCACATGCTTCTTACCATTCTCATCGTCCTTCTCGTACTCAGCCTAGCCGGCGGTGGCTGGGGATACTCACGCTACGGCTTCACCAGTCTGTCCCCTGCGGGAATCGTGCTCATTGCCGTCGTGGTCTTATGGCTTACCGGCCACTTATGGGTTCGCTAAGCACTCCCTCAAACGTTTGCGGACAGGAGATTCTCATGGACCATCAGAACGCACAGCATTCCACTCAACCAAGCAGCGTCACCCCCAATCAAAATCGTACCAGCCAGGAAGACGGAGCCCGCGCAGAGATCCTCTCCGGTGCCCAGATGTGGTCAGGCAGCGCGTGCAGTGCTCCGATTCAGCCAGCACCGGAAGTTGCCAGTCCCCTGCCCCACCGTGAGCAGCTTCGTGAGCGAGTGGACGTGCGGGTTCAGGAGCTGATGCGCGCACTCGATGCTTGCGATGATCCACTTGGCAAAGGCGAGCGTGCGCGAGCCATCTCCTCTGCGCTGGAAACTGCACGGGTGGCGATGAGTGGCGGTTGGGACAATGTGGGCGAAAACGAAGCCTCGCAACTGTCCCAGTGGCTCCATACCACTGCGGACTTTCGACTGACCACACCAGCCAGCCCGCTGCCGCAGGTCTGATCGAGCAGAGGATATTGATGGCACAGAATTTACGGTGGATTCTGGTTCTGGGAGTGGGCATTGTCGCGCTTCTGTACGGCTGTGTTCGAACTCAGGGCCATGGAGAGAAGCTACCGCTGCCGCCGGTGAGTCGCGTCCAAGCTGCTGCGTCTCTTGTCGCTGCTCAGCAGGTCTTGGAGCGTCGCTGCGTAGTCTGTCACGGCTGTTATGATGCCCCCTGTCAGCTCAAGCTCGATTCCTATTCGGGCATTGCCCGTGGGGCCAGTGAACAGAGGGTCTACGACGGTGCTCGGCTTGTTGCGATGACCCCGACCCGCCTCGACATCGATGCTCACGACGTAGCAAGCTGGCGGGGGCGCGGCTTTCATGCCGTGCTACCGGAGGGCAATCACAGTGCGCATCGCCAGAGCCTGATGATGCGCATGCTCGATCTCAAGCGAGCGCATCCACTTCCTGAAGCTCCCGATCTTCGCAAAGACTTCACGTTCGAGATCGATCGCAAGCAGAGCTGCACGGACAGTGAGCACTTCGACGACTATGCCAAATCCCATCCGCTGTGGGGAATGCCGTACGGCCTGCCTGCGGTGAGCGATGAGGAATGGACTGCGGTGGAAAACTGGATTCAGCAGGGAGCCCCGTACATCGAGCCCCCCGCGCTGTCCCACGAAATCAGTCGCTCGATCGAAATGTGGGAGTCATTCCTGAATCAGCCGTCTTTCAAGAGTCGGCTAATGGCGCGCTATATCTATGAGCACTTGTTTTTGGCGAGCCTGTATTTCAAAGGTCTCGATGATACGCTGTACTTTCGGCTGGTGCGCTCGCGGACTCCTCCTGGTTCTTTGGTCGATGAGATCGCGACCCGCAGACCGTTTGATGATCCTGCAACCGATCATCTCTACTACCGCTTCGTTCGTCGCGTAGGACCACCGCTGTCCAAGACCCATATGGTCTATTCACTGGATGCGCAGCGCCTGGAACTATACCGCACGCTGTTTCTTACGCCTCGCTATGAGGTCACGCAGTTGCCGACCTATGAGCCAACGGTGGCGGCCAATCCCTTTCGTGCGTTTGCCGCGATTCCGGTACGCTCGCGCTATCGCTTCATGCTGACCGAAGCAGAGTTTGTGATCATGGGCTTTATCAAAGGCCCGGTGTGTCGTGGACAGGTAGCACTGAACGTGATTCAGGATCGCTTTTGGGTGACGTTCCTAGATCCCGATGTCGCTTGGATTGCCGAGGAGACGGCGTTTTTGGAATCCGAGCAGTCCAACCTGGACATGCCAGCAGAAGCGGGAAGTGCAGCACTCAGCGGGCTGTGGCACAGCTACGAAAAGGAACATGACCGCTATATGAAGCAAAGGATCCGCTTCTTATCTGCGCATACTCAAGGTGGTCATGGGCTCGATCTCAAGAGCGTCTGGGATGGCGATGGCAAAAATGACAATGCGGCACTTACCGTGTTTCGTCACTTCGACAATGCAACGGTGGTGAAGGGCTTGGTCGGTGGCTATCCCAAGACCGCATGGGTCATGGACTACCCGCTGCTTGAACGAGTTCACTACTTGCTGGTCGCGGGCTTCGATGTGTTTGGGAATGTGGGTCACACCATTTCCACCAGGGTTTACATGGACTTTTTGCGAATGGAAGGTGAGGCCGGATTCCTCATGCTGCTGCCACCGGAAAGGCGGGCGAAACTGGCCGCCGACTGGTATCGCGGCGTTTCCGGAGATGGCAAGACCCGGGTGGAGGCCGCGCTGCTGGGCTTCAAAGCAGCCCCGCACATTCCCTATCGAACAACAACGCCTGAGCGAGAGTTGTTTGAGCTGTTGCGCGAGCGGGTGAAGTCCGTGGTCGTAGATCGGTATGAGCTACCGCACAGTGAAGCCGTGCTCGCTCGACTCGCCACGGTTCATGGTGTCGCCGCGTCCGTTCTGCCAGAAGCCTCCTTCCTGACGATCCGAGAGGGAGACAAGCGGACCCATTTTTCGATCTTGCGGGACAGCGCGCATAGCAACGTTGCCCATCTGTTCGGTGAGTCGGCACGCCGCATCAACGAGGAAGACTCCCTAACCGTGGTCCTGGGATTCGCAAGCGCGTATCCCAATGCGCTCTTTTCGATCGACCGGCAAGAGGTCGCTGCGTTTGTCGAGACAGTGGGGAAACTCAACGGCGAAGCCAGCTACAAGGCACTCCGTCTTCGCTTTGGAGTTCTCCGCAACAGTCCCCAGTTTTGGCCGCACAGCGATCTGATCAACCAGGCCAGTCTCAAGCTGGGGCCGCTTGATTCCGGTCTGTTTGACTACAACCACCTTGAACCGCTCTAGCTTGGCTAGCTCGCTTTGAGACGTTCGTTTTCGTGCACCAGGGTTGGCACTCCAAATGCATAGCAATGGATGCAGATGGCAGAGAAGTTCTCTGTCTCGCACTCCCATCACGCTAGGAGCCTCCCTATGTTCTACCCATCGCTTCTGCCCCGTCATGCACTTCTTTCGATCCTGCTGATTGCTGCCTGCGATGACGCGGCAAGCGAGCACAAAGCAGCAGTTGGCGCTCAAAATGAAGCCAACGGTAAGATTGCGGTGGCGACTACCGAAGCCAACCAAAAGGTCGCGGGCGCGCAGGCCGAAGCCAAAGACAAGATCAACACTGCGACCCAAGAGGCCGATCAAAAGATCAAGGAGGCCCAGCTCACAGCCGACGCGAAGATCGCTGCGGCGAAAGAGAACTTCCTAAAGCTGCGGGAAGAGTTCCGACACACCACGCAGAGCAACCTGATCGCGCTGGAACACAGCGTAGCAGAGCTAGAGCACAAGGCCAAGAAGGCCGTCGGAAAAGAGCGTGCCGACCTCCATGCGAAGATCAAACAGATTCATGCTCGTCATGAAGCATTCGCCAGCAACTACAAGCTGATTGAAAACGAATCAGCGACCACTTGGGATGAAACCAAGACGCGACTCGATAAGGAGTGGGCGGATCTGAAGGCGTTGCTCGATAGCAAGTAGGAGACGGATGGGAGGGCCACGGAACTGGATGCCCTCCTGTTGTCAGGCGAGAACTACTACTTTATCGAGGAGCAAATCCGTACCGCACGGCACCATCTGCCACGCGGCTACAGTCGCGAGCTGCCTCGGCTGAAGAACGAACCCAACTCTGGGACGCCACGAGTCTACGATCCTGCGCTCGAGTTCATCTCGCAGTCCCATGGCTGGATCGACATCGACAGCCTGCGATCGTTCATCGCGTCGTATCAGGCAGAGTGTCTGCTCAGCTTAGGCGAGCTGTGGGCGACTCCGATCATGCTGCGGCTGGCGCTGCTGGAAAACCTGCGTCGGGTCATGGCCAGCTTGCTTGAGGGACAGCGCGATCGAGCCCGAGCGGCGTACTGGGCGGACAAGCTGCTGTCGGTGGCGGGCAGTCAACCGGCACGGGTGGTGCTGGCGGCGCTGGACCGACTGTTGGTGAGACGGGATCTCGGACTGATCCAGCTATTTGCGCCCCCCTTTGATACCTCGACGCTCAAGCCGGGCTATGGAAGGGTTACGTGCCGGGAGTACGCGAAAACGGCGAACAGTACACCCACGCAGCGATCTTGGCAGTCATGGCCTTTGCAGAATTGGGCGAGGTTGAGCGCGCATGGGAGTTGTTCGGGCTCATCAACCCGGTGCAGCACGGAGACAGCGAGGCCGCGATCGATACCTACAAGGTCGAGCCGTACGTAGTATCCGCCGATATCTACACCAATCCGCAGCACGCTGGACGAGGCGGCTGGACTTGGTACACGGGCTCGGCGGGGTGAATGTATCAGCTCGTGATCAGACTGCACCTCGCACCCAAAATTCCCAGCGGTTGGGAGTCGTTCGAGGTGTATCTACAGATTCGACTGTGCTACGAACGGTTTGGCTTTGGACGACTCGATTTCGTTGGCTCGGAGCCAGTACGCGGGTCGACCGTAGTAGTCGTACAACCGCTCCTCATACTCTCTGTTCACCAGTGACTCTGGGTTCCAGATCGGACTGTTCCGAATCGCGTCCATCGTCAGATCAATGTAGACCATGCTCTCTGCCCAGCTCACCTTCTTGGTCCAGTACGGAACACCAGGACTTTCTTTCCGAACCACCAGTTGCTGGTGTCGATGACCAGATAGCGAATCGTCCACTTCTCATCATCAACAATGAAGTCCGCAATATGACCAATATCGCCATCGCTTCCGTGGATGTGATAGCCGATGACCTCCTTGGCACTCCGCAAGTGCGGATCGTTCTTGGCAGACTCATTCACGGGTTCGGGCTTCGCCTGGCTGTTGGCTAGCAGCGATGGATCGGCACCGGTTCCCCAGGCCCACGTAGCACCCTCTCCCCAGTAATAGGGCCAGCCGTAGTGTAACTCTCTATATCTTTCAGGCTTCGCAACATGGGGCACCTCGTGTTTGATGGCCGTACGGACGAATGACTCGTCCCAACGGCCATCCCAGGCTACTTGTGAGCTGCGCTCTGGCGCTGATCCGGGGCTTTGGCCATGTTGGCTTTGGGCATATCAGACTTGGTCATGTTGGCCTTGGCTATGTCTGCCTTGGCATCCTTGGGCATGTCTGCCTTGACCTTGGCATCCTTATCGGTGGTTATGCAGGGAATCTTGTCAGTGGTCACGCAGTCCTCCTTATCAGGAGTACCAACAGACTCTGCCTTTTGTTGCCGTGAGTGATCCGGCTTGTGATCCGGCTTGTGATCCGGCTTGCGATCCAGCTTGTGATCCGCAGGCTCTGCCTTCTTGGTGCTCATCGCGGGAAGGTCGTTGGTCTTGTTGTAGTCCGTCTTGGTGTTGTTCATCGGCGTAGGGGTATGCATGTACTGCTCCTGCTTGGGACACGGAAGAGGATGGTCATGCTGAAGACGATTCCGCAGCACGATTCCGACGAGAAGTGCCAAGAGCAAGGTACATGCCACGCGGTGTTTTCGAAGGAAATGCGCTGCATTTGAGTGAGCCCCCAAGGAATGCGCCCACGCGGACAAGTCTTGGCAACGATTCACTTTGTCTAAATGGGGACAGAGTGTGCTGGGACCGTTCCGCACACTGCGTCACAAACGCACAGTTGTCCTCGGGATTGTATGAATCCACGGCTTCGATCGATGCAGAGCGTGAGCGCACCGATTCTGTTTCCTGGCATGTACGTTGCATTGAGTCAGTAGTGATTGACAACAGAGACAGGAGTTCGCAATGCCAGACATCCGATTGAGCGATCCAGAGTCGGCGCTGTGGCGAGAAGTGGGAACCCGAGGCGATGCGTTTCGGAGAGCAACCCGCGATCGTGCCAGCGAGCAGTTGCGCTTGAGCGGACGGATGATCGAGATCCTAGACTACGACGGACGGATGCTTGACTCGATCAAGAACTCTGATCCGTCTCCGTAGTCGGCGTGTCGATTCTCTCCGTTTGCCATTCCCATACCCTTCCAGGGCACTGCTGCGCTGGGAGTCGCTCTACACAGACCTTTCACCCAAACCAAGGAACAGACCATGCGTACTACAGCGTCTCGTCAGCATCTCCAACAGAGCGTCGTCCTGTTCGGACTCTTAGGCGCGTGTGGCAGCAACGCCGCGCTGCCTGGGATCAACCCGAGCATTTCGATCAGCTCTCCCACCAACAACTCCAGCGTCAATCTACCTTCCAACAAGCAGATCGCACTTGGCTTTAACACCAACTACACCGTCCGCGCACCAGGAACCTGCCAAGGCACGGAAAACTGCGGACACGTCTATGTATTGGTGGATAACTCGAGCTGCAACCTGAGCAACTTGCCGTACAACAACTTGGCCTCTTCCAGCCCAAGCTTCGCCGATCTGAGTCGCTGCGTAACCGCGACTGGCATGCACACCGTCACCGTCGAACTGCGTCATGACGATGGCACGATCGTAAGCAACCTAGTCGGCACAGCGGTCACAGACAAAGTGACGATCACCGCACAGTAGTCAATCTGTCATCTCACTGGGGGGAAGGAGCTAGTCGTAATGATCAAGATCAGTGGATGGGTCAAGTCGGTGGTGGTGTGTTCGGTACTCGCCTTTATGTCCGGTTGCGGAATCAAGGAGTACTTCAACTGTCGGGATCTGTGTAACAAGAAGAAGGAGTGCGGCACCGACAGCAACTACGATGTCTCGCACTGCGTCGATGTCTGTTCTGACAACGCCGACAACAACACCGACTACGCCCGCAAAGTCGATACCTGCAAGGAGTGCGTGTCCAGTCTGTCCTGCGCAGAGTACGGCAAGATGCTCGCGTGCTACGTCAACTGTCCAAGCTTGCCGTAGCGTGCATGAACCCGGCAGGAAGCCGGGCCCCCCCTTTGGTTCGCGCAGCGGTTAGGGCTGTGGGGGGTGATAGTCAGGTGGTGTATAGGACGACGAGAAACTTGGCGTCACACTGCGTCGCTGACTATACATGCTGAGCTGCTGGTTGTACTGACTGCCAATCGCGTCCCGCTGCGCAATCTGCTCCATGACGTTCTTCTGTTGCTTGCCATTTTCACGCTCGGCCTGCGCCAGTTGGCGATCGAACATACCCACTTCAAAATTGGCGCTGGGGAGTCTGCCGTGACGGATCACCAGACGGGCTCGTGCTTGTTCGATTCCCGCTTCCGCCCAGCTAACGTGGGTCTTGGCCGCTTCGATCTTCGCTTCGTTTACCTCATGCTGCTGCTTGCACAATCGGACACGCGTCTCTGCGGCACTCTGTGCAAGCTGCGCCACGCCCAGTTCGTTTTGGAGCTGCCCGAGGAGTGCGGTATCTCGACGGGGTTTTGCCAGATCAATATCACTTACGAGCTTTTGTGAGGCCAGCTTGGCTTGTCCACGCTCTGTCTGGGCGGTCACGATCTCATGCTCTGCGGTGTGCGCGTCAGCCCGTGCCTTGTCCAGTTCCCCTTTGGCCAGATCACGGTTCGATTGCCACTGTAGGAGCTCTCCCTTGTCACTCATCGGTAGGTCGGCCACCGTTGCATCATCCACCTTGTACCGTGCGCCACTACTGCACGCACTCCCTGCGAGAAGCGCCGCAAAACCCACGACAATTATGCTGTTTCTCATGGTCATCTCCTTTGATTCTTACTTTCTGGAAGGACGTGCACTGATCAGCACACCGACGATGAAACCGAGTCCGAGCGTGACCAGTAGGGATAGAAACCAGTGCTCTCGAACCTTGTCGCGAGCATCGGTGAGCACATTGCCCCGCAGCTCGCGGAGCAGCGGTTTGGTTCGTTTCTCAAACTGCGCCAAGATCGCCTCGACAGAGTGAAGGGCATCATGGGCAGCTTCATTCACCGTCGCTGCAGTGGCTTTGGCATCGTGTACAAAGGCCGCTGCGGCACCACTGCCTTTTTGCCCAACAGACTCTACGGGTGCGGTGACAATGTGGAAAATCTCTTCGAGTTGTCTGCGGACCAGGGCCTTGGTATGGCCTGTCTTTTCTACCACCAGCGCAATCACTTTTTCGAGGTCTGCATGGGCGCTCGCCAGCGATTCAGCGTCGAGCTGCGGCCACTCCTCTAAGATCGCAGAGGCCAGTTGCGGAAACGCCCCATGAAACTGCGTCCGCAAAAGAGGGGTGGCCATCGGAGTATCTACAGGCTTGGTCATCTTGAACCTTCTGGCTGGGTGTGATGGTTGCGATGTGAACGTAACGAGAGGTGCAGACAGCATCCGCCGTGCCAACCCTACGCATGGGATTCCTACTGCTTGGCCAGAGCCGCTTCGGCACAGTTGTTGCGTACTCCTTTTTCCGTTGCGGCGGCGTCCTTCGGATTGCCATCGGACAGACCATGCAGCCAAGCCTTTCCTGAAAGGCAAAGGGGTCGTACATCATGGGCTACGTTATCTACGCACTGTTTCAAGTTCCCGGAGCGGCAGACCAAGCACTACAGGAGATCTCTCGGTCGGTTCTGCCCAAGCGCGACTATCAGGTGTTCATTCACAAGAACGGAATCAGCGATGAGCAGCGCTCTTCCGAGAGTGATGGCGGCAAAGGGGTCACCATTGGACTCGGCGTAGGGGCGATGGCCGGAGCGCTGTTTGGGGCTCTGCTCTGCGGTCCGTATGGCTTTCTGCGGATGCCACTGATGTCTGCGATCGGCTTCGGAATGCTAGTGGGTCTGGCCATCGGTGCATTTGCGAGCGGAATCTACGGTTCGGGACTCCTCCATCGCAACTTGGCAAGACTGGTCCGGATGATTCGACCCGGACAGATATTGATCACCGCAGAGATGGAGACGCTGGAGAGTCGCGATGCGATCTCGCAGATTCTCAAGAAACACGGTGCAATTGAGGCCTCGCGGACGCGCAGTCATCTGCTGAAGATACCGCCGAACGTCCCCGAACCCATCGCTCTGTCTAAGATCGTGCGGATGTGACGCAATGAGCGGATCTGACACAGCACAGCCCCAATGCAGGGCCGGCCCAAGAGTCATCGGAGCGGCTCCTTCCGGACGCTGTCGTCAGATTTTGGCACGATTACTGCTGAGGCAGTCAGTGGATCGATCGATAGGCAGGACGGATGCATTGGCTACGGGTCTGTCTGGTTGCCTATGAGGAAATGAACATAGGAATTCTGAAGGAAAATATCCTCCAGAGTGTTGTCCATCGAGAAGCCAGGAGTATGACTGATGCCGACTCTGACCAATGTTACGTTCCCGAACCACGAAGTCTTTAACAACACGGTCAAAGCAATTCGGGAGAGTTCGGAAGCCCAAGTGATGATCGAGCGGGCCATCGGACGAGCCTTCCTTGAACGTCTAGAAGGAAAGTCGACCGACCTGCTGACGGCCTATGCGGCACTTGGTGGACAAGATCCGATTGCAAAGCAGCTCTTTGGCCAAATGAACGACAAGTTCACCGCGATCAACCTGACCGGAGCACGGGCGGCGGTGGTGGTAGCGGCCAATCATGGTGGAGTCGCAGCCAGCAAAGGCTCGTCGGTACGCGTAGACAACCCGGTGTTCAAGGTCGACCACACCGCACTCAATACGCTGGCCAATCTTGGCGGCGCAGAGTTCGCCAAGAAGTTCCACATCCACCAGTAATCGTCTCTGTAACGCCTGGTTGCTGCCATCCATAGGAGTCCCTCCTTTGCACTGCGTGACGCGTCCGCTACCTTGTCCCAAAGAGGTTCTCCCCCACGGAGAAGCGTTCCGGTTTGTGGATACCGTGATCGCGCTCGGCGAACGGAATATCGTCGCGACTCGGTTGGTTCCCCCTGATGAACCGTGGACGAAGGCACACTTCCCATTGGAAGCGATTGTGCCGGGGGTGCTGCTAATCGAAGGAATGGCGCAGACCTGTGGAATCCTGGCTCGGTCCTTTGGTGCATCCATCGAACGAACCGGAGCAGGAATGCTAACGGCGGTGCGCAATGCCCGCTTCCATCAGCCGGTGTCTCCCGGCTGTCTGCTTATCTATCGTGCCGAGTTGTTGGTTCGTGCGGGCTCTCTGTACAGCTTCCATGCCACCACCAGCGTCGGAGATCTGTTCATTGCCGAAGCAGAGCTACTCCTTGTCATCGGCGCTCTTTCATCCACTGCTTCGACTCCTTCTTGGGTTCCAGGAGACGGTTCATGACCCCACGTCATCACATCTCAGAGGCCGCCGTGGTATCTGGCCTGGGCTGCTGTACCGTGACGGGAGATCTGCCGACCAGGTTGTATCAGCAGGTCTGTGCCAAGGTGCCGGTGGCATCGTATCTTCGCCAACTTCCCTGGCCTGTGGACTTGCCGCGTGCAGTGGAACCAGCGGGCGGATCCGCCAGCACGGGAGAGCTGCTCACCTTGGCCCAGGTTCCCGGTCCGCTGCCCGAACAAATCGCTGGATTGCGAAGGCCGTTCCCCGATCGTCCGACGCTGATGGCAATTGTGGCGGCAGACCGGGCGCTTGGGGACTCGGCGCTCCTTGGGTCCGAGCAGACCACGAGTAACCGACCGAGCCTGGACCGAGCGCGGATCGGGGTCGTCGTCGGCACCTGCTTCGGCCCAAGTCACACCGTCGAGCGTTACCTGCGGACGCTGATCACCGATGGACCCGCCCAGGTCAGTCCGATTGCGTTTTCGCGGGCGGTCGCCAGCAGCTTGGTCGGGGAGATTTGCCGTCGTCATCAGCTCAAAGGGCCAAGTACAGTAGTCCTCGGCGCGAGCATCCTTGGCTACGCGATCGACCTGCTGCGGCAGGGAGCGGCTGATGCGGTGCTATGTGTCGGCGTCGATGAGGTCCGCGATCTGCACGGCTGGGCGTATCAGCGCACCGGCCTGCTTTTGGACGGATTGATCCTGGGAGAAGGTGCGGCGGCGCTGCTCCTCGAGCGCTCCTCTCATCTGGAGCGGCGGAATGGTGTGGCCCTGGCCCAGGTGGTGGATTACACGGCGGGATTCTGTCCATCGTCAGTGAATCGGCTGTCACAGGTGTCGCTGAACTCGCTGGAGTCGTCGATGTCCGGACTGCTCGAAGTGACCGGTCAGCCTGCGGAGTCGGTCGGGCTGGTGGTCGGGCTGGCCAACGGCGACGACAAGCTGCGCAAAACCGAGCAAGCTGCGGTCCGTCTGTGTATGTCCCCGGAGGCAGAGCTCCTGTGGCCCAAGGACACACTCGGCGAGACGTTTGGTGCGTCGGAAATCATCGGTGCCCTGGTCGGAACACTGGCGCTCAGGAATCAGACCGAGCATGCGCGGCCAGGTCGCTGCGTGGTGGTGAACACCGCTCAAGTCGGTGGGATGGTGGGCTCGGTGCTGTTGCGGGCCGTGCCGGTTGGCAGAAACGAGGTGCAGCTTGGGGCATGAAGGACGGATTGCGTTGGTAACCGGCGCATCTCGCGGAATCGGTGCGGCCATTGCCAGTCGCTTGGCCCACGCTGGCTTTCGGGTGATCGTGAACCACCGCGCCTCTGCTGAAGCGGCGGCGGACGTGGCACGCCTCATCCGTGAGTCCGGCGGTCTGGCCGAGATCGAGCAGGCCGATGTCACCGATATGACCGCAGTCCGCGCCATGATCACCCGCATCCGCTCTCAGCACGGACGGCTCGATGTGCTGGTCAATAACGCCGGTCGCAGCGAGGACGGACTGCTGCTGCTTCAGTCTCCCGAGAGCTGGTGGGCGGTGGTGCGAGACAACCTCTCGGCGGTGGTCAACTGCTCACGGGCCGCGCTGCCACTGCTGCTGGAGCAAAGAGGCGGTGCCATCGTGAACATCTCATCGGTCAGCGGGCTGCGTGGGGTCGAGGGTCAAACGGCCTACTGCGCGGCCAAAGCAGCGGTGATTGGCTTCACACGGGCCTTGGCCAAGGAACTGGCCACCAAGGGCCTATCGGTCAACTGCGTGGCTCCTGGGCCGATTGACACCGAACTGTACCGAAAAGTGACACCGGCCAAGGCAGCAGCGCGACTTATGCAACTTCCGTTGGGACGCCTTGGTCGCTGTGAAGAGGTCGCCGAAGTGGTCGCGCTGTTGGCCGAAGGGCGTGCGACGTTTGTGCATGGTCAGACGTTTGCCATCGACGGCGGGAGCACCTGCTAATGCGTGTTGCCATCACCGGCCTTGGCATCTGGTCCGCGCTGGGCCGTACTCGAGTCGAGTTTGAGCAGCGCCTGCGGGCGGGTGAGTCCGGGGTCAGGCCGGTCACTCGCATGGATGTCTCGCACCCGTTCTTTCGCAGTCGCTCCGCCGCCGTGCTGAGCGATGAGTCCTCGCTCCGTCCCGAGGTCGACCAGACGATGATTGCCGACCTGACACTTGCGGTGTCACAAGCAGCACTACGCGATGCAGGCCTGCCGAACCCACCGACCGACCCGAGCGAAGCGTCGCGCTTTGGGATGACGCTCGGCACGTCCCATGGCGGCAACATCGCGTTTATGCGGCTGATCCGTGAGCGCCTCGGGGTCGCGCCGGGGGAGCCGGACCCGCAGCTTGCGCTTAGCTGTTCTCCGACGGTGCTTGGGCAGGTGGCGAGCCGAGTTGGCGTGCGCGGACCCACAGTGACGGTGTCGACGGCCTGTGCCTCGGGGACCAACTCGATCGGACGGGCCGCCGAGCTGATCGAGCTAGGACGTGCCGACCTGATGCTGGCGGGCGGCGCGGACCTGTTTACCGAGCTGTCGTTTAGCGGCTTCAACGTCCTGGGGGCGATGACTCGCAATGTCTGCCGACCGATGGACAGCCGCCGCGATGGCATGGTCCTGGGCGATGGCGCGGCGATGCTGGTCCTAGAGTCCGAGGCCCGAGCGCGGGCACGCGGGGCGCGAATCTATGCGCTGATCGCCGGTCATGCGCTCGCCAACGAGGCCTATCACCCCACCTCACCGCGACCCGATGGCATGGAAGCCGCTCGGGTGATGCAGGCGGCCCTCGAATCCGCTGGGCTTTCCCCTCAAGACATCGACTACGTCAATTTGCACGGCACTGGCACCGAGGCCAATGACGAGATGGAGCTCAAAGCACTGCAACGGGTCTTTGGCAGCGAATCGCGGTCGATGCCCCTGCTCAGCTCGATCAAAGCGCAGGTCGGTCATACCCTGGGGGCGTCCGGCAGCGTCGAGGTCGTGGCCACCGCGCTCGCGCTCCACGGACAGTTTGCCCCTCCCGGGATCCACCTTGAACACCCGATCTCGCCGTTTGCGTCATGGCCGTTTGTGCGCGGCAAGGCGCAGCCAGCCCGGCTTCGGGCGGCGCTATCGAACTCGTTCGGCTTCTCGGGAAACCTCGCTTCCATCGTTTTGCTTCAAGGAGATTCGGAACATGCCTCAGACGGAAATTTTTGAACGGATCAAGCGCTGCATCATCGACCGACTCGAAATGAACGTGAACATCGCGGACTTTACCGATGACATGCCACTGTTCGCACCGCTGCAAGCCGGCGGCATGGACCTCGACTCGCTCGCCTCGATCGAGATCGTAGTCGGTCTGAGCAAAGAGTTTCGGCTCCAACTCGACGATGTCCCACGGGAGGCGTTCCAGTCGGTGCGTTCACTTGGGCTGTTCATTGCCGGACAGCTACCACCGGTGGCCGTTCTTCAGGCGGAGCTGGCATGAACCCGGCTGCCGCGACCCATCGCGAGTCAACGCCAACGCATCACACCGAGGCTGGTGCCGACTTTGTTGCCGCGCTGCTCCATCGCGGGCTGCACAATGACGCGCCGCGTCCGGCCCTCGTCTCCGACGAGACTCAGCTTGGATACGACGAGCTACTGCGCCAAGTCACCGTCATTGCCTGGAATCTGGCAAGGCTGGGCCTTATGGCGGGACATCGGATTGCGTTGGTCTTGCCACCTGGTCCGTCCCTGATACCGCTGCTTTTGGGGGCCCTGCATCGCGGGCTGCTGGTATCGGTGCTGTCAACGACGCTGGGGCCGGCGGCTCGGGATTATCGACTGAGCGAGCTGGCACCTGATCTGGTGCTGCATGACTCGGACGAGCTGTTTCGGCTGGATTCGATCGTTGGGCTTGGTGCTCCTCGCTCGCCGGGGGCAGCGCTGCTCCTGTGGACCTCGGGCTCGACGGGACAACCGCGAGGGGTGCTGCTGTCCACCGAAGCAGTGCTGTGGAATGCGCGTCGCAATGCGTCCGCGCTGGGCCTACTGCCAACGGATCGGACGCTGGTGGTGCTCGACGCGGCGTACTGCTACGCGCTGATTCATCAGATATTTAGCCACTTGTACGTCGGGGCAACGGTGGTGGTGCGGGCGGATTCGTCGGCGCAGCACGCGCAGCTCGGGCCGGTGTGTGTGCGTCATCAAATCACCACGCTCGCGATGGTGCCGTCGATGCTGCGGACGCTGATCCGGCTGCCGTGGCTCGGTGAATCGCTGCGCGGACTGCGCCTGCTTACGATTGGCGGAGCATCGATTCCCGAGTCGCTCTTGCAAGAAATCCATCGGACGCTGCCGAATGCCGCGCTGTACATCACCTACGGATTGACCGAGGCGGGGCCACGGGTCTGCACGCGCCGCTATCAGCCGGATCTGCTCCTTGCCGCAGGCAACGTTGGTGTGCCCCTGCCGGGAGTTGCGCTGCGAATCGATGCCGAGGGCGAGCTGTGGGTCCACAGTCCCTCGGCGCGCATTGGATATTTGGCGAAGGGACAGTTCGAGCCGCCTGCCGCGCCATCCGATTGGGTCAGTACCGGGGATCTCGCCGAGCTACAGCCCGATGGCAGTATCCGCATCTTGGGACGGCTCCGCCCGCTCATCAACCGGGCCGGTGTGAAGATCGCGCCCGGTGAGATTGAGCGCATCTTGGAAGCACACCCCACCGTCGCGCAAGCACGGGTGGTGGCGATGCCGCATGATCGGCTGGGCGATGTTCCTCGGGCGTATGTCGTGCCGCGACCGGGCGTTCAGCCGTGTCCGATGGCGCTGATGAGCCACTGTCGCGAGCTGCTGGGACCAGCATTTGTTCCAGCGCAGGTGGTGATGGTCGCGCAGCTACCGATGGCGTTTTCTAGCTGGAAGGATGTCGTGTCCTGATGTCGCAGCGAGTCGCGCTCATCACGGGAGGCACGCGGGGCCTGGGGCTGGCGATTGCGCGGGCGCTCGGCCAGTCGGGCTGTCATCTGGTGCTGACCTATCTGCGAAACCACCGCCGGGCCGAGGAAAGTCTCGCGGCGCTCAAGTCTGAAGGCTTTGACGTGGCGGTGTTGCAAGCCGATAGCGCCAACCGCAAAGACACCGAAGAGGTGTTTGCCTTCGTGCGCGAGAAATACCAGCGGCTCGACGTGCTGGTGTCCAACGGCAGCGCCGGATTCTTCGGTCCCACGCTCAAGACCAATGATACGCAGTGGCGGTGGACGATTGACAGCAATGCCAAGGCGCTGCTCATGCAGGCTCAGCTTGGCGCACCGCTGATGGCGGGGCGATCTGGCAAGATCGTGACCCTGACTTCGGCGGGGGCGGACCGTGCGGTGGAAAGCTACGGAGTCGTCGGAGTGGCCAAGGCCGCGCAGGTCGCGCTGGTGCGTTATCTGGCCAAGGAACTGGGACCACAGGGCATCAACGTCAACGCGGTGTGTGCCGGGCTGGTCGATACCGAGGCGCTGGCGCAGTATCCCGATCGCAAACTGCTGCTCCGCTGGGTTCGGCTGCGCACGCCGATGCGCCGCTTGACCACCGCCGAGGATGTTGCCAAAGCGGTGGTGTTTCTGTGCAGTCCGCAATCGGACATGATCCAAGGGCACACGCTGGTGGTCGACGGCGGCCTGGCGATCCGATCGTGATGCCCTCGGCCCCGTGTTGTGGCTTGCGGAGAGGACTCCTACGGTGCTGACCAAAACAATCTGGGATGCGCTTGCAGTGACGGAACGACTGCTCCGCGAGGCCCTGCATGGCGGGCGCGTGCTGCTGTTCTGGTTGCTGTTTCCAGCGCTGATGCTGGTTTTGTTCGGGTCGATCTATGCGGGAGGCTCGACGACGGGAACCGGTCGGTCGTTCGAGACGACGGTGCCGGGCATCCTGATTGGCGCCGCGCTGTTCTTTAGCTGCTTGAGCGGCCCGGTGGTGGTCCTCGTCGGAGAGCGCGAGCGCGGTACGCTGCGACGACTGCTGTTTATGCCGCTGTCGAGTACGTCGTATTTTCTGGGGGTGCTGCTGTACTTTGCGCTGGTGGCGACGCTCCAGACGGTGGTGGTGTACGGGCTTTCGCATCTGTTTGGCGGTCGTTTCCACGGACCACTGTGGCTGGGACTGCTGCTGATTGCGCTGAGCGTGGTCATTTATTGCGGGTTGGGATTCGTGCTCGGCTCTCTGTTTGCGAGCCGTACCGAGGATGTGAACGGCCCGGTGTCGGCGATTGGGGTGCCGCTGCTGGTGCTAGGTGGAACCTTCTTTTCACCTTCGCTGCTGCCACCGGCGTTGTACTCGCTGGCGCAGTTCGACCCGATTTTTCACATGATCAGCGCGCTGCGACGGGTCTCGGCCCAAGGCGCGGGCTGGCCAGAGGTTGCTCACCATGTCATGGCGCTGCTGGCGATGGCGATGGTGTCGCTGCTCGGCGGAATCATGGCCTACCGTCGCATGCTCGATCGTGAGCGGAGGGGCGGCTGATGCTCGAGCTACACGATGTCTATGTCTCGCACGCGCATCGGCTGGTGCTGTCGGGTCTAAGCCTGCAAATCATGGCGGGCGAGGTCTACGGCCTGCTCGGTCCGAACGGCGCGGGCAAGACCACGGCAATGCGAGTGATCACAAGTCAGCTTACGCCGCTGAGTGGTAGCTGCACGCTGCTCGGGGCACCGCTTTGCGAGAGCACCAAGCAGATGATTGGGGTCGTGCCGCAGGAAATTTGTCTATACGACCGGCTGACCTGCGCGGAAAACCTGCGCTTCGTGGCCTCGCTCTACGGAATTCACGGTCGTGAGCGGGAGCGACGGATTGATCAGTGCCTGGCGCTATTCGAGCTATCGGATCGTCGGCACAGCCTGGTCCGTACCTTGAGCGGCGGAATGCAGCGGCGATTGCACGTCGCGGTGGGAATGGTTCATGGACCAAAGCTGCTCATCCTCGATGAGCCCACGGTCGGAATGGACTTGGAGTCACGGCGGCTGCTGTGGCAATTGGTGCGGCAGCTCCGTACCCAGGATTTGGCGATTTTGCTGACCACGCATTTGGTCGATGAAGCAGAGACGATATGTGATCGCATCGGCATCCTTCGCGGAGGCCGACTGGTGGCGGAAGGGACGCTGGCCGAGTTGCGCCAGCAAATTCCTGCGGTGCAAGTGGTGACCGTGCGGACCCCGCAGGAAGCGCCGCTGCTCGAGCGGATCGGAACGCTGGGAATCCCGCATCGCGTCTCTCCAGCGGGCGTGGACCTATGGTTTGCGGAGAGCCGAGACCTCAAACAGGTCGTGCTGCTGCTCGATGGATTGCGCATCGATGGGCTGTCACAGCGTCCGGTCTCGGTGGAAGATGTCTATTTCGAAGTCTTACAGTCCGACTCCTCTTTGCACCCCCATCGTGCGGTTGTGACCTAGTCTGTCCGACGTCCAGCCTGATCGCGACACAATGCCCATCGTAAGGCACAGCAGTATGCGGAGTGCCAACGTGATGCGTCAGGAGTATCTGAATCGACTCCCCAAGCGAAATGAGAACTTCCCGTGATGTCTCTCTGAACAGCGGGAGCTTGCTCTCACATTGCTCGACGTACCGAATCTTATCGGGTTGACTCGCAATTCGGATTGCCTGGGCGAGAAAACTCGCGAGAACAACCGACTGGGAAGGAGAGGGGAAGCGAGGGCTGGGGCTCCCAGAACTTTTGGCTCGACCTCTGAAACCTCCACCGAGATGAGGAAGTACACCCGCGATCTGTACCTGCGACTCGAAGCAGAAACGGGGCTGTCGACCGGATTCAAGCAGGTAGGATTCATCGAAGTAGCAGCCGACAAAGACCGCCTGGAGGAATACCGACGCGTCTCTGCATTCAATCGCTACTGCGGAGTGGATGTTCATGAGATTTCCGGCCAGGAAGTAGGACAGCTCTTTCCACTGGCTCGCACCGACGACATCTTGGCCGGCTTTTACGTCAAAGAAGATGGCCGTGCCAATCCTGTTGACATCACGATGGCACTTGCCAAAGGGGCACGAATGCAAGGCGCAACCATCCTGGAAGGAGTACCGGCCATCGGACTCCTATCCAAGCGTGGTGTGGTCAGCGGAGTCCAGACTCCGTACGGAAACATCGAAGCAGAGTACGTTGTAAACTGCGCTGGAATGTGGGCGCGTCAGCTCGGAGAGCAAGCCGGGGTCAACGTGCCATTGCAAGCCGCAGAACACTACTATCTCATCACAGAGAAAATCCCTCAACTCACGGCCTCGCTCCCGGTTCTCGAAGACCCCAGCTCGTACGGATACTATCGAGAAGAAGGCGGCGGGCTGTTGGTCGGTCTGTTCGAGCCCGTCTGTGCACCATGGAAGATCGATGGAGTTCCAGATGATTTTTCATTTGGAGAGATCAGTCCTGACTGGGACCGCATGGGTCCATACCTGCAAAAGGCCATGGAGCGGATTCCGATCTCACTCGACGCAGGAGTCAAAAAGTTCTTCTGCGGACCGGAGAGCTTCACCGCTGATCTGCGTCCGGTGGTCGGGGAAGCGCCGGAGCTAAAGAACTACTTTGTGGCTGCGGGACTAAACTCCATCGGCATCATCACTGGTGGTGGGATGGGGCGGGTGTTGGCCCACTGGATCATCAACGGTCGACCCGATTGCGATGTCACAGGCATGCACATCGATCGCTTCCACAAGTACCAGTCCAACCCAGACTATCGCCGCACCCGCACGGTGGAATCGTTGGGAATGGTGTATCAGTGCCACTATCCTACACGCTCTATGCAGACTGCACGCGGCTGTAAGAAATCAGCCATCCATGATCGGCTGGCCGCGCAAGGTGCATACTTTAAAGATGTCAGTGGCTGGGAAGGACCGGACTGGTACGCACCACCTGGCGTCGAACCAACAGTCGAGCAATTGTCGTGGGGCAGACAGAACTGGTTTCCCTACTGGCAAGCGGAACATCAAGCGACCCGCGAAGGCGTGATCCTGATGGACATGTCGTTTATGGCGAAGTTCTTGGTACAAGGTCGCGAGGCAGGAGCCCTTCTCAATTATCTCTCGGCCAACCAGGTCGACGGTCCGAGCGGACTGATCACCTACACCCAGTGGCTCAACGAGGGCGGCACGCTTGAAGCGGACCTGACCGTTACCAAGCTCGATGAGGAGCGATACTGGGTCGTGGCCTCGGACACCGCTCATCGGCATGCCGAGACCTGGATGCGACGACACTTCCCGGCGAATGCCCATGCCTTTGTGACAGACGTAACCTCGGGCTACGCGCAGATCAACATTCAAGGACCACGCTCACGCGAGCTGCTGCAACGGGTCACCACCACCGATCTTTCCAATACCGCGTTCCCATTCCGCACCGCCCGCGAAATCGATATCGGCTTTGCGCGGGCACTCTGTATCCGCATCACCTATCTGGGAGAGCTGGGCTACGAGCTATACATTCCCTCCGAGCAAGCACCCCATGTCTATGATCGGATTGCGGAGGCCGGAAAGGAAGTCGGTCTACGGCATGCCGGTCTCAAGGCGCTGGCTAGCTTGCGCATGGAAAAGGGATACCGTGATTACGGTCACGATATCGACAACACCGACTCTGTCCTGGAGGCAGGACTTGGCTTTGCCGTAGATCTCAAGAAGCCGGGAGGGTTCCTGGGGCGCGAAGCCGTGCTCGCCAAGAAGGCGGAAGGACCACTCAAGCGACGGCTGGTGCAAGTGCTGGTCAAAGATCCCGAGCCGCTGATGTTCCACGCCGAGATCGTCTATCGCAACGGCCAGCCGGTCGGCTACATCCGCGCCGCTTCGTATGGCTTCACCCTTGGGGGAGCCGTTGGACTGGCCATGATCGAAGCGGGTCAAGCGATCGATCAAGCGTATCTCGATCAAGGGGATTGGGAAGTGGACATCGCCGGTCGGCGCTTTGCAGCGCTCGCCTCTTTGCGACCGCTGTACGATCCAGATATGAAGCGGATCAAGTGTTGATTTTGTAGCGGTCAGCTCACGCTGAGGCAGCCACTGGTGGAATCAACATCGCCCAGCAGAATCCACAGCGAGTGGCGGCACGCATCCCGAGCTTCTTGCAGTGGGGACACTCCCGATACTCCGGGGCGGGCCCCAATGCCAGCAACTTGACGAGCTGAGCCCAGGCCGCAGCCAAGTCGGTCGCGACCAATCGGCAACCTTCGACGGAATCTCGCTGAGCGAGATCTGTCATCTGCGCCGTAATGCTAGAGACGGTTGTACGGACACCTGCGCGGTCGGAGCCTGGAAGTTCATCGGACAAGGGACACCTCTTTTCATAGAATCTGCAGCGTGGATCCAATCACAAACTACAAAAACACCCGATTCTGTTTCACTGAAACAACAATTCAGCATTTGAAACCAGAGACCAGCGACGACACCTCAATTTCAGCGACATCAAATTTAATAATTTATTTCAGTCATAATACGGGTTGCTTTTCCTTTAGCAAGGATTCATCCTGAATTATGCAGAGAATCGTTCTCAACAGAAATGCGAGCTCACATGTATAAGTTAGTCGGCATTCTCTTCCTGGTTTTCGCCCAAATGACGCTGTTCGCGTCCCACGCAGCAGCCAACAAACTGCCCCCCCCCAGCGATTTCGCAGCAACGAGCAGCACCAAACTTGATGGGGCCGTCGACCTACGATGGAGTGCAGTCAAGGGAGCTGGCAGCTATACCATCGCAGCCAGCCGAGAAACAGACGACAACTGGCAGGTGCTCGACACCGTCACCGGAACCGAGTTCCAAGTCAATGAATTGCCGGAAGCCACCAAATACTATTTCCGGATTGCCAGCAATACCAAGTTAGGCCAAGGTGAATGGAGCCATTCCGTGATACAGTATTCTTCTGGAAAGAAGCGCAATCACTCTCTCTTCTTACTCTCCCCTAACAGGCACAAATCCATCATATTGGCAATTGGTAAGCAATCCGACCCCGCTGTCCGTACTTCATTCACGGCACATCAAGGGCGAGTGACTCAGATATCGGCACAAGTGACGACCAAGCGGATTGCCTTGGCTTGTCCATCGAATAAGAATCGCGGTAACGGCTAACTGTGACCTAGCGAATGCGCAGGCAGAGGATTCGCTAGGACTGCGTGGGGAGAAGACTGAGTGGGGTCGGAGCGAGGGAAGACCGGAGGGATATCCACCAGCGCTAGGACGAGCTGCGAGCCTCATTCGGATGAAGGCCGAGTGCCTTTGCGACACCTGCACCATACTCGGGGTCGGCCTTCAGACAGTTGCCAATGTGACGGAGCTTGACCTCCTTCGGTGCATCCCCCATCGCCCGCGCAGTGTTGTCGAACAGTGTCTGCTGCTGGACTCCCGTCATCAGCCGAAACAGCAACCCCGGCTGGGAGTAGTAGTCTTCATCCTGACGATGGTTCCAGTGATCGGCGGCCCCTTCGAGCGAGAGCGGAGGCTCTGCAAAACCAGGCTGCTGTTGCCACTGTCCGTAGCTGTTCGGTTCATAGCCTAGCTGGCCACCGTAGTTGCCGTCGACTCGCATCGCGCCATCACGATGGTAGCTGTGGACCGGACAGCGGGGCGCATTCACCGGAATCGACTGATGATTCACCCCAAGCCGGTAGCGCTGCGCATCGCCGTACGAAAAGAGTCGTCCCTGAAGCATCTTATCTGGTGAGAAACCGATACCCGGAACTACGTTCGCCGGATTGAAAGCAGCCTGCTCGACCTCGGCAAAGTAGTTTTCAGGATTGCGGTTCAGCTCCATCACGCCCACTTCGATGAGCGGATAGTCTCTGTGCAGCCAGACTTTGGTCAGGTCAAACGGATTGTAAGGACACTTGGCTGCATCCTTTTCCGGCATCACCTGAATGAACAACGTCCAGCGTGGAAAGTCATATCTCTCGATGCTATCGAACAGATCCCGCTGGTGACTTTCGCGATCTTTTCCGATGATCGCCTCGGCCTCTGCATCGGACAGATTCTTGACTCCCTGCTGCGTGCGCAGATGGAACTTCACCCAGAAGCGCTCGTTCTGGGAGTTGATGAGGCTAAAGGTGTGGCTCCCAAAGCCGTGCATGTGTCGATAGGAATAGGGAATCCCTCGCTCGCTCATGGTCATGGTAATCTGGTGCAGCGCCTCCGGTAGCGAGGTCCAGAAGTCCCAGTTGTTGCGAGCACTGCGCAGGTTGGTGCGAGGATCGCGCTTCACCGCATGGTTTAGATCCGGAAATTTCAGCGGATCTCGCAGGAAGAATACCGGGGTGTTATTGCCAACCAGATCCCAGTTTCCTTCCTCCGTATAGAACTTGATCGCAAAGCCTCGGATGTCGCGCTCTGCATCTGCGGCACCACGCTCTCCAGCGACGGTAGAGAAACGCACAAACAAGTCGGTCTTCTTGCCAATCTGGGAGAATATCTTCGCTCTGGTGTACTTGGAAATGTCGTGCGTTACGGTAAATGATCCATAGGCACTCGACCCCTTGGCATGCATGCGACGCTCAGGAATCACTTCACGATCGAAGTGAGCGAGCTTTTCCAGGAACCAGATGTCCTGCATCAACAGGGGGCCACGCGGCCCGGCCGTCATCGAATTTTGGTTGTCGACAACTGGTGCCCCTGCTGCGGTAGTCAGCTTCTTGGTATCACTCATCTTTGTCTCCCATTTTGATTCCGTACCGAACCTTGATGCCACACTCGATGACTTGTACGCAACCGTGCCGAACCTCGCGTTCACAAATAGTTTGCGAGCTCGGTTCCGTGTCCTATCGCACGTAGGAGGAAGCGTATCCTGGGCCGACGTCGAAGCTCCGCACTGCAACCACGTACGGATCTACAAAACCAATGCGTCAGGAGTATCTGAATCGACTCCCCAAGCGAAATGAGAACTTCCCGTGATGTCTCGCTTAACAGCGGGAGCTTGCTCTCACATTGCTCGACGTACCGAATCTTATCGGGTTTCAGATCTCGATGGATGATGTGGACGCGATGTGCGGCGGCAAGCGCCGAGGCAATCTGGCGAGCCACCCGCAGCGCCGTCTTGGTGGGAAGCTGCCTCAGCTTGTTTAGTCGAGATCGGAGGGACTCCCCCTCCAGAAATTCCATCGACAGATAAGCGACCCCGGACTCCGTAAATCCGCAGTCGAAGATACGCACAATACCGGGATGCTGGACCGCGTTGGCGGCTCGGGCTTCATTGAAAAAGCGAGTCGTCACATCGGTTCGACTGGTGACATCGGGACGCAAAATCTTGATCGCGGCCCGCCCGAGCACCCCTTCATGGACCGCCTCAAACACCATTCCCATACCGCCACGACCCAGCACACGAACCAGGCGATGGTTGCCGATGACCTGCCCGATCCACGTCAGTGCTTCTGGTGATTCGGCTTGCATGATGGATGACCCGGCAGACAGGGCGTGCGCTCTCACCTTCTATGTTACAAGCAGATCGTTCGGACCTCAGATACTTTGCACTTGGCATCGCACGCACCGCCATCAGACATGAGCGATGAGTCATGACACTCTGCGCAGCATCCGACAGCAACGTTGCAACCGTAGCTCAACGCTGTTGGTTAACTTTGCTGAAGGACTACCTTGCGTAGCAATAAGAGCTGACCAGGAGTCAATGCACGCACAGCCGCAGACACCGCCGCTTCTTCGGATACCACCGACTCTTCCACACAGGGAGACGAACTCGAAAGGACTTCCGCAATCCGTCGCAGGCTGGCATTCAAAATGCTGTCCGGCTTGGCATAGTGTTTGGCCGTCACCGCGACGCTGCCATGACCGAGCACTTTGGCAATGGCTTCCATCGTAGCACCGCCCTCCAGCGCAATCGTTGCATTGAGCCCGCGCAGGCTATGTGGACAGTATGTTGGCAATCCTAGCTCCTGACATATCTGTGCCAGTCGCTTGTGAAGCCAAGCTCCTTTCGGAGGAACTTCTCGATCAGCAGCAAACACTCTCTGCTCCGCTGGCCGGCCTTTGATGTGCTCGACAAGGAGCTCCCCTACCCTTGGTGCAAGGCGAGCGGCACGCCGTGCATGCTTGGTTTTGCCACGCTCTACGCAAACCTGGACCACCCGCTCTCCTGAGACGACAATCTGCTCGATATCTCGCACCTTCAGCGCCAGAACTTCTCCACTACGCAGCCCGCAGTACAGTTGCAGAAGCAGTGCGAGCTTGCCCTCATTCGCTTGCGCACCGGCCACCAAATAGGACTCCAGTTTCTGCGCCTGACCAATCGTGGGTTGAGGCTTGCCGTGATTCAGTCTCCCCACCGGCTGAATGTGCAGCCAGGGATTGTGCTTCACAAACTTCCGCATCACCAGCCATCGCCAGAACTCTTTCGTCGTGCGCAGTGTCGCCCGGTGGGTTGCGGCAGCAACGGGCTTCTTTCGTTTGGTGATCCGCTGCACCTCACGGTCATATAGCTTCTGGGCAAGCGCTTCATCGAAGTGCCGGAGCGCAGTATCGAGCGGAAGGAATCGCATCAGGCGTTCCCTCACCGTGAGGACAGAGACTGGCACACAGTCTCGTTTTTTCTCCGAGATGTACTCTTCAATCGCCTGTCCAGTAGTGAGCGAATGCGTAGCAAAATCCGCTGCTTGTAACCGCAGGCTTTCTCGGAAATGTAGCGCCTCTGTCTCCGAATTGAAACAGACAGAGCGTCGCGAACCATGCTCCGCGATCACCAGTCGCCACTGTTTTTTAGGAGGTGTGGGCTTATACGGTCCCCAGAGTCTCACCTCGCCAGGATCGCATACGGACCATCTCTAAACAATTGGATTCGCAGGCCAAGTTGGACCTGCACCAGACAGACTTAGACCAGGCGAAGCTCACAAAACCGAAGGTACAGTTCCCGACATGCCCACGCATCCGTAGCCGCATACAGAATCTGCTGGGGAGACAGTTGCCGTGCGGCCCAATTTGAGGTTTTGGTTCCTTTGGGAATCCGAAAACCCAAGAGTAGACCAGCCAGGTTGCGCACTCCCGGCTGCTTGAAGCCGTGGTGTCGCGCCACGCGATCCAAGTCGACAATGGATCGGGCGTCGAACTCGATCAGCTTCTTCAGACCGCGAAGATCGTTGGCCAGAGCAACCCCCGCTTTGGCCACTCGCTCGGAGGCCAGCAATTCTCGCATCTCCGCAGAAAAATCCTGCTGCTGAAGCTGGAACAAATAGACCGCCCGTGCAGTCGCGACTTGCGCCAGGCAAGGAAGGTAGCTCTCTCCTTTTCTAAAGGCAGGCCGCGTCTCGGTATCGAACCCAACGACACTCTCTGTCCTGATGTCGGCCAACGCCCGCTCACGGTCTTGCGGCGAGCTAACCAAATAAACCGCCCCGTCGTAACGGCGGATCGGCAGGTCAAACATCTCATCAGGTGAAATGGAGCGCTGTTCGGACAAAGTGGACGGTAGCCTAATCCACTCTGCCGAACACGGCAACGGTTCAGGCTGACTCATTTGATCAACTCGTCGAGCCCTGCCGCAGAACGACGGCACGATCGCTCAACCAGGCCGACCTACTGATTCATGGACTTCGAGAGGCTGGTATCGTGCGAAGGCAGGAGCACCGGTACTCGGGGAACTTGTGGCATCTCGAACTGTGGATAGTTACGCCATGCCGATGGGTTGAGCTGCACATTCGCCTCCATCCCGCGTTGAGGATCGAGTCGTTCACGACCTTGGAAGTGACGATCGATAAGCCGCTTCATCGATAGCAGACGATATGCAGCATCCGCCATTCCTCTTATGTCTCCACAAAAGGCCCGAACATAGTCCCAGCGCGATGGCTCCTTCGTAAGCACAGCAGGTGCGTATCCATAGCGGGTCATCGATTCCTGATTCACCCATTCCACGATCCGGGTCCACACTGGCTCTAGCTCATCGCTGCCACGACTCTCACGCTGATTGGGGGCCCGTTGAGTCGCCCCCACAAACCACGGCAGCGGCGGTACATCGTCGGTCTGGGAGTGTTTCACATGATCGAGTACCATGTCGTCCCACGGCTCGCCCACATAATGCAGGATGGACCGCATGGTCGACATCGGCTCGGCAGTTAAGTCTTCCAGCCGCACTTCCAAGATACGATCCAGATACGGCTTGATGTGCTCGTATTGAATGCGACATAGCTGCGCATTGAGCATGGTGCTGGTGGTGCCAAACGGCATCCGATTGAACGAGAGCACCGTCGGTCTGGGATCGCGCATGATGCAGATCACCCTGGCATCCGGAAAATCCGAAAAAATGCGCGGGAGATTGTGGGTATCAAGAGGGTTCTTTTCACCAAAACGCACCTTGCCACGCTGTCGTGCCTGGAGCCGCATGATGGAGAGATACACCTCTCGCATCTGATCCTTCGATAGACCCCTTGGCACCGCATCGCGAACCTCGCGTGGATCCAGACGCATCCAGGCAAACGAGAAGGTCTCGAAGTAGCGTTCCAGCCACTCGTCTACGGATGCGCCCGCTGGCATATGCTGCGCATAGCTGTAGAACGCTGCTTCGTGTGTGATGTGAATTCGGGGATGCGCGTTCAGCATCTGCCGCAAGAGCGTGGTTCCCGAGCGCCCCGTGCCAATCACGAAAATCGGAGACAGCTCAGGGCTCTCGACGATCCTATCGATGTGTTGCAGTTCCAACATGGCGACACTGTACGGTGAGGAAGTGTCGCGGACAATACCATCGCCTCGGAATCAAGCGCGTAGGGATGACTTACGACGACCGGTCAAGCGAAGCACAACGCCAAGGAGCAACAGCACGGCGGCCCCCGCACCTTGGGTAGGCCGAACCAAAGGCCCACCTACCGTACAGCCAAACAGGCCGAATCCGCAGTAGTATCCCTCGCCTTCGAAACCGTAGTTGTCAGGCAGAACACGCGGAGTGCAGGTTCCAATCGTCACATCGGCCGTCTTCTTCGCAACGTCGTGATCCACCAAAGAGAACGTGCTCACGGTGGCATCCGATACCGCCAGCAGATCGTTGCCTAGCTCCAAGGCTCGACGGGGATTTCCTCTCACCGGGAGGAGTGCGCGCTTCACCAGAACATCCCCAGACCAGTCCATCAACTGAATTCCGCTGCGCAGGGAATCGCAAGCATCACCCGAATAGTAGATGCGCGCATCCGAGTAGGGAACAGCAACCAAACCATCTGGGAAGACGCGAAAGGCTTTTTGGATTCGATCCTGATCTTCAGGTAGTTCGTAGTTGAGCGCGACGTAGTCTTCGCCCACTGAAGGAGTACCAAACGGAACCCGGCTGATCATCTTCGGTCGGTCGAGGTTGCTGACATCAAACAGAGAGACGTTCAGGCTCCCACGCGGGTCATCTCGATCGACCCCCAGACCAATCACTCGGTCTCCGTACGGTTCCAGGTAGTACATGAATCCTGGCATGGTTAGCTCGCCACGCACAGTGGGCGCAGCGGGATTCTTCAGGTCAATGGTAAACAGCGGATCGGTCTGATTGTACGTAATGGCATAAGCGCGATCCTTGTCAAAACGGACCGTGCGTAGACCTTCTTGTCGAGGTAGCTTGATCGAGGTATGACCGAGCGGTAGATAGGTCTTGGTGTTCACGATCGAAAAGGTGTCGACCTCTGGCATTCCCTGACCATTTCCTGTCCGTCCGGCACCGCGCTGGCTGATGACCCGCAGCACCCCGTCACGCTCTTCCATCTGCCATCGGCTGAGTACCGCCCCAGCCACTTCAATCCGAGCGCCCAGTTGCAGTCGGCCACCGGGGTCCGTCACATCCAGTACATCGATGATTCCTTCCTTCGGAGGGTGAACGGAATCTCCGTAGGATCGCGGATCGAGGTCACCGTGTCCACCCACGTAGAGACGCTCATTGGTGACAAACAGACTCCGCTTCCAGTTGGAACCCCAAGGCAGATTGTAGGAATCCGGCGCATTGCTCTTGAAGATCATTTGGTCGACTTGACGAAGTGAAAGAGCGTTCTTCACGTCGAAACTGGTCACAACCGTACGCTGGGTATCACCACAATTGTAACACTGGGCATTTTGGTACGTCGCTAGGTACAGCACATCGCCTACGATGCGAGAATCAGCCAGCTCTCCCGGAACTGGAAACGTCGCAACCGAACGAATTCGTGATGGATCGCGAACGTCCAGAACCACCACCGCAGCGCCGGAATTGGGGTCGCGGGAAGGCGGTGGGACATAGCGGGTGTTGTTTTGTTCGGGCAGCGGTGCGTTCGTACTGCCAGTTGCAGAGACCGCTCCATTCCACATGGTGATCAGGAAATCACCCCGGCGGTACATTTCAAACGGCTCACCAGCCAATCGCGATTGTCCAAGCAAGGAGAGCTGACTGGGAACCGAAACGTCAACGACAGATACGGTGCCCGCAGCAGAGAGCGCATAGAGCCTGCCGCCATCAAGCTGAATGATGTCTGCTTCCGCGATGGCACGGTTGGCAGTGCTGGTGCCAGTGCTAGACGGATTCGCGGGAGCGATGGCATCACTTCCGCTAGACGATGCTGAACATCCAGCCGCAGCAGTGCAGAAGAGTAGTCCGAGGGAGGTCAGGATCCGTGCGGTATTGGCCATGATGGTGGTCCCTTTCAAGTCACTAAGGATTGGTAAGCAACCAGGACAACCAACTTCAAAAGCGAAATTCGTGCCACCGCCCGCTTGGACCACCAGCCCCCAGAAGTTGAGTTCTTCCGACGAAAAATGACCTCGCCAGGGAATCTCCAAAATTGCAACCCGGCAAGTTTTGCCAGCAACCGTTGCCTGATCGCAAGAAACGAGAGCGGCCGCCTTCGGACGATTCTGGACTCTAACGCGTGGTTTGGCTCGGAAGCAATCGGTGGGAATGCGGACTAGCGGGCACGACGCAGGAAGTCGGTGAGAAGCCTTGCGATGGTTGGCCAGTCATCCGACTTGGAGATCACGCCATCGGCTCCACACTGACGAGCCAGCGCATCCAATTCGCGACGGCTACGGTCCGAAAACAGGATGATGGGACAGACTACTTTGTTGCCATGACGATGCGCGAGCTCGACCAAGTGAGTGCCATTTAGAGCGGGCATGCTCACATCAATCAAGGCCACGTCCGGCTTGTGCTCACGCATTCGTACGCTAAATCCCAGCGGTGAATCGAGTGCAATGACATCGAACCCGTAGTCATCCAGCATGATCTTGGCGGTTTCACGACAGATTTCGCTGTCGTCTACCAGCAGTACCTTAAGTCTTCGGTTGGTCATGTTCGTTCCGTACATCAAGTGTTGCAGCGCTCTGGGTCATATGGGGCACTGTGGGAATTCGATCCTGAGACCCCCTCAGTCGTGAACGTGCGAGAGCGAATGCTTCGCTTTTCCACAGTTGCAGATCCAGTAGCGCGATCAGTGCTTGCGCGGCCGGAGTCGGTGACGGACTCTGCAGAAGCAGTCGATAGGTTTGCCGTGCAGCATCATATCTTCCCAGTGCATCGAGACTCACAGCCAGATAGTAGGTAGCCAACCAGCAGGTGGGATGCTGGCGTTGGGTATGTTCGAGAAGAGTGATGGCCTCTTGGTGGTTGCCCTTGAGATGAAACGCAATGCCGGCCAACAGCAGTGCGGGTTGCGCCTCCTCGTCTTGAATCAGCATGGCGAGGGACTCAGTGAGCACCGATTCGAGCTGACCGGACAGCAGTCGCTGGGCCAGCGGGTATGAATTGGAGACTGAGTCGTCCTTACTCAACGCGGTGATTTGCACGGATTGGGATGGTGCAGAGAATGCAACGACAGCGGGCGTTGGCATCGACTCAGCAGCAACCTTCAGTTGACGCTGCAGCACGATCCGCTCGGCAATCCGCACCGGGACGAGTTCTTTCGAAAAGCGATGATGAAACTCACTCGCCCCGAGCATCAGGTACCCCCCCGGCACCAGCACTTGGCTCAGCCGATGTAACATCGAGTTCACCACTGCTCCACGAAAGTAGATGAGGACGTTGCGACAGAGAATCATATCCCAGCCCACGCCTGTCGATGGTCGCAGCGGAGGGGTAGCCAGGTTGTGCTCGGCAAACCGGACGAGCCGACGTACCTGCGAGGACAGCTCGACGACAGCGCCATGATGCACAAGGTGATGCTGAACGAAGCTAGGAATGTGCTCCAGCACAGCGCTGGAATAGCGCGCCTCCTGGGCTTGGGCGAGCGAATGGACATTGATGTCCGAGCCAACGATCTCGACTTCTCGATTGCGCGCCAATGCGAGTAGCGCCAACGTGTACGCCTCTTCTCCTGTTGAACAGCCCGCAACCCAGATGCGAAGTTTAGGACCAGAAAGCGCAGCCAGAGCGGTATCGATCGCACGGAACTGCTCTGAGTCCCTGAAGAAGCGGGTATGCGGAACCGTGAAACCGTGGATCAGCGCTTTGGCCAGAGGACTGTACGGACTCTTGATGGTCTCTGCCAGCTCGGATGCGCCATTGAAATCTGCCGTGGGAGACCGCGCACGAAGCCACTGCTCCAGTTCTGACTCACGCTGCCGGAGATCGACTGCGTACCACTCCTCAATGCGAGCAATAAGTCGCTGGATCGATGAATCAGGTGCCATGAAGTCCTCCTGACTCTCTGTTCCGAGATCTCGCACGAAGGAGTGTCTGTACGATCTCTCTGGGAGTCTGACGCAAGGCGGCAGCCCCACTATCGCTGGCGGCCCGTGGCATGCCGTTGACCGCTGCACTCTCCCCATCCTGACAGACCGTCAACCCGCCACTTCTTCGAATGGCACGCAGCCCGGCTGTGCCATCACTCCCAATTCCGCTGAGAACCACACCAATACTCGCCGATCCATAGAAGCGTGCCATCGACTCGAACAGAAGATCAATCGAGGGGCGATGTCCACGAACCGCAGCAGAGTGCAGGGACTGGCATCGGCCACGCGCTCCGATCACCAAGTGTGCATCATCGGGAGCTACGATGACCGTCCCGGGAACGATCTCCAGCGTATCTTTTGGTACTTCAACCGGAAGCTGGATTCGCACCCGCAGAAACGATGCAAAGTGGTCGGCAAATCCCACAGGTAGGTGCTGCACGACCAGCACACACGCGACAAACTCCTTGGGCAATGCGGAGAGGATTTCGGCGACCACGCCGGGGCCCCCTGCGGAGGCACCAATTCCCACAACCTCTATGGATCGGTTGGCAAAGTCGATGGAGGAAGACTCGCTGGATGAAGGCTCCCGCTTCTGTAGTGTCCCTGGGGTGACAGAGCGGACTTTCGGTGCACGCAGCGGTCGACTTCGAGGATGATGCACCACGGGAACTCGCATCAACCGACGCACCGCTGCACGGAGAGACTGTCCACCATGGACATCGGACACTGATGGTTTGGACTCAATGGCCAGCGCTCCTCTACTCATCGCTTGGAGAAGCAGGGATGCTTGGGCATCTTGATCCAGCTCGGACAGCAGCAGAATGGGCAAGGGAGTCTCGGACATGATCGACTCGATCACCTCGATTCCGCCTTTAGACAGAATGTGGGAATCAATCAGCACCAGATCAGGCATCGACCGCAACAGGTACTGCGTCAGACCGACCGTATCTACAAACTCTTCAACGATCTCAATGTCATGCTCGCACTCGAGCACGGAGCGCACCAGCCGGCGCGAAGCCGCTGAACTATCGACGAGAACGACCCGAGCCATCAGTTGTCCTCGCGCTGCCTTCCCAGCACTCGATCCACTGTTGCACGCAGTGCTTCGTGGTCAAGACTCGACTTGACGATGTACGCCTGGGCCCCAAGTTGAGTCGCCCGTTCACGAGCTTCCGTCCCGGCATTGCTGGAAAAAATGATCACTGGAAGTGCGGGCCAGCGCCTCCGTACATTCCTCAACAGTTCCAGCCCATCCATCTCTGGCATGTCCAGATCAGATAGGATCAGCGACGGAAGTTGGCTTTCGCACATAGAGATTGCTTGACGACCATTTTCTGCGCTGGAGGTGCTGTATCCTCCCGCGCCGAGCACTTGCGTCACCAAATGACGAATGATCGCGGAGTCATCGACCACTAGCACCCGATGAGTCTGCGCATGTGGTTGATCGAACGCCGAACTGCTGGCTTGCTGAACTCTCCGCAGCAGATCAACGGGATTCACGTACAACACCAAGCGACCGTCGTCCAGGGTTGCACTCGCGGTGCTCCCAGAGCTGGCTGCCGTCAACGGATCGCAGGGCTTTCGCACCAACTCGCACTCACCGATGATGCCTCCAATCGAGAAGGCCGTCGGCCCACTGGTGGTGCTAACAATAATGACGAGTGGTTCAACGATGGTCTGGGACTTCGGCCCAGTGATGCCCAGCGCGGTCGTCATCGACACCAAAGGCAGGATGCCATGTCGAGACCACAATGCCCGACCACCTGCGACAGGCCGAACGGTTTGAGCGCTAAGATTTAGAACATCCAGCACTTGCCGAGCAGGAATGGCGTACAGAGTGCCTTGATACGAAAACACCAAGGCCCGCTCACGACTGAGTCTGGCCGGTAGGGTCAGGTAGAAATGAGTACCGGCACCGAGCGTACTGGTAAGCTCGACTGTTCCACCGACACGCTCCACCGCGCTGCGGACTACGTCAAGCCCGATACCACGGCCAGAAATATCTGTGACCGTATCTTTGGTCGAAAAGCCGTGCCGAAACAGGAGCCCATAAACCTGGGCATCACTCAGCGCATCTGCGGCGGTCCGGGACAACAGGTTCCGTGCGACCGCAGCGTTACGCACCAGGGCCGCGTCGATGCCACGTCCATCATCTCCCACGGTGATCACCAGCGTGGCACCATGCGACTCTGCGCCAAGTACCAAAGTCGCTTCAGGGGACTTTCCCTCTCGCTCGATCGGTTGCTCCACTCCGTGATCGATCGCGTTCCGAACCAGATGGAGCAGCGGATCCCACAGCGAATCAAGTACGCTTCTTTCCAACTGGGCACTGCCGCTATGGATTCGGACACGCACTCTCTTACCTTGGCTGCGCGCCAAATCCTCTGCATGCTGCGCCAGATCGACGAGGACGGGCTCCACCGGTACGAGCTGGAGCGCCCACACCATCCCAGTGACCTCCTCGATTCGAACGCGGCAGCGGTCGAGTTCCTCGCGCAATGCACGAAGATCCGCACTGCGTGGGGATTTCTCGGCCAGCGTCACTTGCGCCTGGGCAAACAGCGCATGGAAAACAGTCTCTAGCTCAGCCGTACTATCACAGAGATCATCGATTTTCTTCGATGAGACATGCACCCAGCGCTGTACTTCGGCTTTCTCAATACTATCCGATGGAGCCGAAGCAGATGCATGAGGGGATACCGCACTACTGTAGTGTTCCTGATCGAGTCGAGCCTCTGGATGCAGTACCGAAGCGGAGGAGGACTCTGGAGTGTTCTTCGATCCAACACCGAATGCGATAGGACTCCCGAGCGCACTCTGTAATTCCGCTTTGGTTGAGGACAGCGCGGCATTGAGCACCGCATCGTCCATCTCGGATTCATTCATCACCGTGATTAGCGAAGTAAGCCCTCTGCGACAGTGTCGAAGAGTGTTCTGCTCGATCGACCCGTTCTGTTGGGTCACCGGACGTAGCAAGTCTTCCAGTAGATGGACGATGTTGCTCACTGAGGGCAAGCCGAGCATCCGTGACTCACCTTTGATCGTATGCAGTTCCCGCAGTGTGGAAACCACGTTCGGTGAGGTGGACGACTCCGCTTCGACGTGACCCAGGTCCAGGTCCATCTTTCGCAATCGCTCGATAGCGCTGGCCCGAAAACGCTGAATTAGCTGTTGTTTGCGGTCGTTCATTTGTCTGCGCCCTCAAGCTTGAACTTACCGACCACTTCATTCAGGTGCTGTGCCGTTCTGCGCAGCATTTCACTGGAGGCCCGAATCTCACGAGTGGAGGTCACGCTGTCGCTCAGGATTGCAGAAATCTCCTGCATGCTCTCCAATACCTGGCCGGTGGCTGTACGCTGCTGCTGAGTGACCAGGGTAATTTGTCGTGCGGACTCCGTGGTGTTCTCTGCCAACTGGCGACTCTCGTTCGTGGACGAGGCCGTCGAAGCAGCCGAACTCCGGATGTCTACGAGCAGTGACTTGACGCTCTGCACGCTCGCCGTCACGCGTTCTGCCAAGCGACGCATTTCGGTCGCAACCAACGCAAAGGCGCGTCCGGCCTCTCCGGCCCGGGTTGCTTCAAGCGAGGCATTGAGAGCCAGCAAATCGCTGCGATCTGCGATGTCTCGAATGACCTCCAAAAGCTCCGCAATACGGGCCGTATGACTATTCAGTGTCGTTGCATGAGAGGACATCCCATCGGTAGTCTGACGGGTTCGCTGGGCATTCTCAAACACGCCACGGGCGGATTCCGCAATGTTGCCCGCGCTGTCATGTAGTGACTGCATGGTGCGACTGACCTCTTCAACACCGCCTGCCTGCTTTGCGGTAGAGGCTTCTTGTTCTTGCAGCACGGCGTAGATTTGCGTCGCCGCTCCCCCAAGCTTCATGGCGGCTTCGGATATCTGTCCTACCAAAGCCCGCTGTCCCGCCACCATGCGCTGAATGGCTTCGCCTACCTGACCATCTAAAAGTACCTTACCTCCCAGGTCACCCCGTCCGAGTCTGTCCGCGACGCTCGCCAGCCCTCGCAGCAGTTGCAGCATGCGATCAAACGCGGCGGCCATCTGCCCAACCTCATCCTTGCGAGTGATCCCAAGATTCGGCTGCGACAGATCGCCACCGGCAATGCGCAACGCAACCGAAGTGATCATATGGATCGGACCCACCAAGATCGTACCAATGATGTAGTTTACCGCAGTACCCAGAAGCAGTACCAGCAGAGACCACAAGATGATGTTCCGCTGCCAGGCCTTCATCTCAAGCTGAAGCCCCGACATGGAAAAGCCGAGTGTAAGTGTACCGACGACTCCCACCTTACCGGTCACCGCACGATCGATTCTCATCACTCCACTGTGAACGGTGATGACCGACTGCGATCCTACGGCCACTCGGCTGTCGGGAATCCGCTCGGGATTGATGCTGACCAGAACCGTTCCGTTCGCCCGGCGCACCAGTGCATAGTCAAAGTCCGTGACCAAGCGAAGGCCATCGATCGACTCCTGGCTGTTTTTGGCATCGTCAAATTCAACACCAGCGGTGAGTGCAGCGGCGGCCACCTGTGCCAGACTTGCCACGCGCTCTTCCATCCGCTGTTGCAGTACCTCTCCGATGCGCGACGGTAGAATCAGTATCAGAGCCAGCGAAACCGCCAACAAGATCAAACTGGTCAGTGAAACCAGTCGGGCTCGAAGAGAAATGGCAGTCAGGTGTACGTTCATTTTTGATTCCGTCATCGATACAAATCTGCAATCCGCAGCAGAGAGGCATCCAAATCGACCCCTTCTGCGCGGGTAGCCGGTAGGTTGACCACGATGTGGACTCGGTCATCAGCGTTTGCAAAGCCAATGCTGAGCCCACTTTTTACAAAGGAGGTGTTGAGAGTGAAGCTGAGCACGGAGCGCTTGCGAGCCACTGTACTGATGTTGGGAATCGCATCCCCAAGCCCTGAACAGACAAACACGGCAACAGCCCGCAGCGAGGCCAAACGAGCATCGAGTGCTGCCGGATTCGCATAGGCGTACGAAGTGACTTTGACCGCCAAGCCAGAGATGATGGCCCCGCTCGAGAGATCCTCAAGCGCGTTTTCCATGTCAATTTGCAAAGACTCCGATGCCTGATTCCCTTCCTGAAACAGCACGACGATCGATGCAGTTTTGCCATCCGATCGTGCTTTCAGGTTGCGGTCATAGGCCAGCACACGCAGGATAAGCAGTCCGAGCTGCTTTGGACCAAGCTCCGCCGCCTCCGCATTGCTGCAGAGTCCAGCAGCAGCAGAGATGAGCGTGACTATGGCTGCCCGTCGGTTCATGCTGGTTCCTAGAATGCGACCCGCGCCTCTAGAGACAGGTGATGTGTAGCGATCTCACCGGTCTGGAGATTCCAGCGAGGTGCATAGGAAGCGCGAACCGATGAGCTGGGAACCTTCTGCGGAAAGGGAAAGACCGCTACTCCGAATGTCGCAGCGATCCGGTCCAATTCGCGTGATCCGTCCAGCCGTAAGGCATCTACCATCACAATTGGTTCCACATACTTGAAGCGATAGCTGAGCAGACCGTAGCCGCCCAACTTTAGGAGAGTGTTGGTCTCTGTCTCCTGAAGCGTTGTCGCAAACTCACCACGAAGGGTGAACTTGCCACGTTTCCAAGACATGTGAGCATCGCCAATATAGATACGATACTGACCCGTCTCGGTGTAGACACCTTCGTAACCAGACACCCCAAACGTCAGCCCGGGACTTGGTTCCAGTTGAAACTGCCACCCCACGCTCTTGTGGGAATTGTGGGTGTCTAGAAAGTTGTTTCGCATGTCTCGGAGCGGTCCGCCCGTGAGCGGATCTCCAGGGTTCACAACACGCTGTTCCAAACCATTTACTACATAAAAGGAGTAGGAAAGGCCGCGTCCATCGCCCCACTTATATCGACCGTAGAACTGCAAGCCCAGCTCGCCCCATTCCGAAGGAATGACGTTTCCATAGAACATTGGCATGTCTGTCAGCGGAAACATAAACTGCGGCTCTGGATAGATGTTGATGCCTCCCATGGGAGTCAGAAAGCGTCCGGCACGGACAAACAGAAACTCACGGAAAACTCGCAAATCAAGTTGAGCAAAATCAGAGGACAGCGTGGTATCCACGGCATCGAAGAAGACCTGCGCTTCGACGAATACTCGATTCATTAGCTCAGCGCCGACGAACAGGGTGAGTTCTCCGATAAACCGAGGCGTGTCTTCACCCTCGTGATCGTTCAGTAGATCGGGCTCCGGTGAAGTCTGTCCCACGATGCCAGCGGTGATGATGCCGTGGACGTAGCTGGAGATCCCATACTTGGGCAGAAGCTTCGTGAAGGAACCCAACCCAGAGAATGTGGCATCCGAATCAAGCAACTGCGCCAGCGGAATCCCACCGATGCCAAGCTCCGGTAGGCCAAGCGATTTGCTCGATTCAGCCACCAAACCACCGGGGGCAGCCGGAACCTTCTCTTTCCCACTTCCGCTTAGCCGTAAGCCACTCGACTCCATCAGCGGTGCCGGAGCTGGCTCTGTCGTGCTGTCGGGTGCGCTGATCTCTGGCTGGGATCCCGCACCCTGCGCAGAGGCCTGTCCGCAGATACACAACCCCAGCATCACCACAAGGGTCTGAAAACGGCTTGCTAACAGACGAGCCATCATGCGGACTCCTTGGAATGGGCCATAGGAGAAAGCGCAGCGCGTGCTTCCGACAGTCGATACGGATCGACGATCAAGAACAGGACGCGGTCTTCTGCCAGAGCCACCCCAACTGAACTGACCCCGGGACTTAGGCACAAGGGAGGAAGGGGTGCGACTTGGGAAGGGTCTACTGTAACCATGCTGAGTACACCATGAACAATCAACGGAGCTGACTCTTCTCCACCGCGATCGGTCAGCACCACGAGCCGTGCTTCCTCTGCTGCAGGCACGTCGTCCGCCAATACACCTTCAGCGGAGCCAACGCTGGTTGCCGCAGGAAGGATGTACCAAATGTCCGCCGCAGAGACTCCCATCGGTCCACTCTCTGTCTGAAAGACCACGTAGGTCTGCTCTGCATTCTGGTTTTTCGTCAACGAGTCCTCTGTTCGCTCGATCCAATGCCGCGACTCCCGACATTGCTACGCTCTAGTGTCTCCGCCACCACCAAGCCCACATCGAGGAGCGGCATCACCATGTCGTCCAGCTCCAACTCATGGCTGGCATACACTGGGCGTGTGGCATGGATGGGCCGAACCAGCCCCTCTGCAATCACCGCTGCTTCTCGAACCTCTTCAACAGGAATCGCAAGCAGACAACCGCGTGCCTTGGCAACCAACGTGCGATGGCTGGCTATGCCAGGTTGAAGAGGAGGAAAGCGGAGCAGAAGTGGAAGATCAAGTACAGCCACCGCACGCCCGTTCCATGCAATGACACCAGGCCACTGCGCCGGTGCAGAGGGTACCTTGAACCAGTCCCGCTGACCAAGGATCTGCTGCACCAATCCAGCATCTACAGCCAGCCAAATTCGCTGCACTCGGATAGGCAATATGTACACGAGCGAACGCCCCTCTTGTTTCGATGAATACCCGCGAACTTACGGAGGTTTCCGACACAGCAGCGGATGCGGAGTAAGACTTGACAGGCTCTGCCCAGCGCCTCGTGGCACGCCCGAAAGTCGTCCCTCAGGATGAATAATATTGCAGCAATCAAAGGCCTCTGCAAGTCCCAGGAAGCAAACCAACCAGGTCTTTTCGTGCGTCCGCATGATCCGTCCAGTAGGGAATGGGAGTTCCTTTGGACGGACCAACCAGAGCGGTAGTTAAGACAATGACAGGTGGGATCAACACTCAACGCGACCCTGACGCTATGCTCACCAACCAAAGCGGCCTCGCTCCGTTACGCTCATTCAGCGACAGCAGGGGAAGTCACTGACGCAATTCTCCCTCGTAGGGAATTGTCCATCGAGGACATTAGGCCAGAAGACCTCCGACGAGAAGATCATGTGCCCCCCCGCCAGGGGAAGAGTGCAGGAAGTGGCCACTCACTACCATTGCTGGGTCACCTGGACAGGCCAATTCACTGGGAATCACCGCAACGTTGGGCGATGCAGGCCGATAATCGAGCCGCATTGACAAGGAGCGATCCGGATGAGTGGATTTGAGGATCCAGCTCGGAAAGCGAGTGCGCGACCAGCCTCTGTTCTCTCACCTGTGGTTGCCACCAATCCCAACGCGCTCACACCCGAGCTATTTAGTCCCAATCGGTTGGGCACAGGAGCATCGAACTTCCGGGCTCCCGATAAGCTCCTCAACAACTCCATCGGACATTTTGACCCCAGCGTTCCACTTGGCAAATTCACCGATGCCAAAGTGCACGCGACGGAATAGCCATTCGAACTCGAGCCGCCCCTCGACAGCAAGTACCGCTGGCCATACACCCATCAGGGGTACTGCTGAAAAGCCAAGGTTCCTTACCCTTACAAGTCACTCGCGCACTCTGGTAGCAGGTTTCAGGAAGAAACTACTGTGATTCAGTCACAGTCAGCGGAAGCTTGTGCAGTCGGCAATACGCCAGCAGAGACTGAATCCGGTGGACTTCATTCCGCTGCTGTAGCTCACGCATTGCTCGACTCGCCCGATCCTGCAAACGCATTCCACACGCTGCACGTCCGTAGATTTCCCAGGCACGCATCGGATCTTGCTTTCCGAACTGCGTGGCCAGATCCATTGCTCGGCGGTAGCCTCCTTGCAACAGAAAATCCTCTGCGGTCCGCAGCGGATCAAACGGATCCTCGACACTGCGCTCCGGCACCGGAACAGGCCGAGGACCGGGAGCCACCTGCTTGGTGGGCACAATCACCACCTGCGGCTGGGCCGAAATTGCGGGCTCAGGATTGGTAGTGACCGGGATCTCCTTGGACGGCTTCTCACCGACCAAAGGGGCCACCTTCTCCTCGACCACAGGGGCCGTCTTCTCCTCGACCGCAGGGTCAGTAGAGTGAACTCTGCTGCCAGTAGGGGTCGAGCTCTCCGCATGCTTGCTGACCGTCAAAGTCGGCTCACGATGTAATCCGCCCACTCTGTCTAGTTTGCTCGAAGCAGACGGCTCGCCCGGTGTCCCATGAACGGGCTTGTTCGACGCGACTTCCGGTGTCGGTCTGACCGGTTGCAAAGCGGAGGAGGTCGCTGGAGTATCGACTCCGTGTTCCGGTTCCGGAGACACCGATAGCGCCGTGCCGTGTCTCGGATGCCGAGCTTGTGTTCCCAGCAAAATCCCAGTGGTCACCAGCAGCGTACTGGCAACAAAAGCCGCAACAATGACCTGGAGCGTCCGCTTGGGAATATGGACATGACGAGAGTCTGTCACGATGCGGCTTGGCAACGGACGCGAGGACGCTGAGGGTTTGATGGCCGCCCGGCCTTGGGCAATCGCTCCTTCCCGATTGGGCACTGGCACCTTCCATTCGTTCGCATCCGATGGAGTACCGCGTGGATGACCAACCGGAACATCCATGGTGACCTGCTGCGAGTCGCTGAGCGACGTCTCTGTGTCTCTCTGGTGCGCGGTCAACGGCGGCTCCAGCTTGGCCTCCTCTTCCAACCGGAGCAGTGTCTTCTGCGCCTTCTCCATCGAGGGTCGAGCATCCGGCTTTTTGGCGAGCATCGCGTCAGCGAGCTTCGCAATCTTGGGACTGATCTCAGGAAGCACATCCGTTAGCCGTGGCGGCTCATCCATCAGATGCATGGCGATCAAATCTCCCATCGAGGCACCCAAAAACGGCGGATACCCCGCGAGCATCTGATACAGAATGACTCCCAACGAATACACATCGGATCGATCGGTGGCGAGCTTCGCACCGCGACACTGTTCCGGAGCCATGTAGGTCGGAGTGCCCATGAGTACGTCGCTCTTAGTGCGAAGCGGCTGAGCACTCAATCCCTCCGCCATCTTGGCAATTCCGAAGTCGAGGATCTTGACCCGCTCTCCACCCGGGAAGTCCTGGTCAGGAACCAGCATGATGTTATCGGGTTGACTCGCAATTCGGATTGCCTGGTCGAGAAAACTCGCGAGAACAACCGACTGGGAAGGAGAGGGGAAGCGAGGGCTGGGGCTCCCAGAGTGCAGCGCCCAGTGACAAGGACTTGCCGACTGGTGGTCACCTGAGATTATTCTCCCGCATCATGCAACCAATAAACCTTCCTGCTCGCGCTCGCGTTGTCGTCATTGGCGGAGGAATCATCGGCACCTCCGTCGCATACCACCTGGCTCACATGGGTTGGAAAGACGTAGTCGTACTCGAGCGAGACCGACTCACCTCGGGCACAACTTGGCATGCGGCAGGGCTCATCGTGACCTTTGGCTCGACCTCTGAAACCTCCACCGAGATGAGGAAGTACACCCGCGATCTGTACCTGCGACTCGAAGCAGAAACGGGGCTGTCGACCGGATTCAAGC
>WBZP01000527.1_pt1 | contig 51489 bp, 38 predicted proteins | sample 5204301 | NCBI WGS metagenome assembly WBZP01 (sample SAMN12412401, study PRJNA552823) | activated sludge metagenome | isolation source: activated sludge from nitrification reactor of wastewater treatment plant... | place: USA: Pennsylvania | collected 2017
CACGGACCTGCCGTTTCGTACCATCTGCGAAGAGCACGGCGTTGGCTTGACCATCACCGAGTTCCTATCAGCGCGGGCGCTGTGTGAAGGTGCGAAGAAGACGACCCAGAAGCTGACCGCGTCGCTAGACGGACGGCAGTTCGGCGTTCAAATTTTCGGTCGAGAGCTGGATGCGCTCGCTCAAGCGGCACTGCTGGCTCGGGATATCGGGGCGTCCCTCGTCGACATCAACATGGGTTGCCCGGCCAAGCGAGTCGTGGCCGGAGCGTGTGGTTCGGCACTGATGAAAGAGCCCGAGCTGGCGCAACAGATGGTGCGAGCGGTGCGAGCCGTGCTGCCTCAAGACGTGCCCGTGACCGTGAAACACCGGGCGGGCTGGGATGAAAAGCACCTGAATGCCCCCGAGTTTGCCTGTGCCATGGTCGAGGCGGGCGCGGCGATGATCACCGTCCATGGTCGCACCCGCACCCAAGGTTTTTCGGGCAAGTCGTCGCTCGACATCATCAAGAAGGTTCGCGATGCGGTTCCTGCGGGGGTGCCGGTGGTGGGCAATGGCGATGTGATCTCGCTACTCGACTATGTGCGGATGCGAACCGAGACCGGCTGTGATGCGGTGATGATTGGTCGCGGGGCACTCGGCAACCCCTGGCTGTTTCGGGACATCAAGGCCTGGCTGCGGGGACAGCCGGTGCTGGGCGCGCCGACCGTGGAAGAGCGCAGCGAGGTGTTCTTGCGCCACTGCTCGCTGATGCGAGGCCGTACCGAGGACAAGCGCCTGATCCACGAGATTCGCAAGTCGGTCGCTTGGTACACCAAAGGTCTGCCGGGCTCGGCGGATTTGCGCGATCAAAGCAGAGCGCCACGTGACCCAGAGGCACTGATTGCGGCGACGCTCGACTACTTCGGGGAGCTGGCCAAAGGGCGACCTCGGCTGCGGGTGGCGCTTTCGGCGACCCCTGAGCCTGCCGCGATCGCGCAACCAGTCGAGGTGCAAATCGCCTGCGAGCCCAAGGCGGCCTGCGCATGAAGCCGTCCAGCCTTCCGCTCTGCATTGCCCTGGTGGGAGAAGAGCCAGCGACGCAGCGGCTCCGCGAGCAGGTCAGCCAGGCCGCACTGGTCGAGACCCCGCTTTTGCTCGAAGGAGAGCGCGGCAGTGGTCGCGAACACATCGGTCGACACATCCATGCCAGCTCTCTGCGGCGGGCCGGGGCGTTCATTCGCATTGATGCCGAGTACGCCGATACCGAGCGGGCCATCGGCAAGCTCAAGCGGGCGCACGGTGGGACGCTGCTGGTCAAGGATCTGCCCTACGGTTCGGCGCGGCTCCGGCGGGTGCTCCAGGATCTCTTGGAGCGCCGTGGCCATGAGCAGGCGGGCGAGCGTTCCGAGCCCGAAGCGGTGGTGGCGCTGCCCCGACTGATCCTAACGAGCGATGTCGAGCTGCCTCGGCTGCTGGAATCGGGTGTGTTGGCGGCGGAGCTGCTCGGGCTGCATCAGGTGACGAGGCTGCGGATTCCTGCGTTGCGAGAGCGGGCCGGCGATGTGCCGCTGCTTGCTGAGCACTTTCTATCGCTGCTGGCGGAACAGCTCGGGCAGACGCGGCGACTGTGCAGTCGGGCGGTCGATCAGCTCCTGCGGTATAGCTGGCCGGGCAATGTCGCGGAGCTGCGGGACGTCATCAATCGCTCGGCGCTGCGCAGTCGTGGCAGTACGATCGAGCTGTCGGACATCGAAGCGGTGCTGCCTCCCCTGCAAGAGCGCGTGCCGCTCGAACAGCTTTCGCTGGAGGAAACCGTACGGGTCAAGCTGCGGGCGTTGCTTCAGCGGCTCGAAGGCTATCCGATCGCCGACCTGTACGAGGAAGTGCTCAGCCACGTCGAGCGGCCTCTGCTGAAAGAAGTGCTGTTTCGGACAAGCGGCAATCAGCTCCGAGCGGCGGCGATGCTCGGCATCAACCGCAACACCCTACGCAAAAAGCTCCGCGAGCGCGGCATCGACAGCGAAGGCGAGCCGGACGCCAGGGACTAAAACCACTCCTGTTGCATCGTGCGGCAGACTGATTCTCTGGTTCGGACGACAGCGAGCCAGGCGTCGATCTTGGGGAGTTCATAGGCGAAAAAGTAGCGCTGGGCGGCCCGCTTGCCCCATCCGAGCGCGTCCTCGCGACCGCTAGCGGCCAGGGCTACGTCCAGCCACAGCCAGGCGAGAACCACATGACCGAACGCCTGCATGTACGGAGTGGCATTGGCGAGCGCTTCTTCGGGAACTCCGGTCGACCACGCGGCTTGGGTGGCCTCCGCGACCTTGTGCAGCGCTTCGGACAGCGTCCGTCCACTGTCCGCAAGCTCTGTTACTTGCGCGGCTCGCTCGATGGTTGCGCGCACCCGCGATCCCAGAAGGAGCAGTCCGGCCCCTCCGCTTATCAACACCTTGCGTCCAAGCAGATCGAGCGCCTGGATACCGTGCGTGCCTTCGTGAATCATGTTGAGCCGGTTGTCCCGCCAGTGCTGCTCGACCGCAAAGTCTCGCGTGTAGCCGTACCCGCCATGAACCTGAATCGCCAGCGAGTTGGCTTCCAGACACCACTCACTGGGCCAGCTCTTGGCAATCGGTGTCAGCACTTCCAGTAGGAGCTGGGCTTCCCGTGCCGCCTCCGGATCGCCAGTACGCTGCTCATCGACGAGTCGCGCACAATACAAAGACAGTGCCAGTCCCCCTTCGACATAGCTTTTCTGCGCGAGCAGCATCCGCTTTACATCAGCGTGCTCGATGATCGGAACCTGCGGCTGCGCGGCATCTTTTCCGGAAGGCGACAGACTCCGTCCCTGGTGCCGCTGACGGGCATATTCGACACTGGCTTCGTATCCGGCATAGCCGAGCATCACCGCGCCCAGTCCCACGCCAATCCGCGCCTCGTTCATCATGTGGAACATACAGCGCAGGCCATCGCCCGGTTTCCCCACCAAGTAGCCGATGGCCCCTGCGCCACCCCGAACCGGGTACTTCCCTTCGCCAAAGTTGAGCAGCGTATTGACCGTGCCGCGATAGCCGAGCTTGTGATTGAGTCCCGCCAGCGCGACATCGTTGCGTTCTCCGGACAGGGTGCCGTGTTCATCGACCAGCCACTTGGGAACGATGAACAGAGAGATTCCTTTGGTGCCCGGAATCAGCTTGCCATCGGGACCGGGAATCTTGGCCAGGACCAGGTGAATGATGTTCTCGGTCAGCTCGTGTTCGCCCGCCGAGATCCACATTTTGTTGCCGGTGAGTCGATAGCGCGGGCCGAGCGGATCGCTGGCGAAATCGCTACCATCCGGTTCGGCGCGAGTGGCGACATCGCTCAGGCTCGATCCGGCCTGTGGTTCCGACAAGCACATGGTGCCCAGCCATCGCCCCGTGAGCTGGTTTTTGGCGAACACCAGTTGCTGGGTTTTTGTGCCGTGCGCTTGGAGCAGGTTCGCGTTCCCCGCTGTGAGCAGAGCATAGCCACCGACAGCGACGCATGCCTTGCTGAAGAAAGCATTGGCCGCCATCTCGATCACACAGGGGAGCTGCATCCCTCCGGCGTCGTGATCCTGCGCCGCCGCCAGCATTCCGGAATCGATATAGGCTGAAACGGCGGTGTGAGTGGCTGCGGGCAGATGAACGCGCTCACCATCAGAGTGCGGCTCCTCGGTGTCGAGCAGACGATTGATCGGAGCGAACTTGTCACGGGCCAGGCGCTCACAGGCATCGAGCACCGAAGCGAACGTCTCTGCGGAGTGGTCCGCAAATCGAGCACGCGAAAGCAGCGAGGTCACCGATAGCCAGTCCGACAGCAAAAAGTCGAGGGTTTGACGCATAGGGGTGTCTGTACCTTATCGGTTGGGAGGCTCTATAATAAAGGGATGGATGCCCTCGTAGACGCTCCGATCCGGATTCGGTCCTCTGCACAAACGGATGTTGGGCGGATTCGCCAAAACAACGAGGATGCGTTTTTGTGTGAACCGGAGCTGGGGCTGTATGCCGTCGCCGATGGCATGGGAGGGCACGCGGGGGGGGAAGTCGCCTCCGCGATGGCGATCGAGGGACTCCGCCGGGCCCTGGCCGATATCCCCGACGCCAAGTTCTTGGCCGATCCTTCGCTCGAACACCGCAGCGAGCTATTGTCCTTTTTGAGTAGGACCGTCGCGAGCTTAAACGCCGCGATCTACGCCCGAGGCCAGGCCGACCCCAATCTGCGCGGCATGGGCTGCACCTTGGATGTCGCACTCATCCGAGGCCGCAGCCTGTTTTTGGCGCACGTTGGGGACAGTCGGGTCTACGGACTCTTGGGCGGCACCCTCTATCCACTGACCGAGGACCATACTTTTGGTCAGACGCTGCTGAGCGGTGGTGCCACTTCCATCGAGGAAGTGAGCAAGCATCCGCAGCGCAACCTGCTGATGCGTGCACTCGGCGTCTATCCCAAGGTCGAGGTGGACACCGCGTACCTGGACATCGCGCCCGGTGACGTGTTTTTGCTGTGCTCCGATGGAGTCCACGGCCTGGTCGACAGTGCCACCATGGAAGCGGCGCTACGGAAGCCCAGCGACTTTGCGGCCCAGACGCTGATCCACGCCGCACTAGATGCCGGAGGCCGAGACAACGCCACGGCGGTCGTGGTTCACGTGGCCGCCTGTACCGCTTGTCAGCCGCTCCGCGTGGGTGGCGAAGAAGTCCGAAGCGCCATGGCCGCCGCCAGCTTGTTTGCAGGCTTCACGCAGTCCGAGCTGCTGCGGGTCCAGCGGATTGCGATGGGACGAATCTTCACGCCCGGTGAGTACGTGCTGCGAATGGGGCAGCCGCTCACCGAGGTGTATTTGATGGTCGATGGGCAGACCTCGATCTGGAGCAATGATCAGAAGGTGGGCTGGCATGGACCGGGAGATCCGTTCGGGGCGATGGCTTTGCAGACCGGTGAAAGCGATATCGCTGTAAGGATTGAACAGCCGAGCCGACTCCTGGTGTTCCCGCTCGATGCGCTGAACCAGTTGATCCAAAGCGACGCCATCATGGGCGTCAAGTTGACCCGCAACGCGCTCGGTCGGGTGTGGCAGCGATTTCAACAGCTCGCTGATCAGCTCAGCCGCCTCCGCGCTCAGGCCAAGTAGCCCACCACCCTGTTCCAGCTCCCTCGTTCAATCCCGCTCCCCCATCCTACCCCAACGCCCACCTCACCATACTACCCCTTCGTCCTCTCGGGTCAGTGTACCCAGATGTTGACGCCGTCGGTGCTACCTTGTAGTCCCGGCTCATACAGCGCGGTCGCTTTGGCCGGTGGCACCATGTAACGCCCAGCCGTCGTTGAGCGAAGCTGAAGCGTGTGTTCATGCTCCCCGGCAGGCAGTGCGTCCATGTAAATCAGCACGCGGTCCCGCCGATACTCCTCGAACGAAATCAGTCGGCTGCGGGGACCGGCTAGCGCTGCCGAGCTGCTCGCCGCACCCTCACGCTGCACCGCCTCTAGGCCCGCCGGCAGTGGAATGTCGAGTACCAAGTGATGGACCGGCTGCTGACAGGACAGGTCGATGTCCATCGCCACCGCTTCCCCGGCTAGCAGCGATCCATTCGACTGGAGCGCCCCCGCTGCGGTTCGGAGCGCTCGACCAAACTTGATGCCTTGCGCAAAGGCGCCCGCAGTGGTCTTGGGCGTCGTCCACTCCAGTCCCACTCGGTAGTGCATCGTGCCACGGCCGCTCCGCTGCAAAATGAGCGGCAGCTCATACATTGACTTTTTGGAGTCCTCTACCACCGGTGGCACCAGCGACAACATCTTCTGAAGCGACCACTCGACCCGCTGCGGTGGCGTCGAAGCCGATGGAATCTTGGCGTACATGAGCTGTTCATCCAGCAGCCACGCGCCTGCCGTGATGTCAGATCCTTCGATGGGGTTCTGTCGGTTGTAGTCACGCAACGCCAGCAGCGCCCACGCGTTGTCCTGGGTACTCTTCCACGTTCCCTGCACGCGATCGAGGAGCAGCCCGCGGGCCAGTTTGAGCAGGCTCGGATTCTTCGGCTGCACCCGGATCAGCGCCATCAACACCGCCGCCTGGGTCCGCGCTGCTGAATGAAACAGCGCGTCGAGGTTGTATGGGAGCTGCTCTTTGACATGAGCGCTTCGCTCGCTGCTGCCAATGGTCGCCAAGAGCTCCTCGGTCAGCGTCGCAATCCGCAGATCATCCGGGGCCGCCCGATGTAGCGCCATCAGCAGCAGCGCCCGCGCAAAAAGTGGCAGTGCCGCCCGATTGCCAAACAGTTCGTTGTGAGCGAGCGGCACCGGCTGTCCGACCTCGGCGAGAACGAAGGCGGCGAGCGCACGCTGGGTACTGTCGAAGTAATCGAACTGAAGCGGGGCCACCGTCGAACCAGGCTGCTCTGCTTCTCGTCGCGCCAGCATGATGGCTTGGCTGTTGGTGACCGGCTCAAGGAGTTGGCTCTCAGCGCCTGGCTGCGGATTGGCGAGCAGACGCGTCAGGTAAGCTGTCGCGTGCTGGAGCGCATCGGCGGGTACCGGATGTCCGGATTGACTGGCCATGTACAGAAGCCAGGTTGCGTAGGCCGAGCCAAAAGGATGGGCGCGTTGGTCATCCGGCCAGAAGCCGAAGCCTCCATGATAAAGCTGCAAGCTCAGGAGTCGCTGGACCGACTGCTGCACGAAGTTTTTCACGTCCGGCACGATCGAGCCGGGGCCTCGAAATAGCTCCGGAGCGATCACCGCCGGAACCAGACGCGAGGCTCCGTGCTCCAGCGAGCGGTGTGGCGAGGTGACGAGCAGCCGGGCCGCATCCTCGATCTGCACCAGACCCGATGCGCCCATGGAGATGGTGATCCCGCCGGGTGCCGGGAGCACCGTGCTTGGAACCTGCAATGGGATCACCACCGCATCGCTGTCACCGAGTACGCCATAGCGCACCGCCCGCTCGACCTGGGTTCGCTCCTGCTCGACCACAATCGGCAACCGCACCAGATCCGTGAAGACATCCTTTTTCGCGGTCCGACTCGTGGGCACAAACGTCGCGGACAGCTCGATCTCGGCGGTTCCAGCGTGGTTGCCTTGCACCTCGATCGGAATCTTGGCTGGGACATTGCGGTCCATCGACTGCTCGATGGACGGCGCTGCCAGAAGTGTCAGCGGTGGCAACAATCCATCGAACTTGAGCCTGGCCGTCACCGTCAAGTTGCCGCGCATGTTGGTGTGGTTTTGGACCATCGCTGTCACTTCGGCGCGATCGCCGGGACGGAGCAGGCGCGGAATCGCAGCCCGCAGGACCATCGGTGCTGTCACTCGCACCCGCGCATCCGAGGCACCGAAGCAGCCCGGACTGGTGCGATCCGACATCGGGGCCATCGCCACCGCGAATACTCGGAATGTCGTCAGGCTGTCGGGCAGTGGCAGTGTGGCCGTCACTTTCCCGTCGGGTCCAGTCGGTAAGTCGGCAATAAAGAGCGGCGTCGCCAAGATGTCGTTGCGGGCGTCGAGCGCAACCGGCTTGATATCCCCCGGCTCCTTCGAAACTTGCGGCGAGCCATTGGCGGTGGTCGGCTCTTCCGATTCACGTCGTGCTGGCTGCCAGGGCTCCTGGGCCTGACGGACATAGGGTCGCAGCAGCGTCGCAAACGAGTCGCGACGGCTGGTCTCGATCCGATGCCGAGGCAAAAAGTGCGAGACAAAGCTCTGGGACGTCCGATCCGGCGTTACCATCGCTTGGGTAAAGTCCATCGCCGCTTCATCGACCACCCACAACGACACTCGCGCTCCGATGCTGGCTGCCCCGGTGGCTCGATCGGTCACACGAACCGTAATCGGCACTTGCGCACGTGGACCGGCTTCCTTCGGGGCTTCGATCTGAACGCGTAGTCGCAGCGAATCCGTTTCGCCTTTGACGCTGGCCTGCGCTTCGAGAAGCACTGGTGGTGCCGACTTGTCGCCGTGGACAGCCAGTGCCCGCAGCCTGACCCCAGCGACCCAGGTATCATCTGTGGGCAACTCGTGATGGGCGACGCCATCTTGAAACGTCAACACGACGTGTTCGCGCAGTCCGTTGCGTTCAGCGATGAGCAGGCCTCGCTCGATGCCACGCGGGCCCCGCACGGTGATGTGCAGCGTCGAGTGATGCTTGACCGTCTCTTGGCCGGTCTCGATGTAGAGCCGATCCACGACGGATTTTTGCGCAATGACAGCCACGGCATTGCCACTCGGTAGCACTGAAAACGAGGTCCGCGTCACGGCCTGGGTGGTATCCGCACCGCCCGCCCCACGAAGCGTGACATCGTAGTCACCGACGAGATTGGCGGTAAAAGTACACTCGGGGTCCGCGCCTGAGTTGGGCAGATCGAGCGTGCAGCTATGAACCGTTTCGCGACGCTGTTCGTGTCGAACCAACACCTCGACACCGTTCTCGCTGCGATAGACGGGAATGCTGGCTCGTCGCTCGACGACGACGCGAATGCCGGGTGCCGATAGGCGTGCCCCATCATAAAAGAGCGCCCGCACCGGTAACTTGACGACGTCACCAGACCTCGCTTGTTTCGTCGGGGTCTGCGTCGCCAGGTAGTAGCGAGCTGGATGGACAATGTACTCGGTCTGGGCCCCCGAGCGCTGAAATGCGTCGTCCGAAATCGTTGCGGCCACTTGGCAGCGGCTCGCAAACTCGGGAACGGCGTGCTGGGCGGGGGGAGCGAACTCGAGGATGCCAATCGGCGGCGGCCGATCCCCGCTCGATAGAGGAACGTCGACAAAGCCAGTGGTGCCTCGGTCACCCAGCTCACCGGGGGGGCGGCTGCCGACATCCCACGTTGATGGCAGGCCGGGCGGGCGGAAGCGGACCGCATGACAGCGCTGCTGGTAGGCGGCCTTGCGAATGCGCACCAGGCCTCCGTAGGAATAGTCTGCGGTCACACGCACCGTCGGACGAGTTCCTGCGATGACGTCGCCGGGGATGGGCATCGCAGTGACCGAAAACTCGGGACGACGCGTTTCCTCGATGAAGACGCGAGTCTGTGCCATTTCGCCGAGCACCTGCGCCACAATCGCGTATCCACCAATCGGCGTACCCGGCGGCACTTTCAGCTCGGTGAAGAACTTGCCCTCGCGGGTGGTCTTCGCTTCTGCCGCAGTGACCGTCTGTCGAAATTCGTCAACCAGCTCGATCTGTACCGGTGTCCCCTCGGGCAACACCCTGGTTCCACTCTTGTAGGCCGAGGTGTCGATGAGGGCCATCCCAAGCACACGAATGTTGTCGTCGGGTCCGTAGGTTCGCCGCTCTGACAGCACCATCGCTCGCACTTCTTCGCCCGGAGTCAGTCCCGGTGCTGCAAGCTTCGGCTCTGACGACACCCGACCATCCGGTGGCAGGTACGCTTTGTCCCTGGTTGTCGCATCGGTGGCCGAGATCAGCGAGGCTGGAGAGCGCTCCGCCCACTCAAACATGCCGGGCAGCGAAACCAGCCCGTTTGCGTCGGTGCGCCCTAGTAGCAGCGGCTCGCGACCAGGGGAGTATTGATGAACCTCCGCCCCAGCGACCGGCTGACCGCTCGACAACCTCGTCAGATAGAGCAGCGAGCGATTCGCTCCCGTCAAGAGCAGCGGACCCAGGTCCGTCACACGCACCAGCATCAGCACCGGTGGTGGCAGCTTTTCTCCGCCTCCCGGCGTTAGTTCGGTCACCTTTGCTTCGAGGAGAACTGCCCCGCGAACCTCACCGAGCAGCTCTCTCAGATCCACTTCCGCTGAAGCCCACGCCGTCGGTCCTGTCGGCGTCAGCGTCAGTTGCTTGTGCTTTTGTCCGGTCGAGGTATCCGGCCAGTTGAGGCGTGCCAGCCGATCCCGGCTGGGCCAGGTCAAGTCGCTGCCACTCTTTCCCGACAGTCCCACCAGGATCTCTGGTTCGAGCACCACCGCTCGCACACTGACGGCACGGACATAGCGGCTCTCTAGTCCGACGGTCAGACGCCCAGCGGCTGGTAGGGTGCCGCCGGTACTCGCCCAGCGCAGCATGGGGGCTCGAGCGAACAGAGGCCGCAGACTCACCGGCTTGCCCAGTCGCTGATGGTGACGATCGGTCAGCTCGGCCCCCACATCGATGCGGTACTGCACATCTGGTCGGAAGCGACCATGGAGTACGACCTGCGGGCTCGCTCCTTCTCCATCGGGAAACAGAAGCTCGGTCGAATACGCTGCCGGCTGCGGAGTGACCCGAATGTGACGCGTCTGCTGCTTGGTGATCGCGGCGCTGAACTTGAGCGCGACCGGCTCGACCGTACATGGTGCTTTGGCCAGGCAACTGGTCTGCTCGACGGAAAGCACCTGTGGCGTTTGAAAACGCACGGCATTCTGAGTGTCCGTCGGCAGTGGCCCTTGCAGCCCACGCAGTCCTTTGCTGATGGTGAGCGTGACCTGACTGCCGCTTGGCCAGCCTCCGATGGGTACCACCGCATAGAGTCGATCCGGTGACACATCCTTGTCGGGAACCTCGTAGCGCTTGCGGTCGGACTCGCTGGCTCGCTGGAGCTGTACCGTCAGTGAACGGCTCGGACGTACCGTTCCGGTCAATGGCACTGCGTTGGCAACGATGTGACTACTTAACTCGTCGGTGGTCGTTGGCTGATCGACGGCCAATAGCACCGGGTCGGTACGAGGCTGTGGATCGTCCGGGCTACGGCGAGGCAGCAGGAAGAATCGCACCTGGGGCGGCGATGTCTCGAAGGACCAGTTCAGCGGCTCGCTGTGCGACGCGCCATCGTAGGAATCGATCCTCCCACGTAGCAGCACCGAAAAGCGACGGGCGAGCGGCAGAGGCTGCGACGGTTCAAAAATCAGCAAGTCGGGATTGGCGAAGTAGGTCCGACCTGGCACGCTCGGTTCTATTACCAGCGTCGGATTTCTGTCACCGTCCGCCCGCGCCACCGGCTGATTGAAGCGGACAAACACCGTCGATTGCGAATCGGCTCGACCTTGCGGCCCATAGCCCAGGACTCGTAACGGTGCGGCAGCCGTCGTCTGAGGTTTGGGCCTTTGGTTACTCACCGATGGACCCAACGCTTCGAGAGTATGGGAAGGACGCGGCGGTTTGCTCTGAGCGGATGTACCGCTGCGGTCACGGTGACATGCCGTGCAAAACAGTACGGCAGACAGAAGCCCGCTGAACCACTTAGCGGTCACACCCATCCGGTGCGACGATGCGCAACTCTCCCCCAAGCATGAGCATTCTACGTGAACTAAAACGTAATTTGTTTCACAAATTAACCCTCAAATGTTGTGCTGCGAGCCAAAGCAAAGGCGGTGCATTCAAAGCTCGTAGACTAGGGCGTACTATCGCGACATGCCCTACCTGTTTGAACACGAGGAGCACTTGGCGCTGCGCTCGCAAGTGGCACGCTTTGCCGAGTCTGCGATTGCCCCGCATGCCCAGGCCTGGGAGGAAGCCGAAGAATTCCCACGGGAGCTGTATCGCCAAGCGGCTGCCGCAGGAACACTGGGCATTGGCTTTCCTGTCGAGTATGGAGGTAGTGGTGGCGATATCACCCATCAGATTGTTGCCAGCGAAGCCCTGACGCTTCACGGACGCTCGGTGGGTACAGCGGTGGGCCTTGGCAGTCACCTCATCGCGTTGCCGCCGATCTTGCTGCTGGGGAGTGAGGAGCAGAAGCAGCGCTACGTGCCACGGGTGCTGTCGGGTGAGTGGGTGTCAGCGTTGGCCATCACCGAACCGGGCGGCGGCAGTGATGTGGCGGCGCTGCAAACCAGCGCCCAGCGCAGCGACGGCCACTACCTAGTAAATGGCAGCAAGCTCTACATCACGTCGGGCTGTCGAGCCGATCTCATCGTCGCGGCGGTGCGTACCGATCCCGACCGGAGCAAACGCCACGTTGGGCTATCGCTGCTGGTCGTCGAAAAGACCTTTGTTGGCTTTGCGGCGAGTCGCAAGCTGCGCAAGATGGGCTGGTCCGCCTCGGATACCGCAGAGCTGTCGTTTGCGGATTGCCAAGTACCGGTCGAAAACCGGCTCGGAGAGGAGGGCAGCGCCTTCTTCGCGATCCTGCGAAACTTTGCTGCGGAAAGGCTCCTGCTGGCTGCTCAGTGCGTGGCCATCGCACAACTGGCCTACGATGAGTCGATCGCATTTGCCAAGCTTCGTACGACGTTTGGGAAGCCGCTGTCGCGTCATCAGGTGATTCGGCACAAGCTCGCCGACATGGCCACCCAGCTCGCCGCCGCCCGCGCACTGGTCGGGGAATGTGCGGTCCGCTGCCAACGTGGCGAGGTGGTCATGAGTCAGCTTGCGATGTGTAAGAACACCGCCACCGACATGTGTAGCTTTGTGGTCGATCAGGCCGTCCAGATTCACGGCGGCCTAGGCTATATCCGCGAGTGCATCGTGGAGCGGCTATACCGCGATGCTCGGCTGTATCCGATCGGTGGCGGCACCCGCGAAATCATGAACGAGATCATCGCGCAGGCCGAAGGCTACTGACGCAGACGGGGCGACTACGGGAGGCGAGAGAGCTTGTCGAACAGGTGGATCTGGCTGCGAATGCAGCTATAGAAGTCGGCCACGCATAGGCTTTCGTTTTCAGAGTGCGCGTTGGTGTACGGATCCTCAACACCGACGAGCAGAGCGGGCACTCCACCGAGCTTTTCAGACAGTGGGCCGACAAAGCCGATCGAGCCACCGCAGCCGATGAGCACTGGGGCCCGACCGTAGCCAGCCTCCAGCGAACGCAGGGCGGCGGTGAAAGCAGGATGCTCTGGCGAGGTAAACCACGGGCCCTTGGCACCGAGAGTCGTCACCTTGACCTGCACTCCGTAGGGCGCATTGTCGGTCAGGTGCTTGACCAGCGCTGCCTCGACCTCGTCGGCGTCCATATCGGGAACCAGGCGAATTCCAACCCTCGCCCAAGCGGTGCCGTTGATGATATTGCGAGCGTCGCGGCGGTTCGATACCTCGACGGCGTTCACCGAGATCGACGGCTGCCGCCAGATCATCGTCCAAGGATTTTCGCCGCACGCTGGTACCGTCTCTACACACTCGACCAGCCCAGCCTGTGCACGAAACTGGTCCATGCTAAAGGGCAGCGCGCTCAGACTTTGTCTTTCGACGTCGCTCAGTGGACGAACCTTGTCGTACATCCCGGGAATCGCGATTCGTCCGTGCTCATCGGCGAGTGAGGCCAGGATCTTGGTCAGCGCCAGCCCGGCATCAGGCAGCGGCCCACCCCACATCCCCGAGTGAACCGACTGTTTGAGCGCTGTGACCTCGATCTCGACGGTGCACAGGCCACGCAGACTGGTCGTAATCGACGGCACGCCGACATCGAAGTTGCCGGTGTCGGTCAGCACCATCACGTCTGCCTTGAGCAGATCCAGGTGTTTCTCGATAAAGTCACCCAGGTTGCCCGAGCCGATTTCTTCCTCACCCTCGATGAGCACCTTGAGATTGACCGGCGGCTGCTGCCCAGCAGACAGATACGCGTCGAGCGCCGAAGTGTGGACGATGATGCCTGCTTTGTCATCGGCGGCTCCTCTGCCGAACAGCCGACCGTCACGCATCGTCGGAACAAACGGCGGCGAAGCCCACGCCGATACATCCCCGGCAGGCTGCACGTCATGGTGAGCGTAGAGCAGCACCGTCGGCTTGCCCGGCGCATGCAGGTAGTCGCCGTAGACGTAGGGATGAACACCCGGCAGCGTCAGAATCTGGACGTTGTCGAAGCCGCGAGCCTTGAGCAAATCGGCCGTCGCTTGCGCGCTCGCTACGACTTCCTGGGGTGGGAATCCATCAAAGCTCACCGACGGGATGCGTACCAATTTGCAGAGGTCTTCGAGGTATTCGGTGTGCTTTTTGTCGAAGACCGAGAGGGCCTGATTACAGGCGGGGCTAGGCGTAGGCATGGGAATAACGATGTGCTCCTTGAAACTCGAGCTGAAGAGGAGGTGGTTCGTCGCTACTTGGCTTCGCGAGAGACGAACCCGGCGGTTACGTCTTTTTGGAACTGCACGCCCGACAGCGTATCGAGGGCACGACGCTCACCGCCAATCGTCGATAGGAAGTAAGCGGTCGTGTACTTGATGGCCAGGGAGTTGGTGCGGTCCTTGGGCGCGGTGCCACCGGGGCAGAAGCCGCAGTTCCAGCACGTTGCCGGGTTGTCGACGAAGTCCATGTGAGCGGCCCCGATGAACGTGATCGAGAACGCCGGCGACGGGCTCGCTTTGTACAGAACCTCGTAGTTGGCGTTGGCCGGAGCGCAGGGCATTCCCCCCATCTTGCTGACCGTCTCACCGAGATAGCCGATCGGAACCCCGGCCGGTAGCTTGAGCTTGGCAATCCCTGACAGGGCCGTCGGGTCGCGCTGGTCAACGGGATCAATGCCGAGGATGGCTTTCACTCGTGGGTCAGACTCGGCGACCAGGAAGCTGATCTTGCCACCGAGCGAGTGTCCCACCAGCCCCAAGCGATCGCGATCCAATCGACCCGCCAAGCGATCGGCCCCCATGCCCACCGGGTTGAGCAGCCAGTTGATGAGCTGAACTGTGTCATCGCGGTAGTTTGTGTGATTGAACTCACTCGGCGACTTCTGAAGCACGGTGACGATGCCGTAGCTGGCTAGCCGATCGCCATAGCTCTGGTATTGCTTATGGTCCGTCTGAAATCCTGGCGAGAGCAGCACCCATGGCAGCGGTGCGCCACGCTTGGTGATCTCTTTGCCATCGTCGCTGGGCCCAATCACGCTGATGTCGACGTTCGAGCGACCGATCATCACTTTGCGGTCGAAGCGAATGAACGAGAACGGACCCATCTTGTTCAGATCGAGCGGGGTCATCGACATGTCTTGCGTCGATGAGCCCTGGTCATCGCTGCTTTGCGCGAGATCCTGGCTGCTCCCGGCGAGATCCTCGCCCCAACCGGGAAAGCCGTCGGAATCGTTGCACAGCTTCGAATCGACACAGTATCCGGGATTGCTAGAGACACAGCCGGCGAGGGCTAGCTGAACAGCGACGAAAAGAACGATGCTACGGCGTCTCATGATGCGGGACTCCTTGGCAGCAGAAGTGCAGCCTATACAAGGTAAGAAACAGTAGGCCTACCTATGTAGATGCAGGTGACCCGCATAAAAGCTCACGCTACCGCACCCGTCAAGGCACCCTGCGCGTTCCGACCGGCGAATTTCGAGAAATGTAGACGTCGCGTCGGGCGCTAGCACCCGCACCGACCAAATGAAGGAGTTCGAAGCGAACAGGAGAAGAGGAAGGTCTGGCTAGCCGCGATCCGCGGGATTGACTCGCAGGGTGCGGCCATCCAGCTCGGCCCCATTCATTTCACGGGCAGCGGCTGCCGCATCGGCGGGATTTTCATACGTGACGAAGCCGAAGCCCCGCGAACGTCCGGTGTCCCGGTCCGCAACGACGGTGGCTTCACGCAGGGGACCGAAGCGACTGAACGCAGCCTTGAGCTGCTCGCCCTCGGTGTCCCAGCTCAATCCACCGACGAAGAGCTTGGTAGGTCCGTTAGAGCCCTTCGGGCCACGCGGCGCAACGCCAGAGACGATGATGTCTTCCAGCTTGACCTCGGGAAGCCGTTCGATTTGGCTGCCGAAGTCGAGGTCCATAGAGGGGTCACCCGCTGGCCGTATGGAACGGTTGCGACGGAGACGCTCCTCTTTTTCTTTCTTTTTGCGATCGCGGGTTGCTTCGCGCTCCCGCTTTCCACCAGCCTGCCCAAAAGCCATGTGGGTTCATCCTTTGTGCGCCAAAGCTGTCCAGCTACAGACGAGCTTCATGCAGGTTGAAAATGTGCGCTGCGGCCAACGCAGTGCGCGCCCAAACCCATTCCATCCCCCGAACAACCGGAGGACGGAGGTCTAGGCGGCTTAGTCAGGCCGATAGAAAAGCGTGAACTACCAGCGTCCGCCGCCGCCGCCGCCGCCACGACGGTCACCGCCGCCGCCACCGCCACGACGGTCACCGCCGCCGCCACCGCGACGCTCACCACCACCACCGCCGCCACCGCCACGGAATCCGCCACCGCCGCCACCACCGCCGCCACCGCCACGGAATCCGCCACCGCCGGACTCACGCTCCTGCGCTTCGTTGATCTTGAGCGTCCGGCCACCGAGTTCGCTGCCATTGAGCTGAGCAATGGCGTCGCGGGCCTCGGCATCGGTGCTCATTTCGACGAAGGCGAAGCCACGGGGACGGCCCGTCTCGCGATCCATCATCACCTTGACGTCGGTCACCGAGCCCGAACGCTCGAAAACTTCACGAAGCTCCAACTCGGTCGTGCTGTAGGAAAGGTTGCCGACATACAGGCGCTTGCTCATCTCTGTTCTCCTTGATCGATCTATTGACGGTCACGTTTGACGGTCACATTTGACGGAGCTGCCGTCTCAGAGGCCTACCCGTGTTTCGCACCAACCTAACTCGAACGAAGCGGCACACGGCAGCGACGCAGAGATGAAACCGAGGCAGAAGACCTGCCCTACTTGTAGCACGATCACGCCCCTTGCAAACACTGTTTCTAGCGACCCAACCACTCCGATCGAATTTTCCGTCGATCGCGAGCGCGTAAATTGGGCAATAGCAAGCAGCATCCTGTGCACCAGGATCGGGAACCTAAGCGCACGACTTGGCGTAAAGTTGCCGCATGAACTCCGATCGGTTCCGAACCATCACCCAGCGCTTTATCGTCGCTACTCTGTCGGCAGGTGCACTCTTCCTTTCTGCTTGCACCGACGGTGATACCCCTGTTCCAGATGCGGAAGATGGTGTCGATCTGGCGATGACGCAGCCGGATCTGACGATGGCCGAGCAGCCCGATCTATCGATGCCGGTGCTCGATATGGCGATCGTGCCGGTGAAGCCGTGTAGCTGGCGCGACCGTTTTCGAGAGACCTATGGCAACGCGTTTGCCAAAGGCGACGTGGCGTTTGTCACCACGGACGGCGCGGTGGCTCGCGGCATGGACAAGCTCAACTTCGATGCGCAAAAGACGCAGGTACCCGACATCGTACTCGTCAAGGGCAACACCAATCGGATCCAAGAGATTCGCTTGCTCGAGCCGGGTGGAAGCAAAGTGCTGGCGTCGAGAAACGGGGCCTACATCTATGGACTCGGCTATGCGATGTGGCTGGAAGTCAACGGGTACGGCGAGGCGGGCATCACCGAGATGACGCTCATTCGACAGCTATCCCTCGAGGTTGCGAGCTATCAGCAGTTGGTTGGTTTGTTCCGCGTGCTGACGAAGACCTCGGAGTCGCAGGTTCCGATGGCGGATCGCGCTGACTTTGCGGTCGCGGCGGCGAAACTGATGACCGCGATCGAGTCTGGCTCGCTGACCTTTGCGCTTGGAACGGGCCATGGACTCGACTTCCGTGACACCGAGCAAGTGGTCAATGGCAAACGGTTCGCCTTTCAGCTATCCAACGGCTTTGGCATGGATCCGCAGCTTGGTTTTCAGCGCACCAGCGTCTGGGGACCACTGTGGCAAACGTATAGTCCCGGTGGAAACTGGTCCGCTTCGGCCCCGGGCATGCAGCCCAAATGCGGCGGCTGCACCGTCGACAAATTCCAAGGCACATCCTATTTGATGTGTAATGGACGGCTTGATCGGGAAAATGCGCAAGCCGCGTGTCGAGCGCATGGTGGCGATCTGGCGAGCGTCAACGATCTGTTTACGAACTCGTTCTTACGAGGAATGGCACCGAACGCCGGCAGTGCGCTGATCGGGCTGAGCGATCTGGCCGAGAACGGAAAGTATGTGTGGGCGACGGGAAAGCCCGCGAGTTATGTCAACTGGGGACCGGGACAACCGGACCGCTATATGAACAGCGAGCACTGCGTGCAGCTTTCCGATGCGAAGTCGAGCACCCAGTGGAACGACATCGACTGCGCGACCCAGTTGCCGTACCTCTGTCAGTTGCCGTAGCGTGGGTGGCGTTACTTTTCGAGCTTCTCAACGAAGTAAGAAGCTGGGTTGCAGCGCCACCACAACTGCTTGTCCTCACGATAGTGGATGGTGACGCGGACGGCGTTCCGTTCGTTTTCGTGGAGCTGGGTAACCAGCGGGTTTTTGTCGCCGTGGTCATCGATCGAAAACCGCCACGGTTCCTCGCCGATCTGGGCACCTTGCAGCGTCATCTCACCCTCTAGGTACTTGCAGTATGGGGGCCCCTTCACCGAGATCTTCCGGACCACTCCGGTCCGCGTTCCACGAGAATAGGCGTACTTAAAGAGGAAGCTTACGTACTGCCAACCAGCGACGATTAGCAGTGGAGCAAGAAGCCCCAGAACCACTTTCGCCTTACGAGGAATCGTCATCGTCGTCTCCTTACCCAATCACATGCCATGACAGGTTCTACGATATGTCAGTCGTCGACACTTTGGGAAAACAAGAACGGATGGTGCGGGTTCAACCGCAGCTTACCAGTCAATGACCACCGGCGCGTGAATCGGCTGATATTGGAGGTTGCAGGTGCTTGCATTCACAAAGTGGGTTCCGTCGCGAACAAGCTGTCCGTAGGACTCGTGAATGTGTCCAAAGACGTGGAGTCGCGGACGAACTCTCGGCAGGGCGGCCGCGAGCTCCTCGCAACCGACACGTAGGCCGCGCACCGTCACATCGAGGATCCCGTGCGGGGGTCCATGCGTCAGCAGAATGTCGATTCCTTGCGGAATCCGTTCCCAGATCCGACGCAGTGGCTCGCCTCGGTCGAGGTTAAACGCCCAGTTGAAAAAGCGCGGCTGCCAAGGACTGCCATAAATGCGGAGTCCATGGACCACACATTCCTCATCCTCCAGATACGTCGCATGAGTCAGTAGCGATCGCGCCTCGCGATCCTGTTCAAACAGAAAGTCATGATTGCCCGCAACGACCACTTTGTGACGGTGCGGTAGCGTGCCCAGCCAATCATTAAAATCAGCGACCTCAGCGCGGCGACCACGACGGGAAAAATCACCGGTGCAGATCAGCAAATCGCCGTCCGGCAGTCGGAGCTGTCCGTGAAGACCATGAGTGTCGCTGATACAGACGATGCGCATGTTGTGATGATAGCGCAACACAAGATCCTGGTCGCGTGACCTGACTACGAAGTACGATGCGGATTATGTCGATGACCCACTCCGCAGGGCGAGGACCGACGCTGCGAATCATCTGTTTTAACGACGTCTATACGCTCGAGCACCTGCCGCGCATGCTCAATTTGGTGCGGCACTACCGAGCAGTGGACGCTGCCGATCGGACGCTGGTTACGCTGGCTGGAGACTTCGTCGGACCCAGCATGCTGTCTAGTCTGGACAAGGGACGGAGCATGCTTGAGTGCTTGAACGCCATCGGTGTCTCCCATGTGATTTTTGGGAATCACGAAGATGACATCGATCTGAGCGAGCTGCGCCACCGCATCGCCGAGTTTTCGGGAGTCTGGCTTGCCACCAACACTCCTCAATTTGCACCATCGCTCCCCGGACACGACATCATCACGGTGCAGAGTCCTTCGGGAAGGCAGGTGCGCGTCGGACTCATCGGTGTCGTCATGAACGACGAAACGGTCTATCGCCGGAAGCCGTTTGGGGGCGTTCCGATTGAGCCACAAAATGAGTGCGTGATTCGGGAAGCGCAGCGCTTGGTACAGCAGGAGGGTTTGTCCTGTGTGATTCCGATGACGCACCAAGATATCGTGGATGACCGCGTACTGGCGCAGTCGAGCGTGAGTCCTCCGTTTCCCGTGATCATCGGCGGACATGAGCACAAGGTTTATGTAGAGCAGTATGGATACACCTGGCTGGTGAAGGCTGGCTGTGATGCGATTCATGCTGCGATTGTCGATCTGGCGTGGCCGCTTGAGAGTCCTCCTGGTGGTGCAGATTTACCGACGGTGAAGATCCTTCTGGATGACACCGCTAAGTATCCCGAAGATCCGGAACTGCGGGCGCTGGTGAATCAGCGGATGCAAGCGGTCAGGGAGCTGGAATCGGCCACGCTACTTACGCTGGAAGAGGGTGTGGTGTTGTCTTCCATCGGAACGCGACTCCATCAGACTTCGGTGGGAACTCTGCTCAGCTCGCGGATTCGCGATGCGCTGGGTGCCGATGGCTGTCTGCTCAATGCGGGCGGAGTGCGCGGGAATCGGGAATATCGAAAGTTTTTTACTTACGGAAACCTCAAGTCCGAGCTGCCATTCGATAACGAAGTCGTGGTGGTTCCGATGCCTGGCGCGGTCCTGCAAGAGGCCATAGTTGCGTCGCGGGCACAAGCTCCGATCGAGTCGGGCGGATTCCTCCAGGTAGACGATCAAACGGTTGTCACAGAGTCTGGACGCGCACTCCTGACAGTGTCCGGTCAGCCCTTTGATCCGGCCCGGCTCTATCGCATCGCCATCATGCGCAACTTGATGTTCGGAATGGATCATCTGGAGCCGTTGGTGGAGTACGCCAAACGTCATCCAGAGCGGGTGCCTCCCGAAGGGAGTGGTCGTGACATCAAGGTTGTGTTGGTGGACGCCTTTTCGGTGGCCATGTGGAAGCAGCTCGGTCCGTTCGGTGGCGTGGATAGCGATCACGATGGCAGGGTTACAACGAGTGAGCTGGCTTCCGCAGTCAGCAAATTGACGGCTGCGCCTGCGTCTCCCATCACCATCGATTTGGTGATGAAAGCGATCGATAAGAACCAGGATGGAGTGATCTCTGAAGAAGAGTCGGAAGCACTGAGTCGACGCTGAGCACTGCCAGGGAGTCCGCTGAGAGTGGGTCGGTTTTCGGCCGGTAGTGGGTGCGGCAAAGCCCTTGAACAGACGTCCAAACGAAGAGTATACTCTTGCGTCGGGCAGGTGTATTCGCTGTGCTGACGAGGACTACCTGCTCAGTCACCTTCTGCGGAGGTTTCAAGTGGATATCAAACGCCTTGAAGCGGCCCTGTTGGCTGCTGGGATTCCGGTCAGTTTGGATGAAGCGGGCGGAGTGACGGAGGAGATCGTTGCTGCGCGCATCGGTGCCGCCGTGAAGAAGTTGCTGATTGCGGATGTACGCCTAGACGTCGGCCCGCGCATTGTCGAGCTGCGACCGCGTGAGGATGTGGGTCCGCGAGCAGTGGAGCTGCGACCGCGTGAGGATGTGGGTCCGCGAGCAGTGGAGCTGCGACCGCGTGAGGATGTGGGTCTGCGAGCAGTGGAGCTGCGACCGCGTGAGGATGTGGGTCCGCGAGCAGTGGAGCTGCGACCGCGTGAGGATGTGGGTCCGCGAGTGGCGGAGCTGCGACCGCGTGAGGATGTGGGTCCGCGAGTGGCGGAGCTGCGACCGCGTGAGGATGTGGGCGGACGCGACGCTGCGGATGACAACAAGGGCCCCGATGGCGAGGGCGTGGTGTGACGGCGACCCAGCCTCTCCAACTGGGGGTTCGCTGGGATGAGCCATCCCAGGATGTCCGGCTGAATCGAGCGTTTCGGGCCGGACTCCTGGACTATGTGGAAGCCAACTACCCGATTACACCGGGCCATCCTCCTCAGGTGGATCCAGCGATTCCTATCTACGTGCACTGTCCGGTCAATCCGATTGCGAGCCCGCAGGGAGTCAACTGGCGATTGGCGGCGCAGGTCCGTGAAGCGGCTGAGCAGTATCGGAGTCCGTGGGTTGGAGAACACCTGTGCTGGGCCGGTCCTGGTGCAGAGGGGCGACTGGGCTACATCGTCACGCCGCTACTGTCCGAGGAATTTCAGAAGGTCGCAGCCGACAACACGCGAAAGCTGTCCGACTACTATGGTCGCCCGGTCGCGCTGGAGCTGGCTCCCGTTTATCAGCACACGGGCACAATCGATAGTGAAGTTCATTTTTTGTCGAATGTCGCGGAGGAAGCCGATGCGCTCATTATCTTGGATGTCGCGCACTTTACAGCCTCGAACCGCAACTTGGCGCGACCGGCGGACTTTGGACTAAGTACAATCAATCCGCAACGTATCGTCGAGTTGCATGTTGCCGGCATCCGACCGAGTGGCTCGGGTCGGCATTGGCACGACAGTCATGATCGAGTACCGGAGCCCGCGATTCTAGAGCTGGTTCAGCATTTGATTCGTACTCTGCCCGCGTTGCGAGCGGTGACGTTCGAGCATGCGGAGGAATCGCCAGAGTCCGAGCTGTTAAGCACGTTAGAAGCCTTGCGCAGGATGATGCAGTGAGCCACAGCGAGTTGGCACAAGCGGAGCTGATCCAGGTTCAGAAACTGCACCTGCGGCTGCTGTACTGCGCGCAGACCGTGCGCGACTTTGAATCCGATCGGGAGGCGGTGCTGGCCCGTTGGCAGGTTCCTGCCCGATGGGGGGCGCTGCTTCCGGATCCGAGCACACCGGGTCATCGTGCCGAGATGCACGGTCGGTGGGTGCTCGCAATCCAAGATCTATTGAGCGTCTTTCAAGCCACGATCACTCGCATCATGGGCGGTCGCTGCGAACAGGTAGAGATCCTGCGTTCGCAGTGGGTGCGGGACTACTTGTCTTCCGATTGCTTCTTTGATCCGCAGTGGTCGCTGCCTCATCCAACCGGAATCGGCCGCGCCTATGAGGGGCACAGCCGCTTCTTCTTTTGGGCCAGAGACTACTTTTCTCTCCGTTCACAGTCAGCCGAGGTGTTGCTACGAGACGACCTGTACCTCGACTTTTCGGCTTGCCTTGATCAACGAATGGTCGACGCTGTGGATCCTGCTTGGGAAGACCTGAAGCATGGCTACTTTTGGGCCGTCACTCCCGGGGAGCCCAGCGCCTGTCGTGGACTTACTGCGGAGCGGAAAGTGTTCACCGTGCGTCGTCCGGAAGCGAGCAGTTATCTCGCGCAGCGGGGACTTGTGGACCTAGATAGGCTGAATCCGTGAGCGAGGCTTCTCGCAATACGTTCTTCGGAGCGGATCCTGGCGCGGAGGGAGATGTCGTCGTCATCGGGGCTCCCTACGCGCACGGATCTTCCCAGAGTGGCGGTGCCGCTCGCGCACCGGCGACGCTGCGTGCACTGACTCGCGGTGAACGCATCAATGACGGAATCTGGGACTACGCGACGCGCAAGCGGGTGATCGACAAGCTACGGGTTTGCGATCTGGGGGACTTCGTGTTCCGTGCATCGATGAGCCGCACCAGCTATCGCACGGAGCTGGAAGAGACCGCGCTGACTCTGGCGCTGCGTGGTGCCATTCCGCTTGGTTTGGGGGGGGACCACTCGATCACCCTGCCGCTCGCCCGTGGGGTCGCCCGAGCACATCAGCAGATTCAGTTGCTCCAGCTCGACGCCCATCACGACTATGCGAGCATCGGCGCAGCCACTCGACCCACGCATGCCAACTTCATTGGGTTCCTGGCTACGTGCCCACAGATCCTGCGAATCGTCCAAGTGGGAGTGCGTGGCTACAGCAGCCTGCTCCCAATTCCTCCGGAGCGCGTCGTGGAATCGTCGATTGCCACGCTCGAGCAGTCTTTGATCGCAGGGGTTCCCACCTACCTTACGATCGACACCGATGCGTTTTCTCCAAGTCACGCACCAGCCGTGATGCATCCAGTTCCTGGCGGGCTCTGTTGGGAGGATCTCGATCGTGTGCTGGCGATGTTGGCGGTGCTGCGTTGTCCACTGGTGGGAGTGGACTGGACCGAGTACGTCCCTGAACTAGAGCACCATAACCACCCGACCGGGCTTGGGATCGTGTTCGCACTGGTCCGAGTGTTGGCTGCGATCCAGACCCAACGATACGGAGCTTGAGCCTTGCAGAGCTTTCCCTTCGATCTGTTTGACGGTAGATTGATCCAACTGGCTGGAGGCTCACTGGGTCAACTGATTGCGAGGCTGGAGCCAGTGTGTCTGCAACCACCCTGGCCCTGGGGTCACTTTCTGTATGGACGACTCCTTACGGAGCGTTTCGGGAATCTGCCTGGTGATCTCATCGAGTGTGGGGTCGGTAAGGGCGGGACTTCGATCTTTCTGGGTCACTTGGCCAAGACCGCTCGCCGACGTGTCTTCGCACTCGATAGCTTCGCGGGATTACCGGCTCCTGATCCGGCGCTGGACAATCCGTACTTCCGGATTGGTGACTACGAATCACGTCCCGAGCGGGGCCCTCTGCTGCTGCGGTTCGAGCAGCTCCTGATGACGGAGGGACTCTCCGAGGTCGTGGTGCCGGTTCCCGGTTTCTTTGAACAGACGCTGCCTGTGCTGCCGGTGGAATCCCTGTGCTTTGCACACATTGATGCGGATCTATACGGCTCTGTGCTGAGCTGTCTCGAAGCACTTTGGCCCAAGGTGGTGGAAGGGGGAGTGGTGGTCATTGATGACTTTTTTCATCACGCCCAAGGACCGGCAAGAGCTGCTGCTGCCTACTTTCATCGCCAAGGATTGCGCCCGCTGTTTCATGTCTCGTTTCCCTATAGCGTCGTGGTGATCAAGGGCGAGCCAGTGCCACCGCAGTTGCGACGGTCCCTGGATGGCAACTACTACTCATTAGACTGCCTTCGCCACGATCCTCTCCTGTCCGAGGCGGTGCAGGACTCCCTGAATCGGATGCGGGCAGCGGGCCCGAGCCGTGAAGCCACCAATGCAGCGTTGCTCCGCGAGCTGCTCCGCCCGGATTCAGAGCCACGCAGCAGCGATCTCTACGACTACTTTCGTGCCTTGGAGTCCTACTGGGACAATATGGATGCCGACCAACCCACTCAGCGCTTGCCGCTGCGAATCTGAGGGAGGGCCGATGTCCCCGGCTCAACACCGCTCGTCCAAACTGGATCATTGGCTTCGACCAGAGCATAGGAATCCATGGCCGCTTTTCCAGGACGCTCTGGCTCGGCCCTATGGACGAACACTGACTATTGACCACTTCCTGACCGATGAAGCACTGGCCACGATCGATGCCAGCTTCGCCAAGCGGACGTTTACGCCCGACAACGAAGGACTGCCCTACGACTCCCGGTCGAGTTTGGTGAGCGTTGATGACGAACTGGGTGAGTTCTTTCACGATCGCGAATGGATCGAGTGGCTACACGCTGCGCTGGGGCAGAGTCTCCCGGACCGCTTCGGGGTGATTACCTCGGCGCGCATGAATCCCAAGGAGGCGCTGGGCTTTTGGCCGCATGTGGACGATCTTCCTGGGATTCCCAGACGGATTGCCGTGCTGATCTATCTGACTCCGGAGTGGCGGGCGGAAGACGGGGGACTGCTGCAGCTCTGGCAGGAACTGCCTGCGGCGGAAGCACTGGGCGAGCCGCTACGCTGGGCGGACCAACTCCACCGGCGTCTCGATGTTCTCGACCACCAGCGCGAGCTGTATCTGGAGCTTGGGGGTCCATGGTATCTGCCCAAAACCCATCTGCGCTTGATCGATCAGATCATTCCCATGCGCAACCGTGCGGTTCTTTTTGCACTCCAACCGGAGCGCATGATTCATTCCGTCACCCCGAGCCGAGGCAGAGAACGCTATGCAATTCTCCAGTGGATCTCTTGACGATGCGGCGTTGGTGTCAGCTTGTCAGGCTGATCCGGTCCTGCGGCGATGGCTCCACCGATCGTGGCTGGATCCGCGACCCCTGCTGGAACAGTCCCTGGTGCGGCCTTTTGTCCGTTACCTAGTCGTCGATGATCTACTCCTTCCAGAGCGACTGGATGAGCTTCAGGAGTCGTACGCCAGCTTGAGCGTGAACCCGGATTATCCGGATCTAAACTATGACGCCGAAGCGGTCCGAATCGATCGGCGCACCGATCTGGTGGGGGCCGAGCTGTTCCTGCATCCGTTGTGGCACGCCTGGGTCGCCTTCGCATTGGGGGTGTCGCTCCATCGTCCGGGGCATTCCGTGGTTCGGTATCGACGGCATCCGCCCTTTTCTCGGGGGTTTTGGATTCATACCGATCGGGACCGGCGTCAGCCCAAAGCGGCAGCGGTGATGCTCTACCTTGGCAGAGACTGGCACTTCCGTGATGGAGGACTGCTTCAGTTGTGGGAAGTGAGTCCGCTTCTGCACGCAAACACCCCGCTATTGCGGTGGGATGACTACCGGGAGCGCCGCTTGAGCTTTCTGGAAGGAGCCCACACACTCCAAATCGAAGCCGCTGCGATCGAAGAGCTTGTGCCGGTCCAGGCGCGGCTGCTCGAACAGATCGTTCCGCGACGAAATCGACTGGTTCTGCTCGACTTTCAAGCTGGTCCCTCTTACCACTCCATTACCCCCACCCAAGAGCGGGTTCGCGAAGGAGTCGTGCAGTGGCTGTATTGATTCGTCCCCTGTCTTTGGATGACACCCTGGGGGTTGTTGCGCTGTACTCTCGCACCGCTGCTCAGGACCACACCGTGGGAGCGATCCACAGTGAAGCCTGGGAGCGATTCGCCAAGAACAACCTCGCGCAAGAGGGCTCGGCCTTTTTGGTCGCAACCAACGAACCCGACATCGTGGGAGTCGCGACCTCTTCTCTGCGAAGACTTCCGCAGCACCTCATTCGGCACTTTCGCATCGTCGTGGAACCAGACCAGCGCAGGCACGGCGTTGCCAGCCAGCTCCTCCGCCATTTGATCGCCACAGATACTGGAACCAAAGGGGTCTTGCTACAGAGTCTGTGTCCAGTGGAATGGCAGGCCGGACAAGCGTTCCTGCTGCGGCTTGGATTTACGGAAGTGGAACGAGAGCTGGAGATGCACTGCCAACAGATCGCGTCGGGTGAGCTTCCGCAAATCTCGTCGCTGTGCGTTGCCCCGGTGGAGTCGCCGGGCTCTTGGGGCGGGGAGGTCGCACGCCTACACAATTTGGCGTATGCCCACGATCGATCGTTTGTTCCCACTTCGGAAGTGGCGATGACGGCGCTGCTCGAAGGGGGTGCCGAGTTGTGGGTGGCACGTCTGGATGACCAGTTGGTCGGCTACTGCCACGTCGAACCCGGAGAGCGAACTTGTTGGATCGAGAGCCTGGTGATTGACCCTGGGCTGCAGCGGCAACACCTGGGAACTCATCTGATTCGCCGCGTCCTTTCTGACATCATTGTGCGAACCCAGCGAACCGCTCGCTTGCAGGTATCAGATCACAATGTCGTCGCCAAGCGGCTGTATGAAAACCTGGGTTTTGCACTCCTTGCGACTTCGATTCGCTTTCGCGCCCCACGTGATGTGGTCCGCGAGATGCTCGGCAAAGAAGAATGAACCTGCGTCGTATTCCTTGGCAACACGCGAACGCGGCCGACATTTTATCGGTGAACGAACCCGTCGTGCTCGTGGGTGAAGCGAGCGACTGGACCGCGACGAAGCACTGGACGTTCGAGTCTCTGCGCGAGCGCTGCGGTCACGCAAAGATCGCGGTGCGATATGCCGGTGAGCTGCGCAGTTGGACGGTGGCTGAGCTGGTGGATGCGATCTTGGCGGGCCAGTCAGCCTACGGAGTGGATTGGGACTTCCAGATCGAGTTTCCGGAACTCCTAGCCGAGCTCGGAACGTCTCTGCTAGAGCGACAGAATTGCCTGGTCGAGCTACCGATCGCGGTTCGTCCGCGTTTCACTTGGTTGTATGTTGGCGCGCCGGGGACGGGCTCACCGCTGCATCAGGATGTGCTGGGCACCCATGCGTGGTTGACGCCGTTGGTGGGGAGAAAGCGCTGGGTGTTGTATCCGCCGTCCACTTTTGCCCCCGAGCAAGCACGTGCGCATGATGCTCTAGCACCCGATGCCAGGTCCGTGGATGACCGCAATCTGCGCGCTCGCTATGAAGGGATCATTGAGTCCGGCGATGTCATCTTCGTGCCGTCTCTGTGGTGGCATCAAGTCGAGAACATCGAGGCTACCATTGGCCTCACCCGGAACTTCTGTCACCGTACGATCCGCAGTCGTGTTCGCGCTGAAGCCGCACGTGGTCGCTACGCGTCATTGGTTCCCTACCTGGATGGGCTTGGATGGCCTACGGGCTCGGGCTGAAGTGTCTTGGCATCGCTCGCTTGAGCCGTGGCATGAACGGCACAAAGAAGTCCGTTCGCCAACATTCGCTGGAGCCATGGGTCGACCGCAGCCGGATCCATTCCACAGCGCACAGACTCCCGCCGTGTCCACACAAGGGTCTGCGGTTTTTGCGACAATGCCGCAAGTAGTGTCGCCAGCTCCGGAGGGAGTGCCATACAAGCATGATGGAGAACGTTGGCCACAAGAAGCTGAGATTTGGCACCTGCGTCCAGAACCAGGCGACCCACTACATAGTCCGGTAGGTGCAGAGCTTGGGCGTCTTCCAGCGAGGCCAGTGTCTGTTCCGGAAGCAGTCTGTTGTGAGCAAGCCAGGCTTGCTGTTCGGTGATTCGCTGCCATTCCCGTCGAAAATCATCCCGCTCAAAGAGTCCTTTGCTGGAATGCCCGGATTGGACGATCTGAATGATGGCCGACTTTTCCTTCGCTGTGACAAGTCGGCCCGTCACCCGTCCGCGATGCTTTACGAGGAGCAGCGTGCCAAGGCCCAGATCCACAAAACGGGCGCGATCACAGGGGAGTTCCTCACTCCGTGAGCTGCTCGCAGAACCGCGCTGGGCACCGAGCAGAACCTCCAGCAGCCTGAGCTGTCCCAATCGTTCGATGCCCTGGTTCGTGCCTTCCACGCGACACACAATCGATTCGGTCAGATCACGGTACCGGGGCGCAATCTGGAGCGTCTCGTGATCCCAGGGAATGGCGCGCAGTCCTGCTGCGGTCAAATCGTGAAAGAGTGGCTGCGCCGGTGATACGACAAAGGGTTCGATGTTGTAGCCAAATCGTCCTGGATACTCTGCGGTGAGTGCGGCCAGCTCGCGTGCCGTGGCTAGGAATCGCTCTCGGGTGTCTCCTGGGAATCCTGGTATCACTCCCACCGACACCAGAATTCCTGCTTCCAGAAACGCAGCGATCGCACTCAGGTTGTCAGCGCGAGTGCGGCGTTTGTTCATCGCTACCAGCGTCTCATCGGATAGGGATTCCACGCCAATATACGCATACGAACAGCCCGCCTTGCGGAGCAGAAGGGCCGTTTCGACATCGATCTGTGCGCGCATGAAACCACCCCAATCGATGGCAAGATTTCGCGCCAGCAGTCCTTCCGCAAACGAGCGGAGCAGCCGCATGTTTCCGTTGAGCAGCGAGTCTGTGAAGTGAAACCGCGAGATTCCGTAGCGGCGCTGTAGCTGCTCAAGCTGGGTCAACGAATGCTCGATGTCTGCCGGACGAAAGCGTTCCCAGAAAACCCACTCACTACAAAACGTACAACGGTCGGTGCAGCCTCTGGAAAGCTGGAAGGGGAGACGCAGACTCCCATCGATCGATCGATAGGAGGCCAAGCTCATTTCGCCAAAATCCGGCTCTGCTAGCGTGTTCATTCGCAGCAGCGGCCGCAGCTCCTTCATCGGTGCGACTTCAGTTTGGTGCAATGAGAGCACGCGTGGAATGTCTGCGATTGGCTCGCCTCGCTCCAGCCTGGTGATCAGCGTGAGCAGCGCTTGTTCTCCTTCGCCCAGCACCACCGCGTCGAACAGTCCGGCGCGGAGCCCAAGCAGAGCCGAGGCACGGCTCTCTGTCACCTGCGGACCCCCTGCCACAATGAATGGAGGATTACGACGACGCTTGAGTTGGGCGGCGGCCATCAGCGTTGTGGTCAGGTTCGAGGCCCACACGGAAAAGCCAACAAATGACACCGAATCCATGTGTTCAAAGACATCAGTCAGTAGCTCGTTCACGCCGCCCAGATAGCGGTAGAGCCAGACGGGGTCGATGCCCCGGCTTAGACAGTAGCGATCGAAGGCTTCGGTACGCGAGCCTTGGGGAAAGTTCTCTGTTCCATCTTCGTATGCCCGCAGTACCTGTAGCACCAGCGGCAGATCTGGAACATCGATCACAAAGGACTCTGCGAAGACTCCGACCGGATCGAACGTCGGACTCTGCGTTTCAGGAGTGATGGTCCGTAGATCCAGGAAGCGCAGACCTGTTACACCGGCCGCTTTCAGATGTCCGAGCAACGCCGCTGCGCCTGCCGGAGGACAGTTCCGATGTCGATATGGCGGCACAATGCAGAGCAGTTTGGGCGCAGAATCTGAATCGGCCATGACCACCGGTGTCCCCTACTCGAAGCACCCGAAACATCCAGTATACCCGCAAACCAGGACGCTTGGCCAGCGGTTGCTGCTCGATTCAGTCGACGGATCAGGGTGGTCATTTTGTGCGCTGTGGAGGTAGACTGGAGTTGCTTCTCTCCGGTACGTCCGGAACTGGGAGTTCTTATGGATCATAGACTGGGCTGGAACAGCCACTTCCAACAGGTCAGCGCTGGGCAACTGGATCAGGTCGCACGCATTCTGTCCGCAGAGCGCGGGCAGTATCGGATTTGCATGCTCGAAACTGGGACGGAAGCCTGGGCAGAGCTCTTGGGAAGCTATCGTCATCGCTCGCAGGGAACATCCGAATATCCGGCTGTGGGTGATTGGGTGATCATTGACATAAGAAATGGTCATTACATCATTAATAAAATATTGCCCCGGACGAGTCTTCTTCAACGGAAAGAAGCCGGAAGCAGGGAAGATGGACAAATTCTTGCCGCCAATGTTGATGTCGCGCTGATTGTCTGTGCTTGTGATCGCAATTTTAGTCGCAACCGAATCGAACGATATTTGGCCTTGGTGGGAGCGGAAAACGTCGACACGGTCGTGCTGTTAAGCAAATCGGATCTGTTCACCCAGGATCTGATGATTCAGGATGACATCGATGCATTAAGAACCAAAGTCCGAGTCATTCTATATAGTGCACAAACTGGCGAAAACATGGAACAAGTGGAGTCGCTGTTTGAGCCAGGAAAAACCTATGTTGTACTGGGTTCCTCCGGGGCTGGGAAATCGACATTGATTAATCATTTAACCAACGCCGCTCCTATCAAAACCCAGTCCGTGCGCGAGGGCGATGCGAAGGGGCGACACACCACCACCCGGCGCGAGATGCACTTTCTGCCAAATGGTGCCATCGTCATGGACACTCCCGGGATGCGCGAGCTACAGCTCCTCGATCATCAGGAGGGTCTGGATACGGCGTTCCCACAGATTCTCGAGCTGGCGCTCCACTGTCGATTCACGGACTGTCAGCATCGCAGCGAACGAGACTGTGCCGTCAAGCAAGCCATCGGTTCGGGTGTGCTGTCCCAAGAGCAGCTTGAGCACTATCATAAACTGGAAGCCGAACTGGCGGCACGGGCACGACGAGCGCAGCTCTATCGATCTCATCCGAAGAAGCGTCGTTAAGAGCAGCGTCTCGGCTCGCTCTTCACGACGGTTTGGTGGCGGGACTTAGCGGCGGGCGGCAACCGCTGCGGCGAGACGCTGTCTTCGAAACTCGTACGATTCCCGAATCATGTCGATCGTGGCCTGCAGCGTGCGCTCGATCTCTTCATCATCTAAGTCGGGAGTCATCCGATCGATCTGCTGCACCCCAAGTTCAAGAATGAGGGTCGCAAACAGGAACGGACTGCTGCTCTTCTGGAAATTCTTGAGAAGCAGATACGCACGGCCTTTCATTGCGCACCTCCCACCGAAGCGGTATTGGTGTTCAGACGGCGAGCATCCTCGGTGGCCAATGCTAACGACGCTCGCAGGTCACTACTAAATCCAAGGGCAACGTGAAGCACAGAGAGTGTCCGGGTGGTCTCATGGGCAGTGAGTGCATCGTTGGCCAGTGCTTCCACCACGCGTACAAATGCCAGTCCTTCAGCCAAATTCCGACCGAGCGCACCGATGTCTTGGCTGAGTGAATCGACGGTCGGGTCTGACCCCATCGCAACGGACGCCACAGAGAGACGCTGGACCGCTGTTTGCAAACGAGAGAATTGATTCGTCAGGGCACGATAGAAGGCTGCGGCATCGCCGATCTGCTCCGCTTCTTGTCCGAGAAGTTCAAGCGTCCATTTCTCCCGAGGTATTTCCGCCAGAACATTCATCAGAGGCGTACCAGCGTCAACGGCTGCGGCCATGCTTTCTAGTTGTCTTGTGATCAGTGCGGCCAGCGCTCGTGGATCAATCGCAGCTCCCACAGGAAGGGGTTGCTGCTTTGCGCTGACCACGAGTTCTTCCAGTCGCGCACTGACCTCGGCCGCCGCCGAGATCAGCGATTCCAGAAATGCTGAAGAAAACTGACGCGGTTTGACATCGAGAACACAGAGCGACCCCAGCACTTGTCCCTCTACGAACAGAGGCGCTCCAGCGTATGCCGTCACTCCGTAGCGTTCCACCAACGCTTGCGGAACCCGTTTGTCGTGTGGCGCATCCTCTACGATGAACAGCTTCTCTTCCTGCACTACGAACTGACAAAAGGAGTCACAGCGATTGGTGGCACCGGCCAGCGCCAGTTCAGTAGGAAGTCCCACCGCTGCTCGGAAATACTGCACGCGGTCCATGACCAGACTCACCAGCGCAATGGGTGCGTCGGCCTCCTTGGCCATGCGATGGACGATCGCGTTTAGCGTAGGGTCTTCAGTGGTCTCAATTCGTCCCGCCCGGAATGCAGCGAGTCGCCTCGGATCATCTAGTCTCATGATGGCACCTTTATTCACTGCTGGGAAGTGTGACTTGCTTTGCTGGAGGATGAGGATCAGGTCCGAACAGCGCGGAGCGGGTGCTATGGAGTCGATGCAGGAACTCGCTCATGGTCGGTCTTGCGGTCGGTTCTCTGGTCAACGCCCAGGCGACCAGTGCATCGAGGGCTGCGGGAACCGCAGGATTGTGGGTGCTGGCGGGAACCAGCACTTGATTGCGTTCGTCCGGCAGTATTCCTGCGGGATCGGTGGCCATCAGTTGTACGTGCATCTGAAAGGGAAGCTGACCGGTGAGCATTTCATAGAGCATGACACCAGCGCTGTAGACGTCCGTGCGTCCATCACACTGCATCCCGAGCCTCTGCTCTGGGGACATGTAGTTCAAGGTGCCGATGACCTCACCGGTGCTGGTGGCGTTGAGCCGATTCTCATCGTCATTGTTGAGCAGTTTGGCGATCCCGAAGTCCAGCACCTTGACGATTTCCCCCTCCTTTTGTTTGTGGAGGAAGATGTTGGAGGGTTGACTGTCCGGGTCCAATTTCCTGTCGAGAAAGCTCGTCTGGGCGTAAAAGGGGGGACGGTATGGGGAACCCCCAAATCGTAACCACTGTTCTGTGCGCTGGGCCGAGTTCGAGTTGTCCGGGCCAGCACATCGTCCTTTCCGATCCCGAGGACCAGACCACTCCCCCTTGCGCACCCTCTCCCACTTGTTTTGTCTAGTGTTTGGTTTGCCCAAAGGCTCCAAGTGGCGGGTCTAAGACTCAAACCCTGCCGCAAGATGGCGGCCACAGTTCAAGGAGAAGACATGCCGCAGCCTTTCGTCCTTCCCGATTCCGTTACGCCGGCGCGTCGTCGTCTGGCTTCAGTCCCAGTCTGTCTTGAACAGTGCATCGAAGATCGACTGCAACGCATTGTTCCATCCTCCGAGATCCACCCGCAGCCCCTCCATCGTGCGATGCGTCATGCGGTATTTTCAGGAGGGAAGCGGATCCGTCCGCAACTTCTCTTGCAGATCGCAGGGGCCTGCGGTGCCGATCTGCGAGAGTTCGATCTCGCGCTCAGCGTTTGTTGCGCAGTGGAGCTCATCCACACAGCGTCGCTCGTCCATGACGATCTTCCTTGTTTCGATGATGCCGCCACTCGCCGGGGACAACCGACCGTGCATGTCCTGTTTGGGATTCCGATGGCGGTGCTGGCCGGTGATGCGCTGCTCACTCTCGCCTTTGAGAGTCTTGCTGACGTTCCACCGCTGCTTGCGGACAGAGCGCTGCGCGTTGTCCGTTTGCTCGGACGCGCAACCGGTTCGGCAGCGGGGCTTATCGGCGGTCAGAGCATGGAACAGAGCTTCGATGCGGGGGCTATGTCTGTGACCCCAGAACTCATCGAGCGCTACCAAGACATGAAGACTGCGGCGCTGTTCCAGCTTGCTTGCGAAGCAGGAGCGGTCGTCGCTGGCTCGGTGCACGCTGCGGACTGGGCAGTCGTCGGACAGCTCTTGGGTCGTTGGTACCAGCTCGCAGATGATTGTTTGGATGTGCAGGGTCTGCCCGAGCTGGCGGGCAAGCCGATCGGACAGGATGCTGCCCACGGACGACCTAACGCGATGGCCTATCTAGGTGCCAACGCGATGCTGGCGAAGCTGAGGGGTCTGCTCTGTGAAATCAAGAGCCGCATCGTCGAATTGTGCGCAGCGGCTGACACCTCGCCCACGCCAATTCTTCACTTTGTGGAATCGGTCAGCGCTCAGATCATGCGGGCGATGGGAGCTGACCATGCGAGCAAATGACACCATGTCAGCAGTAGCGCGAGTGCTGTATGGCCTTCTGCGCCTGCCAACACGAGAGCTCTATCTTGGTTGGCGCTTCATGCAAAACGACATCTGGGCTGGGGTCATTCCCGGCGTGGCCTTTACTGCGGTAGCCCTGCGGCACGCGCCGGTGGACCTCGGAGCAAGCATCCGGATTCTGCTCCAAAGCATGTGCTATTTCTGCCTGTACTTATACGGGCACACGCTGGCAAACCAGATCGCGGGCATCGAAGAGGACCGCATCAATAAACCGGAACGACCACTACCAGCAGGAATGGTCTCACCGATGGGTGCCGTGGTGAGACTGGCGGTGGTCACGGTGCTGTTCCTCGGGCTGGGCTGGCAGCTCGGCGTGCTGCGCTGGGCCGCACTCTGGGCGGGCACCTATCTCCTATTGAACTTCTATGGGCACTTGCACTGGTTCTTCAAGAACTGCGTGCCGATGTCGGTAGGAGCCACGGCGATGCTCTGTGCTGCGTGGGAAATGGCGGCACCCCTGACTCCGGCCGTTTGGCATGCGGTGCTTACCATCGCTGGGTTCGTGGCGATTACGAGCCCGATCCAGGACTTTCGCGACATCGCCGGTGATCGGGTAATGGGGCGCAAGACCCTGCCGATTGCATGGGGCGAGAGGCCGGCAAGAATCCTGGTCAGCATCGGGCTGATTGGCTGGCTGCCGATGGCCTATGTGCTGCATATGCGAACCGCCTTGCACACCCTGCAAGGTGGAGTCGTTGCTCTCGCCATTACTGCGCTGGAATGCATCGTAACGGCACGACTGCTCTGTCCTCCCGCAGTGGGCCGTGCGGCCGCTGACCATCAAACGTATCGTTTCTACGAATACCTGTACTGCCTGTACGTAGGAAGCGCTCTGGTATTCGTGACGTAATCTCCCATGATTTCACACCACCAAGGAGTGGTTCCCCAATGCCTGAACCGAGCACACACCAAGCCGCTGATCAGACGAGTTCCCGGCTACATCTATCGCAACCGCCGCTTGCTGCTGGACTGCCGCTGGTTGGCCTGATTCCTCAGCTCTTTGCGGACCCCCTGCGGACACTCACAGAGGCCTGGCGCCAGCACGGAGATGCCGTGCGCCTGCGCATCGGTCCAAGTGAGTGCTACCTGTTTACGCACCCCGATCACGTACAGGAAATCTTGGTCGACAAGGCGCAGATTTACACCAAGGAGTCGAGTCTGTGGCAGGCCGCTCAGGCGCTGGTGGGCAAGGGAATCGGGACCACCGATGGCGAGTTCTGGCGCAAGAACCGGCGAGCCATGCAGCCCCAGTTTCATCGCAGCCGACTCGATGATCTGTCTACCATTGTCGCAAACTCCATCCGCGAGTTGCTGGATGCACTGCATGCCGAGGTAGCCCAGGGTCGACGCTCCATTCTACTGTTCAAAGAAATGCGGCGCATGGTTTCGCAGGTCTTCTTGCGGGCCATGTTTGGCAGCGCGATCTCGCCTCGCGAACTGGATGATCTCTTGGTTGCACTCAAGGATTCCTTCGAGCGCGTCGACAAGCTTTTGTGGACGTCGTTTCTTCCGCCCTGGCTGCCGGTGCCCGGTCAGCGCCGATTTCGCGATGCGGTGCAGGTGATCGACTCGATCGTGTACCGGATCATCCGAGAGCGATTGGCTCAGCCTGCGGAGAACGACGATCTGCTCAATCTGCTGCTGAAGTCATTTCCCATTCAGTCTGGCGACCAGAACGCGCTCACCCAAGTCCGCGATGAAATCGCAACCATGATCGTGGGAACGCAGGATGGTCCATCGCTGATGCTGGGCTGGAGCTTGACGCTCTTGTGTCAGCACCCGGACCTTCAACAGATCGCCCGCGCTGAAGTTGGCGCGCAGCTTCATGGCCGTGCTGTGACGTACGAGAGCGCCTCGGCATTGGTTTACACCCGAGCCGTCCTGGAAGAGGCCTTGCGCCTCTATGTTCCGCTGTGGCTGACCGTGCGTCTGGCTGTCACGGATGATGTCATGTGCGGAATTCGAGTGCCGCGAGGAAGCTTCGTGTTTCTTTGTCCCTACTTGACCCATCGCCATTCGCAGTTTTGGCCCAATCCCGAAGACTTTGATCCGTCGCGGTTCTTGGGAAAGGACGCCGCCCCCAGTCATCGCGGCGCGTATTTGCCCTTTGGCTTGGGACCACATCTGTGCATCGGCAAACACATCGGACTGCTGTTCGGACAAATGTTCCTTGGTGAGTTCATGCAGCGATTCCGCTTTCGGTTGGAAAGTCACGCGCCGATCGAGCTCAAAGCCATGGTTTCGCTACAACCCAAGCAGGACGTCACGCTTCATCTCGAAGCAATGTAACGCCATCGTTCGAGGGAGAGATAGAAATGGAAGACACCAGCCGCCATGCTCGTCAGCCGGTCGATGCAAAAGGTCTGCCCATCGTTGGTGTGCTACCGGAATTGCTGATCGATCCGCTGCGCACGATGACGCGACTCGCTCACCAGCACAGTGGTGCCGTGCTGCGGGTTCCGTTCGGGCCCTTCCAGGTCTATATGCTGACCCACCCACGGCAAATCTCGTACGTTTTGCATGAAAAGTGGCGGCAGTATCCGAAGGGTGAAAATGGAATGTGGCAGCAGATCCGCCGGTTGTTTGGCGATTCACTCGTCACCATCGATGATGCACGCTGGATTGAGGATCGCCGCTTGCTCCAGCCCCTCTTTCAGCGTGCGAATCTGAATGCGATGGTAAGTGAGATCGTGGACAGCATCAGTGATGGTCTGGACTCTCTTTCACGGCTCGCTCGCAGCGGAGCACCGCTTCCGATCTCCCGCGCAATGGCGCGCCTGTCCGAAGACGTTCTTTTGCGCAGTCTGTTTGGGATCAAGGTCACCGATTCGGAAGCGCAGGAGCTGCGCGAGTCGATGATGAATGCGTTCGCCTTCGCGATGACACGCATGCTGTTTTTCTTTCTTCCCAAGTACATTCCCATCCCGAGTGAGCTTGCCTATCGGCGCGGCATCCGCCGGCTGGATGAAGCGGTGTACCGGCTCATGCAAAGACGACGCACGCAGCCAGGCCCCTCCAAAGACCTCCTGACCGTGCTGCTTAACACCCGTCATCCCGAGACTGGCGAGCTGCTGGCGAGCAAGCACGTACGCGATGAAATCGTCACCATGTTTTTCGCTGGTCACGACTCCACGTCACGCACCAAAACCTGGGCGCTGGCATGCCTGGCTCAAAACCCGGAAGCGCTCAGGAAAGCGCAGGATGAGGTCGATACCGTCCTTGGCTCGCGCAAGCCCACGCTCGCTGACGTTCCAAATCTCAAATATCTCCGGCAGGTGGTGCAGGAGACGCTTCGTCTATATCCGGCCGGATGGCTGATGCCGCGCACCGCTGGAGAGGACGACGTAATTGACGGCTATACGATTCCCAAAGGAGCGTTTCTTTGCATCAACATCTACGCGGTGCATCGAGATCCGGCGCTGTGGGAACGTGCCGACTCCTTCGAACCCGAGCGATTTGATGGCAGCGAATCGAGTTGGCCACGCGGGCAGTACATTCCCTTCGGTGGCGGTCCCCGCTTGTGCATTGGCGACCAGTTCGGCCTGATGAATGCCCAGCTCACCTTGGCGATGTTCCTGCAACGGTTCAATCCTCGACTGGTGCCTGGAAAGGAATTCCGTGCGAGAGGAATGGGCGGCTCTCTGCAACCAGAAGCGGACGTCATGATGTACTGCACAGCGCGAAGCTAAGCTCTCCCCGCAGTCGACATGGACTCCATGAACGTGATGCGCAGGCCAGGAAACCAAGAAGCACATGAAAACGCACGATACGATCGACAACACTCGTCCCACATCGGCTCGGATCTACGACTATATGCTCGGTGGCTCGCATCACTTCGAGCCGGATCGTCTCGTTGCTGAGCAGATCCTCTCTGTATTTCCGCAGGCACGAGTGGCCGCGCAGGTGAACCGTGGCTTTCTACGGCGAGCGGTACGGTTTATGATCGAAAGCGGAGTTCAGCAGTTCCTCGATATCGGCTCGGGTATTCCTGCGACAGGAAACGTGCACGAAGTCGCCCAGGCGCAGTGTCCTACTGCCCGCATTCTCTACGTCGACATTGATCCAGTGGCCGTGGCGCATGGGGCTCAAATCCTCGCGGACAACGACCGTGCGGCGATGATTCAGGGAGATCTTCGAAAGCTCCAGGAGATATTCGATCACCCGAAGGCAGGTCAGCTCCTCGACCTATCTCAGCCGCTCGGGCTGATCTGTGGGGCGGTGTTTCACTTCTTTCCTGATGAAGCAGAGGTGCGCTCCATCTTGAATCGTCTGCGGAACCGAATGGCAACAAACAGCCAGCTTGCCCTGAGCCACAGCACGCTCGATGGGATTCCGCTTGCGGTCACGCAGAGTGCGGAGAGGCTGTATGCATCGTTCAAGAGTCCTCTGCGACACCGTTCCCGTGCCGAGGTCGAAGCGCTGTTTGAGGGTCTAGATCTGGTCGAGCCAGGTGTGGTCTATTCGGCGTCGTGGCATCCCGATGGCCCCGATGATCTCTTCTTTGCTGAGCCGGAGCTCTCTCACGCCGTCGCTGGTGTCGCCCGCAAGCGATAGCGCAGAACCGTACAGGTAGGCTCCAAGCTCGGGCTCTGGCATCAAGCGCGTGCGAGGTAAATCCAGACCGAGGAGCTGGTCACGAGCTTCGCCACACTTCAGTATTTCATTTTCAGTTCCTGCTGTAACACGCCTCCGGAGAAGACGAACGCAGCGTCTTTGTACTTGGCCGGGCCCATCCTCCCTTTGGCGTTGTTCGACCACGCGATTCCCTCGGTCGGAATCCCGAAGATTCCCGTGTCGAGTTTGTCGTTGTTGTTTTCATCGTGGAAGGCGGCCATTGAATAGGTACCAGCACCCATGTGGGAAAACAGACAGAGTGCGCGTCCACCAGAGACGGTGCCGACGACTTCTCGGAACGACGTTTTCATATAATCTGCGGGCGCTGCGTACAACGCGCAGCGCACCACGCCACGCTCTTTTAGCTGCACAAATTGGAAGCGGATTTCCCCACTCACATCGGATGGGGCCGGAGACTTGCCATCTACTGCCGCACCAGGTGCGGGAGGGGAGTCTGCGGTCGCAATGGCGGATACAGAGGCGATCAAGCTGATTGGGATTGTGAGCAGACTTCTGCAGAGCCGGTTAGGAACGTGTCGCATGGGGAGCCTCTGTGCCGCAAGGGCGCTGGGTTTCAGGGGAAGGGTTGATGTGACGTGTACGATCCCGTGCGGACCGCACCAGCGCCGCACCGATCATCAGTAGCGTGGCCGCAACGGCGAGCCAGCCCAGGACATCGCCGCATCGCGAATAGAGGGTGGCATGGCCCTGCGTCGGAACCTCGGCGCGCAGGCCTCTATCTGTCTGCGCGGTGATGGCCGCGTCATCCTGTGCGGATAGCACCCGCCCCTGCGCATCGACCACCAGATCGCGACCGAAGTGTGTCGCCCGGACCACGGCAAAGCCGCCTTCGATTGCGCGCAGTCGCGACATCTCCGCATGGTACGAGGAAATGCCCGCCCAGTCTTGGGCCGCCACCAGCAGGATGTCCGCCCCAGCCGCCCGTCGCAACAGGTGTGGAAAGTCCAAATCAAAACAGATGGCCATCGCCAGACGACCGTATCGCGTGTTGACGATGGGAATCGCTCCTCCGCCAGGGACCAGCAGCGCTGCCTCGGGACCGGGAACGGGAATCGACTTGCGGTACTGCGCCACGACATTCCCCTGCGGGTCGAGCAGGATCATTTTGTTGTCGAGAGCACCATCGGAATCAGGCCAGGGCCGTTGTCGGTGGCGAACCACTCCCAGCGCGACGGCTAGATACACTCCCTGCTCGCGTGCGAGGTGCCCAGCGGCTTTTTGGAGCGCCGGTTCGTCCTCGGTTGCGACGATGGCTGCGGTTTCCGGCCAGACGATGATACGCGCCCCAGCACGCGCCGCAGACTCGCTGCGCTGTAGCAGATCCCGGATGACCACGGTACCCTGCGGCAGTGCTGCGGACCAGTCCACAGCAGACGGATCACCGCCGGTATACGCAGGAGCCAACAGTTGGCTGAGCCGCTCCTGGTGAGGAGAACTGACGATGGCGATGGACACAGAGGGAGTGGGCGGCATCGACGGGCGCAGCTTGACCTGACCAAAGCTCCACACTCCGAGGAAAAGGAGGAGGGTGCAGGCCAGCCCCATACGTACCTGAGGGCGCAGCGGCTGATGGTCCAGCAGCCAGTGGGCAAGCGCAGCCGGCACGTACACAAGGAAGGTGATCCCAGGAAGTCCCACCAGTGCGGCAAGCTGCAGTAGCGTCAAGCAGCCCATTTGAGTATAGGCAATGGCACCGAAGCTCCCAAAGGGAGACACCCGTCCGCCGATGAACTCGAGCGCGGTCGCCAGTGTTGGTAGTAGCAGCGGAATCATGGTGGTCGGCAACCTTGGCGAAAGGCTGCGCTGCAGCGCATACGGTACCAGGGCACCCATCCCAATCGCTACTGCCGTCAGGACATACAGCCAGGTTGGTACCGGAATCATCCCACGCGCTGCCACCATGGTTGCGGCCGAGTAGAACAGCCCTCCCAACATTGCCCCAGTTCGCACTGGCAGCATGTGCAGCGCCCGTAGCCACAGAAAGGGTCCGAGCCATGCCGCCACGGCCACCGCGTGCGGTCCGTTGGCCACGCTGCTGACGAGCGTCGCCCCGACCAGCCAGCCGAGCGCTTGCCGCGAAACACGACCCATGACGTAGCCTACTGTTTCCACCAGCCGAAGAACAGGTAGGTGGGATACCTGCTTCTCACAAACTGAGCGAACAGGACTCACTGAATGTCCACGTAGGGAGGCCCCTGTTCAGTGGTTCGTTCGATCTCTCGGCGATAGGACGATGCCGCGGTTGACCGCAGATGGCGAATTGGCCCATCATGCTACGGTATGCGACCAGTCGGACGCTCTGCCGCAAATTCGCCAGACCACGGTGGGCTCGCTCGTGAGTGCTGAAAATCCCGCGTACATACCGGGAGCGATGATCGGTGCATATGAACTCCTAAAGCCACTTGGCAAAGGAGGAATGGGAATCGTCTTTGAGGCGCGCCGGCCAGCGGCTACTGAGGCTGTAGCGCTCAAGACGGTACGAACGGCTCACCCGTATCTACTGAGTAGCATTCGTCGCGAGATCCAGCGTTTGCGACGACTCTCGCATCCCGGAGTGGTACGGATACTCGATGATGGCACGCATGCTGGGCTCCCTTGGTATGCGATGGAGCTTCTCGAAGGACGTACGCTCGAGCAAGAGATCGAGTGGAGCAGCGAGTCGGGTCCGAAGAGCGCAAATTCGAGTGCAGCGAACACCGACACGATGAGAGGCAACCTCGCTACCCTCAACGGTTCCGGTGCCGAGCCCGCTCCGAACCAGTCTTCCCCAGTAACGTTCCGTGATGAGCGCGGTCCTTTGGTGACTCAGGCGATTCCCGGTTTCCTGGCCGTGGTACGTCAACTGTGCGACGCGCTGGTTTACATCCACGGTGAAGGGGTGGTCCACCGGGACATCAAGCCGAGTAACGTATTTGTGCGAGATGATGACCAGCCCGTGCTGGTTGACTTCGGCTTGGTGCTGTCCTACATCGGCCCCGATGGTCGCGAGGTTCTGCAAGTGGACTCGACGATGGGGGGAACCATCGCGTACATGGCCCCGGAACAATTGTACGGCGAGTTGGTCGATGCCCGCGCCGACATCTTTGCACTCGGCTGCATCCTCTATGAGGGGTTGACCGGGCAGTTGCCGTTTCCGGCGACGATTCAGTCGCGAATCAAGTGTAACTTTGCGGCACCGCCTCGCCCCTCATTGGTTTCTCCGGCGGTTGAACCATGGCTCGATTCGCTGGTTCTACAGATGTTGGCGGCGGATCGTCGGGATCGTGTTGGTCATGCCTCTGACGTATTGGCAGTGCTCGCGGAGCGGGCGAAAGTCACGGTGCCCGTTTCCGATGTGATCATCGGTTCCACACGGAGCTACCTGTATCGCGCCGGCTTCGCGGGTCGCAGTGGCATCCTGAGCGATTTGACGAACCGGGCCCGACAGCTTTCCTTGGGGACGGGCGAGTTTATTTTGCTGCACGGGGAGAGTGGCAGCGGCAAGACTCGGCTGCTCAGCGAGCTGGTACGGCAAGCGACGTCGGCCAAAGTGAGTGTCATCGCCAGCGAGTGTCCGCCGATCGACGTGACGCCCAATCCCAACCGGGTCGTACACCATGGACCCCTTGCTCCGCTGCGTCCGTGCTTGCTGCACTTGGCCGACCTCTGTCGAACGAGCGGAGTTTGTCATTTTGAAGGACTACAGGCCAGGCACCTGCTGGTTCTAGCGGCGATAGAGCCAGCGCTTGGAGAGCTGCCCGAGGTATCGGTGCTCAGCGATGCCCAGACCCTGCCGGTTGAGGCGGTAAGGCACCGGGTGTTGACCGCAGCCGTCGAAGCCATCGTTGCGCTATCGAAGCGAGCGCCGCTGCTGCTGGTGTTTGATGACCTCCAGTGGGCCGACGAGCTGACCCTGGATCTGCTGTCGTATCTGGCCTCGGATGTGGTGCGGCACGCTCGGCTGATGATCGTCGGCGGCTTTCGCAGCGAGGAAACCACCGTCCCGCTCGCCGCATTGGCAGAGGGACAAAACGTCCTCACCATGTCACTTGAACGGCTGGACACCGACGCGGTCGGGATGCTGGTGGCGGACATGCTCGCGGTATCTTCGCCACCTTTGGAGCTTGTCAATTTCGTCGCAGAGCATGCGGCTGGGAATCCCTTTTTCATTAGTGAATACCTGCATACGATCGTCGATGAAGGACTGCTGCGACGGAATCGCTATGGGGAGTGGGCGCTTGCGGATGCAGCGGTGGGAAAGGCGTCGACGGAATCGTGGCTGTCGCGATTACAACGGCTCGAGCTTCCGCGAACGCTGCGTGCCATTGTTGAGCGACGGCTGCGGGGTCTTGAGCCGCAGCTTGCCGAGGTTGTCGCAATCGGGGCTCTGCTCGGGCGCGAGTTTGGCGCAGAGCTACTTAGTGAGCTGTGCGGGCTGTCAGAACCAACGCTAGCTGATGCGCTAAACGATGCGATTCGTCGACAGATTTTGGAAACAGCGGGCGGCGGCCGCTACCGCTTCACACACGACAAGCTGCGCGAGGCCGCTTATGAATCGATCTCGGCTGTGCGTAAACGGGAACTGCACAGCGCAGCAGCGGTTGCGATGGAACGGCGAGGGGTCGGTGCCACCGAGTTGACCGAGCTGGCCAACCACTTTTCCAAGGCCGAGATTCCCGGCAAAGCGATCGAATACCTCCGTCGAGCGAGTGAACAAGCGCTCGGGGCCGGGGCTCATCAGCAGGCGGTGCCTCTGCTTGCGCGAGCCTTCGAGCATGCCGATTCGCCTGGTTCATCGACCACGAAGGACGAGCGCGCTAAGCTGCACCGACTGTACGCGGATGCACTGTTTGGAATTGGTGACAGCGACGGTAGTGTATTCCATGCCGAAGCGGCACTGACCGCGCTTGGGATGGCACTGCCCCAGACGACGCTGCGCTGGGTGCTGATGCTGCTTGTGCAGTGTGCGGAGCAGCTTCTGCGCATCACCAAAGAGCCAGTCGTGGATGTCTCTGCTGCCGATTCCGATGAGGAACGGCGAATCGAGCTGGCACTTGCCGCAGGTCGCCTGTCTTCCTCGTACTTTTCGGCGCACCAGTCACAGCTTCTGGTGATGACCGCGACGTTTCTTGCCGCCAACCTTGCCGATCGGGCTGGGCCTCGTGGCGCTCGTTCGCTTCCCTACTCGATTTTGGGCTGCACCGCTGGCTTCTTCAGGATGGACAGGCTCTCGGCGCTGTATTTCAAACGGGCCAGGGAAGATGCGCAGAGACGTGGCGACCGTGCGGTGGAGGCGGTCATTGCAATTCCAGAGTGCTCCCTGTGTCAGGGCATGGCGCGGTGGGACTCGCTGGTGTCATTGAGCGAGGCAGCGGAAGCGATTGCCGAGCAGGTCGATGATCGCTTGGCCTTTGAGGCACTCCATCTCATCCGAGGCGGTAGCGAACTACTGACCGGAGAACTATCACCGGCCACCCGCCGATTGGGCGATATCGTCCGTGGCTCGGAGGGGCGCGGGGCGCTGCTAAACCACGGCTGGGCATCGGCGATGTTAGGCATCGCGGAGCTGTGGTCCGGTCGTCCTCAATCGGCGCGTGAGCTGGCCAGGATTTCACGCAAGGACTTCGCCCGGGATCGCGGGAGCGCAGTGGCCAATGCGCTTGCGGTGGAGGCCACAGCCAATTGGCTGCTCGGTGATAAGGCGGCAGCACTCGCGCTCGCCCAAGAGTCGCTCGGGGCCTTGGCTCGAGGCCCTGTTCTGTTTCAGATGTGGCCTGCTTGCTCGCTGCTTTCCTGGGTTCTCCTGGAACTGTGGGAAGAGGCCCAACAGACGGGCTCTGCGGATGAGCATTTGCTGCGTAAGACTGCGCTTGCGGCATGTCGTGCAACCAGCGCACTCGGTCGAATCTGCCCGATTGGCGGTCCCTTTGCGCTGCGAGCGTGGGGCGTTGTGGCTCGGATTCGGGGACAGCACACTCGTGCAGCGAAGCGCCTTGCGGCAGCGATGGAGCGAGCCGAGCAGCTACGCATGCCGGTCGCACTTGCGGAAGCCTGTATTGAGCTTGGACGTACGCTCAAAGACGATGCGAAGCGTCGCGAGCAGATACTCCAGCGCGCACGGCAAGTGGCGACTAAGGTAGGATGCCCCCTGCTCGCGGAGCGAGCCCAGAAGCTGCTCACCCAAACCTAGTTTTCTCACGACCAGAGAGCCTCATGAACAACGCGACACCAGCCGAAATTAGCAGTGCCATCGAGCGTGCACAAAAGGGTCTCTTCGCCATCCAATTTCCAGACGGTGCCTGGCGCAGCGCCGATGTTGCGGGACCACCGACCACGGGTTGGACCTTGGTGGCTCTGTCCTACCTTGGCGTGGCCGGTCAGTTCGACGTGGCTGGAGCGGTGCGGTTCCTGCTGTTCCGACAGCTCCCGGACGGTTCGTTTCCCGACTATCCCAGTGATGAAAAGGGTTCTCTGGCCGCCACCGCAGCGTGTTACGCCGGTCTCTATGCGGTGGGGACCGATCCGACCAGCGAGCCGATGCAGCGAGCATGGGCGTCGATTCTGCGGCACGGAGGCTTTTCGGCCACAGACCCGGTGACGCAGACGTTTTTGGCTGCCGCTGGGCTGATTTCTCCGGAGGCTCTCATCGACATCCCGATGGGATGGATGCTGATTCCGGGAGCGCGATTCCTGATCGGGCAGCGCATCAACACCGCGTTTCAGTTGATCTTGAGTGCATTACCGGGACTGATCCGGGGTCTGAAGCAGCGTCGAAAGGTGCCCGTTCCGGCCCAAAACCTATGCCAGTGGATGGAACGGGACAACCTCATTCGCTACCTCAGGAAGGTGCAGGACCCATCGGGAAACTGGCAGGGAACCCTGTTTCATACTTCGTTGTGTGCGATGACGTTGTACGCGCTTGGGGTGCCGCGTAACGATCCGGCGATCACCCGTGCGCTGGCCTGTGTTCCGAAGTGGCGTTATGACATCCCGGCCATCGCGGGGAGCGAGCGGATGTGGTGCTTTGTTCCGTACAACTCCGAAACCTGGGACACCGCACTATGCGTCGCTGCGCTCGTAAAGAGTGGCATTCCAGAAGAAGACCCTCGCATCCGTCGTGGGGTGGCGTACATGCTGTCCACGCAGGGCAAGGTCGACGAGCCTCTCGAGTGGCAGAATCCGGCCCCTTGCTCACCCCGGTACGGAGGCTGGGCGTTTGAGGAGTCCAATTCCTATAACCTGGACTGCGACTCTACCTCGCAGGTACTGCGGGCTCTGTCTGCGACCAGCAAGCTATCTTCAGTCGCCGATGCCACGAAGGAGGGGCTGGCCTGGCTGCGGGGCATGCAGAACCCAGACGGAGGCTGGCCGTCGTTTACCCGAGGTCAGGCGAGCAAGCCAGCGGGGCCCTATCCACTCGGGACGTTTATGCCGAGCGACTCTCTGCAAGACCTCCTCAGCATGGTTGGTAGCGCCTGTTTGACCTTTGGCGATCCAGCGACAGAGGATCTGACCGGACGGGTGCTGCAAGCGCTGGGACTGCTTGGCTATCGGCTGCCCGATCCAATGGTCCAAAAGGCTGTCGAATTTGTGCGTAGTCAGTTGTTCGATAACGGCGTGTGGTGGGGACGTTGGGAATGCAATTTTCTCCCAAGCTCTGCCTACATCCTGCTCGGGCTGGCGGCGGTGGGCGAGGATCTCCAGGCCCCCTACATCCGTCGAGCAGTGGCCTGGATCGAGTCCCACCAGAACGCAGACGGCGGATTTGGCGAGAGCATCGATTCCTACGGCAACTTGGCCTACGCCGGGATTGGGACGAGCAATCCCTATGTCACTGGCCTCGTCGTCTCGGCACTGCTCGCGGTGGGGGGCTCGCCCGATTGTATCGATCGGGCGGTGGGATTTCTGCTTCTGACGCAGCGTGAAGACGGACTGTGGCCCGGACTCGGTTACATGTTGGTGATGAATGCGCCGCTTCCGTTCTACAAACTTCCCGCCGATGTCTGGTCGGTACCGCTCGAAGCATTGGCCGATTACAGGACCCGGGGTGGGGGCGTACATCGCGTAAATCCCCAGCAGCCAAGTGCCGGTAGTCCACAGCGATAGAGCACCGCATCGAGCGCACGCAACGGCAACGATAAAAGGGGCTGCTTGGTCTTATAGACCCGGCAGCGCTTCGTCGGTGAATGGGCTGCATCGAGGATCGCGTTTGCGGCCTCGCGGGCGACCTGATTGGTTCCTTCGGCGGATGCAAAGTCCATGCAGTGCTGCATCCACTCAGAGGCCATAAAGAGATTGGGAATCTCGGTCTTGGCCTGCGGTCGCGACGTCCAGGCGCCGCAGGTGGTGATAAACAGGCTCTCTAGGTTCTGATCCTTCCGTTCGGGACCACGCGGGAAGGTGATGTCTGGATCGATGAAAAAGGACTGCACATACTCGGGGCGAATGGCTTCCCCGTGCGATGCCAGGCTCGCGTTGAGCTGCGCCAGTACCTCTTCATAGATTTCCTGCGGATTGCACTTGTTCGCCGGTTTGTGAAAGATCACTCCTTTGGTATTCCAGTCGGAGATGATCACCGAGAACGCCTCGGCTGAGGCCCCATTGCCATACGCCGACCAGTTGAAGTCCGGCCAGAACTGAGCTTGCGAAACCGAGGTCAGTGCCCACGGCGAGTCTGCGTACCCAACATGTCCACGCACCAGCGGTAGTTGTCGATTGAGGAAGAGCTGGACGCCATTCATCCACCCCGTGACCAGCTCATTGATACGCGCCAGCGATGGGGCTGCTCGCCTGATTTCCGGTGTCAGCTTGTGCACCGCGACGTTCAAGGGAAGCGCGCACACATAGTAGTCCGCCTCGATGCGTGACAGCGTACCGCCTTCCTCTACCACTGCAGAGGTGATGCGTCGGCCATCGCACTCCAGCGAAACCAGCGTGGCTGGCATGCGGAGGTCGCCACCTAGCTTGACAAGCTGCGCAACCCACGGCTCCACCCACAGCATCTGTTCGGGTCCATCGAGCAGGCGGTCGATGGTGCGGCCCGGAAAGAAACCGTAGCTGAACATCTGGATCATCGCATCGCCCAGAGTGCGCGTGCTGGCCTCTTCCGGTCGCACGGCGATCAGGGCCAGCGATGGCAAGCTACCAATGAGTCGCTGATATTCCGGTGACATCCGCTCGGCTTCGACGAAGTCCCACCAACTGACCTCGTCAAACTCGGTGATGCGTCGCTCACGACACGAGCCAAGAAACGCCAGCGCCCGTCCGATGAAAAACGCCATCTCCGCAGGCGGAATCTTGTACATGAGGACTCGGAACGCATGCAGCGCTTCGAGGAGCCACTCGATCGAAAACTTGAATGCTGCCGGAATCTTGGTCGAAGGATCGCTCTGCCGTGCCAATAGCTCTGCGTCGCCTTCGACGATGTGCTCAAACACGCTCTTCCCGCTGAGAGACGGGATTCGCTTCATCGTGTCCGGTAGGTTCTTGTAAAAACCGGGGAAGAAGTGGAAGCCGTGCTGGCCCGGTAAATCCTCCCGCCCATCGGTTCCACTGCCGGGGACGGGCATTCCGCGTACCTTGCCTCCCCAGTGGCTCTTTTCATAGACGGTGACAGAGAATCCTCTTTCTAGAAGTTCCTGCGCGACCGATAGACCGCCGACGCCACCACCGAAGATTGCGACACGAGGTTTTGCCGAAGAACCGGATGTGGACAGAGACATTGCTCCATCATGGACCACAGGTGGGCGTGGATTCAACAGAGCAAGCGAGACTATCGACCTGTCTCGTAGTCCGCGAGGTTCAAGCGACGTGTCCGCAGTCGATAGCTGAACGCGAGTCCAGGCCAGTTATTGGTCTGCTCCCCAGTTGCAGTCTTGTACCAGCTTGTGCAGTCGGCCTCCCACACCGTTCCATGAAAGCGCTGCTTGAGTTCTTCGCGGAAAAGGCGCAGCGGCTCTGGCTTGACATCAAGATAGTGCGCTTTGCCGTCGCGGATTAGCTTGATCGCACTCAGGATGTAATGCGCCTGCGCTTCCAGCATGTACAGGATGGAGTTGTGCCCAAGGTTGGTGTTCGGTCCGTACAGCACAAAGAAGTTCGGAAAGCGCGGTACGGTGATTCCCAAGTACGCCGCCGCTCCACCTGAAAAGACCTCGCCGAGCTCGCGACCGTCCCGCCCGATGATGCGCATCGGTGCCAGAAACTCGCTGGCTCGAAATCCGGTTCCATAGATGATGACGTCGACGCTGTGGAGTGCTCCATCTTGGGTCACAAGTCCCTCCGACTGCGCCGAAACGATGGGCTCTGTCACTACGGAAACATGAGGCTTCGTCAAAGCCTGGTAGTAGTCATTCGAGATCAAGATCCGCTTGCATCCCGCCGGATAATTCGGGGTGAGCACCTTCCGCAGCTTTTCATCGGGAACGGACTGTCGCAGATATTTCTCGCACAGTGACTGCGCAATCCGATGGATCGTGCTCCCGCTGCGGAGTCCAAAGAATCCCAGATCCAACGTTGCAAACAAGCTGCTACGCCTCAGGCTCTGCACCGCTGGAATCCACTTGTACAGCGTCTGTTCCCAAGGACCATAGCTGCGGTCTGGCTTCGGCACGATCCAAGGTGGTGATCGCTGAAACACCGTGACAGACTTGGCCTGCGCGGCGACTCGCGGCACAAACTGAATTGCACTCGCTCCGGTGCCGATGACTGCGATCCTGCGATCGGAAAGTGCAACGTCTTTTGGCCAGCGAGCAGAGTGAAATGTGAGGCCGGAAAAGCTCTGGAGCGAAGGAATGTCCGGGTATGCGGGACGGTTTAACTGACCACATGCCGAGATGAGAATTCGCGCCACGAAGGACTCTCCGGTCGCACTGCGGAGCTGCCAACTGGCGGTCGCTTGATCGAACTTGGCCTCCGCAATCTCTACCCCAAAGCGCAGGTGCGGAAGGAGTCCGTACTTGACCGCGCAGTGTTCGAGATAACCAAGGATCTCTGGTTGCTCGGCGTACTTTTTGGTCCAGTCGGCCTTCGGCTCGAACGAATAGGAGTACAGAGGCGCAGGCACATCGCAGGCTGCTCCCGGGTAGACATTGTCGCGCCACGTTCCACCGAGCCGGTCCGCCTTTTCGTAGATTGTGAACGAATCGATGCCGGACTGCTTCAGCTTGATGCCGAGAAGGAGTCCTGCAAAACCGGAACCAATGATAGCGATTTGTGGTTGCACGAATCAGCACGCTATCACGACATCATCCCTTAACACCATGTGCGGGGGAACAGAGTGCGTGGTCGCTGGTCGTCCATCCACAGGAATCGTAGCCAGATGATTCTGGTGTGAGCCGGGGGTCTTGATTACTTGACCCAGAGTAGGCCGTTGCCGCCGCTGTCGACGCCTCCTTGGCTGCATCCGGTGGACAGACAAGTGTATCCTGCCCCGTGCTTGCTGGTCTGACCTAGCCCAAGTCCCAGTGCGGTATCATTGCTGGAACAGTCGTTTTCTTGGTTGGCAGTCCAGCCGAAGCGGGCTTGCTGATATTGGTAGGGAGTGTTGATGCCGAAGCTCTGACAGAACGGCTGAACGGACCACTTGGCGCCGCTGCCGAGCGACACTGGATAGGGCGCGGTGATGCTGGTCGGCCCATTGAAGATCGTCTGAGCGGTGCCGTTCATTGGTGCGACCATGGTGAAGGTGTAGCCGTCGAGCTCCCCACGCAGCTTGAGCGCTGGAACGGTCAGGAATCCTTGATACTTGGCATTGCCAGGCTGAGTGGTGAGATCGGTTGCATTGAGCAGGTTGCTATCCGTCCACAGCGCGGAACTGTAGGCGAGAGTTACGTCTCCGTTCGCTTTGAGCACGAGCGTCCAGCCGCCTCCATCTCGGGTCATGTCACAGACGGCTGTGAACGGTGCGGAGACACCCTGTGGTTGGATCTCGTAGTTGCCATCCGGGGTGGCCGGGTGGTTTTGGAGGATCTCCGCGCAACTTGTCGGCAGACGGCATAGGTTGGTGGTGGTGTCACAGGCGGCGCTGCCCGCGCAGTCGCTACCAAGAGCGCACTGTTTGCCAAGCGCACAGCCACCGCATGAGCCACCGCAGTCGATGTCGCTTTCGGCAGCGTTTTTGACGCCATCACTGCAAGAGGGTGCTACGCACAGGTCACCCTGACATACCTTCGATCCGCAATCAGCCGAAGCGTGGCAGCTTCGGTCGTTGCCGCACGCGCTACAGGAACCGCCGCAATCGGTGTCGCTTTCGCTGCCATTTTTGATGTTGTCGGTACAGGTTGCTGCGATGCACAGCTTGGCTTGACAGTTGCCGTCCGCGCAGTCCTTGCCAACGACACACCTTTTGCCGGTGGCGCAGGGTCCGCAGGAACCTCCGCAGTCGACGTCGGTCTCGTTGCCGTCCTTGACGTGATCGGTGCAGAGTGGCTCCGGCGCGCTCGCGACATCGCCACTACAAGAAGCACCCGCTAGCAGAAACACATACAGTACAGGCTTGTTCATTGT